>Ga0247727_10002211_pt1 | contig 44787 bp, 36 predicted proteins | sample WisWelCaveWW1625_FD_202498 | JGI IMG/M metagenome (GOLD analysis project Ga0247727, IMG submission 202498) | Biofilm microbial communities from Wishing Well Cave, Virginia, United States - WW16-25 | ecosystem: Environmental > Aquatic > Deep subsurface > Groundwater > Cave microbial mat | place...
CCACTGAAAAGGTGAGTGAGGACAAGATGGTCGTGACTTACACCAACAAAGAACCCGACGGCAAAGTCACGGAAGGCCGCACGGAATTCACGCGCAAGAAAGGCGCAAGCAAGACCTGATTCGAATAGCTGAATCACTCACGCACGGGCCGGCTGCTTGCCGGCTCTTTGATTGTTTGAAGGCGTACGAGCCGTAATCACAAATATTTTCCGCCCATCCGAGCCGCGTTCGGATGGGCGGTTCAATTTTCGCGGTTCACTTTCCTTCCCATACATTCCTATGAAAGAGATTGCTTCGTCGCTTCGTTCCTCGCAATGACCACCCGTAACTGACGGGATACGCACTGCCCCTAATTTTGCCTTGCCTCACCACGCCTGGATGAGTATATTGCCACAGACCTTTTTTAAACCATAGGACGATGTGCAATATGCTTGTTCCCGAACCAAACAAGATCGTGCAAGCTTTGTTCGAAGCGGCGCAACGCGGCGATCGGCAAGCGCTCGACCAATTTTTAACGCATTTGCGGCCGCAGATTTTGGCGGCGTGTTATCGCCTGCTCGGCAACGTTGACGATGCCGAAGACGCGGCGCAAGAAGCTTTGCTTGCCATTCTTGCCGGAATCAATGCCACGGAATTTTTGCCGGCGTGGCAGCCGCTGGTATTTGGCAGCGCCGTCGCAGCCGGCTTGCTGGTCCTTTCCGATCAAGAGGCTGCTGCTGCTGCTGCGCCGGAAAATGCCTACGCCATGAACGAGTCTGCGCGCGCGCGGCAGGTTGAGCCGTTGCTCACCGGGCACATGCCTTTGCAAGAAATCGACGATCTCGAAAATTTTCCCGCCCGCGTGATTTCTACGCGCACGAGCCTGGCTTTGGTTTTTATCAATCTGTTGCAACTCTTGAAGCCGGAAGTGCGCGCGGTTTATTTGCTGGCGGATCTTTTAGGCTGCGACGCACACGTGGTGGCACGCGCCGCGCAATTGACTGCGTCGCAAGTGTCGCAACATTTGGCGTTCGCGCGCCGCTTGATCGAGGCCGCGCGGCCCAAGCTTCCCGTCAATGCCATGCTGCTCTCCCATCCCTTTGCGGCAAGAATTCTGCGCCATTTTGGAAAAGCGCTCATCGCACAAAACGCGATGCGGGCGGTAAGCGTGTTCGATCTCGATGCCGTGCTGGTCATGCCCGGCATCGGTTCTTTCACCGGCCACGAGGCCATTGCCACGCAGCTCGAGCGCATGTTCATGGTGGGCCTTGCGCCGCAAAGAATTTCCACCCTCGAAATCAACGGCCAGCCGGCATTGGTTTGTTATCAGAAAAAAGAAGAAGGCCGCCGCAAACGCTATTTCGCCAATCTGGTCATGGCCGTGGCCATTTCCGAGCATGCGCCCAATGCCAACCAGATCGTGCGCGTGGAGGTGGTGACGGAGGACAAGATGGTGCAGAAGATTGGCGAGACCGTGCGGCGGGTGAAGGTGAGGTGACTTCTTTATGTGAGATTCTTGCAGAAGAAGCAAAAGGTTAGACGGTTCAACCGTCTAACGGTCAAATCATTTTTACCTAAATCTCATCCGCAAAGACGGGACGAAAGCGCAAAAGAGGAGCTCAAACATGGCCGCCATGATGCAAGCATTTTACTGGGACTGTCCGCGTGAAGATAAGCGAGAAGGCGAATGGTGGAACTATGTCCGCACCAACCTGGCCAACCTCGCGCAATTGGGTTTCGAAACCTTGTGGCTTCCGCCTGCCCACAAAGCCGCAAACATTGGCGGGTCCTCGATGGGCTACGATCCCTACGATTATTACGATCTCGGTGAATTTGATCAAAAGGGAGCGACAAAAACCTGGTTCGGGTCCAAACCAGAGCTGCTCGATTTGATTCGCGCTGCGCACGAGAACGGCATGAGCGTGATCGCGGATATGGTGATCAACCACAACAGCGGCGCCGACGCCGCGGAGGTCAACCCGATCACCGGCGACACGCGCTGGACGCTGTTCAAACCTCGCAGCGAAAAATTTCCGCGCAATTGGGAATGCTTTCATCCCAATCCCTATGAGCGCTGGGATGAGAGCACCTTTGGCGACATGCCTGATCTTTCCCATCGCAATCCTCATGTCTTCGGCGAGATTTTGAAACTGGCGCGCTGGCTGGTGGAGGAAATCGGTTTCGATGGTTTTCGCTATGATTTCGTAAAAGGATATGGCGCCGTGACGGTGGCGGCCATTCAGGAATACCGCTATCTGCGCGCGGGCCAGCCGTTTCAGCCCTACGGTGTGGCCGAGCATTGGGACAGCGCCCATGCGATTGAAGCCTGGGTGAATGTCACCAACTTTTCCAATCAGAACCCGGTGGATGCCTTCGACTTTCCTTTGCGTGAAATGCTGAAAGCCTTGTGCGACCAATATGGCTTCAGCTTGCGCAATTTGACGACTTGGGAGACATTGCTCCGCAAGCAGCCGCACACGACCGTAACTTTCGTCGAGAATCACGATTTGCGCGAAGAGGGCCGGCCCATCGTCAACGACAAGCTGCTGGCCTACAGCTACATCCTGACGCATGAAGGCTTTCCCTGCGTCTTCTGGAAGGATTTTTATAATGACCGGCTGGCTAGGGAAAACACACCGCATGGCATCGCCGCCCTCGTGCAGGCGCATCGCAAATATGCCGGCGGCGGCACGCAAGTTTTATGGGTTGACGATGATTTGTACATCATGCAACGCAGCGGTCATGCCAATCAACCCGGCTTGATTTATGTTCTCAACAACCGTGGCGACGGATGGAATGGGGCCTGGGTGAGCACGCAGTGGCAGAACACAGAATTCACGCCTGTCGCTTGGTGGAGCAAAGCCGGCCTGAATCAGCCGGAGGCGCAACGATCTTCTGCCGACGGCCGCGCGCAATTTTGGGCGCCGCCGCGAGGTTTCGCCGTGTATGCGCCGCGGATTTGAGCGTTGATACCAGCCAGCAAGTGTAATTTCATGTTGAAGCAACCTCTTGAATTTTTCGGCGTGTGGTATTTTTTCTTTCTCGCATTGCTGGTATTGACCGTCATCTTCCCGGCCTGCCAAGCGAAACCACAAATCTCACCCTCTTCCCCGCCGGAGCCGATTTATTTTTCGAAAAACTGGAAGGCTGGGCTGGATTTACCCGCCGATGATGCCGGCGTTCAATGCTGGGTCGTGCGGACAGAAACTGGCGATCTCGCTGCTTTCCTTTCAACCCACGAAGGAATGCTGCAATGTCTCTCCGGCGACGAGGGCAGAACCTGGTCGCCCCCGCGATTGATTTTTGTCCACGCAGGCCCAGCTTACCCTCTATTTCACTCGGGGCGGCTGGTGGGCATGCTGACGTTTCGTGAGATTGCCCACGGCGGGCAAATTTATTTTCATGCCCGGCAGGAAAGCGGCTGGAGCGAACCCAGCGCCATTCGCGACACGGACTGGGGAACTTTTACATACCGCGCTTTTGCCGCAGATACTGCCGGCAATTTTTATTGCGCCTGGAGGGATTTTCGCGCAGGAAATTTCGATATCTATTTTTCTTCCTCGCATGATGGCGGCAAAACCTGGAATGCCAATGTCCGCCTCGACGACGACCAGGCCGGCCAGGAGCAAAATGAATGCGCTTTGATTGCGGCACCGCAAGGCGTGCTCTACGCTTTTTGGACGGATAATCGCGATCCTCGAACTCTATTCGATGTCTATTCCTCTTTTTCGCATGACGGCGGAAAAACATGGCACCCCGGCATCAAAGTGAATGATGATACGACGCATTCATTTCAAGTTTCTCCTCAGGCTGTGATCGATGACAAAGGAATCGTTTACGCCGCTTGGCGCGATTATCGCGATCAAGGGGCAAGCGGCGATCTCAATGCAAACATTTATTTTTCCCGCTCCGAAGACGGGGGAAAATCATGGCGTCCGAACGTGCGCGTCAGCCATGCTCGTTTCGGACACAATTGGTTTCCCGCGTTGCATCTCGATGCCGAAGCTCGATTGCATTGCCTCTGGATGAGCTCCGAAGACAACCCGGCCTTTGACATTTTCCATTCGTACTCATCTGATGGCGGCCAAACTTGGAGTCCACCGTTGCGCGTGAATGACGATCTTGCGAGGGTGCCTCACGATTATCGCCCCGTTGCCTGGCTTGGTGCTGACGCAAAGGAAAATATCGTCTTGGGTTGGCTGGACTGGCGCGAGGAGCGAATGGCGGTTTATATGGCCAGGACGCTCGAGCAGCCGGATGCCACGCATCCGGAAAGACAGCCGCAACCAATTTCCTCGGCACTCGAGAAGAAAGCGAATTTGCCATTCCAGCGAGGCGCGGCGCTTTTTCAGGATGATTATGCGGAGAATTCTTCCCCCCACTGGCAGCCGCAATCCGGCACTTGGGTTTGCAAAGATCAAACGTATATCGGTTATGGCGCCGCCGAAGCTCAAAGCTTTGCCGGCAGCGAGTCGTGGGCCGATTACGTTTTTGCGGGCCGGTTCAAGTTAGATCCACTTGAGCACAAAGCTGCTCTCATCTATTTGCGCGTTACGCGAGGCCGGGGTGGGTGGCGCTATTTTCGTCTCAACAATTTTTTTCGCGGCGGCGTCAGGCTGGAATATTTCAATGGCAAGTCTTTGTCGCCGCTGGCAGACGCACCTTATTCTTTTCAAAAAGACCGCTGGTACGCTTTTCGCACTGTGATAAAGGGCGACATTTTGAATCACTTCATCGATGACTCGTTGTTGATTGCGCGCGACAAGCTTGACCATAATTCCCGCGGTCGAATCGGACTTGGCGCTCTCGGAGCGCCTGCCTACTTCAAGGATATCCGGGTCACGGAGATCAAATAAGGGCAGAAGGCAAAGCGCACAGCGCCTAGCGTAGCTTTCTACTCTATGCCCTCTGCGCCATGCCCTCTGCGGCTATGCTCTATGCGCATACGCACCAAGATTTCTCTCCTGGTCATCCCGTTGGCAACGCTGCCGCTGCTTCTGGTGGGATGGTTTTCCTACCGGTCATTGCTCAAAGGTTTTGAAGAGCAGGCGTATCTCACCGATCAGCAAGTGTGCCTCATGGCCGCCACGAAGATCGAGCAGATATTGGATGAATGCCAAAGCAGCCTGATCTTGCTCTCCTCAATGCTTTTGACTCGTGCGCACGAGGCGGCAGCTCAACCGATCGGCCTGCTCATTGCAGGCGAGGAGAATCCCGTTCAAGAACTTGCCAAAATCCTGGCCATGCGGCACAGCCCGCACGTTCGTATTCGCTTCCTCGCGCCGAATGGCGATGAACTGTTTGTCGCGCAGAACCTGGGCAAGCAGCACGATCTCGGCAGCGCGCTGGCAGAGCCGATTTTTTTGCAAGCCGTGAGCATCTACGGACAATTCCCTCCGGCGAAATTGGAGCGCGATAATTCATGGGCAACGACTTTTTCGATTCCTCTGTCGCGGGCCGGAACGCTGGCCGGCTTGATTTTCCTCGATCTCAATCTCGAGGCCGTATCGAAAGCTCTGCGGGAAATGGCCGTGGCGCGGCCGGGCTTTTATTTCTTGTTCGACGGCAGCGGAAGAATGATTGCCGAAGCGGGTGAGGCTCCGCTCCCGGCGGCCGATTCCGGCTATGATAACTTTCAATCTGCATTGGGGCGCATTCGCCAACATCCTCAGCCGGGCTTTTTTCATAGCATCTATCAGACCGGCCGCAAAAGATTTTTTATCAGCTCACGGCCGGTGAAGGAACATATCGCGTTTAAAGAACCCGTTCCCCAGGAGCGTTGGTATCTCGGCACGGTGCGCTCCGAGGCGCCTTTGCTGGCGGCCTTTCGCCGGAGCAGCACCATCTTTTTTGTGGTATTGGCTGCGGGCCTGGTCCTGGCCTTGGCCGGTACGTTTTATATTTCAAAAAAAATCACGACGCCCATCAGCCGGCTGAATCTGGCCGCGCACGAATTCGCCAAAGGCAATCTCGAATCCCGCGTCGAGACCACCAGCCGCGATGAAATCGGCGAGCTGGCTGCTGATTTCAACCACATGGCCGCGGATCTTCGGCAGTTGATACGCGAACGCCAGGCGAATGAAACGCTGATCGCCGTGGGAAAGTTTTCTGCGGCGCTGGCCCACGATCTGCGCAATCCGGTCGAAGGCTTGAAACTTCTGTCGCGCGAGCTGTGCAAGCGCGTTGGGCAAAAGCAACCAGAATATGAAATCGCCGACACCATTGCGCAAGCGGTCGACAGATTGTCGTCACTTGTCAGCCAATCATTGGATTTTGCGCGGCTCAACCAGCCGGTGTTCATAGAAACCGATCTCGCTGCGCTCGCTGATGAAGTCCTGCGAGACTTTCGTTTTGATGAAGTGGAATTGCAAAAAGATTATGCGCGTGATCTGCCGTTGGTCCGGATCGACGCAGCACAAATCAAACGGGTGCTGGCCAACTTGATCGGGAACGCGCTGGAAGCGTGCCTCAGCAAAAGAGATTCAGCGCGAGGCCAAATTCGCCTGACCTTGCAGGCAGAGGGAGAAAAGCTGTGTCTCGAAGTCGCCGACTCCGGCCCGGGTATTCCAGCCGAAATACGTGACAAAATTTTCGATCCGTTTTTTTCCACCAAGCCCGGCGGGCATGGCCTTGGTCTCTCTTTGGCGCGGCAGATTATTGCCAATCATGACGGGACGATTACATTTACCAGTGAGATGGGAAATGGGACGAGATTTGTCATTGAGTTACCGATTGCAGAAAGATAAACATCATAGAACAGCTCGAATCCCGTTAGGGATGAAATGTTTATAGATATAATGCCTATTTGTTCTCAAAACTCCGAAGGAGTGAAATGTGAAAGATGGTGATGATGATAAACGAATGCCTGATCGAAATATTCGTACAAAAACATGCCACTCCTAACGGAGTTTTGATTGATTAATTGCACAATTCACTATAAACATGCCACTCCTAACGGAGTTCATGGGAAGATTCTCTTATGGCAAAAATCTTAGCCGTCGACGACGAAGCCTCCATCCGCAAAGCCCTCGCGCTTTCACTGAGCGGCGATGGCCATTCCGTTATCGAAGCCGATTCCAAACCCACCGCGCTCGAGCGGCTTCATGAGCAAAATTTTGATCTCGTCATCACCGACCTATTTATTCCCACCGAAAACGACGGCCTTGAAATTTTGAAAACCTGCAAAGCGCGCCAACCCGAAGCCATGGTGATCATGATCACCGCACATGGCTCCATCGAACGCGCCGTCGAAGCCGTGAAAGCCGGCGCAGATGATTTCATCGCCAAAGGCTTCACGATGGAAGAGCTCAAGTTGCGGCTCGAAAAACTGCTGGAGCAAAAACGGCTGCGCGAAGAAAATCGCCGATTGGCTGAAAACAATATCCGCTTGCGGCAAGAGATCGAAGGCCGTTATCGTTTCGAGCAAATCATCGGCAACAGCAAGGCGATTCGCGATTTGTTGCAATTGCTTTCACGCATCGTTGATGACCGCGACACGACAGTTCTGCTGCAAGGCGAAAGCGGCACAGGCAAAGAGCTGGTGGCGCGGGCGATCCACTACAACGGCCCGCGCAAAGACAAACCCTTTGTCATAGTCAATTGCGCCGCGCTACCCGAGCATTTGCTTGAAAGCGAGTTGTTCGGGTATGAGAAAGGCGCGTTCACCGGCGCGCTGCGCGACAAGCCCGGCAAGTTTGAAATCGCCGAGGGCGGCACAATTTTTCTCGACGAAATCGGCGACATCAGCTCGAAAGTGCAAGTGGAATTGCTGCGCTTCGCGCAGGATCACAGTTTTGAGCGCGTCGGCGGCAATCAGCCGATAACTGTCGATGTTCGCATTGTCGCGGCAACGAATAAACGGCTCGATGAAGAAGTGAAGCAAAACCGTTTTCGCGCGGATTTGTTTTATCGCCTCAATGTCATTCCGCTTTTCGTTCCGCCATTGCGCGAACGCCGAGAAGACATCCCCTTGTTGGTCAATCACTTTCTCGAACAATTTCGCCTTGAAAAGAAAAAAGAGATTCGATTTTCACCGGAGACTTTGACGAGACTTGAGAAACACCACTGGCCCGGCAACGTGCGCGAGCTGGAAAATTTGATCGAACGCTTGGTCGTCACGGCGCCGCAAGCGATGATCCTCCCCACGGATTTACCGCCGGAGATTTTTGGTTCATCGGAAAAAGAAGCTTTTGATTCGGCGATGAGCCAGCAGTCATTGCAACAAGCCTGCGAGGAATTTGAAAAAGTGTTTCTGCTCCGCCATCTCGAAAAGCATCATTGGAATATCACCGAAGTGGCGCAGGCCTTAGGGGAACGACGCGACACGCTCAGCCGGAAGATTAAACGGTATGGGCTGAAGTTAGAATAAAGACGGCTATTTTTTGCACTCAAACCTTCAGACGAATGATATTAAAACAAAACGTTTGCATTTGTATTCCAGACCGGCTATAATTTTAAAAGTTGTTGTTGCATCATTTGAAAATTGTGCCATATTATTTGCATGCACATCATTACTCGTAAGCGCTTGCTTGAATTTGCAAGGAAGCATCCCGGTTCAGAAAGCGCCCTTGATCACTGGTACAGAGTGATGAAGCGCTACAATTTCGATAATTTCGCATCATTACGCAGCGTATTTCCTAGCGCCGATCAGGTGGGTAAAGTGACAGTATTCAATATTGGTGGAAACAAAGCGAGATTGATAGCGGCCATTCACTATAACCGGCGTAAAGTATTCATCAGACATGTTCTTACCCACGACGAATATGATAAAGGCAAATGGAAGGAATAACCATGTTAAGCACTGAACTGGAAAAAGCCGTCAAGGTCTGGCCACTAATTTCGGATATCGTATCGATTCCTCGTACAAAGGATGAATATGATCGAGCAGTTGCTTTGCTTGACGAATTGATTGACGAAGTTGGTGAGGATGAAAAGCATCCTTTGGCATCATTGATGGATACACTAGGCACCTTGATCGAAGCTTACGAGGACGGACATTTTCCCGAACCGGTTGGCGATCCAATTTCAACTCTTGCATTTTTTATGGAAGAACACGGAGTAAGCCCAGATGATTTACCTGAAATCGGTAGCCAAACCGAGGTGTCGGAAATTCTTAGCCGCAAGCGTGAGCTTGACATTCATCAGATTCGGTCATTGAGCAAACGGTTTCATGTTTCTCCAGAAGTATTTTTGTAAAAGAATTCTTATGACGTACGAAAGCTCGCCAATAGAAGAGCTCAAAGACAAATCTTTAAAGGAGATTTTGCAATCAGTATTGGCAGACCGCAAGGCCTTGGCTATTCAATTACCTGATGGCGCTAAAGTGGTTATCCAACCTGGGCCAAAATTAAAACCTCTACCCACCTTAGATGGGCAGATACCTGATGAATGGAAGGAAGCCATTTATATGGATAGCTGGAGCGCCGAAGCAATGAAGTATGAGAGTGGCTCAAGACCCAACGATCCAATACACCAATAATCACTCAATCCATTTCGGCTCCAACGCCACAAGTTGTGACTTTTTTTCCCACCGATTATTCCCTCTGTTTTGACAATCATTTAGTTTGTTTTTCCGTCGCACAAAGCCGCTCGTTTGTGCGCTTTTCTCACGCCAATACATTGCCGTTACCTCCCACCATTTTACTCAAGTATAGCTATTTTGTTCGTTATCCGCTACCTGCGGTTATTCAATTTATTGCCGCACAAGGTATTGAATTGTGGCATTCAATTTGAGATGTGGAAGTCCGGTGTGCGCTAAACGATTCACATAACTTTGCGAGTTTCCTCACAATTCCAATTCACCCGCATACATGAAAGGAGGATAAAAATGCGTGACAGCGAATTGACGCCAAACGACAAAAAAGTTTTCGGGGTCATCGCCCAAATCGTTGTAGCGTTGCTCTTCATTGGAGGTCCATTAATTCTAATCGGACACAATTTTAATGGTTCCATGCCGGTGATCTTCATTGTGGCCGGGCTGCTTATGTTTTCCATTCCTGGATTGTTTCATTCAGATCCCAAGCAACCCAGAACACCACTTCCTGCGTTAGCTTATCGTTGCTTCCAGCTCATTCAGGATGAAGAGCCCAAAGCGGCGAACAAAATCAGCCTTGCCAAATTTCAAATGCTGTTCTGGACAATTATTTTGGCAACCTCTTTTATATGGCTCTTGCTTAAGGACAACAAAGCGCCTGTCATTCCGGACACCTGGTTGGTCTTGATGGGAATTAGCAACGGCACTTATGTTCTTGCCAAGTGGGTCAAAACTGTAAAAGAGAAGCGCGGAGAGCCCGAGAAAAAAATCGACGAGCAGCCGCAAAATTAACGTGTGACCAAACTCATTGGATTCAATTGTGGAGATCAAAAATGATATCATCACCAACAGCCGCAGAAATTCATCAACGACTTCGGCATATTGAGCAACTCGCCGCAGAGATTGAACAAGTGCCCAATTTCGGGCCGGATTATTGGACGCTGCAGAAGATGGATCAAAAATGTCAGGAAATCCGCCAGCATTGCGCTTGGATCGATTCACACATCGGAACTGGAGATGAATAAACGCCGGGCAGTCGGGCTTGCGCAAAACGATTTCCAAAAATTCAAACACTTGATGTGCGCAAGTCCGACTTTACTTTTTTCAAAAACACAAGAAAGCATTTCAATTCTGAAACCATCATGAAAAACCACATCAATACTTTTTTCAAGTTCATGGCGAAACAAGCCCAACGCCAAATCAACACCACGCTACTGATCAGCCTGTGGCTCGGTTGGATGGCTCTTGCCGGGGTATTCGTTTTGCCTGCTGCCGGACAGGAGATCCTCGTCCACCTTGCCCCATCTTTCGACGACGGTAACTCTAAGCTGGATGCTGATGGAACGCGTAATGGCGTCGTGGTCTGGAAAGGCGGGGCGGTTCATGTGGTCACAAGTTATCATGTGGATGGTAACTATGCCTTGAGAATCGAGCCGGGCGCGATAGTCAAATTTGCCGCTAGGTTCGTGCTTGATGCCAACGGGAAGGTGGAATCTTGGGAGCCTGCGTTTGATGCGCAAATTGTATCCGACCGTTTTTTCGGTCAACCATCGGGCGGAATTATCCAAATCAACGGCGCTAAGCTGACGGACATTCGTGATGACAATGTTGGTGGCGACACCAATGGCGATGGCAATCAGTCCTCACCGCCCGGCCCGAATAGGAATGTTTATTTTCTGCGCTTCTCCAGAAGCAACGCCGATTTTTTGACCGGCAGCACCATCAAGTATTGCACCAAGATGGGCGGCTTCGGCTCGATCAACATCAGTGGAAATACCTTCATCTCATTTGGCGGACTAAAATCCGAGCAGGGTTTTCCGGGCGATAGTGGGCCTATTGTTTTTGATGCCGTTCCAATCATTTCTAATAACACCTTTGAATTGTGGGGCGGGTTAAACTTGACCGGCATGTCGCCAGTGTTTCAGGATAACATGCTGCGCGGCGGTGCAGGAATAACAATTGGCCCTTGGGTTGATCCCGGTTATTGGGTCTTTGGAAGCTTTGGGCCTAAAAGTGGGACGACGATCATTTCAAATAATACCTTTCAAGACTGCTCAGTTGGGATTCTTATGCCGACGACTTTTGGCGATACGCTTTATTCAAAAATCCATTTCCGCGCCGAAATTAGCGGCAATAAGTTGCGGGGCAATGGCAACGTCGGCACTGGCTTGCAATTGGTGCTGGATGCGGAGGCGCGCGTAACCGATAACGAGGTGAGCAATTTTTCGAATCCGCTCAGGCTCGTTTATAATGACCTGACCAAGACCAGCCGTTTGCAAATCAGCGGCAATCAGTTTTCGCTCGAAGGCGTTCGAGACTCTGGTGGAGATCCTCCGGTTTTCAATCCCAAACGGCTCTGGCAGGATGGGCAGTTCGTGCAAGCGGAGGGGAATTTTTGGGGTCATCCAACCGGACCGCTCGACCAGTCGAATGACGATGGTCTTTTCAACCAGCGCGGCAAAGGAATCCGGGTGAGCGATGGCATCAAGTACACGCCGTTCATCGGTGGTTCAGCCCCGCCCGTGAAGGATAAGATTTCCGTCGCCGCCTCTACCAACCCAAGCCCCCCACTCACTCCCAATAGCAATGTGACTTTCAATGTGTTGGCAACATATCAACTCGAGAGCGCCACCAACGGCCAGATTTTTGTGAACATTCGAGATGATAACGGCTATATTCTTAACCCTGGACAGGGCGGCATCAATGTCACCTCGCAGAATCAATCTGTAAGCTTTCCGCCGATCCAAGTCCAGGTGCCAGAACTGACGAACGGCCTCACGGTTGAAGCTGCGTTGGCGCCCGATGGCGAAGAAGCAGTTTCCTCCAATGTCGAACGATTTTTAGTAAAGCGACCGACCAGCAACTTCACGATGAACCTCTCTCCGGCCAACTTCACGCGCGGCAGTCAAACGAAGGCCAAATTAACTTTCAATTACAACCTCGCCACGACCAGCAACGGCCAGTTTTTAGTTGAGCTCAAAGAGCGCGTACGCGATCTCGGCACGGACTTGACAAATTTTCCATCGCTGACGGTTGACGCTCCGCCGGGCAACAACAAAACTGCAACGGGCGAAATCGAGTTGGACATTCCGCTGCGCGACGTTTTGCGCGAGCCGCCCAGCGAGCTTTACTGTCAGGTCACTTTCCGAGATGGCGCGGGTATCGCCGTTGGCAAAGAAGCCAGAAGTATTCCGATTGTCGACGGCCCCAACACGGTGCGTTTCGAAAAACTTGTACCCAGTGAATTGAGCAGCAGCGGAAATACCCTGGTATCATTGGGAAGATTACATTATCTCAGCGGTGAGCTTCCGAGCTACGGCTTTCTCATTCATTATCGCATCGGCACGCCGAACGTGACCGGTTGGCAAGTGCGCGTGGGGGACGATCGCGCGCTGGATGCACAGGGCAAGACTCTCTATCAATACACGGCAAGCCGGCCGGCAGTCGAGAATGCCTCCACCGGTCCCGAGCAAAATTTAAGATCCGCAGTCTTGGATCAGGGCGCGCCTTTGCCTGCGGGGACGCAAAAGTATCGGGCATTTGTCAAGCTGGTTGCACCGGGTGATATCACGGTGGCGTATGCAACTTATGACGTGGAGGTGCGCGATCAGCCCGCGCAATCATCGCAAAAGACCGTGCCGGCCGGCACTTCGCAAGTCGCGTTCACTCCGGTTCCGGTCACGCTCAACTTTGCTTCCAATCAGAAAGCCGGAACCGCGTTCGCTGAAGAATTTGCCGGCCAGTTCGGCTCTACGGCTTCCACCTCTGCTTTGGCGAAGACGAGTGATTTCTATTGGAAATTCATTCCGCTGAAAAGATATTGGGCGGTTTATGACACGTTGCAGGACGGCACTTTTTCAGCAACGGTGAGCTTCACGTATGATCCTGCCACGGATTTCCCAGCCGCGCCGGAATTTAATGAAGACTCGCTCGTGGTCGCCGGCCTCAATCCGCTCAGCGAAGAGCTTGAAGCCTTGCCTTCTACATTGAACAAAGCCACGCGCACCATTACGACAGCGTACACGAAATTCTTTGACACGTATGTGGTGGCTTCCAAGTCAACGGTGATTATTACCGATGTTTCCTCGAGACCGAACATAGGAGTACCGGCGTATTTTGCTTTGGAGCAAAATTATCCCAATCCGTTCAATCCCACCACGACCATTGCATTTTCCCTGCCGCGCACCGGCCAAGTGACACTGAAGGTGTACAATCTTATGGGTAAAGAAGTCGTGACTTTGGTTGACAAGAAATTTTCCGCCGGCCGCTATGACGTCCATTGGGATGCCACCGGACACGCGAGCGGCGTTTATTTTTATCGCCTTGTGACAAAGGAAGGGTTTGTTCAAACCAGGAAACTTTTGTTGGCGAGATGAAAGAATGAAGTCGTGGATTTTCTCAATCGGCGATTTCTACGAAAGCAATTGACTAAGCTGGTAGAATCGACAAAATTTTAACCAAAGCGGAGGTACACAATGAAAAAAGTATCAGCGGTCAAAGATAGTGCAATGGAAAGGAGGAAGACACGATGAAGTTGAAGCATGTCATAATCATGGCTATTTCAGCGGCCCTGATCGCGGCCGTGCTGGCCATCGGCGCCGGTAAATCGGTAGTGGTGGCGAAGGCCGATCTCAAATGGAAGGACATGGGAATTCCGGGGGTGGCGGCCGCTCCGGTTTCGGGCGACATGGAGAAGGGCACAAGCCGGTTCTTTCTCAAGTACCCAGCCGGCTTCGTGACCCCGAAGCACCACCATACCGCGGATCACTACGTCACGGTGGTCTCCGGTACGATCACCCTGAGTGTAGACGGCAAGAATTACAAACTCGGCCCCGGCTCCTATTTCGCGCTCACCGGGAAAATGCCCCACACAGCGAAAGTCGAAGGCAACGAAGAGGCTGTGTTCTTCATCCAGGCGGATGGACCGTGGGATGTCGTGATGGAGAAGTAGCGCTCACCACTCGACCAATGGCCGCAAAAAAGGCGGTGCCTTGAATTCGAAAGACGTCATGTAAACAAAACAAGCGAAGTTGGGCTTGCGCAAGAATGATTTAGAGGTTTTTCATTCATTCTCCACGCGCAAGTCCGGCTTCACTAACACTCAGGAGGCAAAATGGCTGCTATTCGAGGGGCTTTACGCACGATTGGTTTGGCCGGTCTGGTCATTCTTTTTGCAGGAAATTTTTTAACTACACAAAAAGCATTTGCCGTCGCGATGATGCAAGAGAATGATAAGTCTGCGGCGAAGGGCAGCAGCTCACAAGCCGCGGCCACCATCATCCGCACCATCGTTTACCGGCAGATCAGCGACTTTCCGGGTGGCGGCAGCGTCGGCAACATTTTCAACATGAAGATGAGCGCCGATGGTTCAAAGATCGTCTTCGTCAGCGGCACAAAGGTCTTCACGATCAACACCGATGGCACAAATTTGGTCGAAGTCTTCGATAACACTGCCGCGCGGGGCGCGCCGCGCTGGATAGATATCAGCGCCAATGGCGCCAAGGTCATTTGGGATGCTTTCAATCTCCAAACGCGCGTCTACGATATCTTCATTGCCAACTCTGACGGCAGTAATCGCGTCCCCATCGCGCCCACCTTCCAGAATCAGTTCGGCACAGAAGCCCTGAATATCGTCCTCAACCCAGCCCTTACCGCTGATGGCAGCCGCATCTATTTCACGCACGCCGGCTCGACGATTGATGTGGCTGGCGGTTACCGCCTCAATGCGGACGGCACGGGGCTGACCAAGCTCTTCAGCTACCGGCAAATGTCTGCCTTGTTTGGGAAGGATGGCAGCGAATACAATGGGAACCTGGCGTTCCGGGTGACGCTGGCGATCTCTGATGATGGGTCGAGATTAGTCTTTGGCACTTTCAATTTCCAAGCCGATGGCAACGTCATTGCCTTCGATAGCGCCACCGGTCTGCGCAAGCTCACCAACTTCCTGGCGGGAATGAATGCCGGGGGGATTACCCTCTGCGGTAATGGCAGTAAGGTGGTGGTCGCTCGTAACCTTCCGTTTCCTGAAAGCCGGGATCCGGCCATCGCCATGCATTTTGATGGCAGCAATCAAATCGAGATCATTCGGGCCATCGGCTCAGGCATTGGCTCAGTTCTCATCGGAATGACTACCAACGGCGCGCAGTTGCTGACCAATGCCGCCGCAACCACTTCTCTCTATAACACCGACGGCAGCGGGCAGTTGGATTTGAACGTCTTCGAATGTGACCTGCCATTTGCCGACCCGGTCTTCGGCGCCAACGCCGGAAGCGATCCCAATGATGGATTCAACGCCTCAATTACAGCCGAGGGACGGCGCTTCGCCTTTGTCACGAAACAAGGACAGCATCAACTCTGGGTGGCCGACATCAATCCAAGTTCTCTGGGCGATGCGCCGGCAATTTCCGAAGTGAATTTCAATCCCACCTGGGTGCTGGCTGATCGCTCAACCTCTTCGACCTTTACCGGCCGCGCCACTGGCGGGCAGAGCGGTGTTCGCCACGTCTGCATCGATCCGCTGAAAAACAATGCCTATCAGTTCCGCGCTTTCGCCGGCACCCTCTTCGATAATGGCACCAATGGCGATGCAACGGCGGGTGACGGGCTTTACACAAATAATGCTATCATTCGCGACCTTGCTGCGCCTGATCCGGTTGGCCCGTACGCCGCTCGCTTTTATGCCTATGCCAACAACCTGCGGCAGATCACAGCGGTTGATGCCGTGCCCTTTTTTGTTTTGACGACGCCCCCGGCTGGCTCCGGACCAACGATCACCAGCCTCAGCCCATCAAGTGGCTCGCCGGGCATTCAACTCACGATCACCGGCACCGGCTTCGATCCCACGACAGCAAATAACATTGTGCTCTTTGGCAACGCGCAAGCATTCGTCAAAACCGCCAATTCTGATCGCACGAGACTTGAAGTTATCGTCCCGCCTGATCTGGTTGCGGGCGTCGTGCCGGTGACCGTCACGGTCGCTGCGCAAACTAGTAACGCGGTAAACTTTAATCTTGTAACCAGCATTCAGGCGCGTGAAAGTCTGCCGAACGAGTTTGCTTGGAGCCAGAATTATCCGAATCCGTTTAATCCTTCAACGACAATTGCATTTTCACTGCCGCGCGCCAGTCGCGTCACGTTGAAAGTGTTTGACGTGTATGGCCGTGAATTCGTAACGCTGGTCGATAAAAAATTTTCCGCCGGTCGCTATGACGTTCATTGGGACGCCACCGGACAGGCGAGCGGCATTTATTTCTATCGCCTGCAAGCGGAGGGGAATTTTGCGCAGACCAAAAAACTTTTGTTGGTGAAATAATGAAGAAGCGCACCACATCGGATAATCAACTGACGAGGTGAGAAGATATAACAACCAAGAAAGGAGGCTATATATGAGAAGGCTTCGCAATCTGTCCCTGCTGGCGGTTGGGTGTGCTCTCGCTCTGGTTTCGTTGCCATTGGCCTTGGAATCACAGTCGTCCAAGATAATGGGCAAGGCCCTCTGGGCCGTCGACGATCTGAAGTGGGTGCCAATGCCAGGTTTGGAAGGCGCTCAACAGGTTCCACTGTGGGGCGATCCGACTAAAGGAGAACACCGGATTCTCTACAAGTGGCCGGCCGGAACAAAGGTGCCCGTCCATACCCACACTCACGGGGATCGCGGCCTCGTGATCTCCGGTACGATGACGCTTGCGGTCGAGGGAGCGCCGCCGAAGAAGCTGCCGCCAGGTTCTTACTTCTCCCTGGCTGGAGGCACGAAGCATGCGACCACATGTGAAGATGGTTCCCCATGCATCTTCTATATCGAACGTGAGGGGCTCTTCGATGCGAAGATGGTCGAAGACGCCGGAGCGAAAAAGCAAGAGAAGTAGAAGAAGCTCCGAGCCGTCCCGTTCGATCACCTTTCACTACCAGGGCGACGTTGGACTTGATCAGGATGAGCTTTCAAATTTAGACAAATTCCCTGACCAGTTCCGACGTCGCTCGAACCCCTTTTGCCATGAAAACCATTTTAGTCATCGACGACGATTTCGCCATGCGCCGTGGAATGGCGCTGATGTTGCAGGGACAGGGCCACGAAGTTTGTGAAGCCGGCGATGGCACACAGGCCTTGCAGATGCTTGCCCAAAGATCAATCGATCTCGTGATTGTCGATCTTTTTTTGCCGGGACCGGACGGCGTTGAACTCGCCGAGGAAATCGGCAAACGCCATCTTCGCACCAAAATCCTTTTGCTCACCGCTCACGGCGAGCATCCGCGCGCCAAAGAAGCGGCGCGAATTTTCAAAGAAAATTATTTAGTGAAAACTTCACTCGAACAGACTTTGATCAAAAAGGTCGAAGAGGCTTTGCAAATACTTTAGATAAGGAGAACATGATGAATCGCATCGCCCTTCTTGCTGCGGGCTTAAGCTTGCTTGTGGGGGGAATCCCCTTCATTCACGCGCAAGAAATCAAAGACTTTGCCGCGAAATACGACGGCGAAAACGGCAAAGGGTATCTGCAGCCGCTGGCCGATATCCTGGGCGCCGGCTTGAATAGCTCGCTCTACCACGGCGCGCGCATTCCCAAAACCGGCCTGCACATCTACCTTGGCGTTGAAACCGTCACCGCCTTCATCACCGAGGATCAAAAAACTTTCACGGCGACGACGGAAGAGCCATTTTATCCGGCCCAAACCGCGGCCGCGCCGACGATATTCGGCCAGGTTGAAGGCGTCGAGGTTACAGGCACAGGCGGCTCCGTTTACACTTTCCCGGGCGGGCTCGAAGCCAAAAGACTGCCTATTCAGATGCCCCAAATCACCGTGGGCTCGATTTACGGTACCGAAGCGATGTTTCGTTTTTATCAGCTCGATATCGACAATAGCGCCGATCGGCTCAAGCTGTTGGGATTTGGCCTCCGGCATAGCCTCAATCAATATTTGACCGCACTGCCCTGTGGCTTGTCTGCTGGAGTTTTCCTGAACAAATTCGAAATCACGGAGTTTGTGAAAGCCAGTGCCTTGCTGGTTGGAGTGCAAGGCAGTTATGTCACCGGCATAATCAATTGGTATGGCGGCGTGGCGTGGGAATCGTCAAAGCTGGACGTTTCCTACGAATCTTCCGAGGGAGAGCAAATCGAATTTGCGCTGGACGGCGCCAACACGGTGCGTCTCACGTTGGGTCTGGCATTGCGGCTGGCGATATTCGATGTGCATGCTGATTACAATCTGGGTGCGCAAAACATTTTGGGACTGGGCGCCGGCTTTGCTTTCTAAGCTGCGGCGCTTTTCAATCGACAATCGCAAATCTTCAATCGTAAATCATCCAATATGGAGAGAACATCATGAAAAAGATAGTCGCGCTCGCATTGCCGCTATTGGTTCTTTCACTTTTGAGCGGTTGTGAAAACAAAAGATTCTTTATAAATACAAAACTGTCTCTTGACCAAGTATTTTCGGTTGATGAGACCGGAGCATTCAACGAAAACGGTTTGATTATCCGGGACGATCTTCTGCGCGCGTTCGTGATACCCCCGGCGGCGGAAAACATCGAGTTCAAAATCGAGGGCATGTCCGTGCGCGCAGTGGTGAAGACGGAAAATCAAGCCCCACTGCTAAAAGTCTCTGCCTTGGTTTATGACTTTACCCAGGAGCAGCTCGGTGTCTTTGTGGATCAGCCCATTCCGTTGGCTGGTGTGGATGTGCCGTTTATCGGGCTCAATGCACTCATTGAAGAGGGGGTGGGCAAGCTCCGCAACAAGATCAATGGCTATTTGAAGGATTTTGACAATACGCCCTTGTTCTTCGTGCTCAGCGGAGATTCGCAACCCTCCGGCCAGAGAATCAAAGTGGATATTCATGTGAAAATAACCGGCAATCTGAAATACGAAATCTGCCGGAGCACGGGGAAATTCATGGAAGGAGGCTTGGATTGCGAAGACCTCGGGGTGGTCAGATAAGCATCAATGCAAAAACCTTCAATACGTGGGACACGGATCAAGCGGAGATCACGATTTTATTTTTGTTTTATCCGTGCAGATCCGTGCCCTCCGCGTTATCCGTGTCCAAAGTTTCTACGCTTGTGTTGCTCGCGCCACTCTCGCCCAATAAAAATAAAACCCCACTCCCACCAGCAACAGCGCGATGCCAATGAGTGCATTTCTCGTATCCTCCACCAGCGTGTTGTAAACGAACCAGCCGGCAATGGCCACGAACAGCAACGTAGCATAAGGATAGCCCCAGGCTTTGTAAGGCCGTTGAGCGTTGGGCATTTTGCGGCGCAAGATAATTACGCTGATCGCGGTCATGGCATAAAATGCCCACGAGCCAAAGACGACGTAGGAGGTGATTTGATCGTACGTGCCGCTGAGCGTCAAAATTGCGCCCCAAATGCCGAGCGTGATGATGGCGATATGGGGCGTGTGAAACTGCGGATGCACTTTGCCGAACTTCCTTGAAAAAGTGCCGTCCACGCCGCCGACATAAAGTGAGCGCGGGCCTGCGAGCAACATGCCGTTAGTCGCGCCGAAAGTCGAGCACATGATGCCGAAAACAATCAGCGCCGCGCCGATGGGGCCGAGCACAACTTTCGCAACGTCCGCGGCGATGCGTTTGGAACCCGCCATTTCATGCAACGGAATCACAGCCGCGTAGGCGAGATTGGCGGCAATATAAAGCGCGATAATCGCGAGCGTGCCGATCACCAGCGAGAGCGGCACGTTGCGTTGCGGGTTTTTGAATTCGCCGGCGGTAAGCGTGACATCGATCCAACCATCATAGGCCCATAAGGCCGAAATCATGGCCAAGCCGAACATGGCGGTGGTGGCGCTAGTCCAATCTTCCGGCCACCACGGCAAAAAATTGGCGCTGCTGCTCTTGCTGGAAAACAGCACGACGAGAATCAATCCCAACAATGCCGCCACTTTGGCCGTAGTGAAAACATTCATGATCATCCCGCCGAATTTGACGCCGCGCACGTTGATGAAGGTGACCAACGCGATGGCGGCCATGGCCACGATTTGATTCCAGCCGAAGGCAAATTCCATGTGCTGGCCCAAGAATAAATATTCATGGCGATAAAAGGCATTTTCGGGACTGATCGCGGAAACAAAAAAGCCCAAATAAGTCGCGAAGCCCACGGCAATGGCCGCGGCGGAGCCGGCTTTGTTGATGAAGAAATCATTCCAACTGAACAGAAAGGCCCAAATGCGGCCGAAGCTGTGGCGCAGATAAACGTAAGGCCCGCCGGTTTGCGGCAGCACTGCGCTCAATTCTGCCAGCGACAAGGCGCCGAAAAACGTGAGCAAGCCGGCGACGATCCAAACCAGCATGATCGGCCCCATGGCGGGCAGGCGCCCGGCGATGGTGGCGGGCACCAAAAAAATTCCGGAACCGATAATGACGCCCATGTGAATGGCGATGCCTTCGCGCAAGCCTAACGCGCGCAGTAATTCGGGTTTGTGGCCGGACGGTGCGGTCGAGGTGGTCATAAGGGAGAGGTGTGGAATATGGGTGAGCTGCAAGAGTAACTTACATTGACAAACTCAGAGAACTTTTCAAGCATTGCATCTTATCTTGATGCCCAAAAAGATTCAGACTGTGTGAAAACGTCATTGCGAGCGGAGCGAAGCAATCCCGGCACGTGCACGTTATTGGAGTTAGAGATTGCTTCGCTCCGCTCGCAATGACAAATCCGAGCGTTTTCACACAGTCTGATTCTTCCAAATGACAGACCTGAATAGTTGCATCAAAAATACAAAGCCATGGCGGCGCGATGCGGCAGGGCGCGGTAAATGGCTCTGGCGTCTTCTTGCGCCAATTCCATTTCGATCAACATGCGATGTTTGGGCAATTCGCCGCGGCGGAAGCTGGCAACGGCTTCCTGCGTCGAGGCCAGAGTGCGGCGCGTTTTGTACCAAATTTTTTCCCACCAGCCTTGAAATGACGAACCTTGCGCTTGCTCGATCGCAATTACCAAATCGCGGTCAAATTCCAGCGTGTAATGCACGTCGCGCTTTTCCAGCTGAACTTCGGAGGCCGGGCGTCTTTGCGCTTCAATGGTATCCGCCGGCGCTTCCACCACGCGCACCGGCGCTCTGGGCAGCGTGGCCAAATCTTTTTGCAGAGTAAACGGCGTGACCAGCCAGCTTTGCAAACGACCGCGCGCGCGCAAGCGCCGCAGTGCGCTGCCGATGCGATAGCCGTGAATGCGGCAGACGCGCATGGGCACGCCTTTCACTTCCAGATTGACAACGCTGTCTTTCAAATTCACCACCAGGCCGATGGAATCTCCTTTCGCGAGCTGCATGCGCGCCTGCCAAAACGCCGTGGCCGTTTCCAAATTGATGAGTCTTTTGCGCAAATCCGAGCTCGCGGTCGTATCAACCGGCGCCCCGGCCTCGGAAGAAGCTTTTATTTCTTCTTCAGCCGCGGCGGCAGTGAATTTTTCATAAGGGTTTTTGAGCACCGGCAAAATGACCGCAAAAACCAAAAGGAGGAGTGCCGGCAATAATATAAAAAGAAGAAGAAAGACGCCGGCCACAGGATGGCGGCGAAATTTGGCAAAATAGCGCGTCACCGGGCCGGTGAATTTGTCCCAAAGATTTTTTAAGAAAGTGCCGAGGGCGAATGGCATGAAGTGGTGAAGTAAAATTACGTTTTACGAATTACGTTTTCATCTAATAAATAAAAATGCGCGAGCCGATTTGCAAATTTTTGTAAACGACTTCGAGCTCGCTATCGTCCAGCCGCACGCAACCGTGAGTGACCGGCATGCCGAGCATGCGTTTGTACAGCGTGCCGTGAATGAGATAGCCGTTGCCGAAAGCGAGCGCATAATCGCCCAGCACGCCGGTTTCATAACGTTCGGGCGAATCGACCGGCGGCACGGGCCGTCCTTCTTCAATGAAAGCCCAATCCGGCATGCGCCATACCGGATGTTTGACTTTGCCGATGACGCGATGCATGCCGCGCGGCGTGGCAAACATCCATTCGCGCTTGTCCGTAGCGGCTTTGAGCAGAACGTTGCTGCCGGTCGAGCAAAGGCCTTCGTGAATGAGTTTGTTGCCGGCTTTGACGTAAATTTTATTGCCGGAGGAATCGACGATCAAATAAGGATCGCGCGGGAGCATGCGCTCGAACTTGCGGCGCAGCGCGGCGAGGCCCTTTTCCAGCTTGCGCACTTGTTGGCGCAAATTTTCCGCGCCGGCGAGAGCTTGCAAGTGCTCGGCATCGGGCAAAAACGCAAAGGTATACTCGCGCAATTTCGGCGCCGCGAACAAAGTGATCACGGCCAGCAAAATCCCGAATAAAAAGCCGCGCACAACCGATCCGAACGTGAACCGGTCCGGCCGCGGTTTAACTTTGCGCCGGGCAACGGCCGCCGAAGGCGAGGATTGTGTCCGGCCGTTTGGTTGCGCTTCTACACGCGCCGTTTTTTTATCCGGTTGACGATTGTCTTCGCGGGGCAGAGCCATCACAGCACCAATCATTTCTGGAAGCTGACCAGTGAATAAAAGCAAAAACTTTTTTCGCGCGGATTCAACTTTTCTTCCGATTCACGGCGCCGTTAGTGGAATGCGCCGTGCTGTTGCCGTTCAATTCCGGCGCGGGCAGGCCTTTGAGTGAACCAACAATCGTGACCGGCGTTCCGACTTTGGCGAGCTTGAAGACCGCGTCCATATGAGCATTGCGCAAAGCCACGCAGCCTGCGGTCCAATTTGCGCCTTTGCCGCCTTCGCCGTGAATTTCGATCAAGCCGCCGATGTGCGTGCCGCGCGGCAATTCGCCGCGCGCGACCGCCGATTGAAAAGCCTCTTGATCCGCGTCGTTGGGATAATTGATTTCGAGCGCTTTATGATAAATCGTGCGGTTCGTGTCTTTTTTGCGAAGTACGCGATAGCGGCCTTCGGGCGTAGCGCCGTCGCCGCGATGGCGTTTATGGCCCACCCAGCGCGGTCCCAACTCCACCGGATATTCCGCCCGCAAAATGCCGGCCTCGTAAATTTGAACGTTCGCCGCCATTTTGTCAACCACAATGGCGAGGTCTTTGTCCTGTTTCGACTGCGCGATAGTTTCCTCGACCCAACGGCGCCATTTGGGAAGATGAGAAAGATAGGCGCGCAGGGTTTTGCCGGCTTGTTCTCCGGCGCTACCCACGTCGCCGGCGGCTTGCCGATATTTCGCCACCGCGCGGAAATAATCTCTGCGATTGAATGCCAACTCGCTTTCCAAAATCGCCAGCTCGCCGGCCAAAAACTTTTTGCGCAAGGCCGCCTGCACCGGCAAATGATTGAATTGCGCTTTGAAAGAATCGATTTTATCCTTCACCAAAGTGATGCCGGTGGCGGAAAGCCATTGCAATGAATCGCGCTTCGCCACCGCCAGCGTGGAAGCCTGCCGCGCCATGCGGGTTGCGATCGTCACGGAATCGATCACGCTTTGATAATTGCGGCGGAGGCGCCATCTTTGGTTTTGGAAATGCCAGCTTCGGTGCGCGCGTTCCCAGCGCGATTCCGCCATTTGCAATAATTTCGGCGTGTACGTTTTAGCTTCTGCGTGATGCGCCGCACTCAGCGCGAGGCGCGCTTCTTCAAAAGCCTGGTAGGGATTGGCGGTTGCAGGCCATAGCAACCGCAGCAGAAGGCTCGATCCCAAAATTCCACCGGCCAGCGCAAACCTTTTCCGGTGTTGTTGCATAAACTTCCCGGCCGCGGCCCAGGGTATCTTTGCCGCGGCTTCCCGAATCTTTATCCGAATTCCCCGGCACTGTTGCGCCAGCACCGGCCCTTGTGCGCGAATCCTTGTCGAAAGCTTCCGGGCTTTTGCCAGAATTGCCTGGCATTTTCGGACAAATACCGGCGCATATGCGCGCCTGATTTTTGCGTAATTCTCCCGAACACTCTCCAAGCTCCTCTTGAGCAGCTTAACGAGCTTCAAGTTTTTCAACGGCTTGATTTTCGCTAAGATGTCCTGAATTTTCATAGGCCTCGAAAACGTTGAGTTGAAATAGAAAACCCCGGTGCACGCGTGCGCCGGTTGAAAGCGTAGCATGTGCCGAGGTTTTAATTAAACACAAACGAAAACATTTGCGGAGGCGAAAATTATCTGCCTTTTTTCGTAATCGCGTCGTTGAGCTCTTGAATAATGGCATTGAGCTTGGCAACGCCGGCCTGCGCTTTGTCGCGCGCGCCAAGAAAATCGCCATTGGTCATGGCGGTGTCGATTTCGGGGAGCGAAGCTTCCACCGCGTTAATGTCGTTTTGAATCATTTCCAAAGCGGCCCGGCCTTCTTTGCCGCGCGGCGCCCGGCCCATGAGCTGCCTCGCGGTTGCGGTGTTCGCTTGCAATTGTTGCTTCAGGGTATCGGCTTCGGCCCTGACCGCCTCTTTGTTCGTCGCTGCCGCGTCCTTGGCGCTGTTGAAACCCACTAGCGCCGCATCCAGCAATTGTTGTGCACGGCCATAATTGCGCGTCAATGCAAATTTGGCGTTTTGATTTTCGATTTCGGTCGTGGCGGCGTTCAAAGAATCATTCGCCGCATTGAACTGCTCCATGGCATAGCGGTCGGCTTCCGCCGCGCGCGCCGCTTCTTTGGCCGCGTTCGTCGCCTCCACAGCTTGCTGGGGCGCATCGGCGCAGCCCGCTAGCAATGCCAAGACTAAAATTGCGCACAACATTTTCACGAAACTTCTGGCGTTCATAAAAACTTGCCTCCTTCAGAATTGGGGATGTAGTGTGATAGAAAAGCCTTACGTCGCGCCCGCACCAATAATTTGATGCCTGAGTGCTATGGCGAATCAGGCGTGGCGTATTTTATGTTTGGTTCAATTGAGTTTCCGCATTCCAGCCAAAAAAAAAGCACAGCCGAAATTGGTGGGGGGCCATGCTTCCTTTGCCATCGAAGTTTTTTGAGCGTTAATCCGTCCGCGGCTCTGGCTTTAATTCACCAAAAGTGCGGTAAATATAATGACGCGCCTTGCCGTAGTCAAGTAAAATCTTTGGCACTTTGGGCTGCGGTTTCAGATCAAATGCCGCGGCCTGAATGCTAAAGATGAATATGGGTGCAGTTACCGTTTGCAAGTGGTCATTTTTTTTTTAGGTTCTATGTTGATCTCTTCAAATTTCGTGAGCCAAAAACTTGCTCTGTTTGCTCCGTGTTAATCTGTTTGAGTCGCGGCTCGTCCGCGTTGAGAAAATCAAGAAAGAAACCTGATGAATCGACGCCCGCCATTTTTCCGCCTCATCATTCTTTTTTTTATATTGAACGCTTGCCTGGCCTTCCTCGTGGAAGCGCAGGCAGAAACGCGCGGGCAGTTGCACACCCCGGGCGCCATGCTCCCAACCTTGCCGTCTTCTTCTGCGCCGCAATCACCTGCCACCATCGAGCCTGACAGTGGCATGAGCCGAGCCTTGCCGTTGTGGAGCGGATTTCCCTTCGCCGGCATTCTGCTTTCGATCGCACTGTTCCCGCTGTTTGCGCCGCGCTTCTGGCACCACCACTTCGGCAAAGTGAGCGCCGCCTGGGCGTTGCTTTTCGTCGCGCCGTTTTTGTTCTTTTTTAAAAGCGCAGCGTGGCATGAAATCATGCACATTTTTTTGAAAGACTATGTTCCTTTCATCATCTTATTGTGGTCGCTCTACACCGTGGCCGGCGGCATTTTGGTGGAAGGCGCATGGGCCGGCACGCCGCGCACGAATACTCTTCTGCTCGCCCTCGGCACGTTCCTCGCTTCTTGGGTAGGCACAACGGGGGCATCGATGCTGTTGATCCGGCCGCTGTTGCGCATGCAGCAAGAGCGCAAGAACAAAGTTCACGTCATCATCTTTTTCATCTTTTTGGTAAGCAATCTTGGCGGCGCCTTGACGCCGCTGGGAGATCCGCCGCTTTTCCTCGGCTTCTTGCACGGCGTGCCGTTCTTCTGGACCCTGAATCTGCTTCCGGAAATGCTGGCCACTTTCGTGATCGTGCTCGGCATTTTTTTTGTTTGGGATACCATTTTATATCGCCGCGAACAGGCCGGAATTTTTTCGCTTCAAATCCCAAAGCCCAAAAAAGACGTTGTCGCCAGCCCGGTGCGCATCCAGGGCCTGCATAATTTGATTTTTCTCGCGGGCATCGTGGGCGGCGTATTGTTCAGCGGATTGGTCAAGCTGGGTGATTTTAATTTTCTGGGCGTCGCTCTCACCGTGCAAGATGAAATGCGCGATTTAATTTTGATCGCGATGGGCTTGCTCAGTTTGAAATTTACCGCCAAACCGATTCGCGCCGGCAATGGCTTCACCTGGGCGCCGATGCAAGAAGTGGCGATTCTGTTCGCGGGCATTTTCATCACCATCATTCCCATGCTGGCCATGTTGCGCGCCGGCACGGAGGGCGCACTGGCATTCCTCATTGCCGCGGTGCGCGAGCCCTGGCATTATTTCTGGGCCGCCGGCATGCTTTCGAGCTTTTTAGACAACGCGCCGACTTATCTCACTTTTTTCAATACGGTGCTGGGCAAATTCTATCCCGGCATGCCGGAAGCAAAGGCGGTGTTCCAACTCCTCGCTGAACATGCGATTTATTTGAAGGCGATTTCCTGCGGGGCGGTGTTCATGGGCGCCAACACTTACATCGGCAACGCGCCTAACTTCATGGTGAAATCCATTGCCGAAGAAAACGGCGTGCGCATGCCGGGCTTTTTTGGCTATATGGCCTATTCTTTTGTGGTTTTGATTCCGAGCTTCATGGTGGTGACCTGGATTTTCTTTTGAAACTCTTTGTGAAACACTGCAAATCTTCGTACTATGCCGTTGAAATGTTTTGTATAAGATACGAAAAAAGCCATGATCAGCCTGCGTTATAAAATTGGCCTGGGCTACGCGGTGCTGGTGTGCATCATTATCGCCATCAGCATATTCGCGCTGTATAATTTTAGCCGCTTGAGCAATTCCGTCAGCCGCATTCTTAAAGAAGGGTATCAAAGCATGCTCGCGGCGGATTACATGATTAAAGCCGTCGAGCGGCAGGAGAATGCCCAGGTTTTGATGCTGCGCGGAAACGTCGAAGCCAATCACGAAACTTTCAAAAAAAACCTCGATTTGTTTTGGGAATGGCATCAAACCGCAACGGAAGGCCTGGCGCTTTCCATCAAGCCGGTAATTCTCGACAGCATCAGCGCGACTTATCGCACCTATCTACAATCCTCCGATTCGCTGTATCGCCTGTTGCAACCGCCGCACACGCACAGCGAGGTCGCAAGCTACCAATCCGCCGTGGTGCGGCCGCAGGTTTACAAGCTCAAAGAGCAATGCTTTCAATTATTGGAAGTGAATCAAAACGCGGTGTTGCACGCCGACCGCCGTGCGGAAGAGTTTTCCAAAAAAGCGACGCTGGCGTTGATGACCGCGGCGGTGATGGCGATCGGACTCAGCATCATCGCGAGCTTTCAATTCACCAAAAGTTTGATGCGGCCGGTGATGAAATTGACCCAAACCGTGCGCCGCATCCAGCGCGGGCATTTGCATCAGAAAATCGACGTCACGACCGAAGATGAAATGGGCGGCTTGCTGCGCGAATTCAACAAAATGACCGAGCGCCTGCGCGAATACGAGGAAATCAACATCCATCGCCTCATTTCAGAAAAGAAAAAGTCCGAAGCCATCGTCACCAGCATTCCCGAGCCCGTGATCGTGACCGACAAAACCCAGGGCCTGGTGTTGATGAATCAAGCCGCGGCCGATCTGATGCAAGTCAACGGCGAACATTGGTTGGGCAAACCGCTCGCAGAAGTGGTGCAGAATGAAAAATGGCTGAAGCTTTTCGGCGGGAACGGCGGCGCGCAGGAAGAGCATGCTCCGCATGACGATTTGCTGAAGTATGAGCAGGGCCAAAAGGTTTTGTATTTTCGCCCGCGGCAGACGCAAATCGCCGACGAGTACGGCCAGGTGGAATGGGTGGTGACGCTGCTGGAAGACGTTACCCGCTTCAAGCAGCTCGATCAAATGAAATCGGAATTCATCGCCACGGTTTCGCACGAATTTCGCACGCCGCTGACCTCGATCAAATTGATGGTGGGCATTTTGCTGGAAGAAGTGTTGGGGCGCTTGAACGAGAAACAATACGATTTGCTCAAAGCGGCGCAGGAAGATTGCGAGCGTCTCACCAAGCTGGTCAAAGAGCTGTTGGATTTTTCCAAAATCGAAGCCGGAACTTATCAACGCAAAAACGAGCCGATTCATTTGCATGCCTTGGTGGCAGAGGCGCTCGGCCCGTTGCGCTTGCAATTTCAACAGCAGGATCTTCAATTGCATTTGGAAATTTCGCCGCATTTGCCGGAGGTGGTGGGCGATGCGCAACAGCTTTCGTGGGTCGTCAACAATTTGGTGAATAATGCGCTGCGCTACACGCCGGCGAAGGGCAAAGTGAGCATTTGCGCGCAACAGGAAAAAGAGGCGTTGAAAGTTTTCGTGTCCGACACCGGTCGCGGCATTCCGGCGGAGGCGCTCGCCACTATTTTCGAGAAATTTGTCCAGGTCAAAGATTCCAACGAAAGCACGCCCGGCAGCGTGGGCTTGGGCCTGGCCATTGCCAAAGAAGTCGTGGAAGCGCACGGCGGCCGCATTGGCGTGTCCAGCGAAGTAGGCAAAGGCAGCACGTTTTATTTCACCATACCGCTGGGACCAAGCGCAGAGGAATGAAAATGTCAAGAACCGCGTTGTTGCTCGGCGCCAGCGGGCTCGTCGGCGGGCATTGTTTGGATTTGCTGCTGGCCGATCAGGCTTATGATCACGTCCTCGTTTTCGTTCGAAAAAAATTGCCCCGGCAGCATGCCAAGCTGCAACAACACCTCGTCGATTTTGAGCGATTGCAGCACCATGCGCATGCGCTCAACGCCCGTGAAGTATTTTGCTGCCTGGGAACGACGATCAAAAAAGCCGGCTCACAAACGGTCTTCCGTAAAGTCGATTTTGAATATCCTTTGGCAGCCGCAAAGCTCGCGGCGCAGCATGGCGCTGAACAATTTTTGCTGATAACTGCGATGGGCGCGAATCCGAAGTCTGCGATTTTTTATAATCGTGTCAAAGGCGAAGTCGAAGAGGCGGTTCGAAGCTTGACTTTCTCTGCCGTCCACATCTTCCGGCCTTCATTATTAATGGGCGATCGCGCAGAGCCCCGGTTGGGCGAAAAAATCGGGGAAGTTTTGACGAAGACCTTCTCATTTTTGTTGGTGGGTAGATTGCGGAAATACCGCGCGATCGAAGCCCGCGTTGTGGCCACGGCGATGGTCAAGATTGCAAAACTGAATCGGGCCGGTGTGCATGTTTATGACTCCGATCGCATTCAAGCTTTAGCCGGCGATAGGCAGAAGGAGCAATGAATATCGCCGGATGCTGGTTGCAAGTAGATGACACTATCTCACCAAAAGAAGTTTCCTGGTCGCGACGGAGCTGCCGGCTTGCAACCGGTAGAAATAAATTCCAGTGGACAATTCTGTAGCGTTAAATTCCACCTGGTGTGTTCCTGCCGGTCGCCATTCATTTAATATTAAGGAATTAAGATACAATCGTGCTCGTTTTTATCAAATTTCAACGGTATTTCCTCAACAACTTTTCCAAACGCTCCGGCACATCGCTGCGCTCGACCTCGATGAATTCTTTCGCGCGGGCGCGGAGATATTTGAGATCAAGCTGTTTGCGGTGCAATTTGACGAGTTGATCCAAATCAAGATCATCCTTTGCGCGAGCCGCAATGATCTTCATGAGTAAAAGGTCTTCGATTGTGCATACGCTCACTTCGACCGTATCAAAAAAACGGCGTTGACTTCTTGCCAATCCTTTTCGTTCAAAACCGCTGAGCGCAGCAGCGACATCGACACGAATCTTGGTTTTTACGTTTTGCAGGGGCACAAAGAAGCAGCGCCGAAAAAAGGAGAGAGGCTCGGGTTGGAGGGAAACGTAGCCGTTAGAAAAAATTTTAAGAACACTCTCAAGTTCGTCCAGTTCAGCTAAGATAACGATGTCGACATCGACCGTCGTGCGCGTGGAACCGTAAATGATCGCCGCTAAACCGCCGATGAGGACATAGGGCACTTGCGACTTTTGGCAACGCTTATCAATATCCTTCAGCGTTCGTTCAAATTCTCTCGCCATGGATTTCCCGCCATTTCTTAAAAACCTTTTGCATTGCAATATGATGTCGCAAATCTTCTCGCATATTCACTGAAATATCGCCGCGATTGCGCCAGTGCTCATGCACGGAATTCAACATGGACAAAACCAAGTCCGGCGGCGTCGGAAACTCCGCATCTAGATCGCTGGCAGCCTCATATTTCAACCACCACCGGTCGATATGTTTTTTGTGTTCTCTGGCTCTAACGGCCCGTGTTGGTTTTTTGTCGGTTCGTATTTTGGGGCGTTTCATTTCAGCGTGCCTTCGATGAAAAGTATTGTGATCTTTTCTCAATTGTGCGTCGCCAAAGTATCACTGCTGCCTTAGAAAGTCAACGCCATTTTATCGCAACCCCATTGATCACCGGCTCCGGCTTGGGCTTGCAATTGTGAAAGAGTTGACGGAGAAATTGGGCGGAACGATTGCGACGAATTTGGAGACGCACCGGATTGGGATTGCGATTGGGTTTCCGATTGTGTCTGCGCGTGATTTGGAAAGAGCAGAGGGAAGGCTCGGCGACGAGTGTGGAACTTTAAAACACAGCCTCATGTTTTGCCCTCCGCCCTCCGCTATTCATACCTCAACGCCGCCACCGGATTCGCCAGCGCGGCTTTGATCGCCTGCATGCTCACGGTCAACAACGCGATCAGCACGGCAATGCCGCCGGCCAATGCGAAAATCCACCAACCCATATCGATGCGATAAGCAAAGCTTTGCAGCCACTGTTTCATTGCATACCAGGCGACCGGGCAAGCAATGAGGTTGGCGATTAAAACCAGCTTGACAAAATCTTGCGAGAGCAAACCGACGAGGCCGGAGACTGAAGCGCCCAGCACTTTGCGAATGCCGATTTCTTTGGTGCGTTGCTCGGCGGTGAACGCGGCCAGGCCAAACAAACCAAGGCAGGCAATGATCAGGCTCAACAACGTCATCGTCGAAAAGATCGCGCGAAAATTTTGTTCGGAGCGATAGAGCCGGTCGATGCTTTCATCCAAAAAGTAATAATCGAATGGGCGATCGGGCACGAGACTCGCCCACGTCGATTCGATTTGCGCGAGTGTTTGCCTAAGATTTTGGCCCGACATTTTGAGCGCAAACAGCCACGTGCGCGAGGGCGTGATCACAAAAGCGAAGGGTTTGATTTCTTCGCGCAGCGAAGTGAAATGAAAATCTTTCACCACGCCGATGACTTTCGCATAATAAGTGGTGTCTTCTTCTTCCGACCAAACGATTTGCCGTCCCAAAACCGGCGCGGGCACGCCGAGTTGTTTGACTGCGGTTTCATTGAGGATGATCGCATCGTTGGTGTCTGCCGGAAACTCCGGCGAGAAGTCGCGTCCTTCTTTCAACTCAAGGCCAAACGCTTCAATGAAATCGTAACCGACGCTCAGAAAATTGACCAACTGGCCGTTGTCCGAGCCTTTCACGCGCAAATTGTTCGTCCAGTTTTGCCCGCCGATCATGCCGTCGCATTCTGCGACGTTTTTCACGCCGGGAATTTGCGCCAGAGCATCGCGCGCCGCCTCGCCACGATTGGGCAAGCCGCCGGCATTGCGAATCACGATCACCTGATCCTGGTCAAAACCCAGTTTTGCCGATTGGATGAAATCGATTTGCCGTTGAATGACGAGCACGCCGGCGATCAAAACCACGGACAGGCCGAATTGAAACACCACCAAGGCTTTGCGCAAATCAAACCAGGATTTTCCCGAGCGCAGTTTTTTCAAAACTGCAACCGGCTTGAAGGAGGAAAGATAAAGCGCGGGATACAAGCCCGCAGCCACACCCAAAACCAGAGTCACGATCAACATCAGGCCCCAAAGCGGCCGGCTTGCAGCAGAAAAGAGGGTCAATTCTTTTTGGGTGAGACTATTGAAAAACGGCAATCCGATTTCCGACAAACCCACGGCCATGATTGCAGCCAGGATCGCCAGCAATACGGATTCCGATTCAAATGCGAAGTGAGATGAATGCCGTTGATGCCGGCCAAAGGCTGCGTGTAAAAAATATTTTCGTTTTCCGGCTGATGGGCTTTGAATACGGCTTTGATTTTCGGCTCGATCGCCGCAATCGCCGTGTTGGGACGAATCTTGATATAGGTGTAAAAATTGTACCAACCCCATTCTCCGTCCATTTGATAGTTGCCCTGAAAATTTCTGCTCAAAGACCGGAGAGGAATCAAAAAATCGAATTTGAAATGCGCTTGCGCAGGCACGTCTTTCATAATGCCGCTGACTTGCAAAGAATGCCTTTGATCGAAGATCAGGGTTTTGCCCATGGGATCTTCGTCGCCAAAATACTTTCGGGCCATGCTCTCCGTGAGCACGATCGACAAGGGTTGCGCAAAGGCCGATTTCGCTTCGCCGCGCACAAAAGTAAAGGTGAATACTTCGAAGAAAGTGCTGTCCACCCGCAGAAAACTTTCTTCATAAAAAGTCTTTTCGCCATAAGTCAACAACGGCTTATATCCCCAGGAAGGAAAGAGGCGCACGGCTTGCTCGATTTCCGGAATTTCACGCCGCAACGCGGGCAACAGCGCAGGAGGAGTAGTGGCATCGGGTGTTTTCGATCCGTCATCATTGACGAAATCTTTGACCACGCGATGGATGCGATTCGCCTCCGGGTGAAATTTATCGTAAGCCAGCTCGTCTTGAATGTAAAGCATAATCACGGCAAAGCAGGCAATGCCGACGGCTAATCCGAAGAGATTGATCGCGGAAAAAATTTTGTGTTTCAAGATCGTGCGCACGGCGATGAGAAGATGATTCTTGAACATGGTGAACTCCTGGTTATGATTTTTTTGCCTTCGCTGTCGCATGGTTACAAGTTCCGGCTTGGCAAAAAGCACTGGTCTGGTTATTTTGGAATATATAATTCCAAAATGGGTAGCAAAATGGAATCATACATTCCAAGATTTTTCCAAGCGCCGCCGCAGAGCTTTTCTTGTTCGGCCCACGCGGAACCGGCAAATCGACTTTCCTGAAGCATCATTATCCCGATGCGCTCTGGATCGATTTACTGAAACCCGATGTTTTTCGGACTTATGTCGCCCGGCCCGAGCGCATCATTGAGTTGGTGCGCGGCAATCCCGGCAAAAAATCATCATCGTCGATGAGGTGCAAAAAGTGCCAGACATTTTGAGCGCCGTTCACAGTTTGGTTGAAGAAAAAATCAAAGGGACGTTCGTGCTCGCCGGCTCCAGTGCACGCAAATTGAAAAGAACCGGCGTTGATTTGCTGGCCGGGCGGGTTTTGTTGCGCACGTTGCATCCCTTTCTACTCTCGGAATTGCCGGCGCCTCCTGTTTTCGATGACGTTTTGCAATTCGGTCTTTTGCCCATCGTGCTTGCGGCACAGAATCCGGAAGACGTGCTCAAAGCGTACGTTGCTCTGTATGTTCGCGAAGAAGTCCAACTTGAAGGCCTGGTGCGCAGTCTCGGCAATTTTTCGCGGTTTCTGGAAGCCGCCAGTTTTTCGCATGCTTCCTTATTGAATGTCAGCAATATTGCCAGAGAATCAGGGGTTGAGCGCAAAGTCGTTGAATCCTATATTCAGATTTTGGAAGACCTCCTCTTGGCCTTCAAGCTTCCAACTTTTACCAAAAGAGCGTAACGCGCGCTGGTTTCTCATCCGAAGTTTTATTTTTTAGCTCCTGATCAACGACGTTCTGTGCATGCCTTGCGAAACGTTTTTGCAAGCCTTGTCTCCGCGGGTTGATCTGAAGACGATGTTGTAGTCAGGCGTTACGCCGCCGCTCTTTTCTAATCACCAGTTTCAACCCCGACCAGATTTCATCGACGGCGCAGACTTTGATATCTACCAGCCCTAACGGCAATGCGACTTCTCTCACGGCGTCTTCGGTAATATCCGTCGGAAGCTTCGAAGCTTTTTTCGGCCACGAAATCCAGATCATGCCGTTTTGTTTGATCTTTTCCATTAACGTTGGAAGAGACTTTTCCAGCTCGCTTCTTTTGTGCGTAAAAAAATGCACGATATCCAAATTGTTGGACAAACGAGTGGTCACTTCGGCGCCGATGGGAAGCGGCGCTACGAGTTCCCAATAATGTTCCGGCGAATTTTTTGTAAAAATTTTATCGCCTTCTTTAATGCCGAGTTTCTTCGCAAGTGGCGTTCCGGAATAACCTGCCATTTCAGTTTTCCTGGCTTTCATGCGACTGCTTGACTTTTGTGTTGGAGCATGGTAAATTAGGTTGTTCATTATTTAATCCCACTTTAAAACTTTTGGCTCAAGGAACAACCATGACGACATTAGAAAAACTCGAAGAGCTGATTTACAAAGGCTTCAAAGAAACCGACGAGCGTATCGATAAGCGATTCAAAAAAACCGACAAGCGTATCAAAGAAGTCGCCAAACAGCTCGGCGGCGTCACTGATTCGTTAGGCAGATTCTCCGAGCAGGGAGTTTTGGCGGCGGTCAAACGTCTTTTCAGCAAGCGCGGCATCGAATTGAACCCTCTTTATGCCAACTTCGAGGCGCATCTCAACGGCGATAACATGGAAACCGACATTATCGGTTTGGGGCCGGAATGCGCGGTTTTGATCGAAGTTAAATTGCGCTTGCGGCAAGCCGATGTCGATGAATTTTTGGAAAAACAACTGCCGCGTTTTTTTCACTTCTTTCCGAGCTTTCAACGGCCGGTTTTGTACGGCGGCGCCGCCGGAATGAGCATCGATCAGGACGTCGAGCGTTACGCTTATAAACAAGGCTTGTTTGTTCTCGGCCAAACCGGCGACAATGTGCGCATTATCAACGACAAAAATTTCAAGCCGCGCTCCTTTGCCTCAGCCCCAACCAACCTTCTCTCCAAACGAAAAACCAAATAATCTTTTCTCGTACGAATTTAGCCATCCGAACCGGACTGTAATGCTTTGGCATTACGATGGGTCAAAAATCGCAAAACTAAAGTTTTGCACTCCGAGCTTCAGACGGCTAAATTCTAACCCTTTCTCACATTTTGTTTCACGATGCGCTTTGCGCTACGCTATTCATACCGCAGCGCCTCGACTGGATTCGCCAGCGCGGCTCTGAGGGCTTGCAAGCTCACCGTGAGTAAAGCAATGAAAAGCGTCGCAGCGCCGGCGAGGAGAAATATTTCCACGCCGATATCGATGCGATAGGCGAAATCTTGCAGCCATTTGTTCATGGCAAAATAGGCCAGCGGCCACGCGACGATATTGGCGAGCAGCACGAGCCTGGCAAAATCTTTCGAGAGCAAACCGATGATGCCGGTGATCGTTGCGCCGAGCACTTTGCGAATGCCGATTTCTTTGGTGCGTTGCTCCGCGGTGAAGGCCACCAAACCGAACAAGCCGACGCAGGCAATGAGCACGGCCAAACCGGCGGCAATGCTGAAAATCCTGCCGGTTTTTTCGTCATTCAAATATTGTTTGATGAGCCAGTCTTCGAGAAAAGCCTGCTCGATTGGATTCACCGGATCAAACTGCGCGTGGACTTTGGCAATGAAATCCATGGTGGCGGGAAGGTTGGCAGCGCCGAGGCGCAGTGTGAAATAATCGATGCCGTGCACCGGATGCCTTCCGCCTGGCGGCATGAAGCCCATGATCAACGGCTCGATGCGGTCGTGAAGCGAATGAAAATGAAAATCCTTCACCACGCCGACGACATGGCCCTCGAAATTATTATATGCCGGCACGCGCAAACGCCGGCCAATCGGTGAATCATCAAAGAGCAGGCGGGCGGAGGTTTCATTCAGCAAAATCGCGGAGGAATCCGAAGCCAGCTCGCGCTGAAAATTTCTGCCTTGCGCCAGCACGATTTCATACGTCTGCAAAAAATCTTCGTCGATGCCGTTGAAATAAGCCGAGTGCTTTTCCGTTTCCGGCGCGCCTTCTTTAACCAGCTCGATCTGGCGAAAATTTTTCCAATCGCCGGGCACGCGGGAGGAAACCGTCACACTTTGCACGGCGGCGTTGCGGCTCAACTCCGCCTTGACGGCGAGATAGCGCGTCTGCACATCCTCGTGGTTGATGTCGATGACGAAGAGATGATCTTTGCGGAAACCCAATTCTCTGGCGCGAATGTATTGCATTTGCCGGGCAACAACGAAAGTCGCGACGATCATGATGACGGAGACGGCGAATTGCACGACAATCAGCGTGCGGCGCAAACGCGAAGAGCCAGCGCCCGCAGCGCTTCGGCCTTTGAGCACACCGGCGGGGCTAAATTTGGACAAGTAAAATGCCGGATATATCCCTGCGATCAATCCGGCGAACAAAGCCGTGCCGATCATGCCCAACAGCACGGCGAGATTGCGGGTGAAATCAAGCGCGAGTTTTTTCTCGGCCAGCGCGTTGAATGAAGGAAGAATGATTTCGACGAGCAGCAGCGCCGTCGCCATCGCCAAAGCAGCGGTAAAAATCGATTCGAGAAGAAACTGGCTGATCATCTCGCGCCGGTGTCCGCCGATCACTTTGCGCAGGCCGATTTCTTTGGCGCGGGTGGTCGAGCGCGCGGTGGCGAGGTTCATGTAATTGATGCAGCCGAGCAATAAAATGAACAGCGCGATAGAGGCGAGAATATAGACGAAGACGATGCGGCCTTCTTTGTAATTCAGCTCAAACTGAATATGCTGCGATTGAAAATGAATATCTTTGAGCGGCTGCAAATAAAAGCGCTTTTGCGCCCACGCTGCTTCGCCGCGATATTTTTTGCTGAATTCGGGAAATCGCGCTTCCAATGCGGCGCGGTCGGCGCCTTTGTCGAGCAAAACATAAGTCGGCACGAAGCTGGAATTCCACGCAGCAAAATCGCCGATGATAAAATCAAATCGGTTGAGCGTTGAAAGTGAAATGAGCATGCTGAAGTTGAGATGCGAATTAGGCGGAATATCGCGCAGCACGCCGGTGACGTTGAAGGCGATTTGGCCGAACTCCGGAAAATCTTCGGCTTCGAGATGGATCGGCTTGCCGAGCGGATTTTCATTGCCAAAAAGTTGTTGAGCAATGCTCTCGGTGAGCACCACCGCGCCCGGCGCAGCGAGAGCCGAAGCCGGATCGCCGCTGGCGAAGGGAAAATCAAAAATGCGGAAGAAACTCGAATCCGTGAAAAATTGATCGCGCACGATTTTCCGCGTTTCGTTGTGTTTGATGGTGAGCCGCCAGCCGCGAAAGAGTCGAGTCGCTTCGAGCACTTCGGGGAAATCCCCAGCCAGCGCGGGCCCGAGCGGCGGCATCGTCGAGGCGGCATGTTGATCGCCGCGATCCGGCGCGCTGCGAACTTCGGCAACGCGATAAATGTGATCCGCCTTTTGATGAAAAGCGTCAAAGCTCAACTCATCGTGAACGTAAAGCAGAATGAGCACGCAGCAAGCCATGCCGGCGGCAAGCCCCAAAATGTTGATCACGGAGTAGGATTTGTGTTTCAACAAATTTCGCAGTGCGATTTTGAGATAGTTTTTGAGCATGGTTTCTCCAAGCTAAAACGTAATGCGTGAAACGTAACGCTTTTTACGCATTACGTTTTACGTTTTATTACTCATACCGCAGCGCCTCCACCGGATTCGCCAGCGTGGCTTTGAGCGCCTGATAACTCACGGTGACCAGCACAATAACCATCGCCAGAACTGCCGCCGCAAAAAAGGTGGCGACGTTCAAAGAAATGCGATAAGCATAATTTTGCAGCCAGCCGGACATAACAAAATAAGCCACCGGCCAGGCGATCAAATTGGCAATACCGGCCAGCATCAAGAAGTTTTTGGAAAGGAGAAAGAAAAGCGCCGGAACCGAAGCGCCGAGCACCTTTCGGATGCCGATTTCCTTGGTGCGCTGCTCAACCATGTAGGAAGCGAGGCCATACAGGCCGAGGCTGGCAACCAGGATGGCGATGATGGCAGCATAGCCGGACAACTTGCCGACGCGTTGCTCGGCGCGATACAAGTTGTCGTAATCTTGATCCAGAAAGTTAAAATGAAACGGCGTCTCCGCATTGAATGTTTTGTATGTTTTCTCGACAAATTCAATGGTAGCCGTGAGGTTTTCCGGCCTGAGGCGCATCACCATCGCGTAATATTGATTCGGCGTCATCAACATCACCAGAGGCTCGATTTTCGTTCGAATCGGTTTGAAATGAAAATCTTTGACGACACCGATGATGGTGTAATCGTTCAGCCGCTTGCCGAGGGGATCCTGCATTCCCATAACCGTGACCGCCGTTTCATTGACGACAACCGCCAGAGAATCGGTTGGAAACTCGCGCGAAAAAAACCGGCCTTCCGCCATTTCCATTTTGAATGTCTTCAAGTAATCCTCATCGACATTCAGCATGTGCATCAACACCTCGCCGGAAGGGTCTTTGCCTTCCCATTCCCAGTCCGAGCTCGAGTTGCCGACATACGTGGGAAGTTGATTGGCCCGGGTAATGCCGGTAATATTGGGGTTCTTCAACAGCTCTTGTTTAGCGACCTCACTTTTTTTCCTGAACTCTCCGGCCATCCAAACATATCCGAGATTTTCTTTATCAAGCCCAAGATTTTTGTTGCGGATATAATCCATCTGCCGCGACACCACCAGCGTGCCGATAATCATGATCACGGAAAGCGCGAATTGAAAAACCACGAGTATCTCTCTGAAAAGCGGGCTGCCGGATTGCGAGCCCTTGCTGCCCTTGAGCGTGGCGACGGGTTTGAAGGACGACAAATACAACGCAGGATAACTGCCGGAGATGATTCCACAAAACACAGCAAGGGCGAAAAAGCCGGGAAGCAGTCCGGCATCGAGGCGGTCGAGCGCCAAATTTTTTCCGGAAAGCTCGTTGAAGGCCGGCAGCAGCAGTTCCGTCAACAATAGTGCGGCGAGAAACGCAAGCAGAGACATAAGAATGGCTTCGCTGAAGAATTGTTTGATAAGCTGATGCCGCTGCGCGCCGACCACTTTTCGCAGCCCGACTTCTTTGGCGCGCCTTTCCGAGCGGGCGGTCGCCAGGTTCATGAAATTGATGCAGGCGATGAGCAAAACAAAAAGCGCGATGGCCGAAAAGATTCTGACGTATTGAATATCACCGTGCCCGCCGATATCGGCCGTGTATTTGCCGGAGGAGTAGAGATGAATTTTTGCCAGAGGTTGCAAATAAATCTCGGTAACGCTGTCGTCGTTGTTCTTTTTGATGAGGTCGATGATCTTTTTGTCAACCTCGGCGTAGGGGATATTTTTTCGCAGCAAGACGTAAGTATAGCACCAATTCGTGCTCCAAGCTTCCATGGAACTGCCCAATTCCTGCAGATAAATAAAAGGCGCCAGCAGGTCGTATTTCAGGTGTGCATTTTCCGGAATGTTTTTGATCACCCCGGTCACCAGAAAATCATCGCGATTGCTAATTCTTAAAACCTGGCCCACCGGCTCCTCCTGGCCGAAATATTTTGCAGCCGCCTCTTCCGTCAACACTATCGAATGCGGCTCAGAAAATGCCGTTGCCGCGTTTCCTTTCACAAATGGCATGGTGAAGATTTCAAAAATATCGGGATCGGCAAAGGCGACGCCTTCGGTAAAAACCTTGTCGTCCTTTTTGATCGTCAGACTGCTGAAATTAAATCTTGTCGCTTTGACGATCTCGGGGAACTGTTCTTTCAAAGCAGGCGCCAACGGAGAGGGCGTAACGGCAACCGGAAAAATCTGGCCGCCAGTGTAAAACTGATTTTCGACCACGCGGTAAATATCGCGGGCATTTTGGTTGAACTTGTCGAAGCTCAACTCGTGCTGCACCCACATCAGAATGAGCATGCTGCACGTCATGCCGATGGCAAGCCCGGTGATATTGATGAAGGAATTTGTCTTCTGCCGGACGAGATTTCGCCAGGTGATTTTGAGATAGTTTTTGAACATGGTGATCTCCTTGAGTAAAAATAAAACGGGTTTCGTAAAACGTTATTCTTCTTACGCATGTAAATCAACTTGACAAACAGCCCCGTTTTTCGTTTCTTAGTTTTATCTGAAAACTGAAAGCCGATATGGAAAAGACTTTGAAGGTCATCAACCAAATGCAAAAGAAAAAGGTGATTGCGAAATACGCCATCGGCGGCGGCATTGCCGCAATCTTTTATATGGAACCGATGTTAACATATGATTTGGACATTTTCATTTTTCGAATTGCTCAATTGCTCGAACGAGTAAAAATCGACATGAAATATCTCATGGGCATCTTTGGGCGGCATGGGCTGCTTGATAAGTGGCAAACATTCCAGAAAAAATTTTATGACAAATAAGAAAACTCTGTCTAAAGAATTGGAAGCTATATTTCGTGCCAAGCAAAAAAGACGTAAAGAATTGGCCGGGCTTCCGTTTAAAAAAAAGATCGAAATTCTATTGGAACTCCAAAGGATATCCCACGACCTTCGTGGCAATCGCAAAAGCGACAAATATCGAGTTTGGGAGATCTCTCCGTAGCGCAGAGGGCTTAGAGCGTAGGGCAATACGCTCTAAGCTCTATGCCCTCAGCCCTCCTCTCATTCGTACCGTAGCGCCTCCACCGGATTCGCCAGCGCGGCTTTGACGGCTTGAAAGCTCACGGTCACTAAACTGATCGACAACGTCGCGATGCCGCCCATGATGAAGATGTCCCAGCGCAGCGAGGCGCGATACGCGAACGCTTGCAGCCAGTTGTGCATGGCCCAATAAGCGATGGGCCACGCCACGAGATTGGCAAGCAGCACCAGCACGACAAATTCTTTCGATAATAAAAAAACAATTTGGCTTTCGGCGGCGCCTAAGATTTTGCGAATGCCAATTTCTTTGGTGCGCTGCTCGGCGCTGAAAGCCGCCAGTCCAAACAAGCCGAGGCACGCGATGAAAATGGCGAGGCCGGCGAACGCGCTGAAAATTTTGCCGCGCACTTGTTCGGCGCGATAGAGATGGTCAAAATCATCGTCGAGAAATGAATACTCGAACGGGTGCAGCGGATAAACTGCGCGCCATTTCTCTTCCACAAAGGCGAGCTTCGCCGGAATATCCTGCGGGCTGAGGCGCACGACGAAGTTGATGTACGGATCCGGTGAAAAAGGGAGATGCACGGCCAGCGGCTCGATTTTTTGATGGAGCGATTTCATGTGAAAATCTTTCATCACGCCGATAACGCGCCCGCGCTGCTGATTCACAAAGTCCAAGGTTTTGCCGACCGCGTCGTTCTTCCAACCTAGCCGGGTTGCCGCGGTTTCATTGATGATGAACGCGTCCGTGGAATCCGTCGAGTAGTCGCGCGAAAAATTCCGGCCGGCAGCCATGGCGATGCCGAGCGCGGGAAGGAAATCGTGATCCACGAACATCAATTCCATGCTCATGTTTTCGTTTTCGGGAATGCCTTCGGGGTGCAAAAGCCCAACGCCGATCGCGCCGCCGGGCACGTTCGAAGAGGCGGATACGGACAAGACGCCGGGGTTTTGTTGCAGCGCATTTTTGAAATTTGAAAATTGAAATCGCGCGGGCGGATCGACGACCGGAATCACCAAGACGTGCTCTTTATCAAAACCGAGATTTTGGTTTTGCACGTACTGCAACTGGCGATAGACCACCACGGTGCCGATAATGAAAATGATCGACGCGGCAAATTGCGCCACGACTAGAACGCGCCGCAGGTTCGTGCCCGCGGCTCCGAGCTTGAGTTTGCCTTTCAAAACTACGACCGGCTGAAAAGCGGAGAGAAAGAAAGCGGGATAGCTCCCTGCTATTAACCCGACGATCAAAATGAGGGCAAAGAGCGTGAGCAGAAAAAAGCCGTTGCTCCACTGCGCCGATAATTGTTTGCCGGCAACTTCATTGAACCAGGGCAACAATATTTGCAGCAATGCGACTGCGATAAAAGTAGCCAACAACGCGAGGAAAGTTGATTCACCCAAGAATTGTTTGATCAGTTCTTGGCGGCCGGAACCTACGACTTTGCGCAACCCCACTTCTTTCGCGCGCTTGGCCGAACGTGCGGTGGCGAGGTTCATGAAGTTGATGCACGCAATGAGCAGAATGAAACCGGAGACGGCGAGAAAAATGTAAACGGTGTTGAGGTCGCTATTCGGCGAGACCTCGGCATCGAGGTGCGAACGCAAATGAATGGAAGTCAGCGGCTGCAAGATCGGGGTCAGTTCCAGCCCGAGGCGTTGCAATTGCGAGCCGAGATATTTTTGCAAAAAGCCGGGCAGGCTTTGCTCGAACTGTTCCGGCGTGTAATTCGGGCGAAACAAGAGATAGGTATAAACCTGCGGATTCAATCCGAAAATGGTCATGTCGTTGAGATTGGCGCCGTAGAGGAAATCGCCGCGCGCGTTGCCGGGCACGGTGAGCGTGGCGAAGGAAGCGAGAAAGTCAAAACGCAAATGCGAGTTCTGCGGCGCATCGCGCATGACGCCGGTCACGGTAAATTCGTAGTTGTTATCGGCGGTGAGGACTTTGCCGATAGGGTCTTGCGCGCCGAAATATTTCTTGGCGGAAGCCTCGGTGAGCACGACGGTATTCGCGCGCATCAAAGCTTCACGAGTGTCGCCGCGCACTAGCTCGTAATCAAAAACCTCGAACACGGTGGCATCGGCAAAGTAAAAGCGTTTCTCATAAAAACGTTTTTCAGTATTGGGGATGCTGATGAGCCAGCGGCTCAACGGGGTTTTGAAGCGCACATAATTTTCCACACCGGGATTGTCTTGCGCGAACGCCGGCGCCCAAGGCGAGGGTGATTGGGCCGTGCTCAACGCCCGCGCTTCGCCGCGCGCGCGGCCTGAGATCACCAAACGATAGATGCGCTCGCTGCGCTGATGAAAGCGATCATAACCCAACTCGTCTTGCACGTAGAGCAAAATGAGCAAGCAACACGTAATCCCAATCGCCAGCCCGAGAATATTGATGAACGAATAAACTTTATGTTTGAGCAGATTACGCAAAGCGATTTTGAGATAATTCTTGAGCATGTTGTCTCCTTTGTCGAAGGGGGAAGAGCGAAAGATGAAAGGCGATGAGAGAAAGGCGCGTCGGAACATTCGCCCTTCGCTTGCCCTTCGCTTCTCGCCTTTCGCCCTTCACTCGTAACGAAGCGCCTCGACCGGATTTGACAGCGCCGCTTTGATCGCTTGCGTGCTCACGGTCAGTAGCGCGATGAGCAACGCGAGTCCGCCGGCGAGGGCGAACACCCACCATTCCATTTCAACGCGAAAAGCAAAGCTCTGCAGCCATTTGTTCATCGCGTACCACGCCAGCGGCCAGGCGATGAGATTGGCCAGCAACACCAGCTTGACGAAATCTTTGGAAAGCAGTGTAACAACGTTCGTCACCGTTGCGCCAAGTACTTTGCGAACGCCGATTTCTTTGGTGCGGCGTTCGGCGGTGAACGCAGCGAGGCCGAACAAGCCCAAACACGCGATGCCGATGGCGAGCCACGCAAAGGCTTGAAACACGCGCCCCAGTTGCTGATCGGCTTGGTGCAGGCGCGCGAAATCATCGTCGAGAAAATAATAATCGAGCGGATAGCTCGGGGCAAACTCGCTCCACACGCTGCCGAGGTGTTCGAGAGTTTCCATTACATCCTGACGCGAAATACGAAACGAGATGAAATTCAGTTTGTCCATCGGCATGATGTTGATGACGAGCGGCCAGACCGTTTCACGAAACGAGAAAATGTTGAAGTCTTTCACCACGCCGACGATCTTGCCGTCATAGTCTTGTCTCGCATGGCTCATGCGGATGTTGCGGCCGATTGCTTCCGCGGGAGACTTCCACGCCGCCAGGCGCACGAAGGCTTCGTTGACCATGAACGCAGCGGTGGCATCGGTGGAAATCTTTTCGTCAAAATCACGGCCGGCGGCCAGACCGATGCCGTAGGTTTTGAGAAAGTCATGATCGACAAAGAAACGTGTATGCCCTTCGGATTCATTCCAACCGTCAATCTTATAGCCCGCACCGTTGCCGGCTTTGGCGGGCACTTGTTCGGTCACAGTCATGGCCAACAGATTGGGATGTTGCAACAACTCGTGCTTGGCCGAGCGATAGTTGTTTCTAATGGGATCGTTGAGCGGCGCGATGACGATCACTTCGCGATCGAAGCCGAGATTTTTGTTGCGAATGTATTGCATCTGATAGTAAACCACGGTGGTGCAAACCACCAAGATCACCGAAATAGCAAATTGGAAAATCACCAGACCTTT
>Ga0247727_10002212_pt1 | contig 44777 bp, 69 predicted proteins | sample WisWelCaveWW1625_FD_202498 | JGI IMG/M metagenome (GOLD analysis project Ga0247727, IMG submission 202498) | Biofilm microbial communities from Wishing Well Cave, Virginia, United States - WW16-25 | ecosystem: Environmental > Aquatic > Deep subsurface > Groundwater > Cave microbial mat | place...
GTGAGCTGGAACGCTGGGGCCGGCCGGCCCAACTGGTTCCGCTGCTGGGCGTGCCGCCGAGGCAAGGTGCGCGGCGCGGACGAGCTGGGCGTGCGGCTCACCGGCCGCGTGCGATCGCGCCGCCGCACGACCCTGCGCCACGGCGCGATCGTGCGCGAGTACGAGTGTCGGCGCTGCGGGCATGTGGGCTGGTCGGCGCACCAGGACCTGGCTATCCTGCCTGCGGCCCTGACGATCGAGTGATGAGCTGCGGGGGCGTCGCACGCGCCCCCGTTTCCCTACCGCCCTCGGGTTTCCCTACTCCCGCTGCCACCGCTGGGCCGCGGGTGAGCCCCGCAGCACCGCGAGCGCGGGGTACTGGCCCCGCACGTCGTTGAGCACTTCCCCGCGGACGTGCTCGGGTTGCGTCACGCGAAGCGCCACCAGCTCCTCGCCCCACCGTCGCAGCGCCGCGCTCACGTCGGGGTGCTCGTTCATGTCGACGCCGCGCGCGTTCAGCTCGACGACGACGTTGCCCCACGCGCGCCATTCTAGCTCCATCAGGTCCAGCTCCTGCAGGATTCCCTGCGCTACCTGTTCTGGGCTCATCGTCAGCCCCCCCTCGCGGTGCGGACCACCGAGGCCCGCGTCACCGCGTAGTCGTAGATGGCGCCCCACCCGACCGAGACTTCGCCCGAGCGCCAGGTGCCTTTCGGGCGCAGCGTGACGGTTTCCTCCCGCACCGTCACCACCAGCGGGCCGCGGCGCGTCGGCGCCTCGCGGGTCATCGTCCTGAACGGTCTCATCGCTTCCTCCTGTGGGTGTGTGCAACACCCCAATATAGCTCGGGGGTCCCGGTGATTTTGTGATATCACTTGATATCACACCACGGCGCGGGCACTCCCGGCCGATCTTCGGGGGGGCTTGACAGACATCCCGGCCCGCGCCTACGTGGCCTGACGTGACCGTTTCCGCCCGATCGCCCAGTGTTGGCGGGCCCGAAAAGTCGGCCCCGGTCGATCTCGTTCGACTCATCAACCCGCTGCCGCGGCAGGGTGCGTTCATGCTCGCGGCCCACCGCTTTCGCTACCTGCTCTACGGCGGCTCGCGCGGCCCCGGCAAGAGCTACATCCTGCGCTGGGGCCTGGTGTGGCGCCTGGTCGACTGGTTCCGCCGGCTCGGGCTCCGCGGGGTTCGGGTCGGCCTCTTCTGCGAGGACTACCCGACGCTCCGCGATCGCCAGATCAGCAAGATCAAGGACGAGTTCCCGCTCTGGCTGGGCGAGCTGAAGAGCACGTCGGCCGACGGGCTGGGCTTCCACCTCTGGCCGGAGTACGGCTCGGGAATCGTCCTGCTGCGCAACCTGGACGAGCCCGCGCGTTACGTGGGCGCTGAGTTTGCCGGTATCGCCGTCGACGAGCTGACCCGCAACCCGATTGAGACCTTCAACATCCTGCGCGGCTCGCTGCGGTGGCCCGACCTCGCCGAGACCTTCTTCTGGGCGGCGACGATGCCGACCGGGATCGGGCTGGCCTGGGTGCGCGCGCTCTGGATCGAGCGCAAGTTCCCGCCTGAGATGCAGGCCCTCGCGCCGCAGTTCGGCTTCGTCAAGGCGTACCCACAGGACAACTCGCACCTCACGCAAGCTTATTGGGACGACCTGCACTCCCAGCCCCCGCACATTCAACGCGCCTGGATCGAGGGGGACTGGTACGTGCCGGTGGGGATCATGTTCGACGAGCTGGACCCACAGCTCCATCAGGGCGCGGCGGGGCCGCCACCCCGCGGCTGGAGCCTGGAGATCGCGGCCGACTGGGGCTACGATCACTTCGCGACCGCCGGCTGGTTCGCGACCGACGACGGCCAGCGCCACGGCGTGCCGCACTCGGTGATGTACCGCGAGCACGTCGTGCGCCAGACACACCCCGCGCTCTTTGCCTCACAGGTGGTCTCGCTCTCGGAGGGCGAGGACATCCGCAAGTTCACGCTCGACTCGGCCGCGTGGGCCCGCGGCCAGGATGGCGGCGTCTCGCCAGCTGAGCAGATGCAGCCCACCCTGGAGGCCGCGGGGATCACCTTGATCCCCTCGGTCAAGGGCAAGGGCTCACGGGCGCACGGCGCCCAGCTCCTGCACACCTATCTCTACCACGGCTGGCCGGGTGGCCCACTGCTCACGTTCTCGAAGGCGTGCGGTGAGACCTGGAAGCAGCTCACGAGCTTGATCCGCGCCGAGCCGCCGCAGGACACCGAGGACATCGCCAAGGGCCAGGTCGACGACTGCTACGCGATGCTGCGCTACTTCCTCCAGGGCCGGCCCGAGCCCGCGCTCGGGATCACGAGTGCGGTCACCGAGGTCGAACGCGCGGACGCGCGGCCGCCGGTCGGCGAGCTGCTCGTACGCGCCTACCAGAAGCGCCTGCTCGCGGTGCGCGACGTGCCGCGGAAGGCCAAGAAACGGAGTGGTCCCCCGTGGCAGAAACGCTAGCCGGGCTCTTCGCCGGCCTCTCGCTTGGGCTGGCCGTGTTGTCGCTCGTGCTGTGGCGGATGCTGCGGCGGACGGGGATCGTGCCGGCCGCCCCGCGACCGCGGTCCGCGCTGCCGGTGACGTCGGGCGCCGGGGCGCCCGCCCCCGACGCCGGCTACACGCCGGCCGAACGCGGCCGGCTTCGCACGCAGCTTATAACGCGGCTCCAGTCGGAGCGGCCCGACCTCTCGACCGAGGCTCGGACGGCCGCGGCGGATGAGATTCTCGCGAAGGGACTGGCGACGCTGGCGCGCCTGTAGTAGCTTCGCACAACCTCACTTGGGCCACGGGATGACCGACGCCGCGATCCTCGCGCTGCTGTCGATCGGCGTGACTCTGCTCGCCTTCGTCTTTCGCGGTCAACTCCGGCTGACAGCTCGCTTCGCGTCCCTGGAAGGGCGGGTCGAGAAGGTCCACGTCGCGCTCGTCGGCTACGATGGGGCAGGGGGGATCATGGCCGACTTGTCGAACGTCAAGGTCGAGGTGACCGACCTGGAGGGCAACGTGCAGCAGCTCGCGGGCGACATCCGACTCCTGCGACTGCGGGTAGAGGGGACTAGTGCTAGCGACGCTTAAGCGGTGGTTCGCCCGGAAGCTCGCGCCTCGGGGGCCCGAGGTCGGGGACGCCGTGCGCTTCGAGGGCAAGGCCTACGTCGTGGCGATCGTCGACGGCGGCCGGGGGCGCACCACGTTCCACCGCCCGATCGACGAGCACGCGCGCGGGTGGGTGAGCTGCGCCACAGCCGAGCTGGTCTGGGTCCAGGCGCGTGCCGCGTGGGTCCTGCCGGGGCGGGAAGGCTGAGCGCCGCGTGGCGAACATCGTTTACAACCGTGCGAAGAAGGAGATCATGGACGGCACCATTGATCTCCTCACCGACACGGTGCGGGCGATGTTGGTCACGTCGGTCTACGTCGCAAACCCCGACGACGACTTTGTGGACGCCGGGGGCGTGGCCGATCCGATCGACGCGGAAATCTCCGTCGTGGGCTACGTGCCCGGCTTCGGTGGCGCCGGCCGCCGGACGCTCGCGTCCAAGACGATCGTCGAGGACGATGCGAACAACCGCGCGGAGTTCTCGTGCGCCGCGCTGCTGTGGAGCGCGCTCGGGGCTGGGGCCACGATCGCGGCCTTGATCTTCTTCAAGAACGGCACCGTTGACGACACGACCTCGAAGCTGATCGGCTACGTAGACCAACCCACCGGGGCCTCGGGCTTCCCGATTACGACCAACGGCTCGGACGTGACGATCACGCCGAACGCCGAAGGCCTGCTGCAAGGAGTCTGACGATGCCGACACTCTACGAACGCCTGCTCGGGATCAGCACGAACGATGCCATCGGGTCGAGGAAGATCGAGCTGCATCCCTTCTGCGGGCTGCTGGACGAGCTGCAGGCGGCCCGCGTGACGTCCCAGGAGATCAAGGACGCCTACCAGATGACCGCGCCCCAAGGGGGCGAGTTGAACGCGCTCGTGGGCCGGATGACGCCGCCCGTGAACGCGATCACCGTCCAGTTCATCCGCACCTCGCTCCTGCTCGGGGAACCGAACCCCGCGCCCGGCGCGGGCGTGAACGTGGCCTCCTACCACTCGGCGGCGAAGATGCAGCAACTCTTCGGGACCTGACGTGTGGAGCCTGCTCGTGGCGCTTGAGTTCGCCGTCCGCACCCTCCAGGCGCTGTCGGCCGATCCGGTCGGCACGACCTACACCATCTCGGGTCTGCCGTTTGCACCGAAGGCGATCATCGCCATCTCCACCAACGAGAACACGGCCGTCGACTCGCTCGGGGCCGGCACCTACCGGGTGTGCGTGGGGTTCGCGACCTCGACCACCAATCGCCGCGCGATCGCGATCTCCGGCTCCGATGCGGCCGGTACGAGCGCCAACGATCAAGGCCGGCGCGAGGACGCGGTGCTCTTCGGTGTCGATTCCGCGAGCGCGTTCCTGAAGGTCATCGACATCGACGCCTTCCTGTCGGACGGCGTGCGCCTGATCGTCGACGTCACGGGCTCGGGCAACCATGCAATCGTCGTCATTCTGCTGGGGGGCGATGACATCCTCCAAGTCACGACGGGCGACTTCACGGAGCCCGCGGCCGCCGGCAACTTCGACGTGACAACGGTGGGCTTCGAGCCCTCGATCGTGTTCTTCATGGGCGGCCGTGCGACGGTCGATGGCCAGACCACCTGGACCCATGCCCAGCTCTCTTTCGGCGTCGGCATGAACGAGCGCGGCGGGAAGCCGGGCGACCAGTCGGGCTGTTGGCATGTGGATGGCCGGGCCGAAGACGCGGTCGGGACGACCAACTGCGCAGGCGCCGCGGACTCGGCCAACGTGCTCCAGGTCTTGCAGCCCACGTCTGACGTGCGCGAGTACGCGCTGGAGTGGATTCAGTCGCTCGCCAACGGCTTCCGCCTGAACCAGCGGGCGGCGTCGGCGGGCGGGAAGTTCGTCGACTTCTTGGCCATCCGGGGCGGTGGCTGGAAGGTTGGGCGCGGGACGACCAAGACCACGGCCACCGCCTTCTCGCTCGCGCAGCTCGGCTTCATCCCGAAGGGCCTGATCGTGGCCTCGGTCGGCGAGGCCGAGGACGCGCCGGCTGCGGTCCATGCCCATCTGCGGATGTCCTTCGGCGCCGCGGAATCGCCGACCTCGCGGCACGCCAAAGCGGTGTTCGACCGCGACGCGCAGGCGACGAGCCAGACCTCGCGGGGCTCGGAGTTCGACGAGTGCTACTTCCGCATCTCGGACACCGACACGATCGACGCGCTGATGGACGAGACCGCCGAGAACGCGGACGGCTCGATCGACCTCGTGATGGACGACGTCGAGACGGCCGAGCGGTTCTTCGGCTTCGTCGCCTGCGGCGACACGCCGCCCGTGCCCCAGCACATCCTGCAGCCCGCCTTGCTCATGCCTCTCTACCGGAGCGGTTGACCAATGCCCCACCTGCGCGTCATCGTCCGGGACCAGACCCAGCGCGTCGCGATCGAGTCCGATGGCGCCGCGGTGATCCGGTGCCCGAGCTGCCACACCAACGCCCGCGGCCGCTTCCAGCGCCAGCAGGACGGGCCCGGCTACGAGGGCCGCCTCGCGTGCGAGTGCGGCTGGTCGGCCGTGTTCTCGGGCCTGACGGTCGAGGAGGAGTAGCCCCATGCCGCGCATCTACACGGTCTACATGTCGAACGTGAACATCACGCCGGCCAACGGCGTGCGGACGCTGGCCGAGTTCACGGCGCCCGGCACCAAGACGTGCGAGCTGCTCGCCGCGCTCGTGACCCAGCTCAACTCCGAGGTCTCAACCCAGGAGGTCCTGGAGATCGTGCGGAAGAGCGCCGCCGGCACGGGCACTGCCTTCACCGCGGTCGACTACGAGACGGGCAACACGTTCGGCGGCTCGGCGCGGACCAACATGACAGTCGAGGGCACGATCTCCGCGCTCCTCACGCCCTTCATGGGCTGGAACATCCTGAACGGGTTCCTGTGGGTGCCCAAGACCGAGAAGGACCGCATCTTCGTGCCGGGCGCCGGCATCGTCGGCATCCGGGTCGCGCAGGCTCTGGAGGTCGCGCTCGACCTGTCGGCTGAGCTGGTGCTCGCGGAGATGGGATGAGGCTCTCTCCAGTTGGCCGCCGGCTGCCCCGCGCAGTGCCGTGGTGGAAGCTCGCGACGTTCGTCGCGGCGCTCGTGCCGCAGGTCACCGCGGTCACGCTCGACCCCGCAGTGCTCACGTTCACGATCCCGAACCCGACCGTCACGCTGGGCGGGCTGGCGATCACGCTCGACCCCGCGGTGCTGACCTTCGTGATCCCCAACCCGACCGTGACGGCCGCTGTGGCCGACACGCAACCCACCCGCCGCCGCTGGGCGCGCATGACCCAGCGGAACCGAGGCTAACGCACATGGGCTACGATCTCTCCTCGCTGCAGACGGTGTCACCCAATCCGCCGACCCAGGACGCCTACAGCGACGTGCCGTTCGGTGGGCCCGAGGGCGACCAGGAAGTGCTTATCATGCCGACGTCGGGCACGCTCTCGGCTAACTGGAAGAACACGCATGGCGCGAACGCGATCGCGAGCCGCGTGCTCGGGACCAACGACTCGCGCGCGCTTCAGCCCAGCCAGACGCTGCCGGCCGACGCCGACTGGGATGTGGTCGTGGCTGAGGCGGTGATCGCGGCCGGCGCGATGCGCCACGTCACGATCAACCCGACTGTCTACGTAGCCTACAAGTTCCAGCACAAGGCCAACGTCGCGGCGGCGCAGGGCAGCTCCTTCATCACTGCGGCGAACAAGCGCATCTGATCCTGTGGCGCTGCCCGTCTATGCGGCCGGCACCCTGCGCTTCCTCGCCTCCGATGTCGTGGGGACGACGCGCGTGTTTTCCACGCCGTTCGCGCCCAAGGCGTTCGTCGTCCACGCCCAGGGCCTGCCAGACCTGGGCCAAGTCTCGACCACGATCAACTGGCGACCGTCGATCGGCGTCGCCTCCAGCCCGAGCAAGCGCCACGTCTCGGCCGGCATGTCGCAGGATGCGTTCGCGAGCAGTTCGTGCTGGACCCGTCAGGCGGCCGACTTCGTGGCCGCGACGGTGCCGGTCGGCGGCGCGAGCTTCAACGGTGCGATCGACCTGGACGCCATGCTCTCCAGCGGTGGCCGCTTCATCGTGGATGTCCAGCTCCCGGTCGATTTCCTGCTCTCGATCCTGGCGATCGGCGGGGATGAGGTTGAGGCCGACGTTCACACGCACACCTTCGGCGCCAGCGGCTCGGACACGAGCGCCCCGTTCGCGCCCGACGCCGCGATCCTGGTCGGCTTCGCGGGCCCGACCGCGCTGCCCTTCGGCGGGTCGAGCTTCCTCCAGAGCTTCGGCGTGGGCATCCGGGACCGGGGCGGGATCATCACGCAGGGCTCGCTTGCCAACCTCTCGGCCGACAGCCTGGCCACGATGGACACGGGCCACTACGTGCAGCTCCTGGATTTCTGGAGCCGGCTCCAGGGTGGGCCGATCGCCGTGAATGGCCGCCACCGCCTCGACAGCTTCCTCGCTAACGGCTTCAGCTACACGGGCCGCGAGGTGCCGTTTGCCCAGATCGTCGGGGTGCTCGTGCTAAAGGGCGTGCGCGGGAAGGTTGTCGGGGTCAAGACCAAGACGGTGACTGGCGTCGCGATCCCCGTGTCGGCGGGCCTGCCGGGCGGTGCGGCGGTCGTGTTCGGCGGCCGCGTTAACTTCGAGGCCGACGACGTAGCCGGCGACAACGCGGGCTATAGCCTCGGCTTCGCGACGGCTGCCGGCCAGCAGATCGCGCAGGGCGCACTCGACGAGGACGCGGTCGCCGACTCGGCAATCACCCTAGCTGCGCTTACGGCGGATGAGGGGTGCTACGTGCAGGTCGATCCCGGTGCCGTTGGCGCCAAGGCGAAAGCGAGCCGCTGGACGCCGGATGGTCTGGAGCTGGAGATGACACAGGCCGACGGCGCAGAGACGGACGTCGCGGTCCTGGTGCTCGAAGGGGAGGCTCCCACGAGCCAGCCGGCACGCTGGCGCTACGCGCGGATGGAGGCTCGCTAATGCCCCACCGAGGCGGCTATGGCCCGTCCGGCTACGCAGCCCCGCCCCTCGACGCGGACCCTGCGGAGATCGTCCGCTGGGTCAAGATCAGCTCGTGGGAGGACTGGCTCCCGGCCTACCGCCCGTGGTGGCGGCAGATCGAGGAGAACGTGCGGATGCTCTCCGGCCGGCACTGGGACGTCTTCATCGACTCGCTCGGCGACTTCGTCGACCTGTCCTCGTGGTTCGCATCGGGCGACGATCGCTGGCGCCGCTACCCCGTGTTCAACTGGGTGGCGCACTACTACAAGCTCACGCTCTCGAAGCTCACGGAGAACGTGCCGGCGATGGGTTATGTACCGGGCTCGCCCGACGAGCTGGACGCGCGGCTCGCCCAGATCATGGAGCCCGTCTGGAAAAGCACCTGGAACCGGATCGGGATGCCGGAGCTGATGTACCAGCTCTACGGCTGGGTGATCGGCGCCGCGCGCGGGATTCCGATGTGGCGCTGGAACCCGGACCTGGGCCCCGCCGAAGAGTTCACCGGGCCCGCGGTGATCCGGCTCCTGGGCCCCGACGGCGTGCAGATTCGCGAGATCAGCGACGCGCCCTACGTGGCGTTCCCCGACATGAGCGTCTACCCACACATCCTGAACACGATGGCGTCGGACGCCTACGGCGCCCCGCTCGTCGACCCCGAGTCCGGGGAACCGATCTTCGAGGCCGACGAAGCGGCCGAGGGCGGCCTGCGGATGGGGCCCGCGAACCGCCACCGCTTGGGCGACATCGAGGCGTCGGTCATCTCGCCCGTCTCGCTCATCACGCCCTACGGCCCCGAGCCCTTCAGCCGCAAGCCCTGGTACTGCCACATGTACCTGGAGCACGTCGACGAGATCGCCCGGCGCTTCGACGTCGACGTGGAGCCTGAGTCGCTCACGAGCGAGGACCTCCTCCAGCTCCGGCTGGAGTACGGGTCGAACTACGGGATTCCGAGCTTCGGCTTCGCGGGGAGCGGGGGCCCGTCGCAGGCCAGCCCCCGCGCGCTCGAAGGCATGGCGCGGGTCTACGAGAAGTGGTGCCGCGACGTGCCCGGCCACCCGTCGCTCGGAGAGGGCCGGGTCACCGCCGTCTGTCGGGACCAGGTGCTGCTCGACGACCGGAACCCCTACTGGACCGAGACGCACAAGCAGGTCGTGATGCCGTTTGAGGCGTTCGACCTGATCCGCTACCCGTTCCGCCAGGAGGGGACGAGCGACCTGGAGATTCTCAACCCCCTGAACCGCGCGATCGACCGGAGGATGGGCGGGCTGATGGACGCGGTCGACTACAACGAGCAGCCGCTCACGATCTTCAACCGCGCCGCGGGGATCGAAGAGGACCCGAGCGAGCTGAACCGGCCGGGTGCGACGACCGAGGCGTACTTCAGCCAAGGGCCGCCGGTCATGCGGCTGCCACCGGCCGAGCTACCGCGCAGCTCGCAGGAGCTGGCGAAGATTCTCCAGGACTGGATGCAGCTCCTGGGCTCGCAGCCGTTCGGCTCCGAGGGCCTGCCGGTCACAAGCGACGCCTCGGGCGAGCTGCAGCGCGAGGTCCGCTTCGACACTGACCGCGTCTGGGGCGCCACGCTCCGGCTCCACAGCTACGCCTGGGCGCGCGCGGCCGAGAAGATCATGGGCATCTACGCCGCGTGCATGTCGGACGACCGCATCTTCACACTCGCCGGCACCGACTCGGGCTGGGACTTCCTCGCGGTGAAGGCACAGATGTTCCAGGGCACGGTCCACGCCTTCCCGATGCCCGAGAGCGCGGTACTGGAGAGCCGGCAGGAGAAGCAGAACCGGCTGCTCGGGCTCCACCGCGCCGGGCTCATCCCGCCCGAGAAGGTGGTCGAGCTGCTCGGCTACCCGGACCTGACGCGCGCGATCCGGCCGGGCGGCCCGGCCTACGGGATGGCTGAGCGCGAGAACCTGGAGATCGCGCTGGGCATCCTGCCCCCGGTCTTGCCCGAGCACGACCACCAGATACATATTCTCCTCCATCGGCGTCGGATGCAGTCCGTCGAGTTCCGTGACGCGGACCCTGGGGTCCAGCAGCGTCTGCGGATTCACGTGCGGATGCACGAGATGGCGATGACCGCGCAGCAACTCCCGCAGCTCCTGGCAGCGGCCCAACAGGCCACGGCTGCTGGACAGCCCGGCGAGGCGCCGCGTGGACCCGGTGGCGGTGCGCCCTTCGCAGGGGCGCCCGAGCCGCGGGGGCCACAGCGTCCGTCTCGCGCCCCGCGAGCCCCACCCCAAGCCGTTGTGGCACCGACCGGGCCGACCCCGGCCGGTACTCCCTGACTCCCGCGGCCGACCCGCGGGGATAGGAGCCGGACATGGAACGCGCAGAACGTACTGGGCTACTCACGGAGTTTGGCCGTGGCGTGATCTACGGCCTGATCTTCCGCAAGCCCACGTCAGGACTCACCGCCACGTTCGAGGGCGGCTACGCCCGAGTGGGCGTCGCCAACTCGACCACCCCGGCCGAGAAGCGTGTGGCCGCGGGCACGATCGTCATCACGGCGTCGAAGGACGCCTATCTGTACCTGGACTCGACGGGCACGGTGGCCAAGACCGAGGTCGCTCTGGGTGCGGCCAAGCCGTCGCAGGCCGACATCGGGGTCAACTCCGAGTTCCTCGCGAAGCTCGTCACCGATGCGACCGACATCACGAGCGTCACCGACCTGCGGAACACACAGGCCGGCCACGGCCGGATCACGACCCTCGAAGTGCCGGTCTCCTTCGAGACGGGCGAGCAGGCCGACAACCCGACTCGCATCGGCTACAACGCGCGGGTGCTCGCGATCCTCGCGTCGGTCACCAAGGCGCTGGCCGGCGTCGACGTGGGTACGGTCACGGCGTCGATCGGCGAGAACGACGTCTACACCGCGGTCACCAACGGCGTCATCAGCCTGGCGCTCTCCTCCGCGCTCAACGCGCGCGCCGAGGCGATCCCGAGCGCGCTCCATCACATCCGCGCGGGCAACTCCCTCAAGCTGATCTCGGCCAAGACGACCGCGGGCGGCAAGGCGCTCGTGACCGTCGTGCTGGAGACCCAGCGGTAACCCTGGAGGTCACCCGATGAGTGGTCCGCTGCCCCCCGACGACGTAGCCCCGGACGAGCTGGACGCTCAGGCGGATGCACTCCGCACGCGGCTGGCTGAGTTCCGCGGCGATCCCGCGCCCGCCGGCCGGACGGCCGTTCGAGCGGGCGAATCGGGCGTCGGTGAAGGCGAAGGCGAGGAGGACGACCTGCCGCCGGACGACGAAGTGCCGCCCGGTGAAGGGGAAGGCGAGGGCGAGGCCGAGCGCGTGCCCGGCGCCCGAACGGGCGAAGCCGCGCGCGCGCCGGCCCCCGGCGCTGTCGAGGGCGAAGGCGAGGGCGAAGCCGTCCCGCCCAAGCTCTTCAGCGTCGAGATTCCCGGTCTGGAGCTGACGGGCGAAGAGACGCGGCTCGTCATCGACGACCTGCCGCAGGAGTATCACGACCGCATCCGCCAGCACGTGCGGCGCTCGGAGATGGTCCCGGCGCTGGAGCGTGAGCTGGAGGGCGCGCGCACCGCGCAGGCGGTCGCCGACTTCTACGAAGGCCAGCCCCTGCAGGCCATGCACCTGGTGGCCCGCGAGATGCCCGACGTGGCCGAGCAGTTCGTCCGCTCGTGGATGCGACTCAATCACGATGCGGTGCCGGCGATGATCGAGGAAATCGGGCTGGACGGTGACCCCCGCGCGCTCAAGGCCGAACGCGATCTGGCCGCGCGCGAACAGGACGATGCCGTCAAGGAGGGCCAGCGGTTCACACGCGCGCAGGCGCAGGCCCGCGCCTACGCGGGTGAGGTGGAGCGTCATGTCCACGGGGTGATCGGCGAGCTAGGTCTCGCCGGCCCGGACGCCGACGACTTCTACCACCTCGCCGAGCGGCGGATCAAGGACGCCGCGGGCGCGCGCCAACGGCGATACGGCGACCCGTGGTTGCCGATCGCGCAGGTCACGCAAATCCTGGAGAGCCTGGTCAAACGCTACCTGCCGCCTGCCGCGCCCCAGAAGGGGCGAGCCGGCGCCGCGGCCGGAGAGAAGCCAGCCTCCGTGATGATGGAAGAGAAGCTCCGGCGCGCCGATAAGATGCGCCGGGCCCTGGCCGGCAGTGGGGCGCTGCACGTCAAGCCTGGCACGATGGGCAAGTTCAAGAAGGGCCAGACGCTCGACGAGCGGCTGAAGCTGCTCCGCTCCGGCTCGCTCTAACCGGAGGTTTCTCCCGTGGCGACGTTCGACACCGTAGCCGCGGACGCGATGCTCAAGGTGGTGACCGACGGGGCGCTGTTCGATTCCGTCGTCACGCACTCGCGGGTGATCGACCTGTTCGAGGAAAACTCGAACGTGGTCGAGGGCCCACACGGGCGTTACGTCGAGCTGGCTCACATGTTCGGCTACAACGAGGCGGTGGGGGCGCGGTCGGAAAACGCCTTCCTGCCGGTGCCGGGCATCCCGACGTTCCAAAACGGTCGGGTGAAGCTGAAGAAAACCCTCGCGGTCGCGCAGATGACGCAGACCGTGATGAAGCAGGCGATGGCCGGCAAGGCCGCGTTCGCCGACTGGGCGGACGTCGAGCTGCGCCGGACGGAGCGGGCGCTCCGCGACAACCTGGATCGCCAGGCGATCGGCTTCGGCTCGGGTGCGGTGTGCCGGATCGACGGCGCGCCGACCACCGTGCTCATCCCGATCGACGCCCCCTACGGCCTGGCGAACGACACGAAGGGCTGGCTGCCCGGTCTCCGGCGCGGTCAGACGATCGTGTCGGGGCCCACGATTGACGGCCTGAACCTGCGGGCGAACGGGCAGTCCGCGACGATCATCTCGGTCGACAAGGACGCGAACGGTGGCGGCGGCCAGCTCACGGTCGACGCCGTGCCCTCGGGCTGGGTCAACAACGACTTCCTCTTCTTCGGGGACGATCTCGGTAACTCGGCCGCGGAGAACGGGGTCGATGTCGAGATGCAGGGCCTGGAGGGGATGATCGACGACGGCGGGGTGCTGGTCGTGTTCCAGAACATCAACCGCGACAGCTTCCCGGAGTGGGAGGCGCAGCAGATCGACGCCTCGGCGGCGCCCTACTCGGCGCTGGCCAAGGACACGCTGTTCATGCAGATGAACGACGACGCCGTCGAGCAGGGCGGCTCGGACGGGCTCACGCACTTCCTGGTGACCCGTGCCGTGTTCCGCAACGTCTACGTGCAGCTCAAGGGCGACGGTGGATTCGGCGCCACGCAGCAGCGTGCGGGGATGGAGGCGGCGACCAAGGGCATCCGGGTCTGGATCGGCGATCAGCAGGTCGAGATTCGGGCGATGCCCAAGCTCTTCCCCGGCCGTGTGTTCGGGCTCGATCGCTCGACCCTGCGGCGCTACCACCTGGAGGGCTTCGAGTGGGACGACACGACGGGCGCGATCTTCAAGCAGGTGGCCGTCGGGTCGGGCATCAAGGACGCCTTCTACGCCTACGGGCGCGTGGTGATGGAGCTGGGCAACACCGATCCGCAGAAGAACGCGAAGTCGACGGGGCTCAGCGAGACGCAGGCGTAAGGGTGACTACCGCGGGGGCCGAGGGATAGGCGTAAGTGCCGGGGCGCAAGCCCGCCAGGCTGCCGAAGCCGGAGGCCCCGATCGCGGCAGAGAAGGGAGTAGGCCACGCAGGTTGAGGAATGGCTGAAAAGCTGGGGCGGGGCCCCGCCCCAGTTCTCCCGGTAGCCCCCTCGTTCCTGGAGGCAGCGGTGAAGGAGCTACTGAGATGGCTGGGTGGGGTCGGCGCCGGAGCGGCCTACGCGCTGTCGGACTATCTCAACAACGCGGCGGCTGGCGCTGGCGGCGGCATGGACCTGGAGACGTTGCTCAAGGCCGCGATCTTGGCGGCGATCGTGCGCGGCGTCCAGTTCCTGACGGGCAAGCTCGGGCCACGTCCGAGCTAGCCGGTGATCGCGGGGTGGAGAAGCAGCATCTCGCCGGGCCCATAACCCGGAGATCGCGGGTGCAAGTCCCGCCCCCGCCACTTGATGGACGACGGCGGCTATCCGTCTGAGCTGCTCGGCTTCCTGCGAGGCCGGCTCCCCCCGCCCGAGCACGTGCTCCGGGGGCTGCGGGCCCTGAGCGCGCACTTCCGGGTCTCGTGGACGCCGGCCACAAAGCCGCGCGGGAAGAAGAAAGGCCGGCCGGCGCTGTGGTGGCTGCACGAGGTGCGGCCGAACGCGGGGCCAATCGACCGCGTGCGCCGCGAGGTGGGCGCGCGTAAGCGCGCCCAGATGGAGCGGTGGGCGGTCGCGGCGAAGCAGGACCGCGAGGCTGAGATGTGGCAGCGGGAAGAGCAGGCCGCGGGCTACTACGAGGTCGGGAGCTACGCCGAGGACTACTTCGGCACGCCCACGATGGTCGACGAGCTGCGCCGCGGCCAGGAGCTGTTCCGCCAGACTATGCGCCAGCTCGCGGTCGAGGCCAACCGGGACACCCAGGCGATCGAGGAGATCGTGCTGGAGGAGAAGGATAATCCCGAGTTCGCGGCCTGGATTCGGGATGTCGCCACAGACTTCTATCCGGCGGTCGCGGGGCGCCGCCAGGTCGGCTACGAGCCTCCAGCCCCCACGGGAGTCGTGAGCAATGGCTGAGAACACGGGCAACGTCTGGCGGGACCCCGACACCGGGAAGCCCGCGAACCCCCAGAACATCCTGATCGGCGACTACTATGGCCGGCCGATCATCGAGCGCCACGGGCCCGCGATCACGGGTCGACCGCGCGGGACACCGCCCGCGGCGGCCGAGGCGGTCGTCACGACGCCCGTGCCGCCGGCTGTGGGGCCTGGCATCGGTCCCGAGATGCCCGAGGCGCCACCGGCCGGGGCGGCCTATGCGTTCGGCGCTGCGGTCGAGGGTGTGGCGGTAGCGCCTGAGGTCAGCCAGCGCCTGGCCGAGCTGCGGACGCTGCGTCAGGAGTCGACCAAGGCCAAGACAGCGCCCGCGCGGCGCGCCGCGGCCGCCGCGCTCCAGACGCTCGCAACGGAGGAGTTCGCCCGCGAGACGCCGCGGCCCGACGTGCTGCGGCGGCTCAAGAGCTACGGGCTTCGGCCAAGCGGCTGATGGCGACGTTCGACACCGCCGCTGCGGCCGGGCTGTTGAAGGTCACCTACGGAAGGAGGCGGGCGATGCCCGAAGGCCGGCGGTACTCAGCACCTAAGCGGTTGCCGACGCGCGCCAAGGCCGGCGAGATGCTCCGGCATGGCGAGAGAGGGGGCAAGCCGCTGACGCGCAAGCAAAAGGGTCTGTTCGGCGCGATCCGCGGCGGGCAGAAGATCACGCGGCTCAAGGTCAAGGGCCGCCAACTGCGTCGGAGGTAGTGAGATGCCACTACGCGAGTTCTTCGAGGGGTTCGTGAGCCGGAAGCAGGGCGGCGGTCCCCCCAAGCGGCGCCGGCTCCTGCGCGAGGCGCTAGCGGTCGAGGGACCGACGACGCCGGGCTACGAGACCCGCCTGCGCCAGCTCGAAGCGGCGCCCGGCGGCGCGGCCGGCCGCTCGGCCGAGACGGCCTTCCAGCGCCAGCGCGAAGAGCTGCGCCGTCGGCGGCGCGCGCGCTCGCAGGTCTGAACCCCGGTAACGGCTCATGCCGCTCACCGCTGGTGAGGTGATTCAGCCGGCCCGCGACCTGCATCCGCAGTTCTCGCGCGACCGGCACCCGGATCGCGTCTGCCTCGACTTCATCGAGCACCGCCAGCGCACGTATTTCAAGGAGCTGGCCGACGTCTTGAAGGACCGGCTGTCGCGCGCGCGCACGCTCGCCGACACGATCGCCGGGGCGCTCGTGGGCGTCGACGCCTCGGGGGTTGCCTACTTCGCCTCGACCGGCGGGGACGGCTTCGCCGTGGCGATCGACGCGGGCGGTACGCCCTACCTCCTGCCCGACGTGATCTCACTCGATCCCTACGCCGACGGGTTCGTCCTGCCCGAGACCGCGCTCCAGATCGTCGACGTCTACGCCACGCTCGCCGACTCGAACCGGGTGATGCCGGTCCACTGGATGGAGCAGCGGCAGAAAGCGCGGGCGGGCTCGACGCCGGCCGAGCTAGTCGCCACGGTCAACGGCTTCCGGCTGCTGCCCTTGAAGAATCCGCTGGACGGCAGCTCGGGCTGGGATCACGTCGAGTCGGTGACGGTGGTGTGGATTGACGAGCCTGCGCCCTTGACGAGCCTGGCGAGCCAGCTCGCGGTGCCCACGATCTACGGCCAGGTCCTGACCTGGGACCTGACGGCGATGCTCGCCCGCCGTGAGCGCACGCTCAACCCTGAGTTCCCGGCCGATCTCGGCCAGATGTACGGGGAGATGGCGTCGGCCGAGCGCCGCGATCTCGTGGTGACGGTCCCGTTCGATCACCGCGTCGTGAAGGAACGGCGCTTCGCGAGGAACCGCTAGATGCCTGATCCCGCCTGGCCCGGCACCGCCGGGAAGCCTGCCCTCGGGTCTCGGGCGCTCCATAGTCGGAAATCACTGCAGCTCCCGTTTGCCACGGCTGCGGTCCCGACGGAGACGGATGCGCCCGAGATTCTCTGGGGGACGGGTTCCCCCGACGGCGTACTGTCGGGGGACATCGGGGACAGCTACCACCAGCAGGATGGCGTGGCGCCCCGCGTGCTGTGGGTGAAGACGACCGCCGCGCCCGCGACCACGGGCTGGCGACGGGTGGCGACACTCGACACCGGGGCCAACCTCGACCAAAGCGCGGGCGGCTTCCGCTTCACGGTCGACGGGTTCAACCAGGAGAACGTCCCGATCTCGCAGACCAACGTCGAGCTGGTCCGGGCGACGGGGCGCTGGCGCGCCACTCGCGTGGGCTCGGTTGTGGGCTTGGTCATTACGACGACCGAGGCGCGGATCGGCGGGACCTGTACGATCAAGGTGTTCAAGAACTCGGCGCTTGCGGGCGTGACAGGCATCCAGCTCGGGTCGTCCACGGTCGCGCTCGACGCCACGCGCCCCACCGGGCACGCGCTGGTGATCCCGATCGACAGCTTGATCTTCGCCGCGTTGGATGAGGTCTACCTCACCGTGACGACCGACGCTGCCTGGTCGCCCACGACGGCCGACATCCGGTGCGCGATGGACGTCGAGACCTAGATGGCCTCGACCGGCCAGGTGATTCTCGATGCGGCGATCGCCTCCAGCCTGGCAAACGACGCCGCGCGCTCCGAGCTGGCCTCGAATTCGGTCGAGCTGTTGAACGTCTTGAACCGGAAAATCCGCCAGGTCTACACGCTCGCGGCGACGCCCAAGGCCGACGGCGGACTCTCGCGCTCAGCCGATCTCTTCCTCGATCGCGTGGCGACGACCTTGGACGGGACCACCGTCCTCGCGGAACACGCCTTCCGGCCGACCGTGTTCCGCACGTCCGACTTGGTGCGCGTGGCCGTCGTACCGCGGGCCGACATCCGGGACGGGATCGCCGAGCTGCCGCCCGCGGTCCACCTGGAGGGCAACATCCTGAAGTCCACCGGCCGGGCGGGGGACCCTGGCACGGGTGCAGGACTCACGGTCGAGTTCGTGGCGCTGCCGGTGAACATGGCGGTCGGCACCGAGACGATCGGGGCCACGACGGCGGGCGATCCGACCACGTCGCGCTGGCCCTCGGCGGTGGGCGATCCGTTCCTCATCTCCTGGCTCGCGCGCTATCTCGCACTCAAGGCCGGAGACCGGGAGGCGCAGGAGTTCGGCGGGATCGAGGCCGACCTGGCCGAGAACGCGAATCAGCTCGCGACCTACCTCGGGATCGACGGGACGCGGCTGATCGAGGCGGCCGAGTGATGCACGCGCTCCCGTCGATCACCGTGATGCCGTTGATCGAGGACGACGACGATGGCTGGCACGTCGTGATCGGCGGCCAGCGAGTGGCGGGCCCGTTCACAGAGGACGAGGCGGGGCGCGTACTCGCCAGGATGCTGAGCCAATGAGCCACCGCGTGAAGCCGGACCAACTCCGGCGCATCAAGACACGCCACGTCGTGGTCCGGCCTGATCTCACGCGCGCCCAGGCGGTGAAGGCCGCGATGCGGAAGAGTCCCGGTGACGCGCGCGGGTTCACCTATGACCCGAAGACGGGCCGGGCGACGCTCACATGAGCCGCCGCTGCGAGGCGGCCGAATAACAATGGCATTTAAATGCCATTTTTATCCGTGACGCGCCGCTGGGTCCAGGCGCCGTTCCCGCCGACGGGCGGCGGCGAGGCGACCGACGCCGCGCCCGGCTTGATCGAGCCGCCGCGCCTCAAGGTGTTCCGCAACGCGCTGCTCTCTGGGCCGGGTGCCGTGTCGCAGGTGCCCGACTGGCTGCTCGCGGACACGGCGAAGAACCTGGCCGGGACGCCGGTCGAGGGACACGCCGTCTGCGGCATCTTCCCGTTCCAACAGCAGGGTGGGGCCTCGGAGGCCACCGCGGCCATCGCCTTCAGCTTCAACTCCGACGACAACGCGATCTATCTGCACCAGCTCGCCGAGGATGACCACGCGATCCTGCGGACCTTCGTCGCATACTCAGCCGCCACGTCGCCGCCCACGAGCTACACTGAGGCGGACCCGCCGCAGATCACGGGTTTCGAGATGACCGGCAAGTTCTACTTCGCCGAGTACGCTCGCGAAGCCGCGTCGGCGCGCCGGGGCTATGCGTTCTTCGACCCCGCGGGTGCGGGGTCCGTCACGCATCCGACCTTCGTGTTGGGCGGCGGCCCCGCGTCGGTGCTCAAGTTCCGCGGCATTTCGCTGCACCGCGGCACGTCGGCGCTGGGCTGGGGTTACCGAGACGAGGATGTGCTCGACATCGACCAGCCGCACGTGCTCCGCTTCTCGAAGCTCACGGACGCCGAAGTGTGGGTCCCGAACATCGCCGACGGCCGGCGCTCGGCCGGCTTCATCGACGTCGGGACTCGGCTCGTGCCGATCATCGCCTGCGGGATGGCTGGCCGGCTGACGATCATCGGGAAAGAGCAGGAGGTGTTCGCCCTGGACGGCGACGACACCTCCAACTTCTACACCCCGCGGATCGGCGACCAGCACGGGCCCGTCTCGACGACGGGCCTCGTGTCGATCCCGGACTTCGCCTGCTGGCTCTCGCTCTCGGGGCTCGTGGTCACGAATGGCCAGTCGCTGGACCTGCTGACGCCCGATCGGGTGAGCAAGCGGTTCCTGCGCTACGCCGATCTCACCAAGTGCTCGGGCGCGCACGACTCGACCCGCACGCGCGTCGTCTGGGCAGTGCGCCGCACGTCGGACGAGGATGCGAATCCCGTGGCCGATCTCTTCCCGACCGAGCTGTTCTGGTGGGACTACAAGCGCAACGAGTTCGGGGCCCAGGGGCTCCCGAGCCGCATCTTCTGCGTGGGCGTGGCGCGCGGCCCCGGCCAGACCCTGGTCGGACCGACGGGCGTCGTCTCGGGAATCACCGCCTCGCCTGTCGGCAAGACGTTCGCCACACTCACCTGGACGCCGGGCGATCCCAACCCCGACGTCAGCTTCCAGGTTGAGTACAAGCGCAACGTCGACTCGACCTTCATCGTGTCGGGCGTCACGGCATTGGGGGTCTACACCTGGAACGTCACGGGCCTCGTGGCCTCGACGCTCTATGATGTGCGGATCAAGCAGATTCGGAACGGTCAGTCGTCGGCCTACACCACCTCGACGGCGCTCTTCACCACCAGCGCGACGAGCTTCGTGCCGGCTCCCGCCAGCGTGACCGTCGAGTCCGACGATTTCTGCTACCTGTCGAAGGGGACCACCTTTCAGGAGGTGACGGCGCACTGGACCAGCTTCATTGCGCTCGATCCAGGCGTCACGGTCAAGCTCTATCACAGCCTCAGTCCACCCACACCCACCTTCGTCGTGGTCGCTGAGGGTGGGAGCTTCCACGGCGTCCTGTCTGATCCGACGTGTCGGGCGATCGGAGAAGAGCATTTCTACAAGGTTCGCACGGAAGCGGCGGACGCGCAGTCGGTGTTCGTCAACGCGATTCCGTTCCCCATCGTGATTACGATTGCCTGATGCCTGAGACCCTTCTCGCTGGCCAGGTCGGCGACCCGACGCTCACCCTCCCATCAGGGAAGGGTGCGAAGCTCTACAAGCTCTCGACCGGCACGTTTGGGCAACAGGTGACGTCGACCGGCGGGATCGACTCCCCGCTCCGAATCGAGGGCGACGACTACCCGCTCGTCTCGAACGTCGCGCGCGTGATCGTGCGCCGGCTCTACGTGCGCGTCGGCTACTCGACCGGCCAGGTCGTGCTGACCATCACGCCTGTGATCGACTTCTTTCAGGGGGTCGCACCCAAGAGCTTTACCCTCTCGCCCGGTACGAGTCCGCGGGTCCGGGTGCTAGAGGTCGAGATGGCCCGTGCGGCGAGCTACCTGCGGCCGCGGGTCGACGTCCTGTCGCGCGCCGGCCCGTTCGAGCTGTTGGGCTGGTGGGCGGCGCACGTCCCGCTGGAGGACCCGGCCGTGTTCGTCGCCGGGGACCAGGGCGGATGACCGCGAGCCTGCCCTTCGGCCAGGTCCGGCCCGAGACGCCCCAGGATTGGGCCCGCTACATCGAGCGGCTCCAAAACGGCTCGCTCCCGTTCAGGAAGCTCCTCCTGGAGGGCCCGCTCTCCTGGCCCGTGCGTGCCGTCCTAGCCGCGACGACGGTCGACGATGTGGACGCCACGATCACCCTCGACGCCACGGCCGGCGCCTTCACCGTCATGCTGCCCGACGCGACCACGCGGCCGGGGCAATTCCTCTGGTTCATCAAGCTCCAGGCGGCGAACACCGTTACGATCGACGCCTTCGGGGCGCAGACGATCAATGGTGCGCTCACGATCGCACTCACGGCCGCGTTCTCGGTGGCGATCCTCCAGTCGGACGGCTCAGGATGGTTGAGGTTCCTATGATTCGCTACGTCGAAGTGCTGCTCGCGATGGGGGGCGCGGCGATCGCCTGCGCGTACGTGTGGGCGGTCGAGATCGCGCCCGCGTGGCGCTGCACGACGCACCAGGATCACGGGCTCCCGTGGGGTGTGGTGATCGTCGTGACGGCGATGGTGCTGCCGATGACGCTTGGCCGCGCGACGGCCGGGCAAATCTGGACGCGGCTGATGGGCCGCCTACCCGGACGGCGCGCGAAGTAGTACCTTGAAGCCGGACGCTTCCGGCTGGAGGCTGTGATGCCCAACGGTGCGATTCCCTTCGTCGGTGGCCCGGTCAATGTCCGGCGCGGTGGCCCACTCTTCCAGCGCACGCGACAGCCCCCCGCGCCCCGCTTCGGCGAGCCCGGCGGTCCCGAGACTCCTTACACCGGCCTCTTCGGTTCCACGTCCCGCGCGTCGCGACGGCTGGGCCGCCAGGCCTATCGCGAGCTGCCCGGCCGTTACAAGGCGGCGCAGGAACTGCAGGAGCGAGAGACCGGCTACTTCGAGGACCCGACGCAGTTCGGTCGCCAGTTCCTGCCGTTCTTCCAAGAGGCCGCACAGGGGATCACCGACCCCGCGCTGCGCGGGTTCCAGATGCAGCTCGGCGACATCTCGGCCGACGTCTCACGTCGCTTCGGCGGCAACGTCTCGTCGGAGGAGCTGCGGCAGTCGGGCCTCGCCTCCGATGTGTTCACCCGCAACCTGACCGAGGCGCTCGCGCGCCTGGCGCCGGAGGCCGCGCAGCTCGGCGTCGGCGTCGGGGGCCAGCTCGGAGCCGCGGCCGGCCGGCGGCGCGAAGAGCAGGACCGGCTGCTCCAGTACATTCTCGCGGCCACTCAGGCCGGCCGCTCGCAGGGCGGCGGCGCGCTTGGCGTGCTGGGGACGTTGGCGCCGATCGCGGCTGCGGCCCTCTGAAGAAAACGGGAGGTTGAGCGATGGGCGAACCGCTCGGATTCCGGGCGCCGGGGTTCGGGGTGCCACAGTTCAGGCAGCGGCGCCGCCCGGCCCTCGGCCGCCGCCTGCTCGACCTGGATGAGCCCGCCGCGCTGCCGCCCGTGCCTGAATTCGGCCAGGCCGCGGCCCCCGTTGCGGCCGGGTTCCCGTCCTTCGGCCAGTCCTTCCAGCCGGAGCCGCTCGGCCTCTCGCCCAAGCAGGCGATCAGCCAGGCCTCGGCCGCGGTGGAAGCCCCGGCCCGCGGACCGAACTTCGGCCAGCGGTTGCTCGCGGCGCTGCGCGATCTCGCGATCTCCGGCCAGGCGTTCCAATTCGAGCGCGGAGAGGACGTGCCGGGCGCGCTCCAGTTCGGTCAGGCGGCCCTGGCAGGGTTCGGCGGCATCGCGCGCGTGCGCGCGGAACGGGCCGACCTGGAGCGCGAGCGCCAAGTCGCGGAGACCGAGGCCGAGTACGAGCGCGGGCAACGCAAGTTCGAGGTCAGCCAGCGTCCGCTGCGCAGCCGCCTCCTGACCTCACAGGTGGCGGCCGCGGAGGACGTCGCGGCCACGCGCACGCGCCGCCAGGAGGCGACGGCCGCGGCGGCCGCGCGCCTGCGCGCCGATCCCCGCTACGCCGAGTTCCGCGACCTGCCCGACGACGAGCTGGTGCGGGCGGCGATGCAGGCGTCGCTCGCCACCCGGCGCCAGCGCGAAATCTCGCGGTTCCCGCGGCCCTCGACCGCGAGTCCGCTCGCGGGGCTCAACACCGCGATTGATGACGCCACGGCCGAGATCAACGACGCGCAGGAAGAGCTGCGGCGCGCGCAGCAGGACATCGGGCTCGGGCTCTCCAGCCAGTTCTACACGGCCGAGCAGCAGGCCGCGATCCAGCCCTACCTCGACGCGCTACAGGAGGCGCAGGAGTACCGGGACGGGCTCGTGCAGGAGCGCAATCGTCAAGGCGGCTTCCCGCGCGGGCCGGCCGCGGGCCGCCGCGGGGCCGGAGCGCCGGCCCCTGGTGGTGAACGCGAGCCCCTGGACGAGGAAGAGCTAACGATCGTCCAGGACGCGATCCGCGGCATGGAGCCCGCCGCGCAGGATGCCTACCTGCGGCGGCCGGAGTTCGGCTACACCGAGCAGGAGATTCAGCAGATCAAGGCCGCTCCCCCGAGGCGCTGATGCCGAACGGCGATCAGGCGCCGCTCTCCCGCCAGGACCGGGTCGCCCGCCACCGGCGGATCGCGGCCGCGCGCGCGATCCTCACCGAGCGCGAGCGCACGCTCACCCAAGCTGGCGGCCGGGAGTTTGAGCGGGCGCGCGCGGCCTTCGGCGAGCCCCGCGCCCCGTTGCCCGCCCTCCCTGTGCCGACCGAGCGGCTCCAGATCGCCCCTGAAGCGATCGTCCAGCGGCCGAGTGCGCCGCCCGTGCCTGCGGGACTGCGCGAGCGCCGCTTCGCCGCCGCGCCACGGGAAGCCCCCGAGCTGCTCGGCCCCCCGAGTCCCGAAGAAGAGGCGGCGGCCCGCGTGCGGGTGGCCGAGATCGCGGAGGCCCGCGCGCGCGAACGGCGGTTCGGGCCGCTCGACCCCGCCTACCGCACCGCGCGTCGGATCGCGGGCGCGGCACTCGCGCGGGTCCCCGGTGGCGGGCCCGGTGGCCCGGCCGACGTCGGCCGGCGCCTCGTGGCAGGGACCGAGGAGGAAGAGGCTCAAGCGGCCGAGCTGGCGGCGACGCGCGGGATGGCCGAGAACCTGGCGCGCGGCCTGCCGTCCTTCGTGGCTGAGTTCGAGGCGGCGGCGGCCCTCCCGCTGGTGGGCTCCGTGATTCGGGCGGGCGGTGGGGCAGGGGTGCCCGCGGCGGTGACGCGCCGCGGTATCGCCGGACTCGCGCGTCCCCGCGCGCTGACGGCCTTGGGCCGCGCCGCCGTTCGCGAGGCCGGCGTCGAAGCCCGACGGTTCGGCACCTTCGAGGCGACGCGCACGGCCCTGGAGCAGCGGAGCCCCGAGGAGATCGCGCAGGCCGCGCTGACGGGCGCCGGGTTCGGCGCCCCGTTCGGGGTGATCCCGCCGATCGCGGCGCTCGGCCGCGCGGGCCGCGTCTCGGTTCACCGCGCCGCGCGCCGGCTTGCCCGGCCGTCGCTCTACCAGCGCACGCGCGAGCTGGGGCCAGCTCCCGTGCCGTTCGGGGAGCCCGAGCGGATTCGGGCGGCCCCCGTCGCGCGGCCCCCGCGCGAGATCACCCTCGCCCGGCCGACTTTCGAGCGGCGGATGACGGAGGCCGAGCGCGCAGAGTTCGCAGCCGCGGGCGCGGAGCGGCGGCTGCCGGAGCGGTTGCGCCTGCGACGGGCCGAGCCAGCCGTCGAGCCGTCAGTCGAGGCCGCCGCCCCGCCGGCCGCCGAAGTGCCGCCCGTGCGGCCGCCGCGGCCGCGGGTCCCGCGCCGCGCGCCCCGCGTCCCGCGCGCGCCGACGGTGCGTCCGCCCGAGGTCGCCGCACAGGCGGCGGCAGGCGCCGAAGCGTTCGCCCGTGGCGCCCCCCGCCGGGTTCCCGTGGAGTTGGCGGTCCGGCCCGAGCAAGCAGAAGCCTGGTACTCGGGCTGGGATCGAGCGAACCTGGCCGCCCCGGTGCCGGCCGAAGTGCGGCCGCCCGCGGCCCCACCCGCCGAAGCCCCCCGGCCCGGCGTGATCGAGCGCGTCACCGCACGCGACGGTGAGGAGTTCCGCCTGGAGTACCGGGGCCCGGAGATCGACCCGACGTCGGGCCGCCAGCTTGCTGGCCCCGGCTACGCCGTGACCTTCGTCGAACGCGGGGGCCAGGAGGGCGGCCGCCGCGGCATCGCCACTGAGGCCGAAGCGCGGGAGGTGCTCCAGGGCTTCGTCGCGCGGCGCGGTGGGGCTCGACTCCCGGAAGCGGCGGCCGCGCGGCCCGAGCTGCCGCCGCGGCGTCCAGACACGATGGTCGAGGCTGCGGCGCTCGGCGCCCCTACCGCGGGCCGGATGTCGCGGGCGGCGCGGAAGCGCGCGCACGAGCGGTTGCGGGTTGAGCTGTTCGGGCCCGCGGGCCTGCCTGAGCCGACGGTGCCGCAGCCCTCTGAGGCTGTGGTGCTGCGCCGACGCGCGGCGGCGCTGCGGGAGCTGGCCGAGCGCGGCCAGAAGCCCCGTCTCTACCGCCGCGAGGCCGAGCGGCTCGAAGCCCAGGCCCGCGGTGAGCCGCTGCCGGTCGCACGCCGCCGCCCCGCGGCCCCGGCGATTCCCGAAACGGCCGAGGAGCTGCACAACGAGGTCCTGCGGGCCTTCGGCGCCTACCAGCGGGCCCTCGAAACCGAGGAAGGCGCGAGTCTCCGGGCGACAATCGGAAACGCGCGCAGCTCACTCGCGCGGTTCCGGGAGCGTGGGGTCCCCGCCGATGACGCGGTGTTCCGTGACCTGGAGCGGCTGACGGAGCGGGCCGAAACCCGACTTGGCGCGCCGGCTGCCCGTGTGCGCCGGCCGCGGGCGCCGCGGGCCGAGCGTGAAGCCTTGGCCGCCGCGGCCCAGGGCCGGCCGCCGGCCGCGCCGCCGCCGGTCGAGGCTGTGCCGGGCGCCCCGGCGCGCAATCCCAAGTACCGGAAGTTCGACGACGCCGCCCTGGAGACTCGCTGGGTCGAGCTGACCGATCGCATGTCCCGGCTCTCGGCCCAGGCGGGCGAGGTCGCGCAGTTCGCCCGCCAGCTCCCGGAGGGCGGGGTCATCACGGGCCAGGCCGTCAGTGGCCGCGCCGGCCGGGCGATGGGGGCGATCAAGGTCGCGGGCCGGCTGGCCGACGAGATCGACCTGGAGTTTCAGGCGCGCGGCATCGACTTGAACGCGGTCGTCGAACGCTACATGCGGCAGGGCGGGAGCATCTCCGAGCAGACGTTCGCCTACCAGCCGCGTCTGGTGCGCCAGCAGCTCGATCTCTTCGCCCGCCGGCCGGGGCTCGGCCGGCCGACGGAGCTGGAGCTGCGCGAGGCCGAAGAAGCCGAGATCGTCCGCCAGATCAAGGGCGCACCCCGGCCGGCCGTGCGCCGCCCGCGCGCGGCACCACCGGAAGCGGTGACCGGCCGTCTGTGGATCATGCGCGAGAATCGGGCGGGCCAGCGGTGGGTGGACATCCGCGACCAGCGGATCGCGCTCGGGACCCCAGAGGCCAGCGGCCAGGTCGCGCGGCTCCTGCAGTTCGCCCGCAACCCCAAGGTTGAGCAGTTCCACACGATCCTGTTGCGCGAGGGCCGGATCGTCTCGCACCACGCGGAGTCGTCGGGCGAGGTCAATACGTCGATGCTGTCCGATCGGTTCTACAGCAGCCTGGAGCGCCGCGCGAAGAAGCTCGGCGCCGACACGGTGATCCTCGGGCACAACCACCCGAGCGGGATCGCCCTGCGCTCCGACGACGATATTCGGGTCACGCACGCGATCATCCAGCACCTGCGCGCTCGCGCGGTGCGCCGCGGCGAGACGCCACTGCGCGTCGATCGGCACATCATCATCGACGACCGGGAGTTTTCGCAACTCGTGCCCGTCGAGCGGTTCGAGGACCTGCCGGAGGCGCAACGGATCGGGCCGGGCCTCAAGCCCCAGTACGGGGGCCGGGTGCCGATCGAGGCGCAGTTTATGATCCGCACCGACCGCCTCCCGATGCCCGAGGTGCCCGAGTCGGTCTTGAACCTCGTGCGGCCGGACCTGCCGGTGATCGCGACGCCGGATGTGGCGGCCACCCTCCTGCGGCGCGCGGTCAGCGAGCAGGGCTCGCCGATCCAGGTAATGTACCTGGACAGCTCGGCCCGGCCGCTCGGGCTGGAGCCGCACCACGCGAGCGCGTTCGAGACGATGCCCACGTGGGTCCGGGAGCGGACCCGCGGGCTCGGTGCTCGCTTCGTGATAATCGGCACCAACGACCGCGAGCTGTACGAGTCGATGGTCGAGATGCTTCGCAAGGCCCACGCCCCCTATATCGGCCGGCGCCCGTTGCCTGTCTGGGACGTGATCTACACGCCGGCCGGCGAGCAGGGCAGCGCCTTGAACCGCGGGCTGATCGAGGACCTGCGGGTGGTCGAGGAGCGGATGGCCGCCAAGGGCTTCGGGGTCGAGCCGGGCCGGATGGTGTTTGAGCGGCCGGTCCCGCCCTACGAGAAGGCCGTGCGCCAGCGGATCGGCCGCGCCGAAGAGGTAGCCCCTGAGCGCCTGAGCTTCCGGGCGCGCCGCGCGGTCGCCGATCTCTACCGCCGCGTCGTGCGCCGCACCTACCCGATCGAACGCGCGGCGGCGCAGCTCCGGGGCGAGGGGGCCAAGCTCTCCTTCGACGACGCGGGCAACGTCGCCGTGATGGCGTCGGGCTCCCCCGTGCGGGCCGAAGAGTTCCTCGAAGGCTCGCCGTTTCGGTGGACGCCCGAGGGCGAGATCACACGCACCGGGACGCCGGGCTACACGGCGATCGTCCAGGGGTCGCGCGACGTCGAGGCTCTGGACGCCTACGAGATTGCCCAGGCCGCGATCGAGCAGGCGGCGAAGCGCCCAAAGCTGGCGACCGGCGTGCCGCTGGAAGCCGCGCATCAGGTCGTTGCCAACGCGCCGCCTGAGATTCGCCGCGCCCACGAGCAGTCGGTCGCCTTCCGTCGGGACGTCGCCCGCTACTGGGCGGATGCTGGAGGCGTGGCCCCTGAGACGCTCCGCGCCTGGCAGGAGTTGCACGAGCACTACGTGCCGCTGCAGCGCATCTTCGGCGAGGGCGAGGCGGGGACAGGTACCGGCCGGCCGGGCCGGGTGCCGCAGCAGATCAAGCGCCGCGTCGGCTCCGAGCGCCGGATCATCTCGCCCGTCGAAAGCACGATCGACCAGACTCGGCGGCTGATCCGCGCGGCCGACCTGAACCGTGTCGCCCTGCGGCTGATCGAGGCCGCCGAACGGGAGCCCGAGGCCGCCGTCGGCCTGGTCGAGCGCGTGGCGCGGCCGGCAGGCGCGCTCCGGGAGGTCGAGCAGCTCGTGGCCGCGGCGGCCGCGCGCGGCGTGACGTTGAAGCCCGAAGTTGCGCGCGACATCGTGGCCGCCATGAGCGAGCGCGGGCTGGGGATCACCGACGACGTGATCTCCGTCTGGCGGAACGGGAAGCGCGAGCACTGGCTCCTCGCGCCCGAGCTGGGCACGGCGCTCCGCTCGATGGCCCCCCAGCAGGCTAACCTCTGGGTCTCGCTCCTCTCGCTGCCGGCGCGCGGGCTCCGCACCGGCATCACGGCGGCACCGCGGTTCCCGATCTGGAACCTGATCCGAGACTCGTTCGACGCCACACTCCAGAGCCAGTACGGGTTCCGACTCGGGATCGACAGCTTCCGGGGCTTCATGGAGTCGCTCAGGAAGGGGACCCGCTACCGCGAGTTCCGGGCGTCGGGCGCGGGCTTCGGCGGCGAGTTCTTCTCCGCCGCCGGCCGCGGCCAGGCCGAGGCCCTACGGCGCGTGACGGGCCGCGGCGCCGGGGTCTTGATGCATCCCCTGCAGGCGCTCAAGGCGTTCGGCCGGCCGTTCGAGGAAGCGGCGCGCGTGGGCGAGTTCATGCGCGCGCGCGAGAAGGGCGCGACCGTGTTCGAGGCGGGGCTCGCGGCGAAGCAGGTGACGACCGACTTCCAGCAGGTCGGCGCTAACATGCAGGCGTTCAGCCAGATGACCGCCTTCTTGAACCCCGCGATCCAGTCGCTCGATCGCATGGTGCGAGTCACGAAGGCCCACCCCGCGCGGGTGCTCGCGCTGGGCTTCAGCTCGATCTCGCTGCCGACGGCGATCCTCTGGGCCGCGAACCGTGGGGACGAGGAGATCGCCGAGCTGCGGAAGGGACCGGGCGGGCTGCTCTTCTGGTACGCCCGGCTGCCGAACGGCCAGCTTGTCCGCATCCCCAAGCCGTTTCTGTGGGGCCAGATTTTCGGGACCGGCATGGAGGCCGCGCTCGACAGGGTGTTCGATCGTGACGCTGAGGCGGGTAATCGCTTCGCGACGGGCTTGCGCGAGCAGGCGTCCTCGAACGTCTTGCCGACGCTGCTCCAGACCTACGTCGGGCTCCAGACGAATCGGCATCCGATGTTCGGCACGCCGATCGTGCCCGAGGCGCTACGCGGGGTCGAGCCCGGCCTCCAAGCCGCGCCAGGGACGGGCGAGACGGCGCGCGCGATCGGGGCGGCGCTGGGCTTCAGCCCCGCGCGGCTGGAGTTCATCTTCAGCCAGGTCACGGGCACGCTCGGCCGCGATGCGCTCAAGGGCGTGGACGCGATCGTGCGGGAGGTCCAGGGTGAGGGTCCGGTCCCGCCCGCGCGGGGGCCGGTCGGGATTCCAGTCGTGGGCTCCTTCCTCGCGCAGTACCCGAGTGCCGGCGCCGCGTCGCTCCGCACGTTCTACGATCGGGCGGGGAAGGCCGAGGAGCTGGTGCAGACGCTGCGGCTGCGGCAGAACCGGGACCCCGCGTCAGTCGGCCCCTGGCTCCAGGGGCGCCAGGACGAGCTGGCGGTGGCGGGCCTCTACCGGACGAGCCGCGAGCATCTGGGCGCGCTGCAGCGTCAGGTGGAGGTCGTGCGCCAGAGCCGCGGCCTCTCCGCCGACGAGAAGCGCCAGCGGATCGACGTCATCCTGCGGCGGCAGATCGCCGTCGCGCGCCAGATCAACCAAGCGGCGGACGAGATGCGCCGACGGCAGGGTGTGGTGCGTCGCGTCCGAGCTGCTCAACGGACACGCACCGCGCCGCGAGAGTAGTCCTGCTCGCGGCCAGTGCGCTTGTCCTCACCCCGGCCCCCGCCGGGTCAGGAGCTGTGCTCATGCCCGTCACGACGCCGCAGACCCCGCGCGAGATCGGCCTCCTGGTCCTGGAGCGCCAACTCGGGAAGGCCTACCTCTGGAAGGGCGACGACCCGATCACGGGCTTCGACTGCTCGGGGCTGATGATCGAGGCGCTGAAGAGCGCCGGCCGCCTGCCGAAGTCGGGCGACTGGTCGGCCGCCGTGCTGGCCACGATGTTCCCGTCCATCACGGGGAGTCCCAAGCCCGGCGACCTGCTCTTCTGGAACCGCACGAAACCCGACGGCACGGTCTACGTCGGGCACGTCGAGATGGTCGTGGCGGTGATCGGTGGGACGGTGTTCACGATCGGCGCATCCGGTGGGGGGTCGGCGACGACGACGATCGAGGCCGCGATCCGCGAGAACGCTTTCGTGAAGCTGCGGCCGGCGACGCCGGGCTGGGTGAAGGTCGTCGACCCCTTCGCGTGAGGCGCGCGAGCTGCTCAGGCGTTAACTCAGCCCACTTCGCGAAGGCCGCCGGTCCGCGCCGGGCGGCCTTCTGCACGCCGAACATGTGCGCCAGCTCGATGTAGCGGCCGGGATGATCCTTCGGGATCGGCCCGCTCTCGCCGAAGAGGTCACGCATCATCCGCCGAGTCTTGTCGTCGTCTATGCGCCGCTCCGGCTCTCGCATCTGCCAGGCGATCGCCTGGAGTAAGTCGCGAATGTCGGCGAGCACCACCGCGAGGAAGTCGCGAAACTCACGCTCGGTCACAATCGCCACCCCTTCACCAAGAGCACTTCCCAGCGGCGCAGGATCTCTTTCATGCGGGTCGGGGGCGTGAGGTCGGAGAGATCGGCGGCGTCGAGGAGCTTGAGATCGGCGACGCAATGGTCACACCACGCCAACCCACAGCGGCAGCGGGCGAGGCCGCCGTAAAGGGCTGTGGCCAACACCGTCCGCAACTCCTCGGCCGTCAACGGTGAGTCTAGTGAGCGCCCGGTCACAGCGGATCGCGGCCGCGGCTTCGGGCGCTTCACCTGAGTAGGCCCGCGGCGTCGAGGCGGGCCTCAATCCGGCGCCCCATCGCCAGTGCGCCGCGCCCGTCGTCCAGCAGCCACGAGTCCGAATCGACGAGCGCCGCGGCGACGATCAGATGTGGCTCGTTACGACTCGGCACTGTCCGCATCGTGTACTCGACGGCCAACGTATCGACCGCCTCACAGAAGTCGTGCCAGCCACGTCGGCTACACTTCTTGGTCGGGCGGTGCCGATACTCGTCGCGCAGGAGCCGCTTCACTTGAGCACCAGGATGCCGACCAACCCGGTTACGAGGACGACACTAGCCATCACCTTTTCCAGCGGTCGCCAGCAGCCGATCCCTGCGATCCCACAGTGCTCGACCGGCCGCGCGCGAATCGCGGCTGTCAACGTATCGACGCGCGGGGCCGCGAGCGAGTCGGCGCGGCGCGTGGCCTGGGCGAGGGCGACGTGGAGCGACAGGATCGCCATCGAGTCCGCGGTGGCCTGGACGGCGCAGCCCGTGAAGCACTCGTCGAGCAGTGCCACGGCGCGCGGGGGAAGCGTCGTGTCGACCCGGACGCGCGCCTGCAACGCCCGGAGGCTGGCGCCGGCCGCCCGCGCTCGTCCCTGTGCGGCCACTGCGGAATCCTCCGCGACCCGCTGCGCCGCCCGCGACTCGGCGAGCTGAACCTGGAACACGGAGTCACGGGCGATAAGCGAATCGAGGCGTGCGGTCCAGGCTGCTGTCGCTTTGCGGAACCGCGCGCCGCTCGTGACGGTGTTCATCACAGCGAACCCGACGACCAAACCGAGCGCGATCATCAGGCCGGTCGAGGCGCGCCCAGCCAGGGCGGGCAGCACAACCCTGGGAATCTCCTGGAGCCGGTTCGGCCCGGAGACCGACGTCGTCTTGATCCGCAGTTGTACGCGCGGGCATGTGCAGCGCGCCTCGTCAAACGTCTCGCCGAAGGACTCGCAGTCGGATGCGTGGGCGATCACAGCCTTCGGCCGGCGGCCGAGCGCCCGCTCCAGCGCATCGAGCAGCGTGTGGCGATCGGCCGGGCCGCGGACGTAGTGCTCGATCACGACCGACTCGCCCCGCTTCAGGGCCGCGAGGATCGCCGGCAGGTCGGGGAGTTCAGGAAACCGCATCGTCATCGGTGCCTCCACGGCGGGGGGTCGGGGTCTGGGTCGGCCAGTCGATCGAACGCGCGGAGCCGGTCGCGCTCGATCGCCGCGGCGCGCTGGTGCGCCTGCGCGGCGGCGAGCTGGGCCTTCATGCCGGCCTCGTTGATCGCCGGCACCTTGGGCACCCAGCGCAGCTCGACAGGGCCTGCCGCCCAGGACAGGAACAACGGGATGTCGGGCGAGGGCCAGGGCCGGCGCCACCACCAGCGGGCGCGCCAGCCCATGCGCCAGGCCAGGACCTGCCAGGTGCCCGTGGGCCGTGCCCAACTTCTCATGGGACCCCCCCTTGGGCGGCAGACGGCTGATCGTGGCCTCCTGGGGCAGAGAGGGACTGTGGCGTGCGCCCTGGGGGCCGGGGCCCGCCCTTGCCTGGCAGCCACTCTAGCCTGACCTGGAGGCCGAGCCGGGCGAGCGGTTCGTGGAACCCCCGGAGCCGGCGCCTGATCGCCGGCCACAGGAGCCGCGGCAGGTTGATGTCGAGCGCGACGGCGAGCCGGCGCAGCGTCCGCACGTGCGCGCCTGTGCGACCCTGCTCCAGCCGGGTCACGTAGCTGGGGCTCACCCGCGCGCGCCGCGCGAGGCCGCGCAGCGAGAGGCCGCGGGCTTCGCGTTCCCAGCGAACGAGCTGCCCGAGCGTCGGCATCAGCGGGGTTTGAGCGTCGTGTGCGCCCGCAGCATCGTCCGGCAGTCGGGCCGCCCGCAGGTCTTACGAAACTCGCGCTTGGTGCGGCGCACGCCCTTCCCGTGGGAGCGACCACGCGCGGCGCCCCGACGGTACTCCAGGGTGTAGAGCTGCTGCGGGGCGCCGCAGATCGGACAACGGGGGGCGACGATCACCCGCCCGTTGGGCAGCAGGTAGCTGTCCTCGTTCTCAAAGCGTCGGGCCGGCTTGGCTCGCCTAGAAGGCATACGTCGGGTCCTCGCGTCGGTAGTTGCGCCAGTACGTCCTGGCCATGCGGCGCAGGTTGATCTTGTACTTCCGCTGGAAGCTTCCAATGCCCATCTGGTGCAGCTCGCGGTGGTGCGCGTGATCCATCGGGACCAAGTTCTCGACGTCGCCGTGCCGCCGCCGGCCGCCGACGTGGACGCACTCCGAGCCGCAGGGGATCGGGACGCCGTGTTTCGTTTCGCAGCACACGCCGCAGGGGTGCGAGCGAATCCAGCCCCGGTAGTCTTCCAGCACGAGCGCCGGGGCTGGCTTCGGGGCGACATAGATCGTGTCGTTCGCCATCACCGCGGCGATGTTGCGCGGTAGGTACGCCGTTTGCGCGACCCGCTGCCCGCGCATCGCGGCCTTCACCTTCTTCGCGGTTTCGCGGTCCAAGTCCGACAACCGGATCGGGCGGCTCATAGGTCGGGCAGCGACAGGAAGTCCTCGAACGGCATCCGGTCGAACACGGCGAGCCGGAACACCTGCGCGCGTTGTTGGCACTCGGTCAGGCGGATGACTTCGGCTGCAAACTCCGAGGCGTACTCGCCCGCAATGACCAATCGTCCAGGCTGATTGCGGACTTCGACGATCTCGCCGAAGAAGGTGAACACGCTGACCTCAGCAGGGGTTGGTGTGGTCACGGTACGGGATCGGCTTCACGGGTTCGAGAAGACGGCGCGCAGCGCCGCACGCTTCGACTCAACGAGCAGCTGCTGTTCTGCCGCCACGATGTGCGTCGGCCGGCCCATGCTGAGGCAGTAGGCCGCGAGCTTGTTGCCGAGCGCCGAGAGCTTCGCGTCGGACAGCAGGGCGATCCGATCGTCTAGCTCATGCTGGAAGCTGCGGCATGGGCGCCTAGAACGGGAGCCCATCGTCCTCGGTTTCCTCCCACGCCATCGCTTCACGTTCCAGCTCGTCATCAGTCTTGGCGAGGGAAGTGGCGCCCGCCGGTCGTGCCGCGGCAGCGGGTGCCGGTGCCGGGGCCGCAGCCGGCGTCGGTGGAGCCGTCGGCGCCGCGGGCTTGGGCGGCGCCTTCCGCACGAGCACCAGGTTCTCGCGCATCGACTGGATGAACAGGTTCGATGCCGTCTTGCCGAGGATGACCCCGTGTGTATCGGGGCTCCAGGCGTCGTGCCCAGGGACGTCGGCCACGACCTGGAGCGCAGTGTCGAAGCACAGGATCAGGTTGTCGCGAATCTGCTGGAACCGGCGCCGATGTGCCTGCTGCAACTGCTCCAGCGCCTTCGCCGCCTCGGCCGCGTTGCCGCTCTTGACCACCGCCGCGGCCGACTGCGTGGCCCCGTGCGCCGCCTGGGCGGCTGTCGGCGGGGCCGACGGGTTCACCTGCGTAGCCGGCGCCGCGCCGTTCGCCCACGTGATCGTCGTGCGCTTGCGGTTCCCGCCGATCTCCTCCTTGATGATCCGCACGGGCCGCGCGGGCGCCAGCACGGTATAGCGGGGGTTGTTGTACTTGTCGACCCCCGGCTCCTGGCGAATCAACCCGAGGTTGATGCAGTCGAGCGCAAGCCCCGCGTTGACGTAGATGCGGCCCGCGCCGTGCGGGCCCCAGACGCCCGCGAGCCCGATCTGATCCGACCCCTGCTCCTTCTCGCCGGTGTCCTTGTTCGTGTACTCCTTGCCCGGCCAGTAGCTGACTTGGGTGAGCGTGCCCTCAATCGGGATGTTCGTCTGGAGCTTGACGGTGGCACTCATGTCAGTCCTCGCCCGTCAGCTCGGCGCTGCCGGTTGCCCGCAGGGCGGCGAGCCGCTCAGCTTCCTCGCGCTCGTGCCGTTCGCGCACGGCCTCGACGACGCGCGACATGTCGCTGCGCCGGGGTGGCTCGGGCTCGGCCTGCGGCTGGGGCTGCGGCACCCACGGCCCCGCCCACGGATCGGGCGACGCCTGCCTCGTATCCGCCTCGACGAGTAGGCCGTTCAGGATGAAGCTCGCGACCTTCGCCTGATTCTCGGTCAGCTCCAGCTCGTGGCGCTTGTTCAGCACCTCCAGCTCGCGGTGCGGGAACGCATCGCCCGCGGCCTCCAGCGCCGCGGTCCAGCTGTAGGGCTTGCCGGTGTTTGGGTTCACCTGCTCGGTATCGACCAGCTCGCGCGCCATGCGCTTCTCAGCCTGGTCGTTGTCGAGCAGGAGCCGGCCGATCTCCAGGCGCAGGTTCGCCGCGCGCTCCAGCGCGAAGCGGTACTCGGTCAACGTCTGGGCCCAGCGGGTGGGCCAGGGGGTGGGGGCGGTCATCGTCATCCTCCAGAATGGGTGCCTCTAAGATAGCGCGGGGGTCCGAGTTGCGCCAGCCGGCTGGCAGCGTACGCAGACGAAGCCCGCTACGACCCAGACCGGGCCCCGGCCGCGGGTCTGGTGCAACTCGACCCAGCAGCGCCGCGCCATGCGCGGCCGCGCGACCTGCTCGCAGGAGCGGCAGGCCACGCTCTTGCCGTTGAGGGTCCGGGCCAGCTCCCAGCGGCCGGGCTCACTGAGCAGGATGTGCCGCAGCAGGCGGGGCGAGACGCGAAAACCGCGCACTAGTTCAGGCCCCGGAAGGCCGAGGCGTCGAGCAGCACCCCATCGGGCTTCCCGGTATCGAGCCGCAGGAACACGACGAGCCGGAGCCCGAGCAGGGTCTCCAGGGGCTGGACCTGGTCCCTGATCGCGAGGGCGTGCAGCAGGCCGGCCCAGTGGACGGGCTGGAGGTGCAGGGTGGCTATGTCGCCCGCCCCGAGGCCGTGGCGCAGCCGCAGGTAGCCGCAGTCGCCCGCGTGATCCCTGGCGACCGCGATCACGATGCCGCTGCGGACGCGGTGCTCGGTCACGTCAGGCGCTCTTGCGGGCGGCCCATCGGGCGAGCGCCTCGTCGCAGCAGTCCCGGCAGAGGTAGCACGGCTCCGTGTGGCCGTCCGCGTAGAAGATACTGGCGCCGTCGGTACCGCAGCTGGCGCACCGAGTGACCGGGACGTTGGAGTCGTAAACGACCGGGCGGCCGGCGTGCCGCGCGCGCCAATCGTCCCAAGCCTCGACGACCGGCCGCGCGAGGATGATCGCCACGACGAAGCAGACGAAGGCGAAGGCAATCCCGAGGATCAGCTCGCCCGGATTCATAGGCCCAGCAACGCGAGCCCGAGCACGAGCGCCCAGAAGAGCAACTCAGCCTTACGCTGCAGGGGACGGCGCACGGTGCTCAGCCTCCCGGCGATCGGCCAGCGCGTTGGCCGCGTCCATCGTGAGCCCGCGCGCGATCGCCACGGGGAACCCGCCGAACCGCTCGCGCGTGCCCGGCGGGTAGGGTGGCTCGAAGGCGATCGAGTAGCGCAGGAAGGCGAGCGGCAGGTCGGCGCCCCAGTCGTAGACGACCCAGTGCGCGGCGTGCGGATCGCTCGCGAGGCGGGTCTGGTGATCGAGCAGTCGATCGGCCTCGGGACTCACGCCGGGAAGGTAGCTCGGGTAGCGGCCGCCCGGTGTGGGGGTGGGCGCGGTCATGCGAGCGCCTTGAGCAGGGCTTCCTCGGCCTTGGCTGCGCCCTCGGTCGTGCGGCGGGCGTAACCCATGTCGATCTCGAAGCTCGACGCCTTAAGCGCGTCGTCGAGCGCATTGTCGGCCACCTCGGCGGCCTTCTGCGCGACCCGGTTGGCGTCGAGCAGCTCCTTGATCCGCGCGATCGCGGGGTCGCCGGCCTTGAAGAACCGCAGGCGGTGGTGTGTCAGGCTGAGCAGCTTGCCCGTGGCTAGCTTGAGCGAGACGTCGCCCGTATGCGCGTTCAGGCCGGCGAACGTGCCTTCGTACCAGGTCTCGCGGTGCGTGTGGCCGTAGCCGTCGCGGACGAGCACCACGGCCTCGAGATCGGCGGCGGCGGCGCGGCTGGAGAGCCGGCGCGAGTTGTCGATCTCCCGCTTCAGGGCGACGAGCGTCCGCGCCTCGCGCTTGTGGCTGTCGACGACGCCGTAGAAATCGCCGTCGGCGCCGACGTAGATCGCGACGCCCGCGTGGGTGGTGACCTTCGGATCGGTGGCCATATGGGGTCTCCAGGTGGTGACGGGTTGGTTTAGCTCGGTCAGTCGCGCCACGAGCCGGTCGATGTTCGGGTTGCCTCGTCAGGCGGCGGGCACCACCCGCCGCGACCGGCGGCGTTTGAGGGCCTTTTTCGGCCCTCAAACGCCTCCGGTTTCGGCTCAGAACGTGATCTTCAGGATGCGGCCCGCGCCGCGGTCGATCTCCGTGCGCTGGTCGGCGTAGGGGATCGTCTGCGAGAAGCGGGTCAGGCCCTGGACGAAGCCCCAGACGGAGTTCGGGCTCCCGTCCTCGGTCGGCACCACCGCGTCGTAGCCGGCCGCGAGCACCTTCCGCGGCAGCCCGATGCGCTTGATGCCGAAGAGCTTGTCGAGCACGGCGTCCTTGTCGCCCGCGATCACGAGCTGCTGGGCGGTGCGGATGCGCGCCTCGTCCTCAGAGGCCGCGCCGTTGACGTAGCTCGTGGCCTGGGCGATGAAGTTCGCGAACCGGCCGCGGACCCGCTCGCCCCGGTGCGCGAGGCGCAGCTCGTCCATATCCTCGGCCTCCCAGATGATATGATTCCCGCACTGGAAGCGGTAGAGGAACCGCATGATCGCCAGCGAGCAGTCGCCCACCTCGGAGTTGGTGACGATGAACCCGCGCTTGAGCGGGTACTCCTGGCCGGCCTCGGCGATGTCCACGTCCTGGTAGCATAGGAACGCAAACATGTCGTGATCGGAGGCGTAGAGGTCCGGCGTGTTGGACGTGGCCACGCCGTCGAGCACCAGGTCGGGCCGCGGCAGCGACGGCTTCCAGCCCGCGGCTTCGAGGTCGAGCAGCCGGTCGCACACCTCGTAGTTCCAGATGCGTTCGTAGACGTCGCCCGTGACGGCGCGCGCGACGAGGTTCTCATTCGAGTGAAAGAGCACCTTCGCGGTCGTGCGATCGGTGCGCTTGGCGAGCCCGTAGTTCAGGTTCTGGGCCGCGAGCGTCGCGGGGAGCGAGCGCAGGTAGGGGGTGGGCGCGCCGGCCCGCTCGGTGAGCTGGCCGAAGGCCCAATGCGACACGACGGCCAAGCGGCCGGCCTTGCCCGAGAGCAGCAGGTCCTTCTCTGAGGCCTCGACCCGCAGATCGGCCCACGGCGTCTCGGCCTCGGCTGCGTGCTGTGCGTAGTCGAAGCACTGGTCCCGCATGGACTGGACCGACGGGAACCGCTCGTCGGCGGGCCGGGTGGCCCACTGGTGCGCTACGCGGAAGATGTTCACGGGGGAACTCCTTGACTGGTGGGGTCCGACGGTCGGCCGGTCGGCCGGACGGTGGAGCCCCGATGGTGCAACGCCCCCAAGATAGCTCGGGGGCGCTGCGCCTGTCAAGGGGTGGGGGTCCGGTCAGGCGGCCGGAAGCACCCCGTGGCGCTTCCCGCGCCGCGCCCAGGCGAGCGCGTGCGGTGGGGCGTGGGCGGGCGAGAGCAACGAGCGCAGCGCCTTGAGGAGGCGCGGCCCGTGGACGCCCGAGCCCGGATAGCGTGCGGTCAAGAGATCGCGCAGCTCAGCCGCTTCCGTGGCCGTGGCCCGGAGCGTGATCTCGCCATCGCAGTTCCACCAGGCCCGCTCGGGGGCCAGGTCGTAGTCTGCGGGCGGGCGGTAGCGGGGCCCGGAGCGGGCGCCCTCGGGCCGGGTCATCGGTCCTCCAAGAGTTCGGGCTCGGCGTAGGGGGTGTTGCCGGGCTCCACGGGCCAGCCACAGAACGGGCAGGCATCTTCGTCGAGCGGCTCGATCCAGTCGGCGCAGTGGCCGCACCAGGTGGTCGGCGTCTCGTCGGGCATACGGTCCTCCAGAGTGGGTGACCGTAACCTAGGGTGGGGGTCCGGGGCTGTCAAGGGTGGGGGTCCAGACTTGCGCGGGGCCATTTGGGGCCTATCTTGGGCCCATAAAGGTCTCACCTCCTCAGAGTGGTGTGGGAGCCCAGGCGCCTGCGGCGGTTCGCGGGCGCTTGCGCTTTGCTGGACCAGCCCCCAGATTTCCCGGCGGCCGATGACAGCGGCCGGCAGTTGCAGGACAGCGCGCGCACTCCACCGTCGGGACCCCCCGGCGAATCGTTAGCCTCCCCGTCTCGCTTCTGGAGTGCGCGGCGAGCGGGACTGTCAGGCGGCGAGTCGTCCGGGGGGTTCCTCTTTTCCCCCTCCCGCCCAGGACTCCCTCAGCTTGAGCCGGCTGCCGTGGCCACCGATCGGGGCTGCGTGAAAAGAGCGGCGCTGCGGGACGAGGGATCGCTCTTTTCGCGCTCGGCCCGCGAGACGCACGGAGTGTAGGCGCGCGGGTGGAGAGAGACGAAACTACAGGTATCCCAGGGGGTGCTCCAATGACAGACCGCTTCGAGCAGCCACCACTGACCGTGAGAGAGCGAGCCGCACTTCGGGCCCTAGGCTACATGATCGCCGAACCGGAGCGAGCCCGAGACGCTGGAGCCGTGGCTAGGTTCACTCCCGCCGTTCCAGCACCGGGGGCCGATCCCGAGGCTGATGTGTTGCTCGGTCGAACGCTCGATATGTTCCCCGAGCCCGAGCCGTCCAGGCGGATTGCGTTCCCCGGCGAAGAGGCGTAGCTTCGGGTTGTCCGGGCGCCCATCGGCGAATCTCGTGACCTATTCTCATCGCGCTCCTGGAGACGTGGCGACGTTGCTCGAAGGGCTTCGGCCCGCGGCAGATGCCGTGCGGCCGTGTCACGTCGCCGATCGGGTGCTCGGATGACCCGCCCCCTGTACGAGCTGGTGAACCTCGCGCTGATCGTCGTCTGCTTCGTCGTCTGGCTCGCCGGCTGCTGGCTCTTGGGCTGCTGCCGCGACCCAGATGACGACATCACCCCCGATGCCCGGCGGCAGTTTCTAAAGCGTCAGCCCTGGCGTCCGCCTTCGCCGCCAGCGCCGCGCATCACTGGTGTCGCGCCGCCGTTCGGGCTCCCGCGCCGGCCCCCGCTGCGGCCGGTCAAGATGCTGACGATCTCCCCGATCGTGCGTCAGCTCATGGACGAACAGGACGAGCAGCTGCGGAAGTGGATCGCCCGGACCTTCGGTCGATGACCGATCGCGCCGCCTGGATCGTGCGCTTCGCCGCGCGCGCCGACGAGCTGAAGGCGCGGGCCGTCCGCGCATCGAGCCGGGACTCGGACATGCTCCGGGTTCACGCGGTGAACGCGCACCGCCGGCTCCACGAGTTCCTCGGGACGCCGGCCGAGGACATCGAGCCCGAGTGGGCGATCCCTGGCCGTAGCCACCGCTGGAACCTGGCCAGCATGGCGAAGGCCAGGCGCAGGCTGGAAGTTCACGCGACGCCCGATCGCAAGCGCGCGCAACGGGACGCAGGCTTCGGCCGTGCGGACGAGGGCCCGGAGGCGGTCGAGCTATGACGCCCGCCGAGGCGCACGATCTCGCCGTGCTCCACCTCTTGGAGTGGCTCAAGGTCCGTCGCGTCTACATGGAGCCAACGGTCGGGCGCTTTGGCCAGATGATCTCGCGCGAGGAGTTCGCGCGCGTGCTCGCGCCCCACGTGCGCCCCGTGTCAGACGACCACGTATGACCAAACCCCTGCCGGCCTGGCTCAAACAGCAGCGCACGCGCGAGGACATCACCGCGCCCGAGGTCCTCTTCGTTGTGCCTGCCGACGACGGTGGTGATTGCACGTGCGGCCAGCCGGTCGAGCTGCATGTGCGCGTAAGCTACCATCGCCGCTACTCGCGAGGCCGAGGGACCCGCCGCTTTGCGCGCACCTATCGGCGCTGCCTCCCGTGCGGGGCGTTTCTTTGCGACAACTTCGACGGAGAACAGGCCAAGCCGTGGATGGCCCAGCGCGATCAACGACTGCGGGAGCGGGGCGCATGACGGTCACCAACTGCCGCTCCTGCGACGATCCGATTGTCTGGGTCGTGACCGAGAACGGGAAGCGAATGCCGGTCGATGCGGAGCCCGTGAGGGTACGCGCGGGCTTCACGCTGGATGAGCCCATCGGCGACGCGCCCCCCCTGGCGCGCTGGAAGCGATCCGACGACCGGGCTGAGCAGCTATACGTCAGCCATTTCTCGACCTGTCCGCAGGCTCGCGAGTGGCGATCGTGAGCCGCTACCACAACCTCGTCGTGCGGCGCCGCGCGCCCTTCGTCACCAACGTCGCGCGCGCCTCCGAGCTGATTACCGACCTAGTGGTGCTGCGCGAGCGGCTGTTCCGCGTGGGCCTGATTCAGACGGCGCAGGCGATGGAGGCCGCTGAACGCAAGGCCGGGTTCGAGCTGGCCGATCACCTGCAGCTCGTCGAGCGCAAGCTCAAGGGACGCCGATGATCGCCCCCGCCCCGCCGACCGGCCCCGCGGCCGATGTCCCGACCGCGGCCGCGAACCGGGCCGAGGCCTACCTGGCCTGGCGGGCGACCCAGGACGGGACGCTCGTCCTGCGCTGGCTCCTGGACCGCGCGCGCGAGCGGCTCGCCGCCGGTCGGCGTCGCATCTCGGTCAACGCCCTAGTCGAGGCCGCGCGCGTGGCCTTGGGCGTGCCGATCAACAACACCTACCGGGCCTGGCTGGCCGATGAGTTGGTCATGCGCGATCCGGGACTCCTAGGCGTGATCGAGCGCCGCCGCCGAGCCAAGCCAGGCCCCACACTCGAAAGCGAGACAGCCCATGTTGGAACGTGAGATCGGACGCGCGGAGGTCGACGAGCGGCCCACGATCGCGAATCAGCAGGCGCGTCTGGACGGCCAGCTCGACCGGATGCGGTCGAGCGTCTGCGATGCGCTCGAAACGCTCTGCCAGATCGCGGGCGGCGCCCAGCCCGCGAATCCCAGCAAGGCCCCCAGCGAGACGGGCGATCACATCGCGGGCGCCCTGTGTGCGCTGAACGATCGGCTCGAAACGCAGCTCGATCTCGCGGTCACGTCGATCGCCCGACTCCAGGTCTTGTTCGGCGCCGTGCCGGCGCCGACGACCCGGCCAGAGCTGCGGCGCGCATGAGCCTCCTCAAGGGCGTGACCCTACCGGGTCCGCTAGAGCCGCTGCGCCCCAAGCTAGAGCGGGCCTTCGACGTCGCCGTGTTCGCGCTCTGGCCCGAGGGCGTCGATCTCCAGGAGGCCGAGCAGCCCGCGGCGCTTGGGCGCGTGCTGATCGGCGCCCTGCACACCCACCTGGCTTCGGCGAAGATCGCCTATCTCTTCAAGGCCAAGATGGCCAAGCGCGGCCAGACCAAGCTCGGAGTCGCGAGCCACGCCACGGGCAAGCTCGCGTTTCTCTCCGGGATGGACTTCGTGATCGAGTTCAATCACGCGACCTGGCGGACGCTCACGCCCCAGGCCCGGCTCGCCCTGGTCGATCACGAGTTGACACACTGCGTCACCGACGAGGACGGCGAGTATACGCTGCGACTGCACGACGTCGAAGAGTTCGGCTCGATCATCCGGCGCTGGGGGCTGTGGACGCCGGACCTGGTGGGCTTCGGGCACGCGGTCCAGGCCGCCGAGCAGCGGGACTTCTTCGAGGTGCCGGAGCCGGCGCCCGCCGCATGACGCCGGCCGAGCGGGGGCACGTGATGAAGCCCTGGGGCGGGGTCGTCTGGGTGACGCTCGGGTTGCCGCGGAGCTACGCTTTCTTCGGACTCCAACTCGGCGACCTGCTCGTTCACGTCGCCCGCTGGCGCGTGTCGTGGTGCTGGCGCCAGACGTGGCACTTCTGGCCGAGGTTGCCGCCGTGGGTGCCATGACACGCCGCGGGCTGATCGCCGTGACCGAGCTGGACCCGCCGATTCCCTGGATTCGCCGCCGCGACGCCCTACTCGCGCGCCGGCTGAAGCACGTCGCCGTCGGGCCCTACTCAGATCCCTTTCGGATCGTGATCTCGCGCGGCGTTCGAGATGCGGATCGCGTCGAGGACTGGCTCGGCGAGCTGGGCTATAAGATCCAGCCTGGCAGTAGCCTCGACATCGGCCATCACGTGATCTGGCGCCGAGCTGTTGGGCCTCACCTCCCATGACTAGACTGCCGTTCGAGATCGTGCGCCCGCGTCTGGACCTGCTCCCGATCGAGCAGCTCGTCGCGTCGTATCGCCGCCGCGGGTACGCGCTCGTCCAGGTCGAGCTGCTCACCGACCAGGTCCGTTTCGCGCCCTGGTGGCTCGCCTGGCTCTACCGGCTGGTCCCGCGCTACTGGTGCTGGAACCCACCGAGCCCGCATGGGCCCTGGCTGGCACCCGGCATCGGCGCCGCGACCTGGCACGTAGGCTACGTGCGCTCGGCACAGTCTGATCGCCCCGAGAAGGGCGGCTATCTCACGGGCCGGGCGTTCGGGCGGTTCTGGAGCTGGCCGGCGCGGGGGGAAGCCTGATGCGCAAGCGCGCCCGACAGCTCATGCTGCTCGACCTGCGCGATCACGCCCTGATCTCGGAGACGCTCGGCTATCTCCAAGGGCTCGCGGCGGCCTTCGAGGCGCACCACGGCCCCGGTTACGAGCCGGTCGTAACGCCGGCCGCGGACGCCTACGCGCGACTCCTCGCGGCGCGCCTGCGGACGCTGCGTGCCGCCGCGTGGCCCGTCGATGACTAAGCGCCGAAAGTCCGCGGGAAAGTCCGCCCGGCGTGCTCGGAACCGCGGTCGTCCATTCGTGCGCGGCGATCCGCGCTCCGGCCGTGGGCCCAAGAAGGGCGCACCCAACGCCGGGCGGCCGACCAACGACTGGCTCGCGTTCCTGCGCGAGACGCGCGACAGCCCGAAGTGCCGTGCGATCATTCGGGCGATCCTCACGGGCCGGCGGGGATCGGTCGACAACTACCTGCGCGCGCTCGCCGACGTGAACAACCGGCTCGAAGGGCTGCCGACCCAGCCCGTGACGATCGACAAGCCGGTGCTCGTGGTTGGGACGCTCGACGACTGGGCGCGCGCCGCCAAAGGGGGAACGTGAGAGACCATTTCGACCGGCTCAAGTGCCCGGTGCCGGGCTGCCGGCGCTGGATCGCCGGCACGACGGGGCTCGACGAGATCACCAAGCTCCGCACGCACTACTGGCGCGCGCATCTGGCGCGGCTCGACACCAACGAGGCGCTGGAGCTACGGAGCCGGCTCGACGCGGAAGAGCGCGAGGCCGCGACGGCGATCTGCGATCCGGCGCTCCTCGCGGCCGTCAAGCGGGAGCGAGGTAAGCGATGACCGGGCCTCCGAGCGACGCGATCCTGGAGGGCCTCGACGGTCGGGTGTACGCGCTGGCCGTGGGCGTCGACCACCTACGTCGGCAGTACCATGAGCTGGTCCTCCAGCACGGCGATCTCGCCACGGCGCTCGTGGCGATCGCGGCGATGCTCGATACGCCTGTGCTCGGGATCGAGATGCGCCCCGACGTCGTGCCTGGCATCCTCGAAGCGGCACGCCGGCTACGAGGGCCGGCAACCGAGCCCGAGATCATCCCGGCCGAGGGCCTCGCGCTCGCCGCTCACGAGCTGCGGCTACGCCGGCTGGAGCAGGCGCTGAGCGATCTACTCGTCGAGCTGGGCGGCCGGGCCTCCAGTGCCTCGGACATTCGGAACCTGGCCGACCGGAGCGGCGCGATCACGTGGTTCCTGCACAAACTGCCCGAGGCGCCGACGCTCCAGTGCGGGCAGGTGGGGTGCGCCGCGCCGGCCGTGGCGCGCGTGTTCTGGCCAGGTCGAGCCCCGATGGGTGTGTGTGAGCCGCATCTCGCGCGGGCGCGCGAGGTCGCGCACGAAATGGGCTTCGCGCTGCACCACGAGCTGGTCGAGCGGTGAGCTGGAACGCTGGGGCCGGCCGGCCCAACTGGTTCCGCTGCTGGGCGTGCCGCCGAGGCAAGGTGCGCGGCGCGGACGAGCTGGGCGTGCGGCTCACCGGCCGCGTGCGATCGCGCCGCCGCA
>Ga0247727_10002213_pt1 | contig 44773 bp, 60 predicted proteins | sample WisWelCaveWW1625_FD_202498 | JGI IMG/M metagenome (GOLD analysis project Ga0247727, IMG submission 202498) | Biofilm microbial communities from Wishing Well Cave, Virginia, United States - WW16-25 | ecosystem: Environmental > Aquatic > Deep subsurface > Groundwater > Cave microbial mat | place...
ATATAAGGGGCTAGTCCGCTTGTCAGCAGACGAGCTACAAGGCTCATAGCAGAGAGCATTTTCAAAAGAGATACATAGAGGCACTATGCACGAATAAACACTATGGCGAAGAAGATAGCGGGTAAAACTAGGGTGATAGCAACATACCCCCCCCACTCTGTCAAGGGGCTGGGTGAAAGGGATGCGGGCGAGGAACGTCCGCAGATAATAGAAAATTTAAACTCAATTCCTATTACAACACATAAGGAGGAGAATGTCAATTCGTCTGAAAGACTCAAGGGAATAGAAGCAAAGAAGGAATTAGCTAAAAGGGAATTAGCTCGTAGACATATTATTCCTTTTATAAAGTTTAGATTTACTTCTTATAGAGATAATTGGCATCATAGAATCTTAGCAGATGCTTTGGAAAGAGTAGAAGCTGGGTCGCTAAAAAGATTGATGGTCTTTATGCCTCCCCGACACGGAAAGAGTGAATTGGTAAGTGTAAACTTCCCTGCCTACTGTATGGGAAAAAATAAGGATAGAAACATAATGACTGCATCTTATGCAGCAGCTTTGGCGACAGATTTCGGACGAAAAGTTCGAAATATAATGGACTTACAAGAGTATCAGTTACTTTTTGATACTAGATTAGCTGAAGATGCTCAGGCTAAAGGAAACTGGTCTACCAACGGAAGAGGTGAATATAATGCCTTGGGTGTGGGGGGAGCTGCTACTGGTAAGGGTGCTGATATTTTAATAATAGATGACCCTGTAAAAAACCGAGAGGAAGCTGATTCTGAGATTGTGGGAGAATCTACTTGGGATTGGTATAAATCTACTGCTCGAACCCGTCTGTCCCCTTCAGGAGCGATTATATTGGTTATGACCCGATGGAAAGATAACGACCTGGCTGGGAGAATTTTAGAGGAAGGAATGGACAAATGGGAGATAATATCCCTCCCTGCTATAGCCGAACAAGATGAGGAATTTCGAAAGGAAGGCGAAGCTCTTTGGGCTGACCACTTCACGTTAGAAAATCTTGAAGCTACAAAACAAGATATTGGAAGCTATGAATTTGCTGCACAATATCAACAAAATCCTGTTAATCGTGAAACACAGATTTTCAAGGAGGAAATGTTTAAAAAGATAACTTTAGAGGAAGTTCAGAAGAAAATAACGAACTGTTTTGTAACCATAGATACTCAAGGTAAACAAAAAGCTACTAAACAATCAGATTACACTGGTATTACAATAAACTGGGTAGACGACAAAAATGTATGGTATCTAAAGTCCTACCACAAGAGAATTGGTGAAACTGAGCTTTTTGACCTTATTTTTGAACTCCATACTGCCTATAAACCCCAAGCCATAGGTATAGAAAAGACTATGTTCACTGAGGCTATCCAACCATTCCTTACGATTGAAATGGCTCGTAGAAACGTATTTCCGAACGTAGTTGAGTTAAAACACGGAGGCACAGCAAAGGAAATTCGTATTAAAAGCCTTGTTCCACGCTATGAAAGAGGTCATATTTACCACATTGAAGGTATGTGTAAGGATTTAGAGGGTGAATTACTCCGTTTTCCTGCTTCTAGGTTTGACGATACAATGGATTCGGCTGCTTATCAGTCCCAGATAGCAGAAGCACCTAATACTGACTTTGATTACGATGAATTTGAGGCTGAAGAACTGATGCCAACTGAAAAAATCTTCGCTGACATTGGCATTTAATGTAGAATATGTTATAATATACAAAATATGATAAAGAAATCTATCCGAGATGCTATTGTTAAACAAAGTTTAGATGAAATTGCCTTCGCAAGACAAGGGAAGCAACCTAAAATACCAAATTGGCATAAAAACGAGGACTTATATTACTCAAGAAAGGCTACTATTCAAGGAGAACGTTCAAATGTAAATTTAAACGAAGCTCAGGGATTTGTTACTACATTCTTGACTAAAATAAATTCACCATTTAATTTTAAATATACTAAAGGTGAAGAAGCAGACCTTCAGGCAGCTAAAATTGCAAATGCCTTAAAAGACCAAGACTATAAAAAGGGTCGTTGGAAGTTTAAAGTTATGTTAGCTCGTATTCAACTTATAATCTACGGAAGATATATTTTTGAATATCACGCAGATTCAAAGGGGGGTTATAAATCTTACTTAACCAACGTAGATGTCTACCAATTTTTGATTGACCCCTCTTGTGGTGGAGAAGATATGGAAAAGGCGTTTTATATGGGACGTGGTGGAATTACAAAATCTAAAAACGAACTAAAAGAAGGAGCTAAGTCAGGTAAGTATTTGAGAGACGAAGTTAAAGAACTAATTAGTGGCACTGGAAATCTTACAGACGAAACAGAGGAAGACTCAAATGCCAAAAATCGTTGGCACGCCCTTATATCTCAAGTTAGAGTTTTAATGAAACCAGACCAGTGGAAATTTTGGGAGTGGTATACAACTTATGAGGGAGATAGATATTATGTTCTCTTAACCGAACAGGGCGGAAAAGCCATTCGTGTAGAACCCATTGAAGATGTATTTAAAAGTGGACACTATCCCTTCTTTTCAGCTGCAGCCTATCCTGACTTAACTGAATTTTGGACACCAAGTCCGCTAGACGGAGTTCGTGAAGCTATAATGGCTAAGTCTACATCTATCAACCAAATGTTAGACAACGGAGAGGCAATTAACCGACCAATGAAAGCATTTGATGTTGATGCTATTAAAAATCCTGCCCTCTTAAAATATCGTAAGGACGGTTTGATTCCAGTAAAGGGTGGAACGGATATAACTAAGGCTATTCAATTTTATCCAACAGTCGCTATCACTACAGCTGTTCAGGTATACGAAAAAATGGAAGAAATTATGGGGCTAAACTCAGGAGTAACTGCGGGAACAAAGGGTCAAGCAACAGAAATACAAGTTGGAATTTATGAAGGAAACCAAGCTAATATTGACGACAGATTTACTTTGTACTCTGATTCAGAAGCAGATGCACAAGAAAGATTTGCAGACCTTTATTTGGATGGTCTTGATGAACACCTTAAAACAAAAACAGCCGTAGAAATGATTGGTATAGACGGGGTTAAATTTAAGGAGGTCACTAGAAAAGACATCAAGCGTGGTAAAGATTTCAATGTTATGGTAATAACTTCTGGTGCTGAAGAAAGAATGGAAACAGTAGAGAAGAAAAACAAACTCACTTTCTTATCTTCTAAGTCTGCTGATGTATCTGGTATTTATAACAAAGTAATTCTAGCAGAGATGGAAGCATCTATTGCAGGATTTACAACTGAAGAAATAAAAGCTATGACAGATACAAAAAATGATGAAAATGCAGAGTTAATGGCGGAGTGTGCTTCTGATATTCAAAGAATGTTGGGGGGTGAAGTCATTGAGCCAAACGAGCTTGCTAATACTGCCTACCTACAGAAAATGAGAGATTATATGAAGGATAATTCAGGCTACTTGATGAAACATCCTGATGTTGCGAATTTAATGTTTGCATATATGGAATCTTTGAATCCAATAATAATCAGAAATATGATGGAAAAATTGGATGACCAACTAGCGAAAGAAGGACTAATGAGTTCAGTAGCACAGGCAAACGGAGAAGGAGGTCAAGCAATAGTTCCAGGTGGAGAAGCATCAGACACTAAAGCAGTAGACCAAATGACCATAGCTAATTATGGTAAGGGATAAAAGTCGAACATTATAAGTTTAATTTAATCAAATGGATGAAGAAAAAAAAGAAGAAAGCGAAGAGATATTAGTCCCATCTGACCCAATGGATGAAATGTTGTGCGAGGGTTGTCAGTAGACTTACGTCGAAAGACATTATAAATTAACGGATAAAAATTATGAGTGAACATATAGATATAGTAATACCAAAGTATCAATTTGACCCTTCAGATGGTGAAGATATTTCACCAGTTAAAAGAAAGATTCTCAAGACAATGGAGATAACTGAAACTTTTACATTCTGGGATGTTTTAAAATATATTGCCAGTATGGATAAGGCTATCGCAGATAAGGAAGCAGAGCTAAAGGGTCTTGTTGAAATGAAGGCAGCTTATATGAAAGAACTTCCTCTTATTGAAGAACAACTTAACATTAGTAATATTGAAGAAGAGTTCCAAAAGGTTTTAGCTGAGGAAAATGCTCTTGCAGAAGCAAGTAAAGTTGCAGAAACAAATGGCGGGGAAAAGAAAGAAGATAATTAAAGAGATTAAGGATGCACTCCCAGATTTAAAGTCTGAGAAGGTTGAAGACATATCTGAAGAATTAGAGAGAGTTCTTGCTATTAAAAGACTTTTTAAATCTGAGGGTGGTGAACAGTTAATTCAACTTCTAAGAAATCATTGTGCAAATAATCTTAGAAGATTAGTAACTATGGCTCGTGAAAAGCCAGAGTTAAATTCTCTGTTGTCAATTATCTTTGAATATTCTTCTAATTTAGAGTTACTAAAAACCGTAGGAGACTTAAGTTTAGAAGAAGAATTAAGAGAGCAGTTAGATGAGGCGGTGAAAGAAGCTATGAATGGGTAGTCCTTACTACCACTCATTCCCAGTAGGGGAATGATTAGCCTCAATCATTCCCGTTAGTGGTTGAGGCTAACTATTTCCTTACTTGGAAATTTACCCTATTTATGGTATAATAAGGAAATGTCAGATAATAAATATAAAGGTAGATACCTTGAATACAACAGGAACTACCAGAGAAAGTACCGAAAAACTAAGGCTTTTAAGGATAAAGCAAGGGCGTATAAAAAAACTGATAAATATAAATTATATTCTAGAAATTTACGGGCAAGAAGTAGAGAGAAAATGGTTAATTTACTGGGTGGTAAATGTTCAAAATGTGGATTTTTAGACAGACGTGCCTTACAGCTAGACCATATAAACGGTGGTGGTACAAAGGATAGAAAGTTAGGTAAATGTAGTGGAAGTAGGTTTCATAAAGAGGTGATGCGAAGCTTTAATGCAAATGAGAATATATACCAGCTCTTATGTGCAAACTGTAACGCTATCAAGATAGTGGAGTCAGAAGAGTTTAGAGGAAGATTAAGTTAGTGGGTGGTAGTAAAAACTACCCAAGTTGGCTTTATTTGTTCTTTATGGTATAATATTAACAATGGTTGCGTGTCGTAACACGTTTTCTGGCGATGTATAGCCAGCCCGAATGATTCGAAAGAATCAAAAGGAAATAAAATCACGTTGGGCATCATCGATACAAATGTATAAACTATGGCTGATGAAGTCAAAGAACCTCAAGGAGAAGAGGTAAAAATTCCAAAAGAGGGTACTGTAGAAGCTGAGATTAAAAAAGAGGAATCTGAAAAGAAACCTGAAATCCCAGAGACTAAAGAACCCCAAACTGTCCCGTTAAGTGTATATTTAGCTCTCAAACAAGATGTCAAAGAGTTAAAACAGGAGATTAAGGATTCGAAAGAATCCCGAAAACCCGCAGTTACTATCGAAGGTTTGAAAGACCTTGCTAAGAAATATCCTGATGTGAACGAAGAGTTCCTTCAAGATATTCTAACTTCAGCAACCTCTCAAGCTAAACTGGAAATTGACGAAAAATACACACCTATGATTCAGAAACAAGAAGCTGAAAGACAGAGAGAGGCATTTGATAAAGCGTTTGACAAAGTTTTTGATAAAGCATTGAAGGATAATCCTGATTTGCCCAAAAACGTAGACAAAGAAGCCATTAAAGCCCTTGCTCTGACACCGACATATAAAAACACTCCCTTGTCAGAGATTTTAAAAACTCTCTATCCAGTCAGTGATGAAGGTAAATCAGCTTCCGAAAATGATAGTAGAAGTGCGGATGACAGTGTATCTGACATCGTAAACTTTGAAAAAATTACCGAAGCTCAGAAGAGGCTCATTATGGCAGACCCTGTCGCAAGAGTTAAATACTTTAAGTATCTCGACACACTTCCTTAATCTTTCAAAGCCATAACGGATAACGGCATTATTCACTTAATATTATTATTATGGCTTTAACAGACTTTAAACAGGATTATATCCTGCGTTACCAAGACATCCTTTCAAAAGTGATGGTTGGTCTCAAAATCGCTGCTACACGTTTTGAATCGAATATGAAATTCGGTGACACCGTAGTACGAACAATTTTGGACTTGTCCGCTGTTCGTGTTCGTTCATTTACTAACCTCGTAGACCAGACAATCGACCCTCTTACAGACTCAGAGGAAACAATGGTCATCAACTACCAAGCTGGTGCTGTATTTCCTATTGCTCGTCTTGAGAAAATCCAAGCTGGACCCCTAAATCCTGCTATGGTTGCTGGTAAAGAAGTTGCTATTAAAGTAGCTAACTTCCTTGATGCTGGTATTTTCTTGGAAACAAGAAATGCCTTTGCTGACTTCGACACAGGAAACTTGACAACTGCTTCTTCAAATGGTACTCCAGTAACTCTAAGTTCAACTACCGTTCCACAGTTGGTTGCTCAGGCTTATGCTAAATTGTTCTCAAACAATGTAGCTATGACCAACACTTGTTGGGTTCTTGACCCGTTCTCTGTTTCTCAAATCGCCCAGTTCCCTATTGGTAAAGACCTTACTGCTCAAAACACAGTATTCATCAATGGGTTCTCTGGTAACATCTTCGGTTCTGAAGTTTATACTACAAACAATCTTACAGGTGAGGCTGTACTTACATCTACGGGTGCATTTACAGACACACAGACTGTAACTATTGGTGGTATTGTATTTACTTCTGTAACAGCTATTGGTGCCGTAGCAGGTAACTTCTTGATTGGTGCCAACCAGACTGCTTCTCACGCTAACCTTGCTGGGTTATTGAACGCACCTTCAACTACTTCCGCTACTCAAGTTGCTCTTTCAGCAGCTGACCAAATCAAACTTGCTGATGTACTTGGTATTGGTAGTTCTCGTTCTTCTGGTGTAGCAGTTACCGCTACAGGTACTACTAACACTATTGTTGGTATTGGTTCTAGCCGATTGACTCTTTCTGAAACTCAGACTAACGCTTCTTGGACTACAAACTTTGTTCACGCATACTACGGTATGAAGGGAGCAATCGATGTAGCTGTTCAAGACCAGCCTACAGTTGAGATGAGAGAAGAGCCTAAGCAGCTTACAACTAACATTTTCAACAATGTTGTTGCAGCTATCAAGACCTTCACTGACGGTTCTCAGAAGTTCCTAGACGTTCTTATCGCTAACGCCTAACTTCTTTCCCACTTTATAAGTGGGATGCAGGGCTACGGTCGATTAGCTTTGCATCCTGCTTATAAGGCATTATCAACTTAACTTACACAACTATGTTTTCAATCTCAGGTACGACTCTCTTAGGAGTCACAAAAAATACTAGCGGGCTTTGGATTTTTGTTCAAGCTCCAATAGCTGATATGACACTTGATGTAACCGCTGGATTATATGCTCCAGGTTGCTTAATCCTAAATGTTGGAAGTGGTTTACTCTATAGAAATCTTGGAACAACCGCTGCCCCATCTTGGCAAGTTACCTCTGTCGCTTCTAGTGTAACTGGATTAGGAGAACTTGGAATTGCTAGAGCTAAATATAGCTTTGCAGTTGATGGTGGAGCAATTTCAACAATTACTCCAGTTTCAAATGCACTTCTTCCTGATGATGCAGTTATTATAGGAGGAACTATAAACTCTACAACTGCTGCAGTTGGTGCTACAGCAACGATTGCTGTAGGAACTTCAGCTGGTTCTTCTACTACATCTCTTCTTGGAGCAACGGCAGTAGCATCGTTCTCTGCTGACGCTAGAATTAACTCTGTTGCAACATTTGCAGCTCCAGTAAAACTTACTGCTGCTGGTAATATTACACTTACTATTGCTACTGCTGCTCTTACAGCAGGAGTAATCGAGGTAACTGTTCTATATTATGTAGCTGCTGCTTAGTTTTTCTACTCAGAGCCTTTATGGGCTTTGAGATAGGTAAATTAAAATGACAGGAACACAAATAATAGAAAAATTTGAACTACAAGTAGACGATGCTTCAGAACTGTCATCTGATGAATCTTTAGAGTTAGCTAATGACATATATCAAGAAATTCAAGACGACCGACCCTGGGAATGGTTGAAGACTCCTTTTACGGGCACCACCTCCACCACTGTTCCATATATAGCACTTCCAGCTGATTTTAAAAAAATAGCTCCTAATAAAGATAACGAATCGGTTATTTTTGTTGGTTCAGACTTTCAAGAATATATAGTTGTATCTTTCGCTGACCGAAGAGACTATAGAGACCAAGACGGTTTCTGTTATGTGGATATTCCTAACTCAAGACTATACTTTACCTTACAACCCACAGCAGCTGAGGCTGTTGAATACGATTATATTAAAGTGGCAGCAGCACTGACTACTATTACTTCTCCTTTGTTTAGAGCTGGATTTCATAAAATAATTCCATTTGGAATGGCAGCTAGATTTCCTTCTATTGAACAAGCCGATAAAGCTACATCTTATGCTACCAGTAATCAGGGATTATATCAAAGTATTTTGTCTGATATGGCGGTCGAAGATGCGGAAATAAAACTAGCCCACACTTAATATGGAGAAAATAATATATTTAACTTCATCATTAGATTCTGAAACTCAAAAGACAGTCTATGTGGGATTAACAAGTGATGGGAGGATTTTTCGTTCTCATAATTTAAAAAAGTGGAAATTGGTTTCTACACCAAATTTTAACGATAATAACCCTAACACCCCAGACTAATATGGCTAAAGAAGTTATAAATAAAAATTTAGGAAAAGGAATCTACACAATACCCTCAGACCCTGAGCTTATTCCACAACAAGCATCTCAAGATTCTTCTGGTTGGATTTCTACTGACGGTCAAATAGAACTTTGTAGAGGAAGACTTTTAATAGGTGCTGAAGAAACAGCTAACGGATTCGTAAAAGGTGAAGGGTGGGGGTTTACTGTTACTGGAATAAAGGTTCATTTTAGAAAAATAAATACAAAAATACAATACTATAACACCACTACTTTACTTTGGACAAATATAGTAACTGGACTTACAGATTCAGCTGAATATACATTTTCTCCGTATCAGTCTCTGGCTGGGACTTTTATGTATGCTACTGGACTAGACGGAATATTTAAAATCCACACAGCTAATCCTGGTAGTTATACGGCAATGTATGACAGTGGAAAAAACTATAAAGGTTTAAGTATGATTGTTCAGTCTCGTATGAGTATGTGGAATGTTAAGGGTGCTTTGACCACACACTATATGTCATACACTGACTCTGCACAAGACTCAACTGTATATACATCAGTTGTTGCAGAAGCATTTGCATCTTTAGGAGACACACTTGATAAAAAATCTCCAACATTTACTGTAACCATAGCTTCCCCAGCCGTATTTACTTCTATTGCTCACGGATTTAATGCTGGCAGTTCGGTTGTATTTTCTACTACAGGGGCATTACCTACTGGATTGGTTGCTGGAACAACCTACTATGTAATTTCAGCTGGTTTAACGGCTGATGCTTTTCAAGTTTCTCTTACAGATGGTGGAACAGCAGTGAATACCTCTGGTTCTCAATCTGGCACACATTCTATTGTTGATTCACGAAGAACATTTTTTAATGTTAGACCAACAATAACAGGTAGTGGTGAAGTATATACAGATAATTATGATGGTACTTTAACTGGCTCACTTGGTGGAACTGGGACAATAAACTACACGACAGGTGTATTTACTTTATCTAATGCGGGGGCTGGAACAGTAAACTACTCCTGGGAAATGACAAACGCCAAGGGTGTTACTGATTTCACATTCTCTGCAACTAGAACAGCCCTACAGGGAGATGTAGTTCGTCAAGATGAAGGAGGTGATGCAATTTTAAATATTGTATACCACGAAGGTGCTTATTATTCAGTAAAGTCTAAATCTGTTTATAGACTTATAATAGCAAGTACGGGATTAAGTTTCGAAAATATAGTGTTTAGAAAAGATATTGGTCTTCCGTATTTTAGAGCACTTGTGGTAACTGGTAGAGGTATTGTGTTTATGGATACATCTAACGCATCTAAACCACAACTTACTATATTGCAACCAAACCTTACTGGAGATAACCTAGAACCATTCACACTGGCTAGACATTTTAATTTTGCAAACTATGTTTGGGATGCTTGTGCTATGGGGACTTTTGGAGAATATATAGTTTTCTCTGGTAGAACAGATATTTCTGATTTAAATAATAAATTATTTTTATATAACCTACGAAGAGACACCCTGGATATTATACCATATGGAGCTAAAACAATAACAACCAGTGATGGGCTTTTGTATATTGGAGATGTTCTAACTGATAACGTTTATAGTATTCTTGATGGTTTTGATGATGATGGAGATGCAATAATAAACCACTGGTTTTCAAATGATGAAAGGTACGGAACAGACTATCTTAAAAAAGTCAAGAGACTTAGATTTAAGGGCTTAATAACTCCTGACCAAATTCTTGAAATATATATATCTTATGACGGAGATGGTCCTACTTTAGTTGGAACAATTTTGGGTTCAGGGACTTATGTTGATTTTTCTACCAATTATACAATAGGTTCACAGGGTATTGGTGCTTCAGTTATAGGTGGAGAGGCAGATGTTGTCGTTGGTAACACATATTTAGCTGAAATCAAGCTATCTGGTACTAAATTTAGAAAAAGAAAGATAAAATTGATTGCTACTGGTGTTGGTTATATATCAATAAATATGATGAATGACTTCAATATTCGTGTATTTCAACAGAAACTTCCAGCCAGATACAGAACAAAGCAAAATGTTTCCCTAGATGGAACACAGACCAATTTGTAATTTATTAGTAATTATGTTATAATATAACGAAATGACACAACTTTTAGTTAAAACAATAGCCGACTTCTCAACAACCCTAACAACAAAAACAGCAGTTGGGGCTACAACAGGAACATTAAACTCTGGTCTTGACTCTGGGGGAGTACAACTTCCAACAGGCACTTACTCCTTTACAATAGACCGAAATAACTCCGCAAAAGAGCATTTTACTGCTACCTTGACAGGTTCAGCTTTAACTGCTATAAAAACGGTTACCGTAGGAACGGGTGTTGGGACTTCTGGGCTTCTTAGAATACACAGAAAAGGTGCAGAGGTTATAATTTCAGACCACGTTGCTATTAAAAGAATGATGAATGTGTTAGATGGTTCTACAGACTTAGATGCTGCAACCCCATTAAAATATGATGGTGCGACTACAATAAATAATAACTTTCACCTAGCCACTAAGGCATATGTTGATTCGGTTGTTACTGGGGGGTCATTGACAAATACTGCAATCGTTGTTTCTGCTACGGCTGGTGCAACCATTGCTGCTGGAAATTTACTTTACTTTAGTGAAACAGACAATGAATGGTTACTAACAGATGCCGACACATTAGCTACTGTGTTTGGTGTAAAACTTGGTATTGCGATGGGTTCAGGTACAGATGGTGCAGCTATCACAGGTGGTGTTCACGTTTATGGAGAATATACTACTTCAGGATTAATTCAAGGAGATTTATATTACGCTTCTAATACTGCTGGTGCATTTACTAATACTGTTGGAACAGTTCCTAGAATAATAGGTGTTGCCAAAAGTACTACAAGTTTATACTTTGACCCAGAATTTCAAAGAGTACCCTACGCTTTCGCTACAGATTCAGTTGGGACTGATGCTTATGCCGTTACCCTAGCTGGAGCTTTTAACGCTTATTATATAGGTATGGAAGTTACTTTCAAGGCTGGTACAGCAAATACTGGAGCTTGTACTTTAGCGGTTAATGGTGGTGCAGCTAAAACAATTAAAAAAGACGTATCAAGTGATTTAGTAACTGGAGATATAATACTTAATCAGATAGTCAAGGTTGTATATGATGGAACAAATTTTCAATTTATATCTAGACAAACTCCTTTAGTAAATAATGTGCAAGTATTCACAGCCAATGACACTTGGACTAAACCAGCGGAGGCAAAAACCGTAGAGGTAATTTGTGTCGGTGCAGGCGGAGGTGGCGGTGGAGGAGGTACTGACGTTCCTTTTTCCACAGGTTCTAATGCGGGTTCAGGAGGTGGTGGAGGTTCTATTACTACAAAAGTATATAGAGCAAGCGACTTAGGAGTTACAGAAACAATAACAATAGGAACAGGTGGACCTGGAGGAGCTGGTGGAAGTGGAAGTTCTGACCAAAACGGACTCGATGGAACTGCTGGTACAAGTTCATCTTTTGGTAGTCATTTAACAGCTTATGGAGGTGGAGCTGGTTTTAAAGGTAGTACTGGTGGTGCTGCTAACAGTAGTGGAGGTTCGGGTGCTGGAACAGGTGGTGTTGGTGCAATCGGTTCAGCTTCTAGTAATATCGGTGGATTACCAGCTATTACAGCAGCCCTTGGAGGAATGGGAGGTGCTGGTGGAGGTGGTGACACAGGACAAAGTGGAAAAAATGCAGAGTGTGGGGGTGGTGCTGGTGGTGGTGCTAGTTCAGGTTTTAGTGCTGGAGGAAGTTCCTTATTTGCAGCTGGAGGAGGTGGAAGTGGTGGTAGAAATGGAACAGGAGGAGCTGGAGGAAACTACCAGAGTTATGTAGCTGGAGGAGGTGGGGCAGGTGGTGCTGGTGGAGCAAACGGAACAGCTGGAACTAGCCGTTCAGGATTTGGTGCAGGTTCAGGAGGCGGAGGTGGAGGAGGACTTGAGGATGCGGGTAATCCTTCAGGTAACGGAGGAGCAGGTGGAGCACCAGGTGGAGGCGGAGGTGGAGGTGGAGCTAATTCTAGAACTGGGACAGCAACCGCTGGAACAGGTGGAGTCGGAGGACGTGGAGAGGTTATTGTAATCTCATACTTCTAAATATGGCAACAGGAATATATAAAAAAACAAACAGTCCTACAGCAATTTACGGAGAATCAAGTCCTGCTGTTTTAAAATTACAACAAGAATTAATTGCCAAAGGAGCACCCATTACTGCTGATTCTAAATACGGACCTCAAACACAACAATACTTTGACTTATATAACAAGCCAGTTGCAACTACTGTAACTACTCCTCCCCCAGATTCAGCTGCTGGTATACAGGGAAGTTTTAATTATGTTCAAAGTAAAGAAGATAAAGCAGAGGCTAGTGCTATGGCTGATTATTTGAAAATTTTAAAAACTGATGTAAGCCAGTCTATAGACCCAAATCAGATTTATCAACAAAACCTTAGTATGTTCCAGGGTCAAATTGATGCAATAAATAAAGTGTACAACGACCAACTTAATAAAGCTAGAATTGAAGGTGCTGGAAGACTTGAATCTCGTAAATTCTCACAAGGTCGTTCTGGTCAAGTAGGTTCAGGAACTGGAGAAGCTGGAGTGAACGCTGTTCAGGCTGCAAATAGAGATATTGAAAGTTCTATAGATAATGAAAGAAATTCTGCAATCGCTTCTATAATGGCTGGTGTTAGAAATAAGTCATCAGCAGACTTAGCAGCCAGAACTAAAGCAAAGAAAGAAGGTGCTGAGGCATTACTTAAATTTTATGATGAAGCTCCTGCTCGAAAAGCTAAAAAGGTTAATCCAGTAATAGCACAATTAGTATCTCTTGGAATTGACCCAGAACAAATGTCTGATGACGAAATAGAAGAATTAACAAGTGGTCTTGGTATTTCAAAAGAAGAGATAACATCAGGTTATAAAGCTGCGGTAAAAGCTAGTGAAAAAGCAAAAGCAGATTCGGAAGCTGCTGCAATGAAAGCTCAACCAGCTGTAGTGCAAGAATATGAATACGCCAAAAAGAATGGTTACACTGGTTCTTTTACACAGTATCAAAATGAAGACGCTAATCGTAAAGCAGTTGCAGCTCGTCAGCCAAAAGATTTGACTATTAGTGAGCAACACTTAACGACTATAAGTAATCTCTCACAACTATTTGTTCCTGGAGCAGTTATTCCAGGTAGTCAAGGAGTACCATTTATAGACAGCAATGGTTACGCAACCCCTCAGGGATTTAAGACTGCAATGGCAGCAGCTGCGCAAGACGGTCTACCACGAGCTGATTTTATAAAACAATTTGGATATACAATACCAACTGGACTTGAAACAAAGTTCGGTTTAACTCCAGCAGAAATCAAACTAATCACGGGAGCATTACCAGTTACTGAATAATTAAATGTCGGCATCAAGTGAGTTACTAAAACAAGCCCTGCCCTCAACTGGAAATAAGAAGCAAGTTCCAGTAAGCAAGGTGGGTAGTGCTAGTGCTGCTTTACTACAAGCATCAGGTGTTTCTGCGGGCGGACTAAAATACGTTCCCCTAAAACCACCGCCATCTACAGTAGAGAAGCCCCAATCTCTTGGTAAACAAATTCTTGCTGGAATAGTAAAAACACCCGCCAGACTAGCTACTAACTTAGTTCAAGCTGGTCAAATTGCAGTTGGTAAACCTCAAACTCAACCGTTCTCGGGAAAGTTTTTAGGTGAAGTAAAACCAGTTGGAATGAGTGGAAACTTTGGAAAAGACCTTCAAGATGCTGTAGGTGCTGGTCTTGAAATTTCTTCTTATCTACCTTTTGCAAAAGGTATTTCAACTGCTAGTAAATTATTCAAGAGTGCTAAGTGGTTAAAGTTTGCTGGACCACTTGCGGTAGAGGGTGCAGCTTCTGGTACATTGGCAAGTGGAGGATATGAAATTTCTAAACAGGCTACAACTGGAGAAAAAATAAATCCACTTAATATTGCACTGGGAACTGCTTTAGGAACTGTGGCTGGTCCAACCCTAGGGGGACTATTTAGAGGTGTGGGAAAGATTTTTGGTAAAAAAACAACACCCAAAACTGTTTCTGTTGTTTCAGAAAGCGTTGAAACTAAAATTCCAGTAAGTACACCAAAAAGTAGATTTGATGCTTACAATAAGTCTCAGGGCTACGAACCATATTCTAAAGATGTTCCAGTGATAGATGCTGGAAAAGTAGAATCCAAACTACCAACAATTCAAACAGAGCCTAAAAAAGACTTTACTGGTAAAATTCCTGGATATAAATATGAGCCAATTCCGACAGATAAGCCAGTAAATGTACCAGGAATTAAAGAAATTGAGCCAAACTACGCAAATGTTCCTGAAGGTCCAATTAGAAGCACTAATGTAAGTGCTAGACTACCGTCTACTAAAGGAACTACCATTACAAAAGCAGCGGATGATATTGATGTTAAACTTTCAAAAGAAGGGTTTAATAATCTAGCCCCAGAAGAGAAGGCTAAATTTAACTCTATTACAGAAAAAGAACAAATTGCTCGTGTAAGTGCATTATTATCAAATACTACAGATGAGGCTGTAGAAATGGTTGCAACTGGTAAGAATATTCCAAAAGACATACATCCACAGGTTTTATTTAACGCTGTTGAACGTAGAGCTATGGACAATTTAGAAAATGGTGGTGCAGAAGTTCTTAGACGATTAGCTCGGTCTCCTATTGCGACACAGGAAAGTTTAGCGGGTCAAACATTTAGAGCTAGTCAGATTTTAGAAAACAAATTGTCCCCATCTAAACTAATTGCAGAAAATGATAAAAGTATTGCTGAAAATATACTTAAGAGAACTGGACAAAAAGTAGATGATATAGTAAAGAAAGAGGTGGATATTATTAAAGCAAAGAAACCACCCGTGAACAAACAAACCTTTGCAGAATTTATTAAAGATATAACTTGTTAATATGATTTGTTTACCTAAAAAAATTGCAGATAATTTTATAAGAGGACTTCAGTCTGGTGGTTTAGATGTTGATAAGTTAGCTAAAATGTCTAGTACTGAAAGACAGAAAGCCATCGATCAGTTCGTTGGTACTGTTCCTTCGTCTAAAGTAAATGCCTTATTTGAAAAGAAACTTTTACTTAAAAACCAGAATGATGCAATGATTAACTGGGTTAAGGAAGTTGCGGGTCTTAAACCAACTGTAAAAAGAGACTTACTATCACGAATAGACAGGTTAAATAAAGTTTTAACACCAGACGAGGAAGATGCTTTCTTGGGAGACTTAGTATCGGAGAGACTCGGCACAAGAACAACATACGAACAAGCAGCACAAATCTCAAAACTATCTAAAGCGTTTCAAGAAGCAAAAGCAGACCCCAATAGTGGACTTAAATATGGAGCGTCTGAAGTTGAATTAAATAATTACATAAATGAACTTAGGTTAGCAAATGAGAAAGTCCCGATTAAACAAACACTTGGGTACTTTAAAACTAACCCAGTTGAAGCTACTGGTAAGACAATTTCGGAAGTCGCTGGGTTTACTAAGGGTATTAAGGCATCTACCGATGACTCAGCTATTTTCCGCCAAGGTTGGAAAACTCTTTTTACTAATCCACAAATCTGGGCGAAAAACGCTCTAAAATCTTTTTCAGATATTAAAAGGCAGTTAGTGAACGCCCCAATAAAACCAGGTCTATTTTCTGGTCAGGACAATATGGTTATAGATGGAGTAAAGGCGGAGATTTACTCTCGTCCTAATGGTCGAAACGGTCTATATAAGAAGATTAAACTTGATGTAGGAGACCTTGAAGAAGCCTTCCCAACTTCCCTACCTGAAAAAATACCTTTATTTGGGAGACTGTATAAAGCCTCAGAAGCTGCTTATACGGGGTTTCTATATCGTATGAGAGCAGATATAGCAGACAAGATAATAGATATAGCAGAAGACCAGGGAGTAGATTTAACTCAGCAACTACAAGCAGAAAGTATCGGTAGGCTAGTAAATTCAATAACGGGTCGTGGTAGTTTGGGTGGAGGACGTGCTGAAGCTGCTGGTAAAGTTTTGAACACGGTATTCTTCTCTCCTAAAATGTTGAAATCACAAATTGACTTCTTAACGACACCTTTGGGAATAGATATAGCTGGTAATAGAGTTTCAAATTTCGCAGCAAAAGAAGCAGGAAAAAATGTTTTAAAAGTAGCATCTGGTATAGCTACAATTCTTGGTACAGCTTATGCACTGAATCCTAAGTCAGTAGAACTCGACCCTCGTTCAGCTGACTTTGGTAAAATAAGAATTGGAGACACTAGATTTGATGTATCTGGTGGTTTAAGTTCACTTTTGGTTCTTGCCACTCGTATGATAATTTCTCTTAAAAACACCAGTGAAACATTAACTGGTTTAGGTAAGGGAACTACACCAGCATATAAAAGCTCTACAACTAAAAAATTAACTCAAATAAATCAAAAAAACAGGGATGGTAGCCCCAAATTTGGTGCTAAAACACTACAGGATGTTTACTATGACTTTGCTGAAAATAAATTATCCCCACTTTTTTCAGTCTTTAATCAACTTGCTGCGAACCAAACTTTTGAAGGGGATATGCCAACTCCAGCAAGTCTAGTGAAAGATTTAACTCTTCCTCTAACGATTGACAACGTTTGGGGGGCTACTGAGAATGACAAAGCTGCGAATCTTCTTTTAATAGGTCTTGCGGAAACATTCGGTATATCAACCAATACATATTCAAGAAAAAAATAACTTGTAGATTATCAATTTTTGTGTTATAATATCAATTAAATGCCACCCAAAGAAACAATAGAACAAGAAGAATTAGAACCTATATTAGAGGCTTCTTTGAAGGTGAATAAGGAAGGACACGAAAATACGGGTCAGCTTCTTGAAAATATTATTCAACAAAATGATGCTAATAACCCTGAACCACTTTTGGAAGCAGGTATAGAGCAATCTAAAAAGAATACTGATAAAATTGTGGGTGCTGTTGAGAATTTAAATAAAAAACTAGAACCACAAGAACTTGGTGATGGTAAAACTTTTATTGTCAAAGGAACAAAAGGAGACAAGGGTGATAAGGGAGAGAAGGGTGATGGGGGCGACAAGGGAGACAAAGGAGATTCTATCAAGGGAGATATTGGTATTCAGGGTGAAAAAGGTGATAAAGGAGAGACTGGTATCCAGGGTAAGAAGGGTGATGCTGGTTCAGATGGAGTAGACGGAAAAGATGGTAAAAATGGCGAAAAGGGCGATAAAGGAGAATCAGGAAAAGACGGAAAAAGTATTTCGGAAGAACTTGTTAAAAAATATGAAAAGAAAGTTAAAGATACACAGGAAAATTTACTTTGGGTAAATAATGGTGCTGTAAAGTCAGTTATAGCTGGTTCAAATATAACAGTAACTGGTGACCCACAAAATCCAATTATATCTTCTACTGGTGGGGGTGGAGGTCATACCATAGAAGACGAGGGCACTCCATTCACTCAGAGAACTAAACTTAATTTTGTGGGTGCGGGGGTAACTGTAACTGATGATGTAGGTGATGATGCAACTGTAGTTACTATTCCGTCAGGAGGTTCAGGAATCACAAGAACTATTGTTACAACTTCAGGTAGTATAACATTGGGTTCTGCTGCTCTTACCGATTATGTTTATTTGGTTGCTGGTTTACATACTATGAGTATGCCCGCTGCTGCTGGAAATACAAATAGATATACAGTAAAAAATAATCACTCTGTTGCGATTACGGTTGATACTGCTGGTGCAGAAAACATTGAAGGTGCTGCAAGTATAAGCGTGCAACCTGAAGATTCGGTAGATATTATTAGCGACCTAACAAATTGGTATATTATATAATTTGTGGTATAATTAAGAATAATTTATGGCATATGACCAAGTAAAACAATATAACGAAGACGACCCTCATACAACTGGAGATAAGGGTATGCAACTTCTTGCTGTAAGAAGTGATGCTGGAGCTGCTCTAGCTGCTAATGGAGATTATATTCCATTAATGGTTAATGCTTCAGGGGCACTTTTTGTGACTGGCGGAGGTGGGGGAACTGAATATACTGAAGATATAGCTGCTCCTGCTGACCCTGTTGGTGGGACTTTAATGATGACTCGTGATGACCAACTTGCTACAGTCACAGAAATTGAAGGAGATTGGTCACGTCTACGAAGTACCTCAAAGGGAGCATTATGGGTTGCTTTAGCTGACTCAGCTGGAGACCCAATTACTTCTTTCGGTGGAGGAATACAATATACAGAAGGAGATATTGATGCTACTATAACGGGAACAGCAATGATGATGGAGGTTGCTGCCAATACACTACAACCAGTTCAAGGAACTGTAGCAGATGGGCTTTTAGTTAATTTGGGAACTAATAATGACGTAACTGTTGCGTCACTTCCACTTCCAACTGGAGCTTCAACTTCAGCTAATCAAACTACAATAATTGGACACGTTGATGGTATTGAAGCCTTACTTACCACAATAGATACTGATACTGGAGATATTGCGGTTGATGCAGATGCAATTAGAATTGCCGTTCAACTTATTGATGACGCTGCTGTTGTTCTTGGAACTGCCACATATACTGAAGCTACTTCAACGGGATTAGCGATAGGTGCAGTAAGACGTGATGCTGATACTACACTTGTAAGTCTTACAAATGAGTGGGGTCCACTTCAAATGGATGCCAACGGAAGATTAAAAGTCGAAGTATTTTCTGGCGAAACTTTACCAGTATCTTTGGCTTCAACTACTATTACTGGAACTGTTGCTGTAACCCAATCTGGTGCGTGGGATGTCACTGTTGCTGAATTACCAGCTGCAGCTGCTATCACAGATAACTTTGCAAACCCAACTACAACAAGTGTAATGGCAATGAATATGGTTTGGGATGGTGCTACTTGGGATAGAGCAGCTGGAAACTCTGCAGATGGAACTTTGGTTAATCTTGGAACAAACAATGATGTGACTGTAACTGGTTCTGTTTCAATAACAGGTGCAGTAGACACTGAACTTCCAGCTGCTGCTGCTTTAGCAGATGCAGCTTCAGCAGCTCCAACAACTCCAACGGTCGGTGCTATTGGTTTATTAATGAACGCTACAACTGTTGATAGACAACGAGCAGTTGTAAACGCCCTAAACTCGACTGGAACTGGAATCGCAGGGGCTGGATTAGTGGCACAATTTGATGATACTACACCAACCACGGTTACTGAAAATCAATTTGGTAATGTAAGAATGTCTGCAAATGGAGTTTTATATGTCGGGGGAAGTGTGGCTCAAGATATTGCAATAGCTGGAAATCCTATGCCTTCTGGTTATAGAGCTAGTGCAGCTGAACCAACAGCTATGTCAGCAGACGGAGATGCAGTTTATCCTTGGGCTGACCGAAAAGGTAGAACTGTTGTTACAATGCAAGCTGCAACTGGAACTCAAACTTCAGTGGCTGGTTCTGCAACCAACGTAACACTATTAGCTTCTAATACCTCAAGAAAAGGAGCGTTAATTTACAACGACTCTACTGCTATATTATATGTTAGATTACAAGCGACTGCTACAACATCAAACTTCTCAGTAAAAATGTTTTCTGATGATACTTATGAAGTTCCTTTTGGATATACTGGAATTATAGATGGTATTTGGGCAAGTGCTGCGGGTAATGCAAGAATAACTGAAATAACATAATGTTAATAAGAAAAATTATAATTCAAGATGAGGGTGTTCAGCAAGGTGCGGTTAATATAATTGACTTTGCTGGTGCTGGTGTGAGTGCGGTTGTTGCTGGAAATAAAGTAACCGTAACTATTGCGGGTGGCGGTGGAAGTGGAACATCAACATCTAGGTCAATAACTCAAGTTGCTCACGGATTTGTAGTAAATGATGTTCTAAAATTTGCAAGTACTACTTATCAAAAAGCCCAAGCTAATTCTGCTGCTAATGCAGAGGTTGTTGGTATTGTAACTGCGGTTGCTGATGCAGATAATTTTACTTTAACAATAGAAGGATATGTTACAGGACTTACGGCTTTAACTTCAGACACTGTTTATTTTCTTTCATCAGCTACAGCTGGACTTCTTTCTACAACTGAACCTTCTACAGTGGGACAAGTTTCAAAACCACTTCTTAAAACTGTTTCAACTACTACAGGATATATATTTAATTGGCGAGGTGCGGTAATTACTACACCTGCACCAGTTACAGCTGACTTTCAAATTTTTACATCTAATGGAACTTGGACTAAACCCGCAAATGCAAAATCTGTAGAAGTGGTCTGTTATGGTGCAGGAGGTGGAGGAGGAGGAGGAGGAACAGATGTCCCGTTCACTACTGGAGCTAACGGAGGTTCGGGTGGGGGAGCTGGTTCTGTTACTAGAAAAATAATCAGAGCAAGTGATTTAGGTTCTACGGAAACTGTCACTGTGGGTACAGCTGGTCCAGGTGGGGCAGGAGGAACAGGGGCAAGTGACCAAAACGGTATTGATGGAACTGCTGGTGGAAATTCATCCTTTGGAACTTTATTAACAGCTTATGGTGGAGGAGGAGGATTTAAAGGTAGCACGGGAGGAGCTTCAAATATTAGTGGTGGTGCAGGTGGAGGTAGTGGTGGTGTTGGTCAGACTGGTTCAAGTGCTGATAATACAGGTGGTTTACCCGCTACTGTGGCGGGAGCTGCTGGAATAGCAGGAGAGGGTGCTGGTGGTGACACAGGACAAAACGGAACAAATGCAGAATGGGGTGGAGGTTCAGGTGGTGGAACAGGTAATACTGGTGGAAGTTCTTTATTCTCGGCTGGTGGCGGTGGCGGTGGTGGTAGAAGTGGAAGTAATGGGGGTGCTGGGGGAAATCATCAAAGCTATGTAACTGGTGGTGGTGGAGCGGGAGGAACGGGAGGTGCTGCTGGTACTGCTGGAACTAGCCGTAGCGGATTCGGTGCTGGTAGTGGTGGTGGTGGTGGTGGAGGACTTGAAGCTGGTGGAGACCCAGCAGGAAATGGTGGAGCTGGTGGTGCTCCAGCTGGGGGTGGAGGCGGAGGTGGGGGTAATGCCAGAAGTTCTACCGCTACGGCTGGTACTGGTGGAGCAGGTGGTCGTGGAGAAGTAATAGTTGTAACATATTTTTAATTATGATATTATTAAAAAATGTGGTATAATATAAATATATGGCAGATAGTGCATTAAATTTACCAACATTAGGCGGTTCAATAAGCGACGCAGCTTATGACCCAACAACCTGGAACGGTGATACAACAAACGCTCCGAGTAAAAATGCAATGCGTGATATTTTAGTTCGTATGCCCACGGACGGTCAAATGGTCGCAGCCGATAGAGGTATGCAAATGCCTTGATTATTAGTTAATTAAAATTTTATGGCAGGAAATATAGACCCAATTTATTCAAGGATAGGAGATGTAAGTAATAATGGCACTACTGGTATGAACCAGTTGGTGCTTAACGCAGCTACTGATTACACTGGTATAGATGCCGATACATCGTTGATTTTTACTGCGGACGCTACAAATGGAAGTTATGTTCGTAGGATTCGTTTCAAGGCTGGGGGAACAAATGTTGCTACTGTGGCTCGTATTTACATTAATAACGGTTCAGCACCAACAACAGCAACGAACAATGTATTTTACGGAGAAGTATCCCTTCCCGCAACAACAGCAATCGCAACAGCAGCGACAATAGAAGTGGACTATCCACTAGAATTTGCTTTACCAGCAGGATTTAGATTGTATTTTGGTATAGCAACAGCCGTAGCAGCAGGCTGGTGTGCTACAGTTATTGGTGGAAAATACTAAAATGGAAACTGAAATTACAACCAGAAATAAAAAACTGGAAAATAATAAAATATGGTATAAAGCTCACCCGAATTACAAAAAAGGTTGGAGAGATAAAATGAAGTTGATTAACCCTCAACGTTGGAAAGATTGGAATCGTAATTCAAAACTAAAATCGGCATATGGATTAACAATTATAGAATTTAATACTATGCTTGCTTCTCAAGGCGATAGTTGTGCTGTATGTGGTGGGGTAGCAGGGGGTCGTGGAAACTTCCACGTGGACCATAATCACAAAACAGGAAAAATTAGAGGACTACTTTGTCATAATTGTAATATTACATTAGGTCTTGTAAAAGATAATAAAGAACATCTTATAAAACTAATTTCTTATTTAGAGAATTATTAAAATGATACCAACACCAGACTTCCCAAATCCAACAAAAGCTGATGTGCAAATTTTTAATCGTCCATCAACAGTTACTAATACTCAATGGACGACTTGGACTAAACCACCAGGAATTTCTATGGTGCAGATTTTTTGTATTGGGGGCGGAGGAGGTGGAGGAGGCGGATTTACGGGCATAGCTGGTTCAGCCAGAGGTGGAGGCGGTTCAGGAGGAAGTTCAGGAATGGCGAGAGTAACAATTCCTGCGTTCCTATTACCTGACATATTATATATTCAAGTAGGAGCAGGAGGTCAAGGTGTGGGTTCAGGAGGTGGAACAGCAGGTTCTGGTGTTCCATCTAATGTTTCAATAGCACCAGATTTTGGTGCTACAAATGAAGTAGCTTTTTCTGGCACCGCAGCTGGCGGGGGTGGAACTGGAACAGGAGCAGCAGCAGGAGCAGCGGGAGCAGCAGGTGGTATTGCATCAATTACACAGATGATATTTGGAGGATTGGGACAATTTAATTTAATTGCAGGTCAAGCAGGTGTGATAGGTGGTGCTGTAGCAGGAGCAAATGGAACAGCCCAAATCATACCGACTACTTCAGTTTTAACCACTGGTGGTTCTAGTGGAGCAGGCACAACTTCTGCCGATTTTGCTGGAGGTGCTTGGACTGCTATTGCAAGTTCATACCTTTCACAACAGCGTCCAGCAACTCCAGCCGCAGGTTCAAATAATGGTTCGGGAGGATTTAACTTATGGAAACCGTTTTTTGCTTTCGGAGGCACAGGTGGTTCAGCTTCTAACACAGGAGTCGGGGGTCAGGGAGGAAATGGAGGCTATGGTAGTGGCGGTGGTGGAGGGGGTGGAGGCACTACTGGAGGTCGTGGTGGAGACGGAGGTAGTGGATTAGTAGTAATAATAGCTTGGTAAATATATGAGCACAAATGTAAAAGCAATCGTTTTAGGAGCAGAGCCAACATCAGCTGGTATTTTAGTTAATGTCGGAATTTTTAATGATGATAATATTGATAATCATATTGCAACTTTCCAATGTTTCTTACAATTAGATGTAGATTTAGTTCCAGGAGTAACAACAAAGACAATTTTTGATTTAATAAAATCAAGAACTTTAGCCTTTGCAACAACTCAAGATTATATTCTGTCCGCTAGTAATGTTTTTTGGACAGGAGTGATTGTTGAGGATTTTCAAGAATTAGTAGACAGTAAAATAACAACTTGGATAAATGGGGTTGAGAAGTCAAACTGCAAAGAATATCATACTAGGGCAACTGTATCGGGTGGAACAGCTACATTTTATTTAACAGATAATGGTCTTTCAAGCGGTAATGCTATTTTTACAAATATCTATAAAGATAGTGCAAAGTTTTGGGTAGATAACAAAACAGACCAGCACCAGTTTGGAGATTATGCTGTGGCAGGGAACTTAAAAAGTATAAGTGTTTCAGTTAATAGGCTTGGCTCAGTTTTATTGAGTATCATTCAATTTATTTCAGGGAGTGATGGCACGGTCGTTTATTTATCAATTAAAGGAGATTAATTTTATGAAGCAAATTTTTGAAAAAGGAAATAAGATTTATATAAATCCAAGAAATTTGATTTTTGGAGTTTTCTTGGTTTTAGCGTTGTTATTAACGGTTGGAATTATAGTTGGTAGTGAACCTACCTATGTTCAAGGACCCTACCAGGATGAATAATTATTACTTTAAGGTTCTTTATCTTGTTGGTTGGACTATAACAGTAATCTTTATAGCTACACATATGATAGATAAAAAAATAGAGACTGGTATAGATAATGCGTTCTCTAAGTTTGAAGTGGAATAAAAATGGCTAAAAAATACGTTTTAATAAGTAAAAAGACAAAGAAGAAAATAGCCCTTAAGGTTAAGAAATATCAAAGGGGTCCAGTAAACCCTAGAAGGTTGGCATAATTGCTAGAGATTATAAATAATGGTATAATATAAATAAATGGAATCAATATTTCAGTTCGCACAGACGGTCTCACCAATCGGTATAATAGCCCTCTTAGTAATCGTAATAATAATGATTCTAAAGAATGGCAATTTACAATTTTTAAAACCTAAAAAATCACAGGATTTATGTGAAATACATAGAAGATTAGACCAAATAGCTGAAAATCATCTACACGAACTCCCTGAAATGAAACAAATACTAGACCGAATGGAAGTTGAACAAGTAAAACAGGGTAATCGTCTAACATCAGTTGAAACTAAAATAGAAATACTTTTAAAATAATATGCAAATATATAACAGCGGTCTAGCAGTAGACCCACGAACACCAGAAGAAAAAGCAAAAGATTACCAACACCCAGAGGGTGCAATAATTCTTAATTGGGTAGAAAAAACTCCCGACAAATGGAAAAAATATATCCCAAGAGAACAAGACGGTTCTTTATCTTGTTATGCACAAGCAAGTGCTAAAGCTGTTGAGATTTTAACTGGTAAGGTTTTATCAGCACATCCTCCATATTATAATCGTGCGAACTATCCTGGGGGTGGAATGTATACACAGAACGTAGGAGACTTATGGAAAAATATTGGTTCAACTCTAGAATCTTTAGATGTTTCTCAAAATCTCAGCGAATCAAAAATGAATCTGCAATGTTCTGTTACTAAAGATACTAAGATAGGTAAGTATTTCTTCCTTAATCCTAAAAACATAGATTCTATTGCAGAAGCGATAGAACTAAATAAACACTGCCTCCTTGTTGTTCACTGTTATAAATCAGAATGGAAAGCAATTCCCGTTTCAAACGGACAGAGTTCTGGCGGTTATGATTTTGGACACGCTATCTGTGCCGTAGACTACTTCCTGTATAATGGGAAGAAAACTATCTTGATTGAAGATTCAACGGGTCATTTTAACTCTTTTGATAAACACGGTCAGCGTTTAATTTCAGAAGATTTCCTGAAAGCTCGTTTTGAAGGAGCTATGTATTTTACTTTACCAGTTCCCGTGGTTCCCCCAACATTTAAGTTTACTAAAACTTTAAGATTCGGGCAGACGAACGATGATGTTAAACAACTACAAAAATTCTTAAGTGTGCTTCCACAATCAGGGTATTTTGGTAATAAAACTCTTGGAGCAGTCAAAACCTTCCAACAAGCTCGTGGCTTGACAGTTGATGGAATAGTTGGTCCAATAACAAGAGCTGAGTTAAATAAATACCTCTAAGTTATCCACTTTTTTTCTTTGATTTAATCTCCAAAAGTAGTATTATACTACTGGGTTTTCATTTGTTCACTTCAAAAGGGAGGTCGTATGCGACACTGTGCAACGTGCCACTGTGCCTTAAACCAGCACAAGGCAAGAAGATTCCACAAGTTGTGGTTTTGTCTCAGGCACTTCCTTCAACTGCGGAAGGGGGTGATTCACCTATCTCGGTAGCTTCGGCTACTGTCAAGACCGCCAGGGGCTGAAATATACCCCTGGCGTTTTATTTGATATGATTATTATCTTGAATTGTTTTTAAACGATGACAATTTGGACATAAAATTTGTATTTTATGTTTATCTTTTTTGGTTAGATACTTACAGGTTATTTTATTCGTTCTTCTTTTAAGTGGTTCTATGTGGTCAGCATCAAAAAAGGCGTACATTCCAATTTTTTGTAATCCGCAGTGAGAACATTTAAAATCAGCCTCCTCTATAAGTAATTTGCGAACATTTATAGCGGGATAGTTATGGGGAGAAATCGGACATAGTTTACATTCGTATCTTACTTTACTCCCAGACTTATTGGCGTGAAATTCACTTATATCCTTTATATTGTGACAGATATAACATTTTCTTTTACCAATTCCATATTTATTATTCATACAACCATTATAACATATTCCCGCCTGAAAGAAAAGGCGGTCTATCTATTTATGACTAAGGGGGAAAGAAGAGAAAAATTGAAGAGAAATAGGTCAAAAATGGTTGTTTCTAATCGTTCTATTTTTAATATTATTCGTATAAAACATAATAAAGTTATCCACAGTCGGGGTTTGAAAAAGTAATTTTATATGTTATACTTATGGGGTAGATTATCAGTTAATATCGTTATAAAATATGGATAAATTATTAAGTTGGTTATTGATTTCGTCTGCTGACCCCGAAAGCTTCTCCTTGACAATCAAGGGAGTTATGTTGCAATATGTGGGCGTTATGGTGTTTTCAGCTCAATTACTCGGTTTTCCCCTAGCGGAAAGCAATTTAGTTGAGTGGATTGGTTCTGTGAGTGTTATAGTCGGAACTGCCGTGGGTATGATAGGTTTAGCTAGAAAGCTATTCTATGAAGGAAAAGCCCTATGGGAGAGTTTGGTCGCAAAGTTCGGGTAAAACCTAACTAATGTTGTGGATTCATTCTAATCCACAAATATGACTAAATATCTAATCATAGGGTTCACGATTTTCGTGGCTATTCTTTCGTACACCCCACATACTGAATCTTATATACAGACACCCGTTGTCGTTTCTTTGACTATGCCTGAGATGATAGACAAATACTCAAAAAAGTATAATGTCTTAGCTCACACTATGACAGTTATAATAAAGTGTGAGTCAAAAGCTTATCCTAAGGCAATCAACGAGAACATAAACAAAAAAGGTGTTGTTTGGAGTAGGGACTACGGTCCCTTCCAAATCAACGACTACTTTCATAAAGTACCAGCTGAAAAGATGGGGCTTTCTATTTACGACCTGGAAGACAATATAGAATACGGGGCTTATCTTCTAAGTAAAAATGGAACACAACCCTGGAAAGCTAGTAGTTATTGTTGGAAGCCTTTATTAAAGTAATTTGTATTGAGCTAAGAGTTTAACATAGTGGTCATAAGCAACCACAGTTTTTTGCCTATCTTTTAGAATCTTATTTACATAAGCATTGCCTTCAATTTTACGCATATTTTCAATAAAGATAGCCCCCATCCCACCCAAATTAATATTACAATGGTAACACTGAGGACGCAAAACACGAAGGTCATATTTAAGATAAGCTCCAAGAGATGCTTTAGCGAAAAGATGCCCAGTATGCCACCCCAAACCACTAAGACCAGATTTACCGCAAGTATAACAGGTGTTACCATATTTCTCTCTGATAATTCTTTTACATTCATCCCAAAGTTTTACTTGAATAGTGCTAATTTTTTGTAAGCTCTTTTTTCTCATTTGTTGTGGTGACTTTTCCCATATCAGGATATAACTTCTTTAGTATAAATTGGTGACTTTTCTTTGCATTGATTAAAGCACCTCGTAAGTCCTCTACTGACCATACTTGATGTTCACACCCAACCTCGTGAAACCAATCTGTTGGATGAAACCTACAACTAAAGTGAATCTCTTGACCTTCTATTGTATCTTTGTCCTCTTCTAGTGCCATCTTATATATTTTACTAAATCAATCATTGGAGAAATGGGAAGGAATATATTAAATACTCCCCACCAAAATCCCCACTCCATAAAGCTATATACCACAGCAAACAACCAATATACACCACCTAAACCACTTATACTGCAACCATTATTTTGACTCATCTTAATATTATTCCTTTATTTTTAATAGTCTCACCAGAGCTATAAGCCCCACAATCATTACATCTGTATGATTGCTTCTTTCCAACCTTACTCATATTGAACCCTCTTTTTTGAACATCACCACTTCCACAATTAGGACAGTTGTGTATTGTATCTGAAATAAGATTTAGGTTTGGATGTGCTTTATCCCAACCACGCATCTTTAAGTAAACCTTTTCCAAAAGAATAACATCATACTTATTATAGTCTGTCATCTTCTTCCACGCCTTTTTATCTCCCTTCATACAACCCAACCACAAATCAAATCCACCAGTCTGAAGTTTTCTACCTATCCCAAAGTATTTACCCAAGTCATCTAACTTATTACTGTTAAAATTAAAACTACGCTTAGCTACCAACTTCGTATCTATTGATTTATATGGCTTCGGCTGCGGGAGGTTATGATATATAAAACGGGCATTTGACTTTTTTATGTCAAAAGAATTTCCATTATGTGCAATGATTACGTCAGCCTCCTCAAACAGTTTCCATAGGTCTTTTACTAATTCTCGGTCATTTTCTGGCTCTTTCTTGTATAGGGGGTATTGAGGAAGGCTATTTACGTGCGTAGAAGCCCCGTAGAGCCATTTATATGCAAAACAGAGGATATACCACTCCCTGACGTAAGAAAGCACGTCTTGCTCATATTTACCCCAAACGTGGGCTAAATTGGGGGCAGTTTCAAGGTCAATTATAAGAATTTTGGGATTATTTTTTTTCATACTCTTTTTCTAGTATTTTAATAAATTTAGTCCACTCTAAAATTTCATTTTTAGCCCAAGTTAATAATCTTGTGTATTCTTTTTTACTCATTTTTTTACTTGTTCTTTTTGCCATTTTTTATATTCCTTGAGAGGGAAACCCTCAAGTTTGATTAAATCTTGATTAACTTTTAATGCTTGAGCCAGTTTTGTCATATCATCAAATAAATCAAATTGATTAACTAACTTTCTTAGTTTATCTTTTCTTTTTTGGTAATTTGTCATTGTGTGTTTTTATCGCCCTTACGAAATCTTGTGCTTGCTGGTGTTGTTTATGGAATGGCATATCCCATAATTCAAATCGCATAGTTTCTTCGAAGTGCATTATTGCTAAAGCGTTCCAGGCAACGGCTGCTAAGTGGTCTTCTTCGATGTCTCCCATACCATATTGAAAGACGTGTCTCATTAACGAAGCATAGCATCTTGAAATAGGAATACCTTTCTCCCAGTTTCTTTCGTCATACTTAATTGCACCACGAGTATATAAATCTGCAACCCTTTTGAGTGCAAGTGGCGGAATTAAATCAAATCTTGACTTATCTTCGTGAGTATCACGAACCGCACCCGAACCGAACTTCTCACGTTTACCACTATCCTTAGTGAAGAACTCTGAATCACCCCTTACAAATAATCCTAAGTCCCTTTCTTCTTTTTCTGTTTTTTGTTTATTCGTCATAAAATGTATCTCTTAAATTTTTATATCCAACCAAATTACCATTACCAATTTCAGCAGTAAGAATAAAATTTATTCTTGGATTAACTGTGTCCTTAGCCCAATTTCTTAGACACTGCCAAAAACGTTCCTCTTTGTGGCTATCACAGTATAGTATGAAACTTTTAAGTTGTGTTTGATTTTTGTTCATATTATATGTCCTCTAATTTGCACCCTAGCAACCCCCGACTAGGGTGCGAGTTGGGGGACACACCCCCAATGTTAAAACGGAATGTCCTCTGGGTCAATATCCTCTTCAGGATATTCGATGTCTCCCGTTGGAACTGCACCCGCTTTTCTTGAAAACACAGAGTCTTCAAGTGCCTTAACCCTGTCTTCCAGTAAATCAATTTTACCTGGAATCTTGAAGTTGGCATATCCATTCTCTTCCCATACCAAGAGAGTATAGGCAGAACCTTCCGCCATCTTCATTACTGCATCATCTGCTCGGAAAGCTAGACAAGAGTAATACTTATCTCCTGTTGCCTCAGTCTTAATAGCTACTTTCCAAAATGGTTTGCCATTTTTATCTTTGAAAAGAATACCATCCTTATTTTTATCAGACTGATAGAACTTTGTTACTTTTGTTGTAATTGTTTTACTTTTAAACATCTAAGTATTTAATTTCTTATAAAGGAATACTTCTGCTTCAAACGCAGCTCGACCTCCAGTCACATCCAGGTTAATCTGGGCTGATGGTTCTTTCATTCCAAATGGGAATATTACATAATATTCTATTGGTTTGTCAAGTTTAAATAAAACATTACCTTCTGCATCTAAAACTCCGTTCTCTGAAATAGCAGTATCATATCCAGCACACTGCCAGAATTGTGACAGGTAGGCAGCTTTAGAACTCTTAACGTCTAGGATTACATACTTACCATCTTTGTCCTCAAATCCAGCATCAGAAATTCCTCCAGTCCAAAGTTTTTCAGAATAACAATGACCCTCTGACCATAAAAATCTTTTAACATTTCTAACAGCCCAATCTATAAATGGCTGTATTTGGACAGCTCCAGTATATAAAACCGCACCATCTTTCATACATCTCTTTATATATTCCTCCACAAGTGCGTGAAGGTCGTTTCCTGCATCTGCTGAACTATCAAGTTTCTCTGAGTGTGCTTTATATGCCTCGTCAAGTAATGAAAGATATGCTTCATCTTCCATATTACAGATAGTTTCTTTTCTAGCTCTTGCGTGAGCCAATCTACTTATATTAGTTCGAAACTTTCCATCCTCATCTTTTTTATTTATCCAACCAAACTTCGCACAAGCAAGACCTGAAGCCCACCAAGTAAGAGGTTTTGCTAAAACTTCAGATACAGATGAAGTACCAATTAGGGGATGCCAATTTCCATCTTTAAAAATTTCGTGTAAGTGTTGTTTTGTGTTATCTGTATATCTATAATTATTCATATATTTATTATATTATGTTAATTTTAATTATCAAAGCCCACCTGTGGATAACTTTTTATACAATAAGCGTCATACCCGTTTTGTTTTTAAACCTTTGGTAACTAGGATTCTTTGGTTCTCCGAACTTATTTACCGAACGAGAGTGGATATTAACCATATTTATACATTCCCTACACATATTACCATTCTCCTTATAGTTCTTATCACTCTGTAGGAAGCCATCTCCACAAATAAAACAAACACTCTTTATCCTAGTTCTCCAGTCTTGACAACCCTCACATAAACTATTGACAAGAACCTTACAAAATGGTATAACATCCTGATAATATTCATTGGAAAATTTCCTATTACCTGATATTGTCCCGTAGTTAAATGTTTTATATGTTTCTTTCGGTCGGCATACTATACCACACATATGACATTTTTGAAAGTTCCTACAGTCAGGACACATTAGACCACCAGCAAATTTTCCACAACTTAAACACAATACCCCCCTCTTGTGTCCATTTTCAACCAGTTTTGTTTTGAAAATTTGACCAGTCTTTTTGAGTCTAGTCAGCAAGTCCATATTCTTTTTCAAGTTCAGTAATAATATCTACGACCATTTTGGGAATAATATAACCATCCATTTCAGCTTGTGCTAACTTCAAACGAAGGTCTCTTAAGATTTCTTTTTGTGCCAGTTTATTATCCATATTATTTATGTCTAAGGTCAGTTAAGCCCATAAAATTTGATATTTTTTTACAGGTTGGGCAACGACCACGAAAAGATAAGGTTTCTTTTGTAGGATTTAATTCTTTAAACCCTTTTCCTTTATACCCGCAATTATAACATTCCAAAACTAATTTTATTATGTCCATAATAATTTTATTAAACTAATAATACTTTAAGTATATAAAATTAAAATTTAGATGTCAAGTGCGGGGTGTGGATAACTAATTTAATAATTTATGGCTAGGTGCTAATCCAGCACCACAGGTGGGACAACACTTGCTCTTTTTAATGTCTTCAAACTTCCATTGACATTCGTAACACATATGTCCTTTGTCTCCTAAGGTAAAACTACCAAAAATAGTTTTATCACAATACGCACAACGAGAGTAATCCCAAATATTTAGTCCAAGTTTCTTACACTCTTCTTCTAATTCCTCTCGGTCTCCAAATGAAATAATATTCATACCTAGTTGTATGTCATCTTTATAACCTAATTCATTTAAATGATTGATAGAAAAATCTCTTCCATCAGAAAAACCCACTAGGTTATCTACGTCTCCAATATATTCTTGAATAGCATCATAGCTCTTTTGTCTAAGAGGTAGTCGTAAAACTAATTCGTTGTTTTCTTTTGTTATCATAATATTCTTAGGGGGACGAAGTGCAAAGTTTTATGTAGTTTCTTCCAGGTATATGGCTATCCAGCAACCGTTCTACAAACGTTAGGACTCACCGCACTTCTATGTAAGGTACTTCACCCCCCTAAATATATTATAAAACAGATTTCCGCACTTTTGACATATGTATGCCCCCATAAATATATTATATACCTTAAATAATAAAAAGCAAACTCTAACTGTGGATAACTTTTGTGCCTCAGAGGAGAGTCGAACTCCTAAAATTTAGTTTCTAAAACTAACACGGTTACCAATTACGTCACCGAGGCGTATTTCAGTTATCCTGTTTTCCCAGATAACTGATGGCGGAAAGTCAAGGAATCGAACCTTGTTGGGTTTTACCCCACTGTTTTCAAGACAGTTAGTCACCATTGACCATACAATCCATTGCGGTAGGACTAGGATTTGCACCCAGAAGACTTTTACATCCGACAGTTTAGCGAACTGCTCGTTTACTGTTCACGCACCCTACCTGGTGCTGATTGTGAGAGTCGCACTCACGGCATCCGAAGACAACTGCTTTACAGGCAGTCTCCGCCCTCTACGGAATATGTCAGCATTGTGAATCCTGAAAGACTTGAACTTTCATAGACCGAGTAAGAGTCGGCTATTCTGCCATTGAATTAAGGATTCGTACGAGATAAGGGAATCGAACCCCTGCCCGTGAGATGTAAGCTCACCGTTCTACCATTATACTAATCTCGTTTATTCGTATCAAAATGATACGATTGTGAAAAGTATAGGATTCGAACCTATATCTGAGACGTTAGAACCGTCCCGCACTTCCATTGTGCTAACTTTCCGTAGCCGATATGGGTAATGCTCCCATTTTCTTTGCTTGAAGGGCAAACGTCCTACTTTTAGACGAATCAGCCGTAAGGTTAGTGGGTACTGCCCCCACATCTCTTGCTTGAGAAGCAAGCGAACTACTACTATTCGATAACCTCGTCCATAATGATGGAATCGAACCACCGTAACTAAAGTATCAGTTTAGTATTCTTCCATTAAATTAATTATGGGTAGGAATGGAGGGTAATGCTCCCCCGTCCGAGAGGTATAAGCTCTCCGTTCTGCTTTTAAACTACATTCCTAATGTCGGTATAGCTGGAGTTGAACCAGCACTTTATGATTTTTGAAATCATTGTGTCTACCAGTTGCACCATATACCGATTGTCCGCCTAGCTAGATTCGAACTAGCACTTGAGTGGTTTTAAATCACTTGCCTCTACCGTTGGGCTAAAGGCGGATATTGTGTCTATAAGCGGGATTCTGTTTTAGACGAAATTTACCTTGATTTAATGTCGCCATTAAATTCTTTGCAGTTCTCCAGTTTCCTGGCACGACTTTGCACTCTCGTAAATATTTTGCCGTTTCACCCGAACTAAATCGGTTCGTCACTGTTCGCAATTCGCATCTTACGATGGACAGGTGTTACCTGCTACGAAATTGAGTGTCCCGACTTTCCTCTCCGTGAAGTATCGTCCGACACAATGTGCTATGACGTGGAGTTGAACCACAACCTTCTGTTTTTCAGACAGATGTGCAGATACCGCTACACCATCAGAGCATTGAGCTATATAGTGGAATCGAACCACTCCGTGTCCGCTTTGCAGGCGGATGCCTTACCATTTGGCTAATATAGCAATCAGGGTTTTTTTCACGATTGTAAAAACACGCCTGCAAAAAACGCTGAGCCTCATCTGTGAATCGAACACAGGTAGATAGTTTACAAAACTATTGTTCTGCCACTGAACTAACAAGGCGTTGCGGGTACGAGTTTCGCACTCATCTATCAGGCTTATGAGACCCAATTCATCACTAGATGAAACCCACAGGTGAATCTGAATGGAATCGAACCATTGTGGACTGTTTAAAAGACAGCTATAATACCATTATATTACAGATTCAAAACATAAATTGTCAAAGAAACTTGGGTGTTATGAGAGATTCGAACTCTCGATAATTCCTTCACAGGGAACTGTGTTACCAACTACACCAATATCACCATATTAATTTCTTTCTATACGCCATAGACATTCTTTCGAACGAAGGTGGTTGGCGAGACCATTCCATTAACTACTTCATCCCGTAACAGGACTTTTCATCTGCGACTCTACCGAGAATTGCACTCGGACTCCTTCCGTGACAGGGAAGCGTGATTCTATTTCACCATAAAGTCATTGCTCATCGGCTTGGAATCGAACCAAGATTTAATGATTAACAGTCAATCGTAATACCATTATACCACTGATGAGTATTCTGGGGTATACACCCCAGTGTGAGCCGAGAAGGAGTCGAACCTTCATTTAATAGTTTCGAAGACTATTGTACTTCCTTTATACTATCAGCCCGTTCGGGAAATTGGATTCGAACCGCATATTTCTTGGTTCAGAGCCAAGCGTACTACCATTATACGATTCCCGAATATTATCGCTATTACTAGCTTGTTGCGAAATTTGGACTCGAACCAAAATTAAATGTTTCAAAGACATTCTTCCTACCCTTAGAAGACTTCGCAATATTTAAAAGAACAGTCAAGATAGGGGGATTCGAACCCTCGCAACAAAGTCCCAAACTTTGCGTGCTACCACTACACTATATCCTGTGATGGGCGGAATTGCATCCGACCCTTGTGCAACGCTTGGGACTTGAACCCAACTTCTCTGCTTGGAAGGCAGACGTGTCGCCATCTACACTTGCGATGCTTTCATCCGATGGTCTACAGTTTTGCTAGACAGTTCCCCGTCGGAAACTATCCGTGAATCACTTGACCGTGAGGGGAGTTTCCTCCCACCATCGGAATGCAAGCTCATACAGAATCGAACTGTATCATAGGCGTTTGGAGTGCCTTTTGCTACCATAGCATTGAACTTATTTATACCCTAATTGTTTTGCAGTTCTAACTCGATGACAATTAGCACAAACAACATCACATTTTTTAATTTCTTCCTGCAATTTCTTCCAACTTCCCCTCATAATCCTTGAATTTATGCTCCCGAGTTTTTGTTTCTGGTCTCGGTGGTCAAAATCCATAACATAAGAAGGATATTTAATATTACAATCATTACAAGGAACATCTTTGATAGATTTAAGGTATACCCTCATCCTATCTTTTTTTATTTCATTATTACGATAATATTGCTCCCTATTATTTTCATAATGTTTTCTACGAGCAATCCTGGCTCTTTCATCATCTTTGTTTTTGTATGCCATTGTATAATTATAGCATATCTAAAGATAAAATCAAAGCTTTGGATTCCCGTGTGGACCGTAACGGTTATGCTCCGTTGCTTGCTCATTGCAAATGAGCTGTGCTACTATTATCACTAACAGCCCTAATTTCTCCCATTAACCAACCACTAAAGTTTTCTTTCCTATTACTCTTATCTCTTCCTATTGATAAGATGTAATATAAATCTTTTGTTGGAATATGAGCCAACATAACACAAAAAGATTTAATACTTCTAGTCTTTAAGTGTATCTTGGTTTTCTTGAACTCTTGTATTTTTAAAGGACTTGCCTTATACCTATTTTCCCTTAACCACTTTACATATCTTTTCCAGTTTTCTTTTCTGGTGGATTCTCTATAAAATCCGTAAACTTCATCTAACACTTCTCCACGTTCTGACCGAAACTTCGGAGTATTATCTTTGGGCTTTAATAATTCTCCCATGGAAAGCATAGACATAGTATATACCTATCTTTCCAAAAGTCAAACCTCTAACTGTGGATAACTAATGCCACCGACAGAAAATCCGCTAAGAACAATAGTCTCAAACGGATTCCTGCTTAGTCCTAAGTGTCAATGCACTAAACATATATATTATACCACAGATGTAAAATAAAGACAACTTTGACAAAGATTTTGATTTGTATTGTAACTTTATTTTATCCACATTTGTCTTTGCCTTTACAAAAGACTATGTTATACTTCTTTTGTCCTGGGGGGTTTAAGTGGGGGACATAAATACGCCACTAACCGTTAAGCAAAGTCCGAAACCGAAGCGAAGCGAAAAGCTTAACTCTCATCCAATTAGTTTGGCTTTGCCTTTTTACCCACTTATGGTATAATGGGGGTATGAATAATAAAAGGCTAGAGTGTAGTTTTGTGGGGTGTAAAAAACTTGGAAGAAACAAGGGTTCGTATAAAGGTAAAACACGTTACGACCATTTATGCGAAATCCACCACAGATTACGATGCCATCCTGACAACCCAAGTGGTAATTTATATTATTGGAAGAAACTAATAGAAAATACCAAATGTGAGAAGTGTGGTTGGGATAAAGCACCCTGTGATAGACATAGAATAAATCCTAAATTAGGATATGTGCGTGAAAATGTAAAAATTCTTTGTCCAAATTGTCACAGACTTGAAGAAATGAAAAAGCGAAACTAATAACTCAAATGCTAATGCTTTGGGGGAGGGGGGCTGTCCAAAGTCCTCAACCTCTGCGAAGCAACAAATTTATAAATAAAAGAATAGGGTCGAATGATTGATATAAAGATAGTAAATGAGTTAATAAAAGGAAGAATAGAATATATTGGCGAAATGTATTCAAAATTTATTCAAGAAGAGAGTAAAGAAAGAACTCATCCAATAGATTTTAAAAATTTCATTATTTGGGATTTAGAAAAAGGTTTAAAACTTTGATTTTTTTACATTGGTTTAAAATGGTCTGCAAGAAAGACACCCATAGAGGTGTTTTTTCTTTTATCCACAGTTTAGCTTGACTTTTTTATGGGAAGGTATATACTATTTATATGACCCAACGTGAAAAGGTTTTAGATGCCCTACAAGCACATATTGGAGAATGGATAAGCGGACAATTTTTTCTCCGCAATTTATATCTATCACAATACCACGCAAGAATTTTTGAACTCCAAAGAGAGGGTTATAAAATTGAGGCAAGTGATTTTGTAGACGATTTTGGGTTTAAAAGTTATAGGTTATTACCAGAACAACTAACATTATTATGAAAACTTGGGTTATACCCGATACCCATTTTGGTCATCGGAAGTTAGAAGAATATTGTCGCATTACAAATTTTGAGAATTTAATTTTCAAAAACTTAAAGCAAATACAACCTGGTGATGTAGTTATTCACTTGGGAGATTTTTGTATTGGAGATGATGTCAAATGGCACGATTCTTGGAATAAGATTTTAATGAATTGCAGACTAATTTTAGTTAAAGGAAACCACGACAAGAAATCAAACAAGTGGTATTATGAGCACGGCTGGGACTTTGTGTGTGATAAACTTTCAGACCATTTCTTTGGACAATATCTAACATTATCTCACGAGCCGATTGAGGGAGTACAGAATCTAAATATACACGGGCATACTCACGGAAACGCTCACCGAGACTTTGAGCATAAGGACTTTTATACAAAAAACCATTTTGAATTAGCCCTAGAAACCAATGGATGTAAGCCAGAATTGATATAGGAAGTTATCCACAGGTGGGCTTTGACAAACAAAAAGGCTAGTGTAGAATAAAGAGATGAGAAATCTTACCACACCAGATATTGAAGAGTTCCTCTTAGAATCAAATGCCATTGAAGGAGTTTTTGATGATGACTCTTATGAACAAGCCTTGATTGCTTGGAATTGGCTTTCAGAGCAAAGAGAAATGAGTGCTCACGTTATGTTAAAAACACACAAGATTCTTATGTTGCATCAAAACTTATATCCTAATGAAAAGGGTTATTTTAGGAATGTTCCTGTGTGGATTGGTGGGAGAGAAGGTATAGATAGTAGCAAAATAGCACCCGCTATTAAACACCTTTGTATGAATATCAACGATATAATAGATAATGGTAAAAAAGAAAGTGAGATTTTCCTCAATAAAATAACAAAAGAACACCACGTTGAGTATGAGAAGATACATCCTTTTGTGGATGGTAATGGTAGAACAGGTAGAATGTTTATGAATTGGGAGAGGCTAAAAGTCGGGCTTCCTCTGTTGATTATTCACGCTGGGGATGAACAGCAAGAATATTATAAATGGTTTATATGATAGAATTTAAAAAAGCTAAATGTAAATCTAGTTATTGTGGCACGGCAGGAGCATATTGTGATTGTAAGCCCAAAACTAAAACTATAAATGGAAGAAAAAAATGATTAAACTACAATTTTCAGCTTTAATAGACGGTATAAACGCAAAGAAAGATAGGACTTTAGCGATAAAACTTGGCACACAAGAATTATCATCTGAAGAATCTTCTCATCTCTTTGATTTAATGGGCAAACAACTTTGGGTCGGTATAGCTGAAACTCCTATTGAGATATTAGATGTTCCTGAAACTTTACCAGAGATGCACGGAGATAAAACTCCTGGTCAAAGATTGCGTGGCTTGTTATATGTCTTATGGGAGAATAAGACAGATAAAAAGAGAACATTCCCACAGTTTTATGAAGATTATATGTTTAAATTATGTGAGCAATTAAAAGCTAAATTAGAATAATTATGAAAATACTTACAATAAAAAATGGGCATCTAGCAACAATTAAAAAGGCATTGACTTATGATATGCCATTTGCACAGAAGCGTCTTAAGAATCGTTTTTTTACACTCATAGCACCCAACGTGGCAGAGGTTGAAAAAAGTCGCCTTGAACTTTGTGAAGCATTGGCAGACAAAGATTCTGAAGGTAAACCAAAAACCGAGGACAAACAATATATCTTCCCTAAAGACAGTAAGTTTCCTGAAGAGTATGGGACATTACTATCTGAAGATTGTGCGATAGAGTTTCCGACACTGATGGTCTCTGATATTGGTGGAATCAAACACTTGCTTGAACTTTCGACCGTCCCCCTTAAAGATATAGAATACACTCAGGTGGAGCATATACTCCTTGCCTTCGATAATTTGACTTCAGAGCCGACTCCAAAAGAACCTGATTCATCAATTCCTGAGGCACTAGGTGTCTAAACCTTCTCTGGTATAATTTAATCATTAATTCAGGGTGATTTAACTTACCCCAGGCTAATCCCCGCAATCTAATTTGGTGTATAGCACTCTTTTCACTTAAGGTTAATTTATACATCTTCTTCTAGTACTTCGCACCAATAACAAATAGGTGATTTTGAATCAGCATCCATTTCGTCTCCACATTTTCCACAATATTTCTCCATAATCTAATTATAATCTGATGATTTTTCAAAGTCAAGTTTCTGCTGGGGATAACTAATTGCTCTTTTTAATTTGGTGTTGTATAATGTGGTCAAGTTCATCAGGGAGAATTTAAAAACTTGCCCGTTGCTTGAACTTCAGAGAGAACTCACCTTTGGGTGGGTTTTTTCGTTGTCCTATTCAACGGTAGTCGGCATAGTATCCTTTTAGCTCTTATTTTAGTTATTTCAAAGGGTTTTAAGGGATTTTAAAAATTAAAGTTCCCACAATATCCTTATTTTATAGTGTTCCATCCTAACAACCATGTGACAATGTGACAATTAGTATAATATGTAGTAAACACAAAGTTAATCTGATGAAAATTTAAAAAAATAATCTGATGGTTTTTTGAGTTTAATTTTGAAATGTGTGGGTATACTCATATTATAAAAAGAAGCCGATATATAATTAGGGGGTGTGGGGTGGGTGGTTTTTAGGTGATTTATGGGTATTATTACACAACAATACAACACAAAATTGCACCATAGACAAGGGGTTTATCCACATATTATTAGACAGATACGCAGTAGCGAATGGTATAATAATTAAGTGGTCGGCATTATAAAATAACAATTATAAAATAACAAAAAAAATGAAAAATAAAAAAGAATTTGTTTCAGGTTCATTAAAAGAAATAGCAGGGGTTGTGGATAGATTAGCGAATCACACTACTATAAATAGTCGCAATGAAGAAGAAAATAAACTTGATTGTGGGTTTGCTGGTTTATCTGTTGCGGTTGGTATATATGGTAGGTTTTATGATTTATACGGAAAAGAAAATATGCCAACAGAAAAGCAGTGGGAAAAAATGTGTAAGGTAGAGTGGTATAAGAAGGCAGTTTTGCAAGACATCAAAAAAAACGGAGTAATGAGAAATAAAGGTCGGATATAAAAAAATTCTATAAAAAATATATGGAAGAAAAAATATACTGTGAGAAATGTAAAAAAGAAATTAAGTCGGATGATGTGTATGAGAATAATGACGGGTTGAAGTATTGCGGTGATTGTTATGATGAGTTGTTTTATGAGTGTCATGATTGTAATGAGGAAACTAGCACAGACGAACGGAATATATGCTATGATGATTATAGTGTGTGCGACACTTGCAGAGATGATTATAGTTATTGCGAGAATTGCGGTTGTTATGTAAATAGTGATGATTATGCTGGGGATGGTTTGTGTAATAGTTGCCACGATAATGATGATAATGAGGATAGTGATAGTGGGGGCGAAAGACATTATGACAAAGGTAATACATATTGTAGTGAAAAGGGTCGGGCGTATGCGGTAGAGATTGAAACTAACTATGACGAAACAGACGACAGACGGCATTTATTTAATTTGCCGTATGAGGTCGGGATAACTGATGACGGGTCGCTGGGGTCGCACGGGGTAGAATTGCAGACACCGAAATTAAGTGGGGTCAAGGGTGATGAGTTGCTTAAAAAAATATGTAAGCACTTAAACGATAATAACTTTTCTGTTGATAGACAATGCGGATTACATATACATATAGACACAGCAGATTTTTTTGAGGTGGACGATAGATACATAAGAGAAAATCATTATTCTAGTGATACACCAGAAAAAGAGTTGTTGCTATATCAAAAGCGAGACAGGGAGCAGAAAATAGTCAATCGTATAAAAACACTGATGCTATTCTATATTGCTTTTGAGCCAGTTATTTATTCTTTTATGCCTATGGCACGCAGAACGAACCGATACTGCTATCCGCTATCAGAGTTTTATCACGAAAGCGAGATAACGAACGCAGACAGCTTGGAGGATTTAGAGACGATTTGGTATAGAGAGCAGAGCAAAGAAAAAAAAGCCGATAGGAAAAAAGAAAAGTATGATGAGACAAGATATGCTGGTTATAATTTTCATTGTATGTTGTCCGCTAAACATATTGAGAGCAGACATCATAGCGGAACGCTGGACTATAACAAAATGAAAAACTGGACTGAGTTAAACATCACCATATTAGATAATGTTATAGGTGAAAGAGTAAAAATGTCGGAATTAAAAATAATTAAACACGCTATTGATATATCACAAAAAACTAAACTTTTCTTTGATATGATTGGAGTAAATAAAAAACTTCAGGCATATTTTCTAGCAAGGCAGAAAAAGTTTTGTGCTGGGTCAATCGCTAAACAAAACAAATGTGCGGAATAATACATTGTAAAAGAAAAGACGGGAAACTTGCGAACAAGCCGATATTAAAAAGGTTTGAGAAGCAAAAGAGCAGGGGCACAGAAGGCTTTGGTTTTATTGAGATAAATGACGGCATTGTCGGGGCGGAGATTAGAACACGGACAGAAAAAGAAATAAAAGAAAAGCTGGCACAATCCACAGCAACGGAGATAATGTTTCATCACCGAACGCCAACATCCACGCCTAACTTTATTGAAGCAACGCATCCGATAAAAGTTTCACATAAAAGTTTGATATATGACTACTATGTTATGCACAATGGGATTATCAGTAATGATGATAAATTGCGAGATAAACACTTGGATAATGGTTTTATCTACACCACAGAGATTGTGAAGAAATGGATAACAAGCGGTAAGACATATATTGATAAGATGTGGAATGACAGCGAAGCACTAGCGATTGACTTTTGCCTAGCGATTGAGAAAGGCACAGAGATAACAGCAGAGGGCAGTATTGCTATGGTTGCCTTGCAGTTTTCTAAAAAGAACAGAAAGGCAGTCGCACTATTCTTTTGTAGGAACGCTGGCAATCCGTTGAAAGTTGAGGACGGAAAAGATTTTTTCTGTATATCCAGCGAGTCGGGAAAAGAAATACCGAAAGACACACTATACAGATTAGATTATGTAAAAGGCGAATTGCGATATGAGAAAAAGACAATCGGAAAGTTTATCTATGATTATGAGACGGGCTACGGATATAATGGTTATGCTGGTAGTTATAATTATATGGATTATGAAAATGATACTCCATATACACGCTGGGACAAAAAAGGAAAGCCGAACGGGGAGGATGACTTTGATATGGAACTATGGGAGGAACGGCAGTTATTAGAAGATGATATGAGAGTGGCGGAAATGAACGGGGACTATGACGCTATGACGGATTTAGCAGTCAAGATTGAAGAGATTGATTTAGAGATAGCGGGGATTGATAGTGATGATATGGCGGAGGCAGAGGCAATGGAGGGTGATATTGAAAAGCTAGGGGTCGGGCATCATATAAACAAGAAAGCACAAAAACTGGGCTTTTAGAGAAAAAACGACATCATATACGGCTCACCATTGATTTTGTTTTAGAGAAATGATGTATAAGCCGTGATGATTAGTTAAAAAAGATATGACACAAAAACTATTGTTTGACTTGAATGAGATATGGACTTGCAATTATACGCCACATAATCCTTTTTGGGATTGGTTGATGTGGTTCGTAATTACATTATTATTAGTTATCACAACAATATATGCGATTAAAATTATATAGAGACAAGGTGGTTAGTATAACAAAGCGAGGTGAAAGGGTCGGGGTGTATGTTAAAATGCCTCACGATTTATGGTCGGACACAGACACAATATCGGTAGCGAAAGGCACAGAGATACTACTAGCAGAAATGACACCACAAAAAGCGGACAGGATTATTGCTATGTGGGAGGGTAAGCAGAACACTAAAGTTATAAACGCCTTGAATAGGATAGATGAGTTAGCTAGTGGTATGACGGCAGACAATGATTATGGCGAGGCAGAGCAGTTAGAAAAAGATTATAATGTAGTGTTTGACTATTTAACTTTATGAAAAATAAAAAAACATTAAAGGTTATCGTTGAAGTGGATGCTGGTAGCGATTTTCAATTAGAAGTTATGCGAGATGTTATAACTGCTAGTTTAGTTGCTTTGAGGGAGCATTGTGAGGCACACCATAGAAACAATAAGATGTATTTTGAGTTTATCACTAACGCAAAATAACAACACTTAGAGTTAGAAGGTTAATAAGGTCGGAGTAAGAAAGTCCATTAGCTTGGGCTTTTTTGCTATTTATGGTATAATATGAATATATTGAAGCCGTATAATGACTGCTATTGATTTTAATTTAATGAGACGATAGATACATCATTTTGCGAGCCGATAAACTTAAATGACATTAGAGCAAGATAAAACAAAAGAACTAACACCAGAGCAAGAACTATTTTGCAGAGCATATACAGATGAGAATAGCGAGACATTTTCATCGGGTGTATTAAGTTATGCAAAGGCTTATGGTTATGATTTAGCGAGCCGTGATACAAAGAGAGAGATTGACGAAAAAGGTAATGAACTAAAAGGAACAAGTGAATATGATAGAGCATATAATACTTGTGCTAGTGGGGCTAGTCAAAACTTAAGAATGGATAACATAAGGGAGAGAGTTAATGCTTTAATGTTGAAATTATTTAATGATGATGTAGTTTCTGATAAAAGACTAACACAGATTATTATAAAAGGTAAAGACACAGACACCATAAACGCCATCAAGCACAGAAACGATTTGAAACAAAGGATAACAAAAAAGCTGGATATTACAACAGCAGGTCGTCCATTAGCAGGATTGAGTGATGAAGAACTCTTGAAGATAGCAGGTGAATAACTCTTATGCTATATAAGGGGCTAGTCCGCTTGTCAGCAGACGAGCTACAAGGCTCATAGCAGAGAGCATTTTCAAAAGAGATACATAGAGGCACTATGCACGAATAAACACTATGGCGAAGAAGATAGCGGGTAAAA
>Ga0247727_10002214_pt1 | contig 44768 bp, 38 predicted proteins | sample WisWelCaveWW1625_FD_202498 | JGI IMG/M metagenome (GOLD analysis project Ga0247727, IMG submission 202498) | Biofilm microbial communities from Wishing Well Cave, Virginia, United States - WW16-25 | ecosystem: Environmental > Aquatic > Deep subsurface > Groundwater > Cave microbial mat | place...
CCTTCCGGCTCGCCCACGGGCGAGAGGATTTCTTGGTTTTCATGATGGCTCCTGTTGTTTGTTTTGTGTGCTAAGTTTAAGATAAGAGCCATCTGACAAATTTCAACTAAATTTATGACAAATTCTTCTGAGAGGTATCTGCTCTCGACACGGATTGGGGCTTTGCAAATAATGGCGCAGGCGTACACAATAGTGTTACCGCGAAAGTTGAGGCCAAAGCTGCCGATAGCGGTTTGATCATTGCATCGAGTCCGGGTTAAGTTATCTCATCATGACGCCTGCCCCGCTCCGCCTTTCCTCGTTTATATAAGGCTGCGGGGCGGAGAAGGCGCAACTACGAACACTAACTTTTTGTGGTGGCTGATTTTTGCAATTGATCTATTGGAAAACAACAATGTGCACAAAACTGCAATGAAAATCAAGCAAGAAAAAGCTTGACAGACTGCTTTTTCTTTCCTAAAATGAAAACGGATAATATGCGAGAACCCAAAACCAATCCCAAGCTTGATTCCATTGGCACAGCCTCGGAATGGGGCCGGCGGTTGGCGGCGCATTGGCGCGGCCGCGGCGAGAGCAATCCTTTTCTTCTCGCCGCCAGATTGGGATGGCGCGTGATCTTGGAACATGAAGAGGCTTGTCGATCGCTGCCGCTGCGGATGGCCGAATGGGATGGCAGCGGCCGCACGATTCGCATATTCGTGCCCATTCTGCGCCGCTATCTTGGCGACTCGGCGCCGGCTCTGTATCGCGCCTGCGCCCACGAATTGTTTCACGGCTTGGCAGCGTGCCAATATCGCGTTTTGCAACTGCCCGCGGCGTTGATCCCCGCGTTGAGTTATCGCGACGAGGAAACTGCCGCGCAGGCTTTTAGCCAGGCTTTACTTTTAGAGGAGAAATCGTGTCCGCCGTCGGCATCGTGCTGATCGTCGTCTTTCTCATTTTTACCGCGTTGATGTATTTGAAGCGCGTTTCCGCCATGCTCGCCTTGCCGATCATGGCTCTGTTGTTGGCCATGATCGCCAACGTTCCGCGCCAATATATTCTCGAAGAGATTCTCGAAAACTGCGCGAAAGAAGTCGTCCACCCCATCATGGCTGCCATCTTCGGCGGCATGTTGTCGCTGTTCATCAAAAATCAGGGAATCGCCGCGGTGTTCGTGCGTTATGCCGCGGAGCTGGGCGGTGACCGGCCGCTGGTTGTGGCCGTTTGCATCATGTTCGCCACCGCCATTATGTTTACCACGCTCGGCGGGCTTGGCGCCGTGATTATCGTGGGCAGCATCATTTTGCCGATTATGCTGAGCCTCGGCATTGCGCCGCTGACTGCCGCCGGCATCATGTTGATCGGCATTGCGATGGGCGGCGCGTTGAACCTCGGTAATTGGCAGCTTTACATCAGCGTGCTCGGCTTGGCGAAAGCGACGGTCCGTAATTTCGCTTTGATCATGACGGCGTTGTACGCCGTCATCGGTCTGATTTTCTGCGCGTGGTCGTTGCGGCGGAGCCAGTTGCGCCGCTTTTGGCCTGCCCCGCTTGGGCCGGCGTCTGCGGAAACGCGCGAGCCGATCCGCCGGGCGGCATTGTTGACGCCGTTGGTGCCGCTGCTCTTGGTGTTGATTCTCGATTGGCCGATCGTGCCGGCGTTTATTGGCGGGCTGATTTTCGCGCTCATGGCGGCCAACGCCGAAGGCGAAATCGCCCTGGTTTCGCTGTTGATTTTGTTTTTCAATATCTGGCTTTTTTCAAAGGTCGCGCCGCAATATTTGCAAACTCATACCGGCGCGGAAACTTCGATTCTCAACGCGATCATCGGCGGCACGGCGGCAATCGCGATCTTTCTGCTGTGGGAAGGCTACGCGCTGGTCGAAGCGTTTCGCAGGCAACGTTCGCGCCGCTGGAAACTGGCGCTGCTCACGCCATTTGCCACGTTGATCTTTTTGCACGTTTTTGATTGGCCGGCGCTCTCGGGATTTTTTGCCGGAGCGTTGCTGGCGGTGGTGATCACGGTGCGCCACAAAAATGTGCAGACTTTCACGAAATCGGTATTGGAAAGCTTCGAGAGCGTGGCGCCGGCGGTGATTTTGATCGTCGGCATCGGCATGCTGCTCAATTCCGTCAAGCACCCCAACATCAGCGAGGCCTTGCGGCCGCTTTTGCTCGCCATGTCTCCGCGGCAGAACGGTTTTTTTTTCGTGGTGATCTTTTCGCTCATGGCGCCGCTGGCGCTTTATCGCGGGCCGTTGAATATCTGGGGCATGGGAAGCGGCGTCGCCGCCGTTCTGCTCGCCACCGGCGCGTTGGAGCCGAATGCGATCATGGCCATGCTCATGTCGGTCGGCGCGCTGCAAGGCGTTTGCGATCCGACCAACACCGCCAACGTTTGGATTGCGAATTTTGCCAAAGTGGATACCGCCGATATTTTGCGCTCGACGATTGTCTACGTATGGCCGCTGGCGATTGTCGCGCTGGCAATCGCTGCAATGATGTATTTTTGATCTGGAATTATGGATGCTGAAAAACAAAAAATTGCCAAAAGGCACCTGGTGCTTTTGACCGCAGGCATTATCGCTTTGCTCAGCTTGTTGTCGCTCATGACTTCGTCAAATCGTTCCGCCCCCGCCATGCCGGCGGATACGATACATCAACAATCACGAAAGGCTGAAGAATGTCTAAACTGCCACGCCAACAACGCCACCGCCGTCCGGCCCATGAAACATCCGCCGCAAGCGAATTGCAGCTTCTGTCACGGCAAGAAGTAAAAGCCGAGCATTTCGAGGTTGCGGCGCCCGATGAGCATCAAAACGCCAAGCTCGTGCCGGGCGAAAACAAGCGCGTGCGAGGTTTGGTGCGCCAGCTTTTGACCGAGCTTGGCGAAGATCCTGAACGCGAAGGTCTGTTGCGCACCCCGAAACGCGTCGACCGCGCCCTGCATTTTCTCACCGCCGGTTATCATCATGACATTGATGAAATTCTTAACGGCGCGTTGTTCGAGGAAAAATACAACGAGATGGTGATCGTGAAGGACATTGATTTTTACAGCCTGTGCGAGCATCATCTTTTGCCGTTTTTTGGAAAATGCCACGTGGCTTACATTCCCAACGGCAAGGTGGTCGGGCTCTCGAAGATTCCACGCATCGTCGATGTGTTTGCGCGGCGATTGCAATTGCAAGAACGCCTGACGACGCAGATCGCCAAAGCTATTATGAAAGCGCTGCAGCCGGAGGGCGTCGCGGTGGTGACTGAAGCGCGCCATTTGTGCATGATGATGCGCGGCGTGCAAAAGCAAAACACCGTCGTCACCAACAGCGCGCTGCTCGGCATTTTCCACGACGACCGCGCCTGCCGCGAGGAATTCATGCAATTGATCGGGCATCGGCAGATGGGGTAATCATCAAGTTATGGAAAGGAGCGTTTGGGGATGAAAATTACCGGGTTCATTTGGCTTGATGAGTTATGGCAAGAAATAAGAAACAAACATTCCGGCGTGATCCGCTGCCTGAAAATTTTAACTTGTTTCAAGAGTTTTGGGAATTCTGGGACACGCACAGCACTGCCGATTACGAAGATTTCATGGAAGAAATTGACGTGCAGCTAAACCTTGGCTCGAATAAAATCTATTATGCTGTAGCGAAAGATTTGATCGCCATTATAAACTTATCTTTGGAACGCAGTTTAGAACCTTTTGGAGGTACAAAATGACAGTTCATGATGCAACTATCGCCAAAATTCAAAAATTGCCCGAACCTCTGGTCCAAGAAGTTGGTGATTTTGTCGACTTCGTTTTGATGAAGCGTGATAACACGCGTTGGCTATTGTGGAGGCAATTTAACGAATCTTTAGAACTCACCGAATCAGATTTTCGTGACTACTTGCTTAACTTGGAAGACTATGAAGACCGTCTGGCACGTGGAGAAATCCAATGGTAACGATTAGCCAGGATTCTGTTGTGCTTGGTGAGCAGATTAGGGTAGTGGATAAGCGCAGGATCATCAAAGTGCTCGGTCATCTCGACCAGCCTTATATTGATGAAATAGCTAAAGCCCTTCGAGCAATTTTAGGATTGTAATGAGGTGTTGCATAACGATAACCTTCATTGAAAAAGTTAGGAGGCGGTCCCATGAAACTGACATATTTAAGCCATTCGTGTTTCCTTCTGGAAACCGGCACGCATCGTTTGCTTATCGATCCGTTCCTTTCCGGCAATCCCAAAGCGCCGGTCAAGCCGGAAGCGGTCAAGTGTGATTTCATTTTGATCTCGCACGGCCACGGCGATCACGTCGGCGATGCGGTGGCGATAGCGAAACGCAACAATGCCACGATCATTTCCAACTACGAGATTGCGACGTATTGCAGCAAGCAGGGCGCGAACGCGCACGCCATGCACATCGGCGGCGGCCACAATTTTCCGTTTGGCCGCGTGAAGCTGACGATTGCGCATCACGGTTCGGGTTATCAGACCGACGAGGGCTTTCTTTATCTCGGCAATCCGGTGGGATTTCTCATCACCACCGGCGGCAAGACGATTTATCACTCCGGCGACACCGGTTTGTTCATGGACATGCAGCTCATCGGCCAGATGAATCGCATCGACGTGGCGCTGCTGCCGATTGGCGACAATTTTACGATGGGCATCGACGATGCCGCGAAGGCGGTGGAATTTCTCAAGCCGCAAACGGCGATTCCGATGCACTACAAAACCTTTGAGGTGATCGACGCCGATCCACACGAATTCGCCCGCAAGGCCTCGGCCACCGGCGCGCGCATCGAAGTGCTGGACATCGGCAAGAGCTTTGAATTCTAATGGACGAGATTCGCAGTGAGCAGAATCAAACAGATTCAGGCGCTTGTTTGTAATGGTCTCTACTACTTGACCGAGCATGCCGATGATGAGGCCATGGTTGAGGGTTTCGATACGATGAAATCAGGAGAAATTATTATGGAGTTTTGGCATGGCGAAAGGTGTGAATATTGCGGTGGCCCCATTGTGGAAAAAAAATCGACCTCTTACGCAAGGTCAAGCGAAAATATGTGCTTGTCAAGAACGTCCCTGCTGGTGTATGTTTTGAATGTGGCACTCGCTATTATGCCGCCAACGTGCTCAAAACAATTGACGCAAGAGTTCGCGGACGCGGGAAGGCAGAAAGAAAAATTCTCATGCCGGTATATTCGCTTTAATCTTTAGCGCTTAAAACCCGCTTTCGACGTCATCACTGCCGATCCGCATGGGTTTGCTTACAATGCTTTTGCATCTGGAGTCCGTGTCGAAGCCTTGGATATTGGAAAAAGTTTTGATTTAAATTACGCTATGCCCTCGTCCCTCTATTCTCGGCCCTCGGCTCAAAAACTGGCCGTAATCGGCGATCCGATTTCGCATTCACTGTCGCCGGTTTTACAGAATTTTCTGATTCGCCATTTCGCGGTGCCTTTCACCTACGAAGCGTTGCACGTTCGTTTGGCTGACTTGCCGGCGATGATGCAACGCCTGCGCGACGGCGAGTTTCGCGGCATTAACGTTACCATACCGCATAAGCAAGCGGTGCCGCCGTTTCTCGGTGAGATCGACGAAACGGCGGCGCGAATTGGCGCGGTGAACACGATTACGGTTGATAACGGGAAATTGTTTGGTTATAACACGGATGTTATCGGTTTCCGGCGCAGTCTCGAAGCCGCGAACGTTTCGGTGGAGGGGAAAACGGTGCTCGTTCTCGGCGCCGGTGGCGCTGCGCGCGCCGTGGTTTTCGCACTGCTGGCGCGCGCCGGAAAATTTTTTTTGTGCAATCGCAGCCCGGCGCGTAGCGAAGAGTTGATGGCGACTTTCGCAAAATACGCGGCCGACGGCCAACTGTTAAATGTGCCGTGGCCGCATCGCAGTTCGTGGATCACGACAAACGTGCCGGATATTATCGTCAATGCCACGCGCCTCGGCATGCATCCGCAGATTCACGAGTCACCGCTGCCAAAGCACGTTTTTGCGCCCAATCAAGTGGCGGTTGATCTTGTTTATAACCCGCTACAAACGGCCTTTTTGCAGGCAGCCTCGACGGCAGGTGCAAAGGCGATAAACGGCCTCGGCATGCTGATTTATCAAGGCGTCGCCGCGCTGGAGTTGTGGAGCAAAAAGCCGTTGGATATTCGCGAGATTTATTCTAATTTAGAAAGCGCACTGCGAAACGCACTGAAGTAAGTTCAATCATCCAGCAACAATATGAGCCATCTGCGATATTTTACTGCCGGTGAGTCGCACGGCGAAGCTTTGGTCGGTATATTAGAAGGTATGCCGGCGTGCGTAACCCGGTCGGCTCGACTGGTTAAATTATCAGCTTGCTAACATGAGTCATTTGCGATATTTCACGGCTGGCGAATCTCACGGCCAGGCCTTGGCCGGCATTTTAGAAGGCATGCCAGCGGGGCTGGAAATCGATGAGGAGTACATCGCCGTCCAACTCCATCGCCGGCAACAAGGCTACGGTCGCGGCGGCCGCATGCGCATTGAAAAGGATCGCGCCAAAATTCTCAGCGGCGTGCGTTTTGGCAAGACCATCGGCAGCCCCATTTCTCTGCTCGTCGAAAATCTCGACTGGAAAAATTGGCAGGAGAAAATGGCCGTCACCGTAGCCCAGTCGGCCCGACTGGACGAAATTCCCAAAGTCGAGATTCCTCGCCCCGGCCACGCTGACCTCGCCGGCGCCATCAAATATGGTTTTGATGACATCCGCAACGTGCTCGAACGTGCCAGCGCGCGCGAGACCACGATGCGCGTGGCGTTGGGCAGCATCACTAGAAAATTTCTTGAAGATTTTGGCGTCGTCATCGCCAGTCACGTTTTACAACTGCACGAGGTGCGAAGCCGTTTCTCGCTGGTTGATTTGGGCAAACCGGACAGTCCGTTCGATTTTTCTGCAACCGAATTGAATGCGCGCGCCGATGCTTCGCCGGTGCGCTGTTTGGATGGCGAAGCGGAAAAGCTGATGATCGCGCGCATCGACGCAGCGAAAGAGAAGCGCGACACCGTCGGCGGCATTTTTGAAGTGGCGGCATTCAATCTTCCCGTCGGCCTCGGCAGCTACGTGCATTGGGATCGCCGTCTCGACGCCCGCATTGCCGCGGCGATGATGAGCATTCAAGCCATGAAAGGCGTGGAAATCGGCGACGGCTTTGGCGGCGCGACGCGATGGGGCAGTGAGGTGCATGATCGAATTTATTATAATGCTGAGCGCGGCTACCATCGTTCATCCAACAACGCGGGCGGGCTCGAAGGCGGTGTAACGAATGGTCAACCGCTCGTCGTGCGTGTAGCGATGAAGCCGATCTCCACGCTCATGCAGCCGTTGGACTCGGTCAACATTCGCACGAAAGAAGCGACGCCTGCACACATCGAACGCTCGGATGTTTGCGCGCTTCCGGCTGCCGGAGTGATTGGCGAGGCGATGTTGGCGTTGGTGCTCGCGGATGCACTTATAGAAAAATATGGAGGGGATTCGATGGAAGAAATTCGAGTGCGTCTATCTGCAAAATAGCCGATACGGTGCGCCTTTTAAGTAGAGAAATTTTCTTTTTTTGCAATTCATTTTCCAGACAAGCCGTCTGAGTTACGATTCGTTGCGAGTCCCCTACGAGCGTAGCCTTTTCGTTACAAGTTATTTGAGATTTCCGGTGAATAAAATTTTCCTGATCGGCTTCATGGGCTGTGGCAAGAGCACGGTTGGCCGGTTGCTGGCCGCGCGACTCAATTGGAATTTTATCGATCTCGACGAGCAGATCGTGGCGCACGAGCAGATGCCCATCGAGCAAATTTTTGCAGTGCATGGCGAGCCGTATTTTCGCGCTTTGGAGTTGGCCTTGCTCGAACCGCTGCTTTTTCACGAGAAAATGGTCGTCGCGCTCGGCGGCGGTACGCCGGTGCAAGAAGCGGCCTGGCCGGTTCTGCGTCACGGCTTGACAATTTATTTGCGCTGCCATCCCGACGAGCTGTTTCGGCGCTTGAAAGATGACCATCAACGCCCGATGCTCGGACGCATGCCGCCGGATGAGCGTTTGCTGCACATCAAGAACTTGCTCACGCTGCGCGAGCCATTCTATTGTCGCGCCGATTTCACCGTCGATAGCTTCGCCGAGCACCCGGCGGCAGAAACCGCGGCAATCGTGGCGCAATTCGTGCGCGAGACCGTTCTCAAGAAGCCGGTGGTTTTATAAACGCGATCGAGGAATTATTTCGCCGAAAATCGCCGAAGTCACCGAGAAAAACTTTTGCCGCACAAAAGTCCCCAACTTTTAACTTGAAATGCCCAGCCTCTCCAACGCGCGCTGAAAGAGCGGATCGCATTCTGCCGGCGCGACGGGGCCGAGCCATTCGATGGCGCCGGTGCGCGCTTTGAAGTAGCGTGGCAAGTGAGGAAGAACGACGCCACCGCCACCCACGGGATCATTGGCGCCAAAAACAATGCGCCGCAAGCCGTGAATCAAGAGCGTGCCAAGACACATCAGGCACGGCTCGAGCGTGGTGTAGCAAGTCATTTCGTTTGCGCGCGGCCACAGCTCAACCGGAACGCTTTTCAACGCTTCGATTTCGGCATGCCGGCCAGGCTGGTAAACCGGCGCGAGCATCGCATTGCCGCCGGCGCCGATGATGCGATCATCCAATGTAATCACCGCACCGATGGGGAGGTTGCCGAGTTTCTCCGCTTCCAGTGCGAAGCGGATGGCGTGTTGAAGGTGGGAGAGGTTCATGTTTTGATTAACAGCCTGCGCCAAATAATTATTTCTTCCTGCCGAGAAAATACCCGCCCAAGCACGTTGTAAGGATTTGCCACTTCTGCCGACCAATTTCAGAAACAAAATAACTGCGATTAAGATAGCCGAAAATTTTTACAAACAGAGCAAGTTTTTGGCTCACGAAAGTGGAACAGCTCACGGAAAATTCTTTGAAATTTTATTCCGTGAGCCGTTCCAATTCCGTGAGCGAGTTTTTACTTGTCGGTTTGAGGCGCAGTTTTGCTGAATATTTACTGGAATGAAAACATCTACCCATCTCGCTCTCACTCAATTGGAGATTTTGGCATGAGCTCGCAAGGACGAAAAAAAGTGGTGATTCTCGGCGGCGGCTTTGGCGGGTTGTATACGGCGCTGCAGTTGGATAAGACGCTGGCGCGCGATCCCGGGGTTGAAATCACGCTGGTCAATAAAGAAAATTTTTTCTTGTTTACGCCGATGCTGCACGAAGTGGCGGCGAGCGATCTCGACATCACGCACATCGTGAATCCGATTCGCAAGCTGCTCAAGCGCGTGCGCTTCTTTGACGGTGACGTGGAGCTGATCGATTTGCAAAGAAAGCGCGTCATCGTCTCGCACGGCCTGGAAGGGCAGAGGCACGACCACGAATTGGAGTACGATCATCTCGTGCTCGGACTCGGCGCGATTACGAATTTCTTCAACCTGCCCGGCCTGCAAGAGCGCGCGATCACGATGAAATCGCTCGGCGATGCTATTCATTTGCGGAATCGTTTGATTGAGAATCTCGAAGAAGCGGATTTCGAGTGCGCCATCGGCGGCCGCGATCATCTGCTCACCGTCGTTGTCGCCGGCGGCGGTTTTGCCGGCGTTGAAACGATTGCCGGCGTGAATGACTTTCTCCGCGAAGCCGCCAAATTTTATCCACACTTGAGCGAAGCGCTCATCCGCGCCGTGCTGGTGCATCCCGGCGCAGTGATTTTGCCGGAGCTGGGCGAGAAGCTGGGCCGCTACACGCAGAAAAAACTGGCCGAGCGTCAGGTGGAAATCCGCGTCAACACGCGCGTGAAAGGCATCTCGGATCGCGGCGTGGAGTTGAGCGATGGGACGATGGTCAAAGCGAATATTTTGGTGTGGACGGCCGGCACTTCGCCGAATCCGTTGTTGGAAATGCTGCCGTGCAAAAAAGAGAAAGGCCGCGTGGTGGTCAATCAGTTCATGGAAGTGCCGGATCATCCCGGCGTGTGGGCGCTCGGCGATTGCGCCGTGGTTCCCGACCCGACGGGCAAGCCTTATCCGCCGACGGCGCAACACGCGATTCGCGAGGGCAAGGTCTTGGCACAAAATATCACCGCGGCGATTCGCGGCGGCAAGAAAAAGCCGTTCGTCTTCAAAACCATCGGGCTGCTGGCGGCGATTGGCCGGCGCACCGGCGTGGCGCAAATCTTCGGATATAACTTCTCCGGATTTTTCGCCTGGTGGATGTGGCGGACGATTTACTTGAGCAAGCTGCCGCGCTTCGAGAAGAAGTTTCGCGTGGCGCTGGATTGGACGCTGGATTTGCTCTTTTCAAAAGATCTCGTGCAGTTTGAAACTTTGCGCGCGCCGGTGGTTTCGCACACGCACGACGAGAAACTTGAGTCCAGTGACAATGGCAAGATGGTTCCCGAGCCGGCGGCTCGACACGAGATGTTGCAAACGGTGTAATACATGAGTATCGGCTAAAAACAAAATTAGAGAAATTTAAATGATACCTAATTTTATTGACTACCAGATGGAGGCTTTAATAAAAAGCCCAATTTTCAAGGCTTTTCTAAAGGTTTCATTTAAATTTCTCAAAATAGAATTTAGCCGATACTCATGTAATAACCACTGCTGAGCGAGTCGGCATGAAAAAGGCGCGCTCTTCGCCCTACTGCTTTATAGCCAAGCCGCGCAAAACGATCCCACTGCCAATGTCGCCAATGTAGGTTGCCGCGCCTGACAACAGATCGATCGTATACAATCCGGACCCTCGATTCCCCACCGTTGTCAAAGCGGCGTAAGCGGTGCTATCCTTGCCGGTGATATCAAAACCGACAAAATCAGAAATGACGACGCCCAGTGGTCCAACCGTGTACAACTGGCCGTTGTTGGGCGATGGCAACGTGGTCAGGACGCCGAGATTGGAATCGATGGCGTACAAGGTTGTCGAGCGTGCTGCAATGACACTATTGGTGTAAGCGGTGCCGACGATGTAGGCATTGAATGCCGCATTGATGTCAGTTACGGCGTAGGCAAGCGTGGTATCCCTGTTGCTCACGACCCCGGTATCCGGGTCCAAACGCAAATCCTGTTTCGCATTGCTGTGCAGGCGAATGCGATCCGGTACCGGATTGAAATCAAACCCGAAAGACGTTCCGACGATGGCAGGGAAGAAGTTGGTTGTTCCCAACGATATGGATTCGCCGGAAAGGGTGTCAATCACATATATTCGATTGGAACTGCCCAGCCCGTAAAGCCGGCGGTCGGCTGGACGGAAATCGATGCCCAAGATGGTTTCGCCGTCCAGCAGGCCGGAGATGGCGAATGTGTTGGTAATCGTGCCGGGACTCTCGCTGCCAAAGCGCACGAGATTATTCACGATGTCCACGCCATAAAGCGGGCGGCCTTGCACGGCAGGAAGCATGACCATGCGGTTTTGGCAGGCCGGCAAAATCATCCCGAGCAAATACAATATTAATGCCGAGAGTACGAGCAATCTCGACTTCGTACCAAAATTTATGAGCTTCATAGGTCGCTGAGAAGATAAAATAAGACAAATTAATTTTTTCGTAACGCGGCAATTTGCCGCAACCTTAACAAGCGCAGCCAAATCCGTCAACCGCCAATTAACGCTAATCAACGCGAATAAAAAATTAGCGTGAATTAGCGGTTCGTTAAAAAATCTTCGTCCCGCAGGGCGGGAATAGTTTTCAAGGGTCATACTAGTTAATGAGAATGTGCAAAATCGAAGCCAGATTTTTTGCGCGTGATTTTCGATGCTGATGCAGAAAAATTGGCCATGTGCCCTGACAAATTGGTAAGTGAAATACAGGAATGAGAGTGTGAGTTTAGCGGTCGGACCCGGAGTGCAATGCTTTAGCATTGCCCCACTGAAAGCGGGACACTCCGAGTTCTCTCGGCTAAATTCAAATGAATGAAAGAAGGGGAGAGGTGGAGCGAGTTAGAATTTTCGCGGCGGGATTTTGAAATTTTTCTTGCTTTTTGAATGATTTTTGGGGAAATTCAAAGGCGCTAAAAATGACAAATCCGTAATTTGGGCAAAACTCAATCAGCAGGAATTAAGATGAGCAGCTTCATCAAAATCTTAACCGGCGCGTCTTCCGCAAGGGTCGCACTCCTGGCGCCGCTCGTTTTCATTTTTCACGTGGTGGAGGAAGCTCCCACGTTTGTGAGCTGGTTCAACAGCCTTGTTGAGCCGGACATCACGCCGCGCTCCTTCCTGCAAGTGAATGTCTCCGTCCTCGTGATCACGATCGTTCTTTCCCTTCTCTTCGCCCTCTCCAAAGAGAAAGCGGCGGCGATGTTGTTCCTGGGTTGGTTGAGCTTGTTCATGTTTGCCAATGCCATTTTCCACATCATCGCCACGCTCGTACACGCGCGGTACTCGCCCGGCACGGTCACGGCGGCGACGCTCTATTTGCCTTACTTTTTCTGGTTTCTCTCCCGCCTACACAAAGATTTCGCCATGAACTTCGCCGCGACCGTTGCCGTCATCGTCGTGGGTTCGCTCCCGATGTTCGCGCACGGCTATCTGATCGTGTTCGAGGGTGGAAGGCTTTTTTAGCCCACGATTGAAATCGCCGGCTAAAAGCTGAAGCCGCCTAAAGACGGCTTGTCCCTCATTGGAGGATGAGAAGATGAGGTGAAATTCGGATTCCTTACACCTCTTCAATTTTCCAATCCGTAATCGCCTGCTGTGCAGTGTCGAAATTTATCCCCAAAAGAAAAATCTTACGGCCGCTTTGCAAATACTTCTCGTGATACCTTTTCTCGCGAATCTGCGCAATGGCATGAGCCGCCGGCTGATTGCACTTTAGCTCGATGACGTAAACCTTGTCCTTGAACTCCACCGCCATATCCATCCGTCCTCGAGAAGACAGCGATTCGGTGTGCACCAGAACTCCCGAAGCGGCGACCATCAGATAGAACACCGTGTGATAATAGGCCTCGCCCTGTTGCTGAAACTGGGTGTAGGGAATTGCGGTGAGGATGGCATTGGTCGTTGCGATGAATTGCTCGAGGTCTTCCTGTGCCAGATATTGATGCAGGCGTTTGAATTGCGCCTTCTGCACGGTATCGGTAATCTCGACCAGGCTATCGTAAAGATAACTCGAAAAAGCGGTTTTAACTTCTTGGTTGGGGTAGCCCAGGCGATAAAGAACGCCGTCGTAGCCGCGAATCGTCACGTAGCCGGTTTGGAAAAGTAACGCCTCCAATCGCAAGTTTTCCAGATCATACGTTGAAAAAGCCGTCTCCGGAATTTCCATGTTTTCGAGATTCGGGATGGGATAGTCCTGTTCCTTGATCAGGTTGACCAAAAAGCTCGGCGTGGCCGTTTCAAACCAAAAATTTTTAAAATCATATTCCGAAAACACATTGACAATGGAATAGGGATTGTAGACGGGCAAATCGATTTTAGTAAAACGATGGCCGTTGTACCACTCCCGCAGCAGGTGCAAAATTTCATCACGGGTCGTTTGCCCGATTTTGGCAAATTCGGCAAGCCAATCGCTGAAATACGTCTCCAGCTCTTCTTGTGTATAGCCCAACATCCCTGCATAAGCCGCGTGCATGGTCAGGTCTTGCAGGTTGTTCAAATCCGAAAAGATGCTCACCTTGCTGAATTTCGAGATGCCGGTGATGAAGGCAAAACGCATGGCTGCCGAAACCTCGGCTTCCTTCAATACCCCGAAGAACTTCTTCAAAATGTCGCGGTTCTGCCGCGCCATCTGCAATCCCTCTTCACCTTTTCCCAGGTGCGTAATGATCGGCTTGTCATATTCATCGATCAGAACTACGACTTTCTCCTGGTATTTCTTATGTATCTCGGTTATCAGCTTCACAAACGTGCGGGGCAAGGAATCGTGTTTCAATGCAATATCATGTTCGCCGGCCATTTCGTCGAGCAAACTGAACAGGTCATTTTCCAGCACTTCGGCATCCGTTACATCTATGCCGTTAAAGTCAACAACCAACACCGTATGCGGCTTCCACTGCCAATCGCTGCTTTCAATCCATAGCCCTTTGAAGAGTTCCTGTTTGCCTTCAAACAGGGTCTTCAAGGTCGAAACCAAGAGCGATTTGCCGAAACGGCGTGGGCGGGCAAGAAAATAGTAGGCCTGCGGTATGCGCACCATCTCGTAAACATAACGAGTTTTGTCTACATAGACAAAATTGCCGTTGATCATCTGGGCAAAATCCGGCACGCTTATAGGCAAAAATTTTTCCATACTTCTGTTTCTCCGGATGTCACTTCACATGCTACGGCGATATTTTGCACCTTCAATTTAACTGAAAAAACCGAGTAATGCAACGAAAATGCGAGCGGCTTGAAATTGACAAAGACTTTTAGAACTTTTTTCAACTTCGGCTGTTCAAGTGGAATATAACCAGGAGAGAGGAAAACATGCGCCATCTGATTATCGTCGCGCTCGGTTTGATGAGCTTGCTCCCGACGCGCGCTGCCGCTCAAAACGTGCGGTTCGAGGCGGACAGCGCTTATGCTTATTTGGAGCACCTGTGTGTGAAAATCGGCCCGCGCCCGATGGGCTCGGTCAATGAGCGTGCCGCGTTGCAATGGACGGTTGAACAATTTCGCCGCTTTGGCGCGGATACTGCTTACGTCATGCCCGTCCCGGAAGCCAATGGAATGGTCAATACCAACAGCGGAGTGGCGATTGGCATCTTGCACGGATCTACCGATAGCACCATCGTCATTGGTGGCCACATCGACTCGTCCGGCCGGGAAATTCCCGGTGCGAATGATGACGGTTCCGGCACCGCCTGCATGATCGAGCTGGCGCGGGTTTGGAGCCAGCGGCCGCGCCGATTTACTTTGCTCTTTGCCGCGTTTGGCGGCGAGGAAAGCGGTTTGGTGGGATCGAAGTATTTTGTCGATCATTATGCCGCGCTCGACAAGGTCAAGCTGATGCTGCAAATCGACATGGCCGGCAGCAACGAGGCGCTCATTCCATTTATTGACGCGAGCAGCACGCACCAAGCGCCGGCTTGGCTGGTCGAAGATGCTTATGCCATCGACCGTGTGCTCGGATATAACAGCCTGGATTATCCCACCCACTTTTTCTCGATTAATTTTGCCTTTCCCGGAGGCGGCGCCGCCGGCTCGGATCACATGCCGTTTCTCGAAAAAAATATTCCGGCGATTGATTTCACTGCCGGCGTCAACACCTCGCCAATTCACACACAGCGAGATGGCATGGAGCTTATTCCCAAGCCGATGCTGGCGCGCAGCGGACTTTTGGTGGATGGGCTGTTGACGAAATATCAAGAGCAGGGCATCCCCGCGCCGAAAAAGGGGAATTACATGCTCTGGGGAGCTTTCGGCGGCCGGCTGTTCATTCCCTATTGGCTGCTGGTGGCGACAAATGGGCTGGCGCTTTTGCTCGGTGGCTTGGCTTTTTATCACAGCCGCCGCATGCGCCTGCAAATCGAAAAGAGCCAGCGGGCAAAATTTTCCGGCTTCAAGATTTTTTTTATTATGCTGTTGATCGCTATTTTTGTGCAGCTTGGTGAGGCGCTGATGCAATTTATAAAAGGATTACGTTATTCATGGTTGGTGCCATTAAATCATTATTTGTGGTTCGCCGCATTATGGGCGGTGGCAGGAGTTTGGCTTGGCTCGCAGTTCACGCGGTTTTGGCGATTTAGTCCCGACCCGTATGTCTATGCTAAAAGAGCCGCTATTTTTCTTTTCATCTTAACCATTTTGTTCGGGCTTTCCGGCGCACGTCTGGCATTATATCCCGCGCTTTCGCTCATCGCTTTGAGCCTGGCGATTTTTGTGCCGAATGCCTGGTTCAAATTGGGCGCGACGGTGGCCGCGTTCATCCCGATGTGGCGCTTGATGTTTTTCGAAATGTTCCCTCTCGGCGCGCGCTCTTTGAGCGGAGCGGGATTGGGAATCAATAGTTTTCTCGAAGCGTTTTTGTACAGCGCGGTGCTCACGATTTTAATAACATTTTGGTTTTTGCCAATTCTCTATTCGGTGGGTTATGCTTTCGCGAATGCTCAGTCAGCTTTGAATCTGCTCAAGCCCTTTCGCAGTCTCGCCGCAGGCTTTGTGATCTTGCTGGCCATTGTCGGATACGGCGGCTATTTGTACGCGCTGCCGGCTTATGACGAAGCTTGGCGCGCCGCGCTGCACGTTAACGCCGAATATCAATTGCCCAAAGGGGAGAGCAAGCTGCATTTATCGGCAACGAGTATTTTCGCCAGGTTGATCTCACCGCAGATACGCTGCAACGCCATTACGACGAGCGCATCCACGAAGATGAGATTCCGCTTCAATTCAAGGCGGATTGGCTAAAATTTTCCGGAGTGGATTCGGTGGCACACGGCGAGAGGGATACGGTATTCGCCAACTGGCAGATCGTCAGCTCGCGGCCATGGTTTCAAGTTTCGCTGAAGCTTCAGGTCGATACTCTGCAAATTCAGGACATTCAGACGCGCCTCAAATATAAGCATCGGCGCGACGAATTGACATTTTCCTGGTACGCCGAGCCGCCGGAAACTTTACAAGTCACTGCGCGGTTCACGATTTCGAGAGGCGCTAAAGTCACCCGCAAGATTGAAGCGCAATATGCGGAAATGCCGTTCCCCATCCGCGTAACCGCAGCGCTTGCCGATGTAGTCTATCGAACGAAAGTTACTTATCAGGATACGCTCAAGTTTACGGACAAGCCGCCAGCAAGCGGTACAGTTGATTGAGTCTCTTTAAAGCAAAAACCATGGCAAAACTATTTTGGGCAAAATAATTAAAAAATTGTTTTGCCCTTAATCGTTTTGCCTTAGGTGTTTAACCAACACAATTCCGTTTTTTTTTTTTGATTTTCTATCAGCTAAATCCGCTCAATCCGTTTACTTTGTTTTTTTGTAAGCGGATTGAGCGGATACTTGAAATTGACCAGCCACTCCGAGCGTTCGGTCACATTAATTATTTCTTCGCCGGCTTCTGCAACTGGCTTTGCGCGTCTTTGAGATTTTGGGCGGCCATTTTGTGCTCTTCCGGAAAGGTGGCAGCCGTCCAGATTTGCAAAGCCTTTTCGAAATAGGCGATGGCCTGGCGCAGATTCACTTTGCGGTCATTGGCGGATAATTCCACATAAGCGTTGCCCAAATTGTTTTGGGTCGAGGCCCATTCGGAAGGGAAATCCTCTTTGGTGAACACGCGCAAGGCTCCCTCAAAGGCGGCGATGGTTTTTTGCAGATTCTCCATGCGATCGCCGGTGGTCAAGCTCGCATACGCAATGCCCAAATTGTTCTGCGTCATGGCCCATTTCAACGGAAAGTCTTTTTCGGTGCGAACGCGCAGCGCGGCCTCATAAGCGGCAATCGCCTTTTGCAAATTCGCGCTCTGATCGCCGGAGGGCAAATCCGCGTATGCCGCGCCGAGATTGTTCTGCGTCATGGCCCAGTCCGCTGGAAAGTCGTTTTCAGTATAAATTTTCAGAGCGGTTTCAAAAGCGTTGATGGCGTTCTGCAAATTCCCGCTGTGGTCGCCTGTGGGTAATTTCAAATAAGCGACGCCCAAATTGTTCTGCACGCCCGCCCAATCCACCGCATAGTCTTTTTCGGTATAGACTCGTAACGCGGCGTTGTAGGCGGCGATGGCCTTTTGCAGATTTTGGCTTAGGTCACCGGTGGGCAGATCCGCATAAGCGTTGCCCAGGCTATTTTGAAGGTTGGCCCAGTTCACCGGAGAAGCCTTCTCCGTGAAAACGCGCAACGACGCCTCATAGGCAGCGATCGCCTGTTGCAGATTCTTGGCGCGATTGCCCGTGGGCAATAACCCCAAGGCGTTGCCTAAATTGTGCTGAACAATCGCCCATTTTTCGGGAGAACTTTGCTTCGTATAAAGTCCAAGAACCGTGTCATAGTATGCGATGGCTTGCTGCAAATGCCAGGTGCTCTCCTTCTGGCCCTTCGCCAGATACTGATGGCACTTGCCGGCGTAATATCGAATCTCATTCAATTCGACGGCATTGGCCCCCGGCTGCGCCAGCACCGCTTTGAAATGCGCCAGCGCCGCGGCGAAATCCTCGCGGTCAAAAAGGATATAGCCGGCCACGAAGTGAGTGACATAAATCGGATCATTAACCGATTCCGCGGTTAAATTCACTTCACTGAGATTTTGCGCCGCCATGGTGCGATCGGCTAACTTGGCGGCGCGGGGCTGGTCGTCCACAACCGTCAAGCGCGGGTGAAATTTCTTGTCGCCAACCTGCGCTCCCCAAATGACCAATTTTGCATTGCTGTTCTTGCCGAACCGGCGCGCCTGTTGATGCGCCTGCGCCAACCCCAAATCTTCCGACACGTTTTTGTTGTGCGGGCGTACTTCGATCTTGAAGCTGGAGGCCTCTTCGCCGAGGGCGGTATTTACCGTGCGCAACAAATCGCGTTGCAAAGAGTTTTTCGTGTCATCGCCCTCGATGCGCAAGATGAGAACCCCGGCGGCCTCGCGCGGGAAAATGTAATACGGCGAAAAGAAGAGCTGATGGATCGTAATCTCGAATACGCCGATCAGGAAAAGCGCGCCAACAAACAAAAGCTGGAATTTGGCCTTTTTGTTGCCGTCCTCTATGGTTTGGCCGAAATAATAAACACCGCCCAACCCGATGACCAGCAAACCCATGACGAACCAAAAATCAAAACTCGTGAGCTGGGTCAAAATCCTGTCAACGACTCCAAGCATAAATCGGCTCCCTGCTTAAATGCTTTTGATCATGAGCAACTGCAATCAGTGGAAAACGGGCAGGACGGGGCGTCGTCAACAGCGTTATGGCTTTTGCATGTTTGACGCCGCAAACTTCTCTCGCCATTGCCTTTTCTAAGAACAGCCTCGTCACCTGCGGCGAGGCTTCTTCCTCATAAACCTGATAAACGACCTTTTCTTTTTCGCGGCGCACCAGCCGTATTCCCAACAATCGTTCTTCACTCAATAACGCTCGCGCGAGCCATCCGCCAATTTCAGCTTCGGTGAGCTTGCACGAGAAAGTATAAGTTGCATCAGCCTGTGGAATAAAATCCGGAATATTCGGAGCAGCCAACAACTCTTCCAGATCAAATTCTCCTATGCCACACGGCTGCGCATCCAAACGTGATTTGATGAAATTTAGAAAACGAGCAATACGGAAAAGCGTAACAAGATCGCGGCGAGAGAAATTCGGCGTTGCCACCGGGAAGCAAGTGGAGCGCTGCAGCGCCAGTTCGGGAGAAGGCAGGAGGCCGCGTTCGAGGCATTGTCGGTAACTCTCCGTGCCAGGCGTGGCATAAAATACGCTCGGGCCGATGAGCACGGGGCGTTGCATGAGATGAATGATCGAGTCGAGCATTTCGTCAATCGTCGAATCCGGCAGGCCGAGAATGACGTAGTTTACCATCTCCATACTGAGTTCCGCAGCCTTTTTCACAACACGATCAAAGTGGCTGGTGGATCCAGGACGTTTGGTGGCGCGTTGTTGCTGCTTGTCGCTCGTCACCAACGCAAGATTCAGCGCGCGAAAGCCGGTGCGTTTCATCTCTTCCACCAGCGGCTCGCTGATATTGGCCGCGGAAATACCGTTCATCGCCAGCAGCTCGATTTGTCCCTCGCCAAATTCTTCGCGAATCGCCGCGAGAATTTTTGCCGCGCGCTTTTGATCGAAGCTGAAGTTGTCGTCTTCAATATCAAAAATCTCGGTGCCGTATTGCTCGCGGCAGAGCTTCATCTCGTCAATGACGCTGTTGATCGAGCGCGTGCGAAATTGCCGGCCAGCGGTGAGAAAGATGGAGCAAAACGTGCAGTGGTAGGGGCAGCCTCGGCTGGTCACCAACATCGTCAAACGTTTGCCGCCGAGCGTGTAGCGCGCCGGATCAATCAACTCGCGCGCAGGAAATGGCAACGTTTCGATGTCCTCGATGAGATCGCCATGTTCGGGCAAATGAAGCTTGCCATTAGTTTTGTATCCGATACCGCAAATCGAATCGACGGCCGATAATCTGCCATCAGCAAGCGCCGCAACCAACTCCGGCAACATGTGCTCGCCTTCACCGAGCAGAACAAAATCGACGTTGGGATTGGTGAGCACTTGTTCCGGACAAGCATTGACATGCGCGCCGCCCATGATGACGGGCCGCGCCGGATCCAGCTCTTTGGCAATCGCCGCCACGCGCAAGGCTTCCCGATAAAACGGCGTGAACAACGATGAGACGCCAATCGCATCCGCTTGCGCCGCGCGAATGCGCTCGCGAATTTCCTCCCACGGCAAGCCATAATGCCGGTAGTGGCTGAAGAGTTTGAACGGACTCAAATTGCCAGGCTGATAATAGCGCTTGAGATAAGCAAACTCCGGCGGCACCTCGATGGTCTGTTTTTTCTCCGTCGCCTGGCAATCGAGAATTTCGACTTCGATTCCGGCTTGCTTTAATGGTGCAGCAAGATAGAGCAATCCCACTGGCAGTGTGCGGATGGTGGTTTGGTAGAAATCCTCGACCGGAGGTTGGATGAGAAGAACTTTCATCTTATTTGTAATGCACCAAGTATTTTACAAATAGAAGCCCGCCTTTGACAGCATCGTAGAATTAATTGCATCTTTCAACAATTTAAGGGCGTGCCGACGATGCGGCTCACCTTTTATTACCCATTTGAGGGCTACATTGGCGTCGATACATTTTTCCATATTTGCCTGTCTCGTTGTTTTCTCATCCGGCGAATCTCTGCGACTACATTAGATTTCCCAGAAAACTTTTCGGCCACCGCATCCAATTCCGCCAAAAGTTTTTCGGCCCGTATTCGCCGTTCTTCCTCAATCTGCTGTTTGGTTTTTTGGGGAGGCTTTGAAACCATCCGGATTGGCCGTGTGCTTAACCGTTGGCTTAACCGGCTGATAAGCTCTAATTGTTGGGTTGGCGGCAATTGTTGTGCGAGCCGCTCAACACTTCGCACAGTTACACCGTTAGCCATTTTGAAATCTCCAAAGTTTTTGTTCCAAAAAGTGATTCGAGGTAAGGTAACCCTCGACACACATACCTCAAAGCTAGCGTATTTAAAATATACGCCACATAGCCTGCCAAATCAAGCTAAAAATCTGAGGCTTTTTAACCATGCGAACAATATGCAGAATCGCCCAACCAACCGCAATAAAAATTTTCGCTGAAAACCGCTTGCTTTTCGATGGAAATTTCATACTTTATTCCATTAACTGAAAAAGCGCTTTCAAATCAATATTGGCTCGACGCTGAACATGCCGAAACTTCATCTCAAACCGAATCGTGATCGCTCGGTGCGTCGCTTTCATCCGTGGATTTTCTCGGGATCGATGCACCGGCTTGAAGGCACGGCGGCGCCCGGCGACGTCGTCGACGTTCTTGCCGCAGACGGCGCTTTTCTCGGGCGCGGGTTTTATAATCCCAATTCCCAGCTTATCTGCCGCATGCTCACTTGGCAGGACGAGCCGATTGACACCGCTTTCTTTCAGCGTAAAATTGCCAGCGCCTACCGCTTACGGCTCGACTTGTTTGGCTCAAACACGCCAAGCGTAACAAACGCCTTTCGCGTGGTAAACGCCGAGGGCGACGGCCTGCCAGGCTTGATCGTTGATCGTTACGCAGAATATCTCGTCGTGCAAATCAGCACGCTCGGCATGTCGCGTTTTCGGAATGAGATCGTTGCCGCATTACAGCAAACCATTCAGCCTCATGGCCTCTTCGAGCGCAGCGCCGGCGCGGCATTGCAAGAAGAAGGCTTGCTGCCGGTGACGCAAGTGCTCACCGGCGCCGAGCCGCCGCCGTTAATTCACATTCGTGAAAACGATCTGCACTTTGCCGTCAACGTTCAAGAAGGGCAGAAGACCGGCTTTTTTCTCGATCAGCGTGAGAACCGCGCGTGGGTTGCACGATTGTGTCAAAATCGAAAAGTGCTGAACGGCTTCGGCTACACCGGCGCGTTTTCCGTGTACGCCAAACATGCCGGAGCGCAACGCGTGGTTACGGTGGACTCTTCGAACGCCGCCATCGATTTGGCAAAACAAAATTTCGTTCTCAACAGCCTCGAAGCCGTGGTGGAGAATTTCGTCGCTGCTGACATTTTTCACTATCTGCGTAGCACGACGCAGAAGTTCGATTTCATTATTCTCGATCCGCCGGCTTTCGCGCATCGCCAAAAGGACGTTAAAAATGCCGCGCGGACTTATAAAGATGTCAATCTGCAAGCGATGAAGATCATCGAACCCGGCGGCTTGTTGCTGACCTGCTCCTGCTCGCAGCCGGTTTCGCCGGATCTCTTTCAGAAAATTCTTTTCGGCGCGGCTGCCGATGCCGGTCGAGTCGTTCGCATTCTCGGGCAAAGCGGCCACGCGCCAGATCACCCGATCAGCATTTATCATCCTGAAGGCAGATATTTGCAAGCAATGTTGTTGCACGTAAGTTAACCAGAATGCTCGGCCCACAAAAAGGAAAAAAGATTTTTCGCGTGTTTAGCGGGCAGATACTCATTTCAATCTTATGACAGCCATTGCCTATTGGATTGGGTTCGGCGCTTTTTGTTGCATCGTGCTCGGCATCGGGTTCCGCATTTATCTTCGCGAGGCCCGCGCCGGCAAACAATTGAACAGCAACGAATTTTGGAATGCAAAAAAATCCCTGTCCGCCAGCTCCGTTGGCTTGTCAATTTCAGCGAGCATGATGTCGATCAGTTGGTCGTGCGTTTACGGCGTGCAGTTGTTTTATTGGTATGGAATCGGCGCCGCGTGGCTGCTCGCCATTCCGTGGCTCATGGCCATGTTGGGTTTTTATCTGTTGGCGCCGCGCTTTCGCCGCCTTCGCGCCTTTTCGCAACCCGAGATGGTCGGACAGCGTTTTGGCCAACGCGCACGCCAACTGCTGGCTGTGCCGCTCGCCATCGTATTTCTGATCTGGTGCGGCGCCGAAATGTACGCCGCGGCGATCATTCTCGCGCCGTTGCTGCACACCACGAAATACGTGATGCTCGCGATCATCGCCTCTGTCGTCTCGACTTATTCTTTTCTCGGTGGATTTGCCGCGGTGGTTTCGACCGACAAGTTTCAATACTTTTTGGCGGCCTTTTTTATTGCCACCATGACCTTTTTCGGCGGCCAGGCGGTTTTGCAGCAAACCAGCTTCGCTGATTTTTTAGCGACTCTTCCGACGCCGCCGAAAGCGAATGCCTCTACTGCCGCCTTTTTCGCCGCCGGTCCGGCGTTGATCATGATGACTATCGCCTCGTATCTCCCAGGTTGGTTAGTGGAAACGGATGTTTGGATTCGTTTGCAGGCGGCGCGTTCCGATACCAAAGCGCGCCAAGGCGTTGCCATCGCCGCGACCAACTCCTTCATCTTTGTCGGCTCGTTGCCAATGATCATCGGACTCAGCGCGCTCTATCTTTATCCGCCGATTAACGGCGTCATTCCACCGGCGCTCAAAGACGGCTCCGTCATTTTTGTCAAGCTCATGCAAGATTATTCGCCGGTCTGGTTGAATGTCTTCCTCGGCGTCGGCCTCGCCGCGGTCGCGATGTCCACCATCGACACCTGCGGCAATGTGGCCGCGCTCTCGACCTGTTACGACATCGTTACGCCGTCATTGCGCCAGCGCTCGCCGGACAGGCTGCTAAAATTGTCACGCTGGATGTCCGTGTTGGCTTTGGCCGCGGCATTTTCTTTTTCATTATTTATCGAATCGCTGTGGGATATTTTTTATCTCTCTTCCGGCATTTTGACTACGACGATTTTTTTGCCGATGGTGGCGCTTTTTCTTCCCAACACCAAGCCGCAGCAGGTGCAAGCCGCGATTGTCGCGGGCTTTGTCGGAACGCTGTTGTTTTATTTTTTTGAAAGCCGAGGTCACTTAACGGCGTTTGAACCGCCTTGGCTCGCCGCCACCGGCTTGGGGTATATTTTGTGGGGGTTCGCCGCGAGTCTGCTCGCGTTTGTGATTGCCAAATTTTCTTTCGTACAAGCCCGAGTTGTACCAGAAACTGCGAATTAAACGATGATTCTTTTCGAACGTCCAACTCTCGAAAAAATTCTGCGCGAAAAAGAAGGTCAACTGTTTGACTTTAAGAGCGCGCGTCTCGATCATCGCGAAATAGCGGCTCACTTCGTGGCGTTTGCTAACGCTGATGGCGGTATGCTTGCGGTTGGCATAGAGAAGGATGGAACTATCACTGGTGTGAACGAGTACGAAGCTCAAGTCAACGCCTTTCTTCAAGCTGCTTGGAACCTTTGTGTGCCGCCCGTGACGATCACGCATAAATTTGCGGATTGTGTTAACCACAACGGTAAAGCCGATAGAATTATGTTGATTGAAGTCGCGCCAAGCCGAAAGTTGCACGCTACCTCCAAAGATGAAGTCTATTTGCGCATCGGCGATCAGAGTCGCAAGCTGACGTTTGAAGAGAGAATGCAATTGGCGTATGATCGCGGTGAAGCCTCCTGGGAAAGCACGCCGGTGCCGGATTTTTCCCTTGATGAGTTGGACAAAGGCTTGCTCCAGCGCTATCGCCGGATTTGTGGCACTTCTCTTAATCCGGAACGTCTGCTGGTCGCGAGGAATTTGGCGGAACAGATATCAAAGAGAATTACCCTGAATCGCGCCGGAGTTTTGCTGTTCGCCAAGAATCCCTACCGGTGGTTCCCTCGTGCTGATTTGCGCTTTTTGCGATACGAAGGCACCATCGCAGAAACCGGACCGCGCATGAACTTGGTCAAAGACATTCGCCTTGATTTGCCATTGCCGAAATTGTTGGACGAAGCTTTCCGCGTGGTGAGCACCCAATTGCGTGAATTCACCAGATTGGTGAAAGGCGGCAAATTTGAAACAACATTGGAGTATCCGGTGTTTGCCTGGCAAGAAGCCATCTCCAATGCCGTTATTCACCGCGCTTACAGCATTACCGGCACGGATATTCAAGTCAAGATGTTCGATGATCGTCTGGAGGTGGAGAGTCCTGGAAAGTTGCCAGGACTGGTGCGGTTGCACAATATGCGGGAGATTCACTTTGCTCGTAATCCGCTCATTGCAAGAATTATGACGGAAATGAAGTACATGCGTGATTTTGGTGAAGGGGTGGATCGTATGATCCGTGAAATGGAAGCCATGGCTCTGGAACCGCCGGTGTTCGAGGAATATGCTTTCATGTTTCGCGTTACGCTGCGCAACAATTTGGAGCAGCGGCAACTGCGGCAAACGGCAACGCCCATCATAGAAGATAATCGGTTGGCCAATTTGAATGAGCGGCAAAAAAAAGCGGTGAGTTATTTGCAACGTAAAGGCCGGATAACAGTTGAAGAATATTTAAAATTGAATCCCGGAATACACAAACGGGCTGCACAACGCGACCTCAAGAGTTTGTCTGACTTGAAAATTATTAAGGCCGAAGGAGGGAAAAAAGTTCGCTACTATGTTTGGGTTTTTTCATAATGTCGTTTAAATGTCGTTTAAATGTCGTTTAAATGTCGGATTAGTGTCAGATCAATGGCACGTAAGTAATTTATAAAAGGGATTAAATGCTTTACAGAAATGTCTGATAAATGTCCCGAATCATATCCGAAAAGTGGCGGATAAACGATTGCCCTTTTTACTGAAAGATTGAGAGAACCTATGAACTGCTGCACTCTCGAAGCCACTGACAAATTCTTCAACACACAGGCCGGCCGCTACAAAAGATATTTCAAGAAAAAGGGCTTGCATAAGGAGCAAAAATATCTCGTCGAAGGCATCCGCCGCAGCGGGATGAAAGACGCCGAAATTCTTGAAATCGGCTGCGGTGTCGGCGGCTTGCACCTGAGCCTGCTCAAAGACGGCGCCACGAAGGCCACCGGCTTCGACATCTCCGAGGAGATGATTGCCGCGGCCCGCAAGCTCTCCGCCGAAATGGGATTGCAGGAGCGCGCCCAATACCGGCACGGCGATTTTGTGGCGATGCACGACGAGGCGCCCACTGCCGACGTGACGATTCTCGACAAAGTGATTTGCTGCTACGAAGAGGTGTCCGAGCTGATTGCGCGCTCAACCGCCAAAACGCGGCGGATTTATGCGGTGAGCTATCCGCGCCCAAACAAACTGGTTCGTTTGGTGTTTAGGAGCATGAAATTTTTTCTCAAGCTCTTTCGTGAATCGTTTCATCCGTATTATCATGAGCCGAAGCAGATTCAGAACTGGATTGCAGAAACTGGATTCGAAAAGGTTTATGAAAAGGAGACAATGATTTGGCTTATTCAAGTTTTTCAGCGTATGCCATCGTCGTGATGAGGGCAAAAGGCTTTGGCTCGTTCCTTCGGAGAGCCAAAGCCTTTTATACCTTCACAAAATTTTATTGCATCAAGACCAGCTTCTTTGTTGCCACAAATTTCCCGGCGCGAAGCTGATAGAAATAAGTTCCGCTTTCAACATCGCCGGCCTTCCAGCGCACTTCATAATGTCCGGCCGTAAGTTTTTCGTCGACCAATGTAACGATTTCTTTTCCCAAGAGATCAAACACTTTCAGCATCACGCGTTCGGCGCGAGGAAGTGAAAACGCAATGGTCGTGGAGGGATTAAAGGGATTCGGATAATTTTGTTCCAGTGCGAAAGATGACGGCGTTTGAGTTATATTCTCCTTGACCGAGGTGACAATCGTAATCGATTCGCCGGTGTAATTCGAATAAGTACAACTGCTGCTATTGGCATTCACCGCGCGTATCCGATAGGCATGTGCTGTATTTGGCGCCAGATCGGCGTCGGCATAAGTCGTTTCATTAGCAGCAACGGTGACAATTCGGTTGAATACCCCATTGTCGGTCTTCCGCTCGATTTCAAAACCCGTTTCATCATCGCTGTTATCAACCCATTTGAGATCGATTTGGGTTGGGGAAATTCCAATGACTCTGAGCACGCTGGGCGCCGACAAATTGCTGCTGCAATCCGGACAGGGATCGGTATCCGGCCCGTCTCCATCAGCGGTATCGATTTTTCCGTCGCGGTCATTGTCCTCGAAATCGCTGCAAACTCCAGGACCGAAGATAGGCGTCGTGGGCACGGCTCGATGCTCCGGCGTACTGCTCGCGGTAGTTGGAATCGCGCCAAACCTGCGCTCTGCCGTATCGCCCCAGCCATCGCCGTCGCTATCCGTTGCAATGGCTGTTACCCACCAACGGAAATTGCAACGATTTGTGCCGGAGACGAAAGACAGGCCGCCGAGCGCTTGCTCTTTCGTGCCATCAGCATCAGCGTCAAAAACGACGCCGTCGATATCCAATGTGTGCGTGTGCCCAGGATCGGGTGTGATCGTGACCGGAATATTTCGGCTGGAAAATCGGCCCGCTATGACCGGAACAACAGGATTTAATTCAAGCGTGAACGAATGCCGGCCAAAGGGAAAGTCGGAGCCGCATTCAAGATTGTAGGCATTGATTTGAACGAGCGCCGCGCCATCGGATGAGAATTTGAGCGAAAATGAGCCGCGATCCGTGCTTGCCGAATGCCGGCCAGTATAATCAGTAGGAGAGGGTTGAGGCAACGGCAGCGGCGGCGCGCAATCTGGTATCGCGTCGGCGTCCGGCCCGTCGCGTTCGGCTTCATCGATAAACTGATCGCGATCGTTGTCTTCATAATCGCGATAAGGCCCTGGGCCATAGATTGAAGTTGTCGGCACTTCCCGATGCTCCGGCGTGCTGTTCGCCGTGGTTGGAATCGAACCCAGCCGGCGTTCTGCTGCATCACTCCAGCCATCGGCATCAGTATCAACCGCAACTGTTGTCGCCCACCAACGAAAATGGCAGCGGTTGGCGCCGGAAACGAAAGAGAGTCCGCCCAAGGCTTGTTCCTTCGCGCCGTCGCTATCGGCGTCGAACAGAATGCCGTCGATATCCAAAGTATGGGCATGATTTGAAATTGTGAGTGGAATCGCTTTCGCCGAGAATCGACTGGCGACGACAGGCAGGTTGGGATTGAATGCGAGCGTAAATGTGTGGCGACCAAAAGGGAAATCCGTTCCGCATTCGATATCAGTCACGATAATTTGTCTTACTGCAGAACCATCAGCAGTTAGTTCCGCAGAAAACGTGCTGGCGCCGCCGACGGAATGCCGTCCCGTGTAAGCGAGCTGCGCCCTCGCGAGTTGCGCAAACATGCCGATAACGAGAAGTCCAATGTATAGCATTCGTTTCATGATTGTTTCTCCTGACAGGATTTGAAAAGTTTTTTGCGTAATGTCTAATGTTGGGTGCATAAGGCATACCCCCATCCCCCCATTTGTTACGTCACCGGCATGGCGCCGGAATCGCATTGAACCTGCCGGTAACGCTGATCTTGCGCGTTCCGGCTAATGCCGTAAAATTGAAGCTGCCGCTGAAACCGCCGGAGCTTGATTGGCTCACCGTCATGCTGCCAGAATCGGAGATATACGTTTCGTCGGCCTGGCCATTTGCATAAAAGACCAAACCAATAAAATTTCGCGACGATGAGCTCGCCGCGTCTTCACCAATAGAGTAGGTGCCAACACTTGGAATACTGGAACTCTCACGCGCGAAACTAATCGAGGCGTTTGGGTTTGAAGGCTCAAAAGTGGCCAATCCCAATTGCAGATAACCAGGCAAACTGACAAAAGCGGCACAACCCCCTTTCAAAGTCATATCAAAATCACCGCTGATCGTTGCTTCGAACTTGCCGTCGGCGATTTCTTCGGGATCCATGCCTTTATCGCTACAGCTGAGATGGAGCGTTAACATGGTTACCGCGGCCACGGTTGAAAAAAGTAAGCGTTTCATAATTTTTCCTCTCGAAAGATTAACCTCAGGTTATTTCCCCCCATGTTTGAGCAAACCGTTTTTCTAAATTGTGGTGCTCGCCAATTTTAAAAACTGCTGCCAACATCCCAGACTTTATAAACCACCAGCCCGTTGACGGCGCCACGAACAACTGGAAAGGTCACACAAGTGTACGTCGCAGAGTTTGCCGGATCTTTCAGCGTGCAACGAACGGGATCCAAGGTGACATTGGCAACATCAAAGACGCCGGTTGAGGTGAGTTTTCCACGCACAGTTCGATCTTTTTGACTCACCGCAATCTCCCAACCATCTAACGGCTTTGGCTTCTCGTTAGTAGAGGAAGTTTTGCCGTGAAAGATCATTCTGATAAAGGGGCCATACTGTGCAACTTGCGAACGCTTCGGTGGAAAGACGAGATAATCCTTGTCACTAAAAAAAGAGGCCAAACCTGCAGCGTCAACACTAATGGTGTGGGTGGTGTTGTAGGAGTCATCGACTTCGATAGCAATGACGATATTATCGCGGAGCTCGCTTGCAACTTCAGCGATGTCGAATTGAGTTGACCTGAAATTGGCTGACAACCCAGGGCCGGCGCCGCCGCTTTGTGTAAATATGGCCAGGAAATAAGGCCCGCCGCCGGCGGGTTGCAGTTTTTCTCCGGCGCTGACGAGCTTAAAATTTCTCATCTCTTGTGCCACGCCCGAGGCCGGAGGCGACAATAAGGCGGCTGCCGCCGTCATGGCATAAAGCAATTGCGTATTCATTCTACACTCCTCTGGTTTGGGGTTCGAAACGATTGAGTCATGAACGGCTCATGCTTGCCGGTCGCGACCACAGCGAACATTTAACCTGTTCAATATCTAAGTCGCAAGTTCAGCGATTTTGTGAAATTTTTTATTATTTTTGATTGAAACGTCAAGAAACGGCAGCCCCGTCTTCGTTAGATGAAGAGATGGCCCGATAACAAGATGATAAACAAAGGTGAGAATTTTCCCCTCTGCCAAAAAAATTGCCGGTAGGCCGGCACCGTGGAGGGAATTTGAAGCAATAGGTCAGTTACAGGTGGGTAGCGCAAGCATCTTGCTTGCAGCCAGGGTGGCTGCGCTACGTTTCTCCATCAAAATCTGAGGGATTACAATTAGAATATTATTTTTCTACGTTCCCAGTTCTAAACGCAATTTCGAAAGGAAAAGCAAATTCATTGGCAACGCGCTGATCGGCTGGATTGACTTCATAAACTTTCAAAGTATAAAGCTCTTGGTTAAAAAAAGCGCTTTGACAAACGATGGAAAAGAGCGCATAGTCTCCGGCAGCCTTCAAATCCTCGGCTTGCCAAATAGCTTTGCCATTTTGATCAACGATCTCGGCCCGATATTGGGGGGCGCTAATTTCACTCTTAAGAATATTGAAATTCAAAACAAAAGTCTCATCTTCAGGCTGAACTGAAATGGCCACGCCTTCGGCGCTTTCACCGGCGCGTGTTTGCGCTAAATAATAACTTTGGGCATTGGCTTGCGGCTGGCGCAGTTCCTGAAGCTCACCCTGAAGGCGAGTGACCGTCACGATGCCGCGCCAAGCCGGATAAATCAGGGCAAGCGCCACAACCATCGAAGCAACCGCAAATGCGGGTGTGCGAGCAAAAGCTTCCAGCCAGCTTTGAAAATTAAAAGACGGTTTGGCCTTCTTTGCAGCGGCGACAGGCATTACCGGGATGACCTTCTCGGCTTCTTTGATCGCCGCAAAGCATTGGTCGCAGCCAAAATAATGCTCTTCAAAAGCCCGCTCCTCGTCGGCTGGCAGTTGGCCGGACAAATATCTTTCGATGGTTTTTTCTTGGGCAATCTTCTGATGATCCATTTGAGCTCCTAAAATGCTCGCGATATAACCTTCATTTCTTAGTCGCAAAATCGGCGAAATTGTGACATCTTTATTCGTACTCTTCCGCCAGCGCGGCTATGACTTTTTCTCTTGCAAGCTGCGCCGTTTTCCTTTCCGTGGCCGGTTTTAGGCACGTGATCCGGCTTGACTCATCAGGCTTGCAGCCGTCGAAAAAGCGCAAATAAAAAACAAAGCGCTCTTGCAAATTTAACTTGGGAAAAACCTGCAAGATTTTTTCCCTGGCTTCTGCCTCGATTATTTTTCCGTAAGTGTCGGCATGAGGATCGAGCAAGGTTAAATTTATCGTTTCGAGATTCACGTTCGGGGTGCGATATTTTTTTCTTAGCAAGTCATCCGCTTTGTGCGAACAAATCTTATAAATGAAAGACGACAGTTTTTCAGATTCTTTAACGCCTCCACGCCGCGCCGCTTCAATGACGGCCATCCAGGTGTTCTGGCAAACGTCCTCGGCGTCTTCAATGGACCGCAGCTTTCTTTTGGCAAAGAAAAGGATGCGTTCACGATATTTTTGGTACAGAAAAGTTTCGGCTTGATGTCCCTGCGCTATTTGCGCGAGCATGTGAGCATCGTTATGGACAGCGCTTTCCGCAGATAACATAAAATCCTCTCACCGGATAACGTATTCTTCAACAAGAAAAAGTCTTCCCAATACCACGCGCTTTTGCAAAAGTCGGTTACTTGTTCTCTCCCATCAGCACAAACGGCGCCCAGAAATAGGGATGGCGCAGCGCCGGGTTATTGCCTTTGATCAAATTAAGCTTCGCCTGCCGCAGCGCCGCGTTCTTCGCTTTGCCCTGCTGCATGTAGTCATAAAATTTTGCCATCAGCTCCACCGTCGATTGATCGTTGACCGGCCACAAGCTTACCACCAAGGATCTGGCGCCGGCGTACATGAATGCTCGCGTCATGCCAATAACGCCTTCTCCGCGCAACAGCTTTCCTTTGCCGGTCTGGCAGGCGGAAAGCACCACCAAATCCGCATCCAAATTTAAATTGAAAATCTCGTTCATTTGCAAAAATCCGTCTTCGGTCGGATCATTATCCAAAGTTAACACAACGGAAGATCGGCCAGGCGTTTGTTCATCAAGCACGCCATGAGTGGCGAAATGCAAAATTCGATATTGACTGAGCTTGTCCGCCTTAACGCGTTCTTCTTTCGCCTCCGCCCGTAAATAAGTCATTTTCTTGTCCACGGGAAGATGGGCCGCAATTTTCTCGATCTCTTTGGCCGTATGTGGCAGACGGTTGAATTTATAGCCTCGTTCCTCATACAAACCTCTTTCCGTCATTTCCACTGCCGAAGTGTCGACAGAGGCGGTATCCGGCGCGATGGCGTCTCTTTTTGCTGTAGCAGTCTCATCGCCGAAGATGGGGTCGCCTAAAGCGAGCAACTCGCGACTGTTCTTTTGCGTTGGCGTTCGCTTTTGATTTTTTATTAACCCGAGCACCGAGGCCGAAGGCGCATAGCTGATATTGATGGATTCAATCAAATGACGCGGCGCATTGTTTTTGACACTGTCGACTAACGCCTCGAAAGGAAGATAATGCAAGATTCCATCGGGAACAATGATCAAATTCGGTTTCGTTTGTAGAATTTTTCCGGCGGGCTTCAGAAGCGCGTCATACAAGCTTTTGCCCTGTGACGTGATATAAAGAGCCGGCGAGGAAGGACTGTTTATTATTGCAAGGTATCCCTTGACGCTCTCCTCAATCTCTTTCCTCGGCGGAAGTGTAAATATAGAGCATTGGTTTTTGGTAATGGCCCAGAGATAGGAATGTTCTTCGCCGAGGGCGTATTCCAGCAGCACGGTGTTGTTGTCAAGTACGCGCTTTTGAATCTCTTTCAAGTTTAACGGCTGCGGCTGGGTTAATGCAGCGTAGCGTGGGCTGTTAGCGCGAATTTGAGCTTGAATTTCTTGAAACTGCGCTAATAACGCTTCGACATCATTTTTAATCGCGCTTACTTGCTTTTCAGTATGCGGAATACTGAGCAATTTCATTCGATTTTGTTCGTTCGCATTAATTTGCTGCTGCAACGTGCGCTCGCGTTCCCGCAGGTTAGGATCAATTCCCTGACGAATTTCAGCTTGAGCTTCGGCTAAAATTTCGAGCAAACTGCGGGCGCGGGCGCGCTCACTGGCTTGGAGTGCTGATGCCGCGTTTTCCTTCGAGGGACTACGTTGGTACAGCCGCATAAGTAAATCAATATAGAACTCATAACATTCGTAAATAGAAGCCAAGCTGCTGGCACGCAGCATATCATTGGAGATTTCGGTACGAATAGATTCAGCGAGATCAAGAGAAGTTTCCATTTGAGCACGCGCTGTTATGAGATTACCACGATCACATTCAATTTGTGCCAAATTATAAAGCGCTATTCCTTCGATAACACGCGTTCCTTCGACTTGGCTAAGCTCACGGCCTTTTGTGAGATAGTTTATTGCTTTCTCTTGTTCGCCCATTTTCCTGAAGTTTTCTCCCAAGCCAGTTAGTACAAACGCTTCTCCTATTCGATCACCCGCAGATTGACAACGCAAAAGTGCTTCATTGAGATAAGTAAGAGCGCTTTTGCCCTCATCCAACTCACTATAAATGGCGCCTATAGAAACGAGTGTAATAGTTTCCGACTGACGTTCTTGCAAAGCTCGCCAAAGTCCAAGCGCCTCTTTGTATTTTTCAATCGCTTCCTGTTTGGCTTCCGGTGTGCCTTTTAGATAAAGCTCCTGCCCTTTGAATTGAGCGTTCATGGCTGCAATTCGCATTTTCTGCTGTTGTGGCTCTTCAGATAGCGTTTTGCATTCAGACTGTTGAAGCTGTTTCGCAAGCTTAAACTGCTCCCGTGTTTTCGTTGTGTCACCGATAATCTGGTAGCATCCACCAAGCGTTATGTGTGTTTGGGTTTCCATGACACAATCACCCACCTGTCGCCAAAGTGGAAGTGCTTGGTTAAGGTGATCCAATGCACTTTGGTATTGGCCTAAGAAAAAGTAAGATCCACCGAGTAAAAACAATGATCGAGCTTTGGTACCGATGTCGCCAGCTTCCTGTGCCAATGGAATCGCCTTTTCTAAATATGGGATTGCCTGCTTCGGTTGGTTAAGATTAAAGTAAAGTGAACCGGCATACAATAAAAATTGGCTTTCCCTTTCTTTGTCACCAAGAGCTTGCACAATTGGAAGCGCCTCGCTTATATACTCAAGCGCCTTCTGCTTTTCGCCCAAATTATCGTAAGCCACACTGAGATTGCCAAGAGCAGCGGCTTTCCCGCCGCGATCTTCCTCTGTTTGCAAGAACGACAGAGCTTGATCGAGGTAAACGAGAGCTTGTTTGCCATCGTACAAATTGTTGTAGACCGCACCAATACTGACAAGCGTGTAAGCTTCCTCACTTTGGTTACCTATACTTTGCCAAAGCCGAAGTGCTTGCTGAAGGTAGTCGAGTGCCTTCTGCTTGTCTTCTATATCATCCTTATATGCAATACCTATACTCCCGAGCGTGTAAGCCACCTGCATGCTATCTCTCATGACTCGCCATAGTTGCAACGCCTCTTCGTACTTCTCGATAGCCTTTCGCTTAGATTCCGTTGTTTTTTGCGTGAGCAGGTGTTTTGCTGCGGCAGCGTCTTGCTCAGCAGCCATGCGCGTCCTGTCTTCCGGCGTTGGCTGGTGAAGCGCGACAATTCGCGTTTCGTAACGCCCAACGGGTGCTGCCTTCTTGTGCCGCCGAACTTCCAATCGATAAATGCCGGATACTTCAGCCAGAAGCGAGACCGGCTCCGGCCCGCGCTTGCGAATGTCGAATTCAGCGATCTGCTTGCCATCCGGCCCGAACGCTGTTACAACAACATCAATTCCTCGCTGATCAAAAATGACGTGCAGATAGTGACCTTTTTTAGTTTTGATTTGATAAACATGAACTTCACCTCCTGCAAGCTGGCGCTCAATCGGCTTGCCCAACTCCAGCACGCGAACCTCCTGCGCCGGCTTGTTCGCGCCCGCCTTCTCTTGCGCGGTGGTCTTCGAATGGAACAGAATCAGAAAGCTTAACAAGAAAAAGGCAAGACTCCCCAGCAGACCATAACTCGTTGCAGACGAATTGATTTTTTGTGCCATGATCATCCCTCCTCTGAAAAATGTCAGCCAAATCTATTGGAGAAGAAAGCAAAGGCGCCTTTGCCCTCCGTCAGGAGCTTTTTCATCGTTCCGCAGAAATATTCGAAAGATGCTTATCCGGTTGAGAAAATCGGCGAGACTGGCTCCGTTGCCGAACGGCTGACGGAAACATAATAAATCGCGCGGCAAAAGTCAAGCGAGGATTTTTTTGTTGCCTTTTATTTGGAAAAGCAGTAATTTGATTTTAAAAAATGGAGCTATTTGCCATGTTGACAGCAGAATTGACCGAAAAAGAGTTGAAATCTCAGCTCATCAAAGAGTTGGATAAGCTCGATAGGAAAAAATTGTTGACCGCTCACCAATTTATATCTCGCCTCATTGCTGATGAATTAATTGACGCCGTTACGCATGATTGGGAAACTGGGAAAGTTAACCAGGCAGCCATCAATAAAGCCATTGATGAACATCGCTCCAAGAACCCCTACGGAAACGTGAAAACTTGAGAGTCGTCATCGATACAAATGTGTTTGTCGAATCCCTCTCCAGAACGAGTCCATATCATACGATATTTCAAAACTTATTGGAGGGGAATTTTTTCATTAGTTCATGTCATTCATCCGGAGCAATTTATCAAGCTTCTCACCATAAATCTTTCATGACCGGCCGGCAACCCGCCAGCCATCTTTTCTGTCGTTAAATTCGAGGAGGTATCCCATGCCCGATCTCAGCATCAACTTCTGCGGAATCAAATCCCCGAATCCGTTTTGGCTGGCCTCGGCGCCGCCGACCAACAGCGCGTATCAAGTCGCGCGCGCGTTTGATGCCGGCTGGGGAGGGGCCGTGTGGAAAACCATTGGCGAGCCGATTGTCAACGTTACCAGCCGTTACTCCGCGGTGCATTACGCCGACAAGCGCGTGATGGGACTCAACAACATCGAGCTGATCACCGACCGGCCGGTGGAAGTCAATCTTCGTGAGATTGCCGATGTCAAAAAACGCTATCCCAATAACGCGCTCATTGTGTCGTTGATGGTGGAATCAAAACGCGAGGCTTGGCACGAGATTGTGAAACGCACCGAGGACACTGGCTGCGACGGTCTCGAGCTCAACTTCGGTTGCCCGCACGGCATGAGCGAACGCGGCATGGGATCGGCGGTCGGGCAGGTGCCGGATTACGCTTGCATGATCGTCGAGTGGGTGAAGGAAGTCGCCACCACACCGGTTATCATCAAGCTCACGCCGAACATCACCGACGTTCGTTACATCGCGCGCGCCGCCGCGCGGGGTGGCGCCGATGCGATCTCGTTGATCAACACCATCAATTCGATTACCAGCATCGATCTCGACACGCTCGCGCCGCGGCCGGCGGTGCGGGGCAAATCTTCGCACGGCGGCTATTGCGGCCCGGCAGTGAAGCCAATTGCACTGAATATGGTCAATCAAATCGCCGGCGATCCGGAGATGCACGCGTTGATGCATCGTTCAAATGGCAAGCACAATGGTGCGCCTTTTCGCATTCCCCTCAGCGGCATCGGCGGCATTCAAAGCTGGCAGGATGCGGTGGAGTTCATACTGCTCGGCGCGACCAGCGTGCAAGTTTGCACCGCGGTGATGCACTACGGCTTTCGTATTGTCGAAGGCATGATCGAAGGCATGGCGAATTGGATGGAAGAAAAAGGCTTCCAATCGCCGGCGGATTTCATCGGCAAAACCGTCGATAGAGTGACCGACTGGGGCCATCTCGATTTGAATTACAAGCTCGTCGCCAACATTAATGAAGAAAAATGCATTCACTGCGGTCTGTGCTATATCGCTTGCGAAGATGGTTGTCATCAAAGCATTCGCCTGCAAGCGCAAAACGGCGTCAATTACTATTCCATCAAAGAAGAAAGCTGCGTCGGTTGCAACATGTGCATGATCGTTTGTCCGGTCGAAGGCTGCATCACGATGAAAGAAATCGACACCGGCAAACCGGAGATGTCGTGGAACACGTATCAACAATGGCTGGCGGAAGGCAAAGTCGAGAAAATTTTGCCGCCGGAGCATGTTTGAACTGGTTGCTTGTTGCTGGTCGCTGGATGCTACGGAAGCTAAAATTACGACAGTTGAAAAAGTTATATGAAGGAAACCTTGCAAGTCCTCAATCAAATGGTTGCGGATGGCGTGATCGACGGCTATGTGATCGGCGGCGCGATTGCCGCCACGTATTATCTTGAGCCGATTGATACGGACGATTTAGACGTTTTTTTTCACGTTGCCGTGTCTGCCGGCGGGCTGATCACGCTCTCGCCGTTGTATGAATATCTGCACAAACTCGGCTATGAGCCTCAAGACGAAACGATAGAAATCGCCGGCTGGCCGGTTCAATTCCTGCCGATTTTCAATCCGCTGCTGGAAGAAGCTTACGAACAAGCCGCGACGATTACGTTTCATGGTGTGCCAACGCGGATTATGCAGGTTGAGCATTTGGTGGCCATCATGGTGCAAACCGGCAGACCTAAGGATTATGCGCGCATTCTGCGGTTTCTGGAGGCCGAGGCCGCAAATGTAGCCGCGCTTGAGACAGTTCTTGCCAAGCATAGCTTGAGTGAGCGATGGCAAGAATTTTTGAGAAGATTTGATATAAAGCTTCAAAAGGAGTGACCTGCCGTGGAGCCAACTCGTTTGCCGCCGGAAGTCGCTGAGCTGCTGGCCCGACATGCAGAGTATCGCCGCCGGCGAGCGCGCCTCAGCTTTGAAGAAAAGATCGCGATTATCGAGCGAAGGCGCGAATTAAAGGCTTGGCGGAAGCATGAGGCGCCAACTCGCGCGATTTCTTCCGCTGTTTTGCCCAACGCGGACGAGCCGCAACCAAGCAAGAGGGCAACCGCCAATGAGCGCGAATTAACGCGAATAAGAAATATTAGCGTTCATTAGCGTTGATTCGCGGTTTAAAAATGTTTGCCGAAAAAGCAAAGATTTCACTTTTAACAGACATTTCCATTCACCGCACTGGAAAATAGAGAAATGAATCGAAGTAAAAAATGGATTCCACGCGGATCAAAAACTCGCGCGGACAAATTCATGCAACGTTTGCTGTATGTTTTTTTCATCCGCGTGAGCGTCATCCTTTCTTTCGTTCTTATTTACAAAAGCTCTCGCGCGCAGGACAATGCCAAAACGCTCACGATCATCCACACGAATGACCTGCAATCGCGGCTGCTGAGCTTTGCGCCCAATCGGGAATATACGCCTTTCACGTTGGGTGACGACCAAACCATTGGTGGCATCGCCCGCGTCGCGACGGTCATTAAAGCACTCAAACAAAAATCGCCGGAAACCACGCTGGTGATCGACGGCGGCGATTTTCTCATGGGCACGCTTTTCCACACCATCGCTCGCGAAGAAAGCGCCGAGCTGAGGCTGCTGCAGGAGATTGGTTACGACGCGATCACGCTGGGCAATCACGAGTTTGATTTTCGTCCGCGCGGCCTGGCCCAAATTCTCAACGCCGCTTTGGCCAAAGGCGATATTCCGGCCTTGCTCTGCGCCAATATCGTTTTCAGTGAATCCGACACAAGCGATGATGCATTGCAAGCGCTGTTCAAGCGCGGCGTGGTGAAGCCGTATCAAATTTTCGTCAAGAATGGCTGGCGTATCGGCGTGTTTGGCGTGATGGGTATGAATGCGGCCGAGGTCGCGCCGTTTGCTGAACCGGTAACGTTTGTAAATTCGATAGAAACCGCGAAGCGGATTGTCAAAATTCTCAAGAACGACGAGCAAGCCGATGTGATTATTTGCGCTTCGCATGGCGGCGTGTGGAGAGAATCGGATCAGAGCAATTGGGAGGGCGAAGACATTGATCTTGCTAGAGAAGTGCCTGAAATCGATGTGGTGGTTGGCGGCCATTCACACACGTTTTTAAAAGAGCCGATCATGGTAAACAATACGCCGGTACTGCAAGCCGGCGCGGAAGGGCGATATGTCGGCGTGCTGAATTTGCAGATTGAAAATGGCGCGGTGGCGATGAAAGATTATCAGAGTATCGCCATCAACGATTCTATCGCCGGCGATCGCGACATTCAAGCGATGGTCGATCATTACCAAGAGATTGTCAACCAAAAAATTTTGAGTCCGTATGGCTTGGCGCTCGAGCAAGTCTTTGCCGAGACTCAGTTTGACTTGACGATCAAAGAAGACAATTCCAATTTGGGTGATCTGGTCAGCGATGCGATCCGGTGGAGTATTGACCGGCATGAGTATAATCCCGCTTTTCCGAATACGCGAACCGTCATCGCAGTGGAATCGAACGGGATGATTCGAGATGATCTCCTCATGGGAAAAACCGGCCTGCTGCAAGTTTCCGATCTTTTCAGAGTTGTGCCGTTGGGCATCGGCATGGTGGATGATCAGCCGGGCTTCGCGTTGATGAGTTTCTATCTCGCCGCACCGGAGATCAAAAAGGCTTTTGAGGTTTTGACCTCGGTGCATCCTCTGAAAGGTTGGGATTACTTTTTGCAGATCTCTGGTGCAAAATTTCGCTACAATCCCAACCGGGTGATTTTTGATCGCGTCATTGATATTGAAATTGCCGACGCCAACGGCAATTTCGTGCCGCTCGATCTTTCTTCGAGCAATAAACAGCTCTACAAAGTTGGATGCAATATTTTTGTTGGGACTTTTATCAAGATCGTTGGCGACTTTACCTGGGGTTTCTTGCGCATCGTTCCCAAAGACAGCGCGGGCAAGCCCATCGAAGATTTGAATACGGCTTTGGTCGATGCCAATCCGAACGAAACGGGTATTCAAGAAGCCAAGCAATGGGTTGCATTTCTGGATTACGTGAAAAATTTTGAAGATGCGAACGGCAATACTATGGCCGGCATTCCGGAACGATACCGCGTTCCGCAGGGCCGCATAACGAGAGTGGATAGCTGGAGTGCAAATTCACTCTACAAAAATGCCTCTTTGATTACGTGGGGCGTCACCGGTTTGATTTTGGTTGTGCTGCTCGGTTTGGTTTGGTTGATTCGGCTGCTGACAAGGTTATTAACGAAAAGCGCCGTAGCCTCCAAAAAGAAAGCTCGTATGGACATTAAAATTTAATAGACGCGGAACCCAAACTCAGAACTTCAACATTTTGAAATCGTTCTGGCTCAGCATAACCATTGCTTTTAAAGATTTTCAATTTTTGTAACTATTCAGGGATTATGGGTAAAAATGAAAAAGCCAAGGCAAAACCATTTTGGGCAAGACTATTAAATTAAAAAGCCGTTAATTGTTTTGCCCCAAATAGTTTTGCCTTTCAATGTGTACCTGAATAGTTACCAATTTTTCAGCAAAATTTGCCTCGCATCCTCTTTCACGATGCTATTGTAAAACTTTTTGAACGCGGCGTATTCTTCCGGAGCCACGACGGTTTTTTTGACCACCAACTCTCTTGTGGCGTTCAGGCGGCCGGCGGCAAAAGAATATTGCACGGCGTAATCCGCAAACGCCGAGGCGAGCTTTACGCCCGGCGATAAGTCCACCGGCGCGTATCCGGCTGGCAAAGCCATTTCGATTTTTTCAATCATGCTATCGGCATAGGCCCAGACAATCTCGTAGGGATATTTTCTTTTGTCATAAGAAAGCGCTTGATCGGCTTCGAAACCATCCGTCCAAGGCATCTTCAATAACCAGAACTGGCCGGTTTCATTGACATAATTGGGCGCTTCGTATTCATAGACGTAGCGCACCGCCGGCGCGAGCTCGTCGAGATTTTCCATTTCCAGTTTGGTCAATACGACGTTGGGAAAATCCTTGCTGAGCGATTCGGCCATTCCTTTTTCCCGCTCTTTCTGCCCTTTGTCGCGATAATACTCCCGCATCGACGCGCCAATCGTGCCGGCCTTGCGCGTGCGCACGCTCGCCGCCATGCTAAGATCGTCACGTATTTTTATGTTGGCGTGCCGCAAAATGTTGTTCGGGATAAAATCGCGCCGCGATAAGTAGCCTGGCGCTTTGACGCCGGGTTTCATTAATAAAGAAAACCCCTCCACGTCCGGCGCCGGCACCGAGCCGAGCGGATAATTGTAGGCCGTCAGGTCCAGATACTTCACGCCGGTTTTGGTCTCGACTCCGGCGAGGCAGTGATTGAAAGAAATGGAAGGCAGCACATTTTTATTTTGGCCCTCGTTTTTCGTGTTCACCAGCACGTAGTGCGCTTTGATGCCGGCCGCCTCCAGCATCGCGATGCACAGGGTGGCCACGTCTTTGCAATCGCCGATTTTGTTGACCAGCACGTTGCGCGCCTTTTGCGGCGTCAACGCCGACTGCCGAAAAGACACGCTGCTGTACCGGATATTCTCGGTGATGAAGCGGTAAATCGTTTCGATTTTTTCCTCGTCGGAAAGATTCGTCTTGCCGGCAAACAGCTTTGCCACCTGCTCTTTGATCTCGTATGAGGCGCGCGTCTTGGTTCGCGCCAAATCCGAATACCATTCCACCAAATACTCCCAATTCGCGATGCTGGAAATGTGCAGCACCTTGCCCACATCATCCAAGGGCGGCATGCCATATTCGTAAACGATGGCCGGCTCGTCGGTCAAAGACCATTGATAGATCACGCCGTCGACCGTCGCCGTCTGCACCGGTTCGGCCGGCATGTTTTGTCCCTTGAATTGAAATTTGAAGCGTTCCGGCGCGAGCAACGCGTAACGCACGTTCTTGCAGGGATAAAAGGCGTTGAAATAAAACGTATCCCAAAAATGGCTCGCCAGCTTGCCGCTGTAATACTTTTTGAGGCGCCATTTCAAATAAACAAAATCGTTTTTCTCGAGCGCTTTAAAAACGACGTGATTGTCCCGAATATCCGCTTCGACCTCCGCGCCGTCACCTTTGATGACGACCGCCTTCTCAATGGTCAGCGCTTCGAGATAAGAGTTGTAGCCGATCCAATATTCCTTGAAAGTATCGAGGCCGGCGTTGCTGAAGACTTTGACGAGAATTTCCTCGGCCGATTCCGCCGCGCCTTGATCGTAAACCACGTGCTTGGCGTCGTGCAACAAAATCACCCCGCCATCATTGGGATAATCTTCGGCTTGCGGAGAATTCTTCATCAGCGCTTTGAGGTCCGCGGCGGCAAATTGGGAAAAGATCGACTTTTTGCCCTCCAGCTCGCGCCGCGCCTCTCTGGCTTCGTAATTGGTCGGCTGGCAATGCAGCGCTTCACGGTACGCCTGCTTCGACGGCTCGAGCTTGTTTTCGATGCGATAAATCTCGCCCAGCTTGGCCCAATAGTCCGAGCAAGTCGGACAGATTTCGAGGGCACGTTTGATCGCTTTTTCGGCGTTGCCATAATCTTGCAGGGTCGCATAGGTTGTGGCCATCCGGTAATAGAACCCGGTCGCCGCCGGATCGAGCGTGAGCGCCTTTTGATAGGTTTCCTGCCACTTGCCAACGTCGGAGGCTTGCAGATAAACATCGGCCAAATTGGTCAACGCCGTAGTCGTCTGCTGTTCCGCCAGATAGTTTTTGATCACCTCGATGGCGCGGTCGAATTTGCGGGTCGTTGCCATGGCGATCGCCGCCTCCAGGTAAACGAAGCCCCAATTGGCCGGATACTTCTTCAGCGCTTTGGCGTTCAGTTCGATCACCTTGTCAATCTGTTTCTTCTTGCTGTAAAGCCCGATATATTGCTCGAAAACGGCCTCGGATTCCGGCAACACCGCGGCCAAACGTTGGATAAGCTCTTCCGCCTGATCGAAGTCCTCATTCTCGAGGTGCTTGGAGATTTTGTTCACTAACGCGGACGGACAGTTTTTGTCCAACCTCAAAACCTTTTCGATGGTCGTGGCTTGCTCGTCGTATTTTTCGCCGCGCAGATAAGCTTCGAGAATGGCGTCATACAGCAAAGCGCATTGCGGTGAAAGCTTGATCGCCTCGCGCAGCCCCAGCTCGGCCTCGATGGCTTGTCGTTGCGCAGATAGCAATCCGCCAGCAGCAGGTAATTCTCCAAGTGCTGCGGATTTTCCTTGATCTTGTGCTGAAAAAATGCCTCGGCAAAATTTTCGACCATTTTTGCCGGCGCGCCGGGGCGGCTGGCGTACTTTTGCGCCTCGGTGGTGATTTTCAACCCGGGGATCGCTTCGCCGCGCTCGCCGGTGAGGCGCACGAGAAAATTGCACTGGTTGATCTCGGAAAAGCCGCATTTGATCAGCAGTCGATTCCAGCCTTCCTGCAATTCCGTCGCCACGATGTAGGTATCGAGATCGTTGTTGTTCTCGTCGAAATATTCGATCAGCAGCTCGTCGTTCAAAAAGGCTTTGAGCGAGCCGGAAGTGCCGAGGCGAATTTGCACCGGCTGTTTTTTGGGCGAGTAAACAAAATTGTTGCCGTAATACACCGCCTGCAAATAAGAAAAATATCGTCGGTGGTCGATCCAGCCGTCGTTCCGCGTTGCCGCAATTTTGAACCATTTGGCCGGGATGCCGTTTTTCCCCGGATAGGTTTTGGCGGCGTCATATTCAACTTCAGGCGGATATACATTTTCAAAACCGGCGGCGGAAACGTTCTCGAAAGGGCCGATCACCATCCAATCCTTGAGGGCATTGACATTTTGATAAAATTGCCGGGATTTGTTCAGCTCGCCTTTGGCCTGATAATGCTCGCCGAGGACGTCGTTCGCCATCGCCTGCAAAATGCCGGCGGCATCTGCCTGCTTGGCCAAATTTTCCAGCAGCTCAACCGCGCCGGTTTTGGGATTATTCAAGCTCCGCCGCAGTTTGGGCGTCAACCAGGCGGAGTAAAGATAAGGATAGAAATTTGCTTCCGTCTGCAAAATATTCTTAAACGCCAGCCAGGCGGCTTCGTGTTTTTCCTGGTAGGCGTAAAGAAAAGACAAACCGAGGTGGGCGCGCGTATTTTTCGGGCCGGCTTGAACGGCGGCCAGAAACATTTGCTCGACTTGCTGTTGATCGTTTTTCTCCCAAGCTTTCCACGCCGCCGCGACCAACGAATCACTCTCGTCAGCGCCGGCGAACAGGCGTGTGCCGCTGAGAAGAAACCACAACGCCATGCGCCTCATTAGTTTTTGTTTCATGATCGTTTTTCTCCCGGTACTCTTGGTGAATTGGTTTCAGGACGTTTTCAACGTCGCCAGTTCCTGCTCGATGATCTGGCGGAAAGAGAACTTGTAGCCTTCGTAAATCGCGATCCCATAAAAGAGCAGATCCATATATAAAGACACAAAAATAGAGCAAAAACTCACACTTTGACAAAAAAAATTAGCGCTGCGGATGGCGGTGTGCCGCCGTAAAATCTTGGGCATCGAAGAAAATGTAGCGCTACCTACCAACAGTAGTCCGGTGCGCTGTATCGCCTCAGTTAAAGGTTGGTAGCACCCCGTCTGTGCGGGGCAGTCAGGATGACCAATGTCACTAACTTTCAAGAAAAGCAAAAAACGTATGCAAAGATATGAAGACTCGCAAAGATATTTTTGGCAAGATGATTGTGGCAAAATAATTAAAAAGCTTTTAAATCATCTTGCCATAATTATCTTGCGTATTCAGAAAGGCATTGAAATTCGATTTATCTTTGCGTTTTTTTTGAGCCTCGGTGTGTGCTTTTCTTTTTTGATTTTTGCCGGTTCCAAAAAGTTAGCAGCATTGGTCAGGATGACTGCGCTACACTTTTCCACACGTAAGTGACCCATTCGGATGCTCTTCTAAAATATCTTGACTTTCTTGAAATATTTGTTACAATAGCTATTGGCTGAAGTGTTGTTGGTCATGTGGCAGGTTTTAAATCCGGTGTATCAAGCAGTTCAAACCTAACTCAATTTTTTAAGGAGGTCAGGAGAACGTATGCGTAACCCGTTCAAACTTCGTTGCCATGCCGGCTTGGTGCTGCTGGTTTTGGGTATGATCGTAAACTTCCGTTGGTCAAAATAAAAACAAGGATTTAGTTGCATAGAAAATTTTATACTTGATCGTCGCCGTCAAGTGAAGCCGTTTTGAATAGGCATTTTCAGCCTGACTTTGTAA
>Ga0247727_10002215_pt1 | contig 44760 bp, 28 predicted proteins | sample WisWelCaveWW1625_FD_202498 | JGI IMG/M metagenome (GOLD analysis project Ga0247727, IMG submission 202498) | Biofilm microbial communities from Wishing Well Cave, Virginia, United States - WW16-25 | ecosystem: Environmental > Aquatic > Deep subsurface > Groundwater > Cave microbial mat | place...
CCGATGACGCAGACCTGCGCGTGCTCGCTCTCGTCGTGGGCGTCCAGGAACCTGCCCTCCGCGATCGCGAGACGCGTGAGATCCGCCTGGCGCCAGGAGACGCCGTAGACCTTGGCCTCGGTCTTCGCACCGGCGGCCATGATCTTGTACGGCTCGACCTCGAGGCGGGGAAGGACGCGCTCCGCCCCGGGAACCCCCTCGAGGATCGCCCGGGCGTCGCGCTCGGAGACGCCCAGGGATTTCTTCCGGATCTCCTGGGCCTCTTCCTGCCTGGGCTCTTTGGTGCGGACCAGGATGTTCCGGACCCCCATGCGCTCGATCATCTCCATGGCCTGCCGCTCGGCTCCGCCGCCGATGGAGAGCATGGCGATCACCGCGCCCACGCCGAAGATCATCCCGAGCATGCTCAGGGTCGAGCGGAGCTTGTGCGCGACCAGGTTGTCCACCGCGCTCTGGAACGCCTCGCCGACGGTCATCCGCGAACCACCACGACCGGGGAGGCGGAGCGAGCGGGAGCGGACGGAGCGGAGGGGGCCTTGTCCTCGGGCACCGGCTCCTCGGCGGGACGGGTCGGATCCCGCACGGCGATCCGATCCCCTTCCTCGATCCCCTTTTCCAGCACCACGCGCCCGAGCGCCTCGGGGCCGAGAGCGACCTCGACCGGCTCGAAGCCGGACCTCGTCTGCCGATAGACGATCTTCTTGCCGTCCTTCTCCGTCACGGCCTCGCGGGGAACGACGAGGGCCGACGCTCTCTCGTCCACCACCACTTCGGCTCGGACGCGTTGCCCGGGCTTCATGACCGCGGGATCGGTTCGCTCGAGCTCGAGCGTCAGGCTGAAGTACTGCACGGGCGTCCCTCGCAGGCGGGGCCGGGCCAGCGTGTCGACGCGCTTCACCTTGGCCCGGTACGTCATCCCCGGATGGGCTTCCAGGACGACGGTGGCCGGAAGGTCGACCGCAAGACCCCCCGCATCGGCCTCGAGGACGTAGACCTCCGCCTCCATGTTGTCGAGCTCGGGGATCTCCGCCAGCGGCTCGCCCATCCACACCGACTCGCCGACGCGCGGGGGCTCTCCGCGCCAGTCCCGCCGGTAGGTTAGGATGCCGTCGTGCGGCGCCCTCACCTCGAGTGCCCTGAGCCCCTTTTCCCCCTGCCGCACTTTGAGGTCGGCCTTCCGTCGCTCGATCGCCAGAAGCTCCACGTCGGTCGTGGAGAGACTTGCCCGCGTCGTCCGCGAGGTGGACGCGTGATCGACCCTCTCCTGCGCCAGGGTCTCGTCGATCTGGGACTCGATGATCTCGATCCGGGAGAAGATCTCGGGATCCTTGCTCCGGAACGTCCGCGCGTTCTCGAGCTCGAGACGAGCCTGGCCGGCGTCCCGATCGAGGTTCTTGAGGGTCGCATCGTCTTCCGCTCGCTTCTTGGCGATCTTGCGCTCGGACGCGTCGCGGTCGGCTCGCCCGTCGGCCACCTCTTTCTCCTTGTCGGTGGGATCGAAGCGAACCACCACGTCCCCTGTCGCGACGCGACGCCCTTCGGGGGCGAGCCATGCGATCTTGAGCGGGCCCTGGGATTCCACGGGCGTGGTCAGGGGCGTGGCTCGGACCGCCTTGAGATTCCCCTCCGACGAGATCCGGCGCGCGAACGGCTGGCGCCTCACCTCGAGGACGGGGACGTCCGGAGCGATGAGGCGTGTCCTGAGAGACGGGACGACGGCCGCGGCGAAGAGCACCGTCACCGCTCCGCCCGCGATCAGGGCCGCGCGACGCGTCACGAGGCACGCTCCTTCGGAGCGAGGCTCCTCAGCGAGACGCGATCTCCTTCCTCGATCCCACCCAGGACCTCGAACTCTTTCGCCGTGCGCCTGCCGAGGGTGAGCCGGATCTCGTCCGGCCCGAATCGGCCCTCGCGCCAGGCCACCGGGCCCCGAGACGTGGGGAATACAGCCTCGGCGGGGATCAGAAGGACTCCCGTGATCTTCCCGGTCTCGATGGTTCCCGAAAAGCGCATGCCGGGGCGCATGCGCTGGCGGTCGGTGTCGTCCAGCTCGATGTCCAGGCGAACGACCTTCAGGGGATTGTTCCACGATTTCCTCTGGACCGTGCCCCAGATCGAATCCACCTTCCCGCGGAATTCCACGCCGGGATGGGCGTCGAGCCGCAAGGCGACGCGCTGCGAGAGCGCGATCTTCCCCGCGTCGGCCTCGTCCACCTCCCCCTGCGCCTTCATCCGGTCGAGATCGGGAACCTCGACGACCTTCTCCTCCCTCCAGCACGAATCCCCGACCTTCTTCTTCTCGTCGCGCCAGTTGCTCACGTAGATGACGGTGCCGTCCCTGGGCGCGGTCACGGTCATCCGGTGGATCGCGTCCTGGATCTCGCGGACTCGCTGGTCGGCTCGGTCGCGCGTTTCCCCAAGCGACGCCATCTCCGCATCCGCGGCGCGACGCCCCGATTCCATCCTCTCCTCGACGTAGGCGATCTCGCGGGTGGCCAGGTCCAGATCGAGCCGCGCCCGCTCCAGATCCGCCGACGCGGCGAGATCCCCCGGCCGGTCCACCTTGAGCTGGGCCTTCCGCTGGCTGGCCTTCGCCTCGGCCAGACGCAGCTGGTCGTCCCAGCGCTTCAAGACCAGATCGATCTCGCGCTTTTCGATCTCCTTCTGCGCCGAGGCGCTCTCGGCCGATTTCTCCTCGAGCCTGCGCTCGAGCTCGCTGGTATCGAAGCCGAGGACCGGTGTGCCGGCCTTGACCTCCGTCCCTTCCGGAGCGAGGCGGGAGATCTTGTAGTCCCAGAGGTTGTTGACGAGCGGGGGGCCGAGCAAGCTGGTGTCGACGGACCTCAAGGTGCCCGTCACCTCCACTCCGAGAGCGAGGTCTCCCCGGCGCACCTCGACCCAGTCCGCGTGGTCCGTGGAGGGTCCCCGCGCCGCAAGCCACCAGCCGGCGGGAATCACGACGAGAGCCGCTCCCGCCCATGGGGCCCACCTGCGGATCGGCGGGCGGTCTCCGTTCACAGACGGCTCCTCAGGAGCGTCCCCTCCTGAAGGCCGCGCTCCACGACGCATTCGAGGGCGCCGCACGGGCCGAGCGCGACCCGGGCCGAGCCTCCGTCCACGAGGAGCGCCTGGGGAGGGTTGGCGTCGAGATCGAGGGACGCCCGCGGGGCCAGAAGGACGTCGGCGAGCGTGCCCGTCGCGATCTCGACCTTGACCGACATGCCGGGCCGCATCCGGCCGGGATCGGAGCGCTCGAGGTCGATCACCGCGCGAAATGCCCGGCGCTGAGAGCGGCGCCCCATCGCCTGAGCGATGGGCGCGATCTCCTTCACGCTTCCCGGGAACGACTGGTCGGGATAGGTATCGAGCGTACAGGTGGCGGGCATCCCCACGGCGATGATGCCGTCGTCGACGTCGACGAGCATTGCCTCCACTTCCATCTCGGACAGGTCGGGAATGCTCATCGCGGCGAGCCCGACATACACGCTGTCTCCAACCTGGAGCTTCCGTCCCTCCCAGGGATGATCGTTGACGATGAGGATCCCCGCCCGCGGGGCGGTCAGGACCAGGGTGCCGATCGCCTGCTCGGCGATCTTGACCTCCCGGGTCGCCTTCTCGAGCTGGATGCGGAAGACCTGGCGCTCCTCCTGTGTCGCGAGGCGGTGCGCTTCCAGCGTCTCCCGGGCCTTGTCGTGCTGCGCCTGAGCGCGGTGAAGCGCGAGCTGCTTCTCCTGATGGTCGCGCTGCGATCGCAGCTCGGCCGGTATCGCGGCATCGATCCTGGCTTTCTCGAGCTCGCTCCGGCGCTGCTCGAGCTGGTATCGATTCTCGGCGTCGGTGGCCACGGCCCGGGCTTCCTGAGCGAGAAGCGCGTTCTCCGCCTGCGCCTCGGCGAGCCGCTTCTCCTCGAGCTCTCCGGTGAAGGAGGAGTTGTCGAACTCCAGGACCTTCTGCCCCGCCTGCACCGTGGCCCCGTCGGTTTCCATCCACCGGATCGGGATCTGCCAGCTCGGGGTCCGAGGAACGACCAGGTCGGTGGACCGGACGGCCCTGAGCTCTCCCGTCAGGAGGAACCGCCCGTGGAAATCCCCCCGCCGCACGACCGGGCCTGGCTGCCCCTTGTCTCCCGCCTCCGTCGCGCTCGCGCTGCGGCTTCCCGGACAGCTCAACGCCAGCGGGAGCAGCAGCATCCAGAGAAACGGTGACAGCAACCGAAACTCACCGGTCGAGCCTTCGACGCGGCTCATGGGATACGAGTTTCGGTTGCTGTCACCGTTTCTCCGCACGGCTCAGACTCCGAGAGCGAGCACCACGAGACCGCACGCGGCGAGGATTCCTCCCGCCATCGCGTGAGACCAGCGGGAGGACCACGCCGCCGGGAGCCGACCGAGACCCGCCGACGCGAGCCAAACCACCGCAACCATGGTTGCGACCGTCGCAAGGCTGAAGACGAGCGCCACGACGGCCGCGAGCCCCCAACGGCCCATGCTCGCGGGTAGCACGAAGAGCGGAATCAGAGGCTCGCACGGACCGAGGACGAATACGGCGAACAACATCCAGAAGGTGGCGGTCGAGCCTGGCTCGACCTCGTGCCGATGGGGCCGGAGGCCATGGGCGTGGATGTGGGCCCGCCCGTCGTGCTCGTGCAGGGCGATCCCCGCCTCCCGGCGAAGCGCTCGGCGAACTCCCCAGACACCGTAGGCGGCGCCCAGCGCGACCAGCGCCCACGCGCCCAGACTCCCGCGAAACGCCTCGAGCCGCTCCACGCGCGCCACAGAGGACCCCAGGACGAGGCAGACCCCCCCGAGCGCGAGGGAGGAGGCGACGTGGCCGAGCCCGCAGAGGAGGGTGACCCACAGCGTCTTCGCCCGAGACCATCGGCGGGCGCGGGCCAGAAAGACGAAAGGAAGGGAATGGTCCGGCCCCGCGGCGGTGTGCGCCACGGCCAGTGCCAGCGCGGTCACAACAAGGCTCCCGGAAAGTGGATCCACCAGACCGATGCTACCAGATCCAAGCGGTGGCAGAATGGAGGGTGCGATGCGTCGCTTCTTCCTCTCGCCGCTCCTTTCGGCCGCCCTCCTCTTCGTCCTCGGAGGCGGCACCGCCCGCGCAGGCAAGGCCGGCGAGATCCGCGTCGAGGCGATCGCGCTCCTCAACGAGGGGGTCGCCGCGTACAACCAGGGGGACTACCCAGGGGCCGTCGAGAAGCTGCGGCGCTCCGCCGATCTCGCGCTGAACACCTTTCGCGCCTACTACTATCTCGGGCTCGCCCTGACGGGCGACCGGCGATACCCCGAGGCCATCGACGCGCTCGACGTCTCCCTCGACCTGGATCCCACGCACCTCTCGGCCCATGTCGCCATGGGGAACGCTCGCCTGAAGCAGGGGGACGCGGACGAGGCGATGGCTGCTTTCGTGCGGGCCCTCAAGCTGCGCGCGGAGTACCCCGGCGGTCTCGACGGAATCGCCCGGGTGTACGAGGCCAAGGCGGAGGACGAGAAAGCGATCGAGTTCTACCGGCGGGCGATCGCGAGCAACAAGGGGTTCGCCGAGGCCTTCGCGAACCTGGGCGGCCTGTACCTCCGGCAGGGTCGGTACGAGGAAGCCGTTCGTCTCCTCCTCGAGGCCGTCACGATCCGCGCCGACTTCGCCTTCGGCTACGGAGGGCTGGCGACGGCGTACGGGAAGCTCGGACTCGACAGCGAGGCCGTGGTGACGATCCGGAGGGCCATCGACCTCGAGCCGAAATCGCCCGAGCACTGGACGGGCCTGGGACGAATCGAGCTGGCCATGGCGCTTCTCGACCGGTCGGAGGCGTCGTTCCGCAGGGCGATCGAGTTCGACTCCAAGCACCCCGGGGCCCGAGCGGGGCTCGCCGAGATCGCACGTCGTCGCGGCGATTACGCCACCGCCGAGAATCACCTGGCCGAAGCGCTGTCGGACACCCGTCTCGACGCGACCCAGCGGCGGGAGCTCGTGGAGAGGAAAACGGCCGTGGCGGCGGAGGGGATCGAGGTCGCACGCCTCGAATCCGTGACGAGCGCCGGCGGCCCGGTCCCTCCCGACCTCACGCGACGCCTCGCGGCGATCTACTCGGGACGCGGAGAATGGAACAAGGCGGCGGACCTGCAGGAGCGAAGCAACCCGTCGGGGATCGAGCGGGAGCGCTGGGCGTACTACCTCCTCCGTGCGGGTCGCCCCCGGGAGGCACAGGTCCTCTACGCCGAGATGGCCCGGGGGGCTTCCCGCGCCGACCTCGAGATCAATCAGGGCGTGTCGCTCGCCCGTCTCGGGGACGACGGGGCGGCGATCGACGCGTACCGCCGGGCCCTCGTGCTCGACGCCTCGGAGGAGCGCGCATGGCTCTACCTGGGAAACGCCTTCTTGAGACTCGGCCGCCGCGACGAGGCGGTCGCCGCGTACAAGAGGTACCTGGAGGAAGCGAGCGAGGGGCCCTCGCGAGCGCGCCTCGTGCGCATCCTGGCCCAGATCGCCCCCGGCGTCGTTCCGCAGGAACCGGCCCCTTCCTCCCCGCCGGGGTCGGGAGCCCTGCCGGGCTCCGGGTCGTGAGCGTGCGCCGGGCCGCCGCTCTCGCGCTCGTTTTGACCTGGGCTCTTGGGTCCCACGTCCCGATCCTCTCCCAGGATGCGCCTGCCCGACGCGGGTTCTCCGTTCAGATCACCGCTCCCAAGAACCAGGAGGTGGTCTTCGGAAAAACGAAGATCACGGCCAGCGTGCGCATCGACAGCCCGGAAGGGTTGGACCGCGTGGAGTTCCTCGTGGGCGACCGTGTGATCTTCGTGGACCGCGAGGCGCCGTACGAGTGCTTCCATGATTTCGGGGAGGATTCCAGGTCCTGGATCGTCCGCGCCGTCGCCCACCACCGGGAGGGGATCGCCGTCAGCGACACGGTCGTGACCCGGAAGGTCGTCCTCTCCTACGTCGAGGAAGTGAACCGGATCGTGCTCTGGGCCTCGGTCACCGACAAGAACGACCAGTTTGTCACCGACCTCGAGCGCGACGATTTCCGGGTCTTCGAGGACGGCCGAGAGCAGCAGATCCTCGAGTTCTACGCCGAGGACCGGCCGATCACGCTCGCCATCCTCCTGGACACCTCGGGCTCCATGCGCGAGCAGATGAAGGAAGTGCACGCGGCCGCCGGGGCCTTCGTGGACACCGTTCGCGAGCAGGACCGGGCCCTGGTCGTCACGTTCGACGACAAGGTGTTCCTGATCCAGGACCTGACCTCGGACAAGGCCGCCTTGAAGACCGCGATCACGTCCACCGAGGCGATCGGGGCCACGGCGGTCTACGACGCCCTCCACGCGACGTACCGGAAGCTGCGCGGGATCCAGGGACGAAAGGCGATCGTGCTCCTGACGGACGGCGACGACACGACGAGCCAGTTCGGGTTCGAGCGCGTTCTGGAGGAAGCGAAATCGGAGAGCGTGATCGTGTACGCGATCGGCCTGGGCGGCAGCTTCGGGCCCGGTCGCAACGTGATCAAGGAGTTCCCCGAGGAAACGGGCGGGCGCGCGTTCTTCGTCAAGAAAGCCTCGGAGCTGGGCGAGACCTACCAGAGGATCGCCGAGGAGCTGCGCAGGCAGTACGCGATCACGTATTCCACTCCGAACCAGACCTGGGACGGGCGGTGGATCGGCGTCGAGGTCAAGAGCCGCAACGAGAAACTCAAGGTGAACGCGCGCCGCGGGTACTTCGCGGTGCGGCCCCAGGGGCTTCGCGCCGCGGGAGCGAGCTGAATCCTCCCCGGGCTTCAGGAGGCCGGAGGCGGGATCGGCTCCTCGGGGGGGGCGAGATCGACCGGCGACGGCTCGTAGAGGGTCGGCTGGGGAACGAGGACGAGACGAATCCGCGCCGACGCGTCGAGCCGGAGGTCGGCCCGGACGGGCAGCACCCCGAGCCCTCTGGATTCCAGCGTGAATTCCCCCGGAGCGAGCCCGTCCACCTCGAACAAGCCGTCGGGTCCGGTGCGCGCCTCGCGCGGATCCATCGCGGCATCCCGGCGGACGAGCCGTATGGGGACATCCGACATCGGACGCCCGTCGCGACCGCCGACGCTTCCGTGGAGCTTCAGCGATCCCGGAGCCTGCGCGGCCGTCCCGCCGGCGCGCGCCGCGGCCGGAGCGGTCCCGGTCGAGGTCTTCATCGTCACCTCGACGATCGAGCGGAAAGGAGAGCGGACGTCGACCTTGTCCTTCCTGATCGGCAGGAGGCCGTCGCGGAGGAACTCGACGTCATAGGCTCCGTCGGGAACGTCATCGAGCCGAAACGCCCCCTTGGCGTCGGTGGAGGTCAGGTAGAGATCCCCCACCCGCGAGGTCGCCCGGACCAGCACCGTCGCCCCGGCCACCGGGCGGTTCCGCGCGAGGATCGCCGTGCCCTGGAGGAGAGCCACGCGGGGCGGCTGGATCGTCGCGGTTTCCATGATGGGTGCCGACGCCGGAGCGGACTCCCGTGTCTGCCCGGAGACAGGCCCCTGGGCAATCGACGAGGACGTCAGCACTCCGGAAAAGACGAGGAACATGAGCCTGTGAAGCGACACGTTGCCTCCGGGACGCGACGATTATAGGCGTCGCGGCCCTTCGAATCCTCGCCGTCCCGTCTCCCTCCTGTTCAGCCCGAATCCTTGACGCTTCGGCGCCCTTGCCGTACCATGCGATGGTTTGTCGGGGCGGTCCAGATTGAACGCTCGAATCGAGGCCGTTCCGAGGGCGGTTAGCTCAGCTGGTAGAGCACCTGCCTTACACGCAGGGTGTCACTGGTTCGAGTCCGGTACCGCCCACCAGTCGTTCGAGGGAGCGGGGCCGTAGTGCAGATTGGTTAGCACACCGGACTGTCACTCCGGAGGTCGCGGGTTCGAGCCCCGTCGGCCCCGCCAAATCAGAACAACCTTTACCTTCTTCCGATCCGGCCCTCACCGGCCCAGATCCGTCCTCGTCGGAGGGCTTCCAGGAGCAAGGGTACCCGCCGCGACCCTTGGTCAGGGCCCGCTCCTGCCGCCGGCGGGAGGTGTGGGAGCGGGCGCATTCCTGGCAAAGGCGTCGAACATGGCGAGCGGCACTGCGAACTCGACCGTGGCGGCGCCCTCGTCGAACCGCGTCGCGAACGGGAGGGCTCCCGCGGGCCCCTCGAGCGCTTGGATCAGATCCTGTGAAAGTCCCGGTGCTCCGCTGGACCGAGCCTTCGCGGTCGCGTCCACCTGGCGCATGAACATCCCGATCTGAATCCGTCCGAACACGCCCGGACGCTGGGTGAACGGGCCCAGGTCGGTGAGAAGCAGCCCCCCGCCGCCGGGCGAGGATCCCTCCCGGGCGGACGCGGCCTCGCGGATCGCCTTGCTCGCCCAGGGATCGGTCCCGGAAATGATGAGGTTCGCAACCTCGGCGATTCGGAACTTCATCTCCTTGGGGGCCGCCATCTCGGTCGCATCAAGCGTCGTGGGAATGCGGAGCTTGTAGACATAGGTCTCGACCTTCTCCGGCTCGAGGACTTCCGTTTCCAGGAAGCTCGTTCCGCCCGATCCAGTCGAGACCGCGGAAGCGAGAGCGCCACGACAGCTCTCCGCGTCGGAAACACCCGAGACCTGTAGCACGCTCGGGGCGTCCGGCCCGTTGTCCATGGCGAAGGCGATGTCGCCGCGCCTGCACTCGAGAATCCGGTCCGAACTCCAGAGGCTCATTCCCTGAAGGACGGCGCGTCCCGCTTCGCGCTGCGCTTCAGGCATTCCCTTGAACAGGTCGGCCATGGCGGCCTGATACCGCTGCAGGAGCTGCTTCGACCACGCGCGCGAGGGATCCGTCCAGTACAGCTGTCCCGCAGCGATCACCGAAGCGTCGATCGGCATCATGCGCCCGATCGCGGGCAGGCCGACGTCGCGCTGAGCCGCGATGAAGCTCGCGAGCGTCGATCCCTGACGCGCCACACCGCGCGCGTGCACGACCAGGAACCCCTCGTTCACCTCCACCGAGACCTGGAGCTTCGAGATCGCGTCGATCGTGTCGTGGAGGAGCCCGAAATAGAGATCGAAGAGCCCCGCGAGCTTTCGAGGATCGAACGGGAATGGAGACCGAGGCTCGCCCGGCACGGCGGGCACGGTTGCGAAGGCGGGAGTACCGTCGTGCAAGGTGAAATTCACGACGACCGTGAAATACACCTTGACGGGCCGCCCGTGCAGAGTGGCAGGCTTGTATTTCCATTGCTGGACCGCGTCGATCGCGGCATCGTCGAGCTGAGGGACGGAGCGGAGCACGACCACGTTCTGGACGACACCTTCTTCGTCGATCACGGCCTGGAGGATGACCTTGCCCTGGGCGCGCGCCTGCCGTGCCGCTTCCGGGTACTCCGGTTGGACCTTCGAGAGCAGCTCGGGTGCGATCACCTCGCCCGCAACCTGGATCGGCTCCTCCCCGACCGAGCCTCCGCCGGCGGGCGGACCCTCCTGTACGACCGCGTCCGGATCTCCCCCTTCGTCCTGCGCGCCCTCTTTCGTGGTGCTCGACGACACCGGCGGTGCGGGCATCTGCAGCAGCTTCTGATGGGTCGCGCTCAGCCACCCGTTCAGGAGCGCCGCCACGGGTTCGATCTCCATCGAGAACGCGAGCGAGCCGGGAGGCAGTCCTTCACCCGACAGCGCGGAAGCATGATCGAACTTGCGCACGAGATCCGGACTCCCTCCGACGACGAGGATGCGGCCGTGCAGGGACGCGTACACGGTCCGCGGCGTCTCGCCTTCCTCCGTCTCGACCGGCGCCCCGCGCAGCACCGTCAGGCTCCCTTCGAGGGCGCGCTCCGCAAACTGCTTCGCCAGCACGTCGAGAGCGCGCGCTCCGTCGCGGACCGGGACCGCGAGCACGAACCCCTTCGGCCCGAGCATCATGCCGTCCTGCGGCAGCGCGATCGCGGCAGGCCGTGACAGATCGAGGAAGGAGACATCCTCGACCCCGAGGGCCGCGGCCATCTGGTCGAGGAGCTTGCGCCGCGTGGTCGAGGAATGTGCGCTCTTCGCGATGGTCTCGATGTCCTGCAGCACCGCGTCGATGCTCGTCACGCGGATCGTGACGAGAGGCGTCGCCGACACGGTTCCGGACGCCGCGAGACCGATCGCGCAGGCAAGAATGGCGGCGACTCGATGACGTCGTTTCATGGTCCACTCCCAGAGCGCCTTGCTCCGGACTGCTCCCGAAACCCCTCCCCCGATCTTCGTCTTCGCGCTCCAGCCGCCCCTATTCTAGGCCCTCGCGGCCCCACGTGAGAGGCAATTCTTTGCCAGGCTTCTGTGATAGAAGTGTGATCGATGGGCGAACCTCACTCCCCGACGACCCAGTGGAAGAGGGCCCCGACCACCACGCTCGCGGCCAGGGTGCTGAGCATGCCGACCTTGAATCGGAACATGGCGACGAACGCGCCCACGGAGATCAGCAGGGCCGGCCACTGGAGCGTGGTCCAGACCGGCACGAACAGCCTGGCTCCGAGAGCGGTCTCAACGGTGGCGACGTTGGCGAAAACGACGTGGAGCGCGAACCATACCGCCAGATTCAGCACGACGCCCACCACGGCGGCGGTGATCGCCGAGAGCGCCGCGGAGAGCCTCCGGTTCCCGCGCAGCCGCTCCACGTACGGAGCCCCCAGAAAGATCCAGAGGAAACACGGGACGTAGGTCACCCAGGTAGTCAGGATCGCGCCCAGCGTCCCCGCGACCATGGGGTGAAGCCCGCCTGGGGTCCGGTACGCTGCCAGAAAACCCACGAACTGGACGACCTGGATGAGCGGACCCGGTGTGGTCTCGGCCATGCCCAGGCCGTCGAGCATCTCGCCAGGCCGGAGCCATCCGTAGTGCTCGACGGCCTGCTGCGCGATGTAGGCCAGGACCGCGTACGCACCTCCGAAGGTGACGACAGCGGCCTTGCTGAAGAACAGGCCCATTCTCACGTAGACATCCTGGGGTCCGAACACCCAGGCGAGCAGGGCGACCGGTCCGAGCCAGAGCGGAAGCCAGACCCCCAGAACCCGCAGGGCGCGCGCGACCGACGGCTGGGCGTGCGAGAGAGCGTGCCGTTCCAGCAGCGCATCCACCATCGCGCCGCTCTCTCCCGCCGCGCCCGGGCGCCGCTCCTCGATCACGCAGAAGACGTCGGGGCGAAGGTGACCTCCCACCCAGCCGACGATCCCGGCACCGAGCACGACCAGCGGGAACGGGACCTCGAAGAAAAAGATTCCGACGAACGCCGCGGCCGCGAGGGCGATCATGACGGTGTTCTTCAACACCCTGCGCCCGATGCGCACAACGGCTTCCACCACGACGGCCAGGACCGCGGCCTTGAGGCCGAAGAAGAGCGCCTCGACGAAGACGAGCTTCTGGAATCCGGCGTAGAGAAGGCTCAACACCAGGATCGCAACGAATCCCGGCGCCACGAAGAGTCCGCCGGCTACGAGTCCCCCACGGGTTCCGTGAAGGAGCCAGCCGATGTACGTGGCGAGCTGCTGGGCCTCGGGGCCCGGAAGGAGCATGCAGTAGTTGAGCGCGTGCAGGAAGCGGTGCTCGCTGATCCAGCGCTTCTCCTCGACCAGGATGCGATGCATCACCGCGATCTGGCCCGCCGGCCCGCCGAAGCTGTTGAGGGCGATCCGGGTCCACACGGCGACCCCTTCGCGGAACGACACGGGCGTCGGGCCCCGGGGCGACGGGGTGGGCTGGATGAGTGTTTCCAACTTCGCTACTTCGTGGTCGCGCCGATCTCCTGGCCGTGCATCCGGGCGGACCTCCCGACGCTGATTCTATTCGATCGCGGTCAGTCACTCGTCGGGATCGCGCCAATCCACCTCGGCTTGCGGCTCATCCCATCCGGCGGTGCCGGTGGCGATGGTGGATGTCCGGGTAGTGCGGATGCCAGTGCGTCAGGGGCTCGTGGACGTGGTCGTGGGTGTGCGGCTCTCCCGGCGGGTCATTCGGGTCATGCCCGTGTTGGTGGTGTTCGTCGTGAACGTGCCGGTGCGAGTGGACCAGCCGCTCGTGTTCGTGCTCGTGGCCGTGGCGCTCGGAAAGGTGGAGCCAGACGCCTGCACCCATGAGGAGGCCAGCGCCGGCCAGTGGGAGGCGAAGCTGCTCCCGAAGCAGGCCAAGAGAAGCCACGGCCCCGATGAAAGGCGCCACCGAGAAGTAGGCTCCCGTGCGAGCGGTGCCGATGCCGCGAAGCGCAAGCACGAAGAGGTAGAGACTCATCCCGTAGCCCACGAACCCGACGATCATCGCGAGAGCGATCAACCCGACCGAAGGAAGAGGCGCTCCGAGGGTCAATGCCGCGCCGACGTTCACACAACCCGCGGCGGCGCCTTTGATCGCCGCGATCTGAAACGGGTCCGCGGCGGAGATTCTCTGGGTCAGATTGTTGTCGAGCGCCCAGCAGACGCAAGCTCCCGCGATGGCGAGAGAGGCCAGCGGGAGACCCACTCGTCCCTCCTGCGGCCACGAGAGAGCGACCCCCCCCGTGACGATGAGAAGCATGCCGAGCGCGATCCTCCGGTCGTAGTTCTCTCGGAAGACGAACCACGCGACGGCCGCCGTGAAGGCTCCTTCGAGGTTGAGGAGCAGCGACGCCGCCGAGGCCGGGGTCGCGCGAAGCCCCCACATCAGGAGCACCGGGCCCAGGACACCGCCCAGGAACACACCGCCCGTGAGCGAGGGAAGGTCCTTCCGCGCAAGGCGCGCTTCGCGGCCGCCGGACGGCAGAACAGCCCAGAGCAACGCCAGGCCGAGCCCGGAGCCGGCGTAGAAGAGCCCGGCAAGGAGCACCGGCGGCACGTCCTCGAGCAGGCGCTTGGCGAACGGAGTGCTCAGGCCGAAGAGAGCCGCCGCCGCGAGGGCGAAGAAGATGCCGCCCCGGCCCTGCGGCCGATTCGTCATGGCGCGTCCGCGACACGAGAACGCCCCGCCGCCGCCGCGGGGCCTCCCCAGCGGGCGAAGAGCACCGGCACCACCACGAGGTTCAGGAAGGTGGAGGTCAGGAGCCCCCCGAGGATCACCTCGGCCATCGGGCTCTGGATCTCGTTTCCCGGCCTGTCGCCCGCGAGGACGAGAGGGATCAGCGCGAGCCCTGCCGTGAGCGCGGTCATGAGCACCGGCGCGAGCCGTTCGCCTGATCCGCGGATCACGGCCTCCCGGAGAGGCAGGCCTTCGTCACGCATGAGATGCTGGTAGTGGCTCACCAGCAGAACGCCGTTGCGAGTGGCGATCCCGAAAAGGGTGATGAAACCAACGAGCGAAGCCACGCTCAGACTGTCACCCCCGAGCGCGACCGCGGCCAGTCCGCCGATGAGCGCGAGCGGGAGGTTCACGAGGACGATGAGCGTGTGCCGGTGGCTGCGGAATGCGAGATAGAGCAGGCCGTACATGGCGATGAGGCTGCCGACCGCGAGCATCCCGATATTCCGGGTGCTGCGCGACGCCTCCTCGAACTGTCCGCCGAGGACGACCTGATACCCCTCCGGCAAGGTGAGGCCCGACGCCAGCACGGTCCGCACGCGCTCGACGGTGCCCAGGAGGTCGCTTCCCGCGACGTTCGCCGTCACCATGGCGAGCCGCTGGACGTTCTCGCGGCGGATGAGTCCCGGCCCCAAATCGAAGCGAACGCGCGCCAGGTCGCCCAGCCGAACCACCCGACCCGACGGCGTCGTCACGGGCAGCGCCAGGAGCCGGTCCCGCCTCTCCCGCAGCCCTTCGGGAAAACGCACGACGATCCTGGAAGTGATCCCCCCTTCGACGATCTCGCCGGCAGGGGTTCCCTGGAAGAGCGCCTCCACGGAGCGCGCCACCTGCGCGGGCGCGAGGCCGTAGCGAGCCATGGCCTCACGATCGAAATCGATCAGGAGCTGAGGGACGGTCGCCTGCTCCTGGTTCGACACGTCCACGATGCCGGGGACGCCGCGCAGGAGGCGCTCCACGCTCGCCCCGAGGCCTCGCAACACCGTGAGGTCCGGGCCGAACAGTTTCACGGCGAGGTTGGTCTTGCTTCCCGAAATCATGTGGTCGATGCGGTGGCTGATCGGCTGGCCGAAGGTCACGGCGACGCCGGGGATGGTGGCGACCGCCCTTCGCATCTCCGCGAGCAGCTCGTCTTTGGGTCGTCCAGGACGCAGCACCACCTCCATCTCGGAGGCGTTCACGCCCTGCACGTGCTCGTCCTTCTCCGCCCGTCCCGTGCGGCGGCTGGTCGAGACGACCTCGGGGAAGGCAAGGAGCGCCTTCTCCACGTCGCGACCCAGCGTGTCGGCGTCGGCCAGAGGCGTGCCGAGGGGACTCACGAGCGCGACGGTGAGGCTCCCTTCGTTGAATGGCGGCAGAAACGACCGGCCGAGGAACGGCAGGATCGCGAGCGCTCCCACGACGGCCACGAGAGCGGTGACGATCACGAGTCCCTGGCGCCTCGAGCAGAAATCGAGCGTGGAGCCGTAGGCACGCTTCCACTGGCGCAGCAGCCACGGCTCCCGGGCGTCGAGCAGCGAGCCCCGAGGCAGGAGCAGCAGGCAGAGCACCGGGGTCACGGTGAGAGCGACGAGCAGCGATCCCGCGAGGGAGGACAGGTAGGCGACACCGAGCGGCAGAAGGAGCCGGCCCTCGATCCCCGGCAGAACCAGCAGCGGAACGAATACGACGGCGATCACGAGGGTGGCCAAGAGGATCGGGCTCCGAACCTCGGAGGAGGCACGAAAGACGACCTCGAGTGCCGAACGACGCTCGCCCGCCGGCTTGAGCCGGTCCTCGCGGAGTCGCCTGAAGACGTTCTCGACGTCGATGATCGCGTCATCCACGAGAGCGCCGATGGCGATCGTGAACCCCCCCAGGGTCATCGTGTTGAAGGAGCCTCCGAATAGAGAGATCACGAGAACGCCGGCGAGGAGCGAGAGGGGAATCGCGAGGGCAGTGATCAGGGTCGTCCGCAGGTTTCCGAGGAAGACGAACAGAATGATGAGCACCAGGATCGCGCCATCTCGGAGCGCGACCGAGACGTTGTGGATCGCCACGCGGATGAAGTCCGCCTGCCGGAAGTTCTCCCTCTCGATGACCACACCTTGGGGCAGGCTTCTCTGCAGCTCGTCGAGGACCCGGTCGATCTCCCGGGTGAGGACGAGCGTGTTGGCGTCGGGCTGCTTCTGGACGCTCAGGATGACCGCAGGCTTCGCCCGGTAGGATGCGGTCCCCCGTGCGGGCTCGGGCGCCTCGCGAACCGAGGCAACCTGGCCCAGCCGCAAGGGAATCCCGTCGCGCTCGCGGAGCACGGTTGCCGCAAGATCCGCGGCCGAACGCGCGCGCCCGAGACCGCGGACGAGATACTCCGTTCCGCCATCGACATGAAAGCCGGCCGCGGGCACCGCGCTCGCCCGCTCGACCGCGCCGACCACGTCGTCGAGGGTCAGACCCGCCTGGGCGACGGCCGCGGGATCGAGCTCGACCGCGTACTCCCGGACATCACCACCGATCGGGACGACCTGCGAGACGCCGGGGAGCGCGAGGAGGCGTCGCCGGACGAAGGTCTCCGCGACCCTGCGCAGCTCGATGGGGGGCAGGCGGTCCGAGGTGAGCGCGAGGAACGTGATCTCGCCCATGATCGAGCTGATCGGCCCGAGAGCCGGCCGCTCCACACCAGCCGGCAGGGTGACGGCCTGCAGCCGCTCGGCGACGATCTGGCGCACGCGATAGACGTCCGTCCCCCACAGGAACTCCACCCACACGACGGCGATGCCGGGGCCGGACACCGAGCGAATGCGCCGGACGCCGGAAGCCCCGTTCAGGGCCGACTCGACCGGGAACGTGACGAGAAGCTCCACCTCCTCGGGTGCCAGGCCCTTGGCTTCGGTGATCACCGTGACGGTCGGAGCCGTGAGGTCGGGAAACACGTCCACCGGCAACCGCAAGGCGACCAGCGAACCGACGGCCACGAGGACCGCGGTCAGGGCGAGGACCGCCCATCGATGGAGCAGGGAACCCTGGATGATTCGATCGAGCATCACTACCTCAGTGAACGTGCCCCTCCGGGGCACCGGAGGTGAGAAGCGCGCTCCGCCGGATCGCGGCCCCGCCACGTGTCACGAGACGATCTCCCGCCTGCACCCCTTCGACGAGGGCGTCCGCACCCTGGCGCACCAGGACGCGAACCTCCCGCCGCGCGAAGGTCTCCCCTTCCAGCTGCACGTAGGCGACGGTGATCCCAGCGTCGTCGACAAGTGCCGAGCCTGGCACGACGATCCCGCGCCTCACGCCGGCGAGGAGCAGCTCCGCGCCCACCGTGCTGCCGAGCGGCAGATCCTGGACGCCCTGCCTGGCTTCGACGATCACGTCGACGGTTCCTGTCCGAGGATCAAGCTCGGGCGAACGGGAGATGATCCGCAGGTCGTCGGAAACCTCGAGGGGCTCTGAGAACCCCGGCCGACGGATCACGAGACCGGAGGGCGCTTCCCGGACGCGACTGGCGTCCTCCGGGCGCAAGGCGAGGACGAACCAGAGCGGCCGGGTCTTCACGAGCCGTGCGAGGGCCGTTCCGGCACCCACGGTCTGGCAGGGAGAAACGAACACCTCGGCGACCGTACCCGCCCAGGGAGCCAGGACCGGAATCGCCGGGGGTTTCTGCTCCGACCCCGTCGTGGTGCTCACTCCGCTGCGCGCCGCCTGGAGCCGTGCCTCGAGTCCCGCCAGCGCGGTTCGTCCTCGCTCGACCTCCGCGGCGCTCGTGGCCTCGACGCGGAGCAGATCGGTGAGCCGTTCCACGCGCCGCCGGGCCGTTTCGACCTCCGCCTCGAGAGAGGCCGCATCCGCCTCAAGCTCCGGAAGGCTGCGCCCGCTCACGCGAGGAACGAGCTGGAACACCACCGTTCCTTCGGGCAGATCGAGCCCCACATGCGGCCAGGTATCAGCCATCACCGTGGCGTCTACCGAAGCCGTCAGCGTGGTCGCGCCGTTCGCGGCCGGCGTCACCCGGGCGGGTCCGGCGACGCCATCGTGGAGCATGCCTTCCCTCACCCACGCGGTAGCAAACTCCGTTCGCCACTGCTGCTCTTTGAGGAACGACACCGCTTCCGTCGTCGCTGCTTCGCCTGCGGTTTCTCCACCGCCGGGTGAGCCCACGGAACCCACGCGGGCCCGTCCGGCCGGGATCTCCTCCGGCCCGTTCGGACCGTCGATGCGAAAGAACAGGCCGAACGTCCCTTCGCCGCGCGGCTCGATCTCGACCGGGAAGATCCCGTCGCGCTTCGCCTTCTCCTGCCGGAAGCTCTGTTCGGGGCCTTCGCCACGGAGCAACAGCGCAACGGTTCCCTGCTTGAGCGGGGCGAAGCCGTCGAGGACGGTCACGTGGACGTTGCTCGTCGTGCGGTGGCCGATCACGAGCGGTCCGGTCTCTGCGAACACCTCGTAGCGCTGCCCCCAGGCCGTAACGGACCAGCCCTCCTCGCGAGCCGCGGTGGAATCCTGTTGTCCTTCTCCTCTTCCGCAGCCGAGCGTTCCCGTGAGGATGAGAAGGACCGACATCAAGGGCGAACGCTTCATCGGGTTCCTCCCGTCGTGAGGGGCTGTCCCACCACAGCCTCCAGCGCGCGGTGGGCCTCGAGGGCCTGGGCGCGCGCGTCGATCTCGCGAAGCCTGGCGGAAAACGCGGCGCGCAGCGTCTCGAAGAGATCGGTCAGGCTGGCCTCGCCCGCCCGGAAGGCGGCGGTCGCGGCCTCGATGATCCGATCCGTCTCGCGAGCGGCCCCCCGGGCCTCCTCGGCCGACCCGAACAGCACTTCGTATCTCTTGACCCCGCCTTCGATCTCGCCGGCGATTCGCGTCCTCGCCCACTTCAATTGAGCAGTCGCGACTTCTTCCCGCCGCTCGGCTTCCAGCCGTGCCGCCCTGTCACGGTCGAAAAGCGGCACGCTCCAGCCCGCCGCGATGATCGGGCCCTCATGGACGACCCCTGCGTCCACGATCGTCTGCCTTCCGAGCTGCAGCGTCGGAAAGCCCCAGAAACGCTCGGTACGCCGCACGTCGAGGCCTGCCTTTTCCGCCTCGAGCGTGAGTGCGCGCACTTCGGGCGCTTCGGTTTCGGCAGGGATCTCCGGGAGAACCGGCAGGGCGAGCCTTGCAGGCTTGGCGGTCGAGGAAAGATCCGGTCGCCACGCTCGCGCCGAGGCCTCCGCCGCCGCACATGCTGCTTCCGCTTCCCGCAGGCTCGCACGCATCTCTTCTGCCGCGAGCATGAACCGCCGCGAGGCGAGGCCCGATTCTTCTCCGACCCGCGCCCGCTCGCGTTGTTGCTGCGCGAGGCGCGCCACGAGGTCGTGCTGCCCGCGCAGAACGTCGACTCGCTCGTTCCCGAGGCTCCAGTCGGCGAAGGCTCCACGCGCCTCTCGTCGCAGTGCCGCAAGGTCGACACCGAAGCGCTGGTGCGCGGCGGCGAGACCCTTGTCCGCAGCCTCTTTACCGAGACGGTACCGCCCGTCGAGCGGCGGAGCCCATGCCACCGTCCAGTTGGTCACTCGAGGGCTGGCGTTGGGCCCTTCGCGCCAGAACTCGAGGCGCGGATTCGCGAGGGTGCCTGCTCGTCTTCGGGTCGCCTCGGCGCGACCCAGCCCCTCCTTGAGGGCGCGGGCCGCCGGGTGCTCGTCTCCCAGTGCGGCCAGGAAACCCTCTTCCCCAATGGACTCGGCCCGGGCCGAGGGCACGATCAGAGCCAGAAGGCCCATCCCAAGAAGCTGTCGCATGATCTCTCCCGTGGTGAGGCGTCACACCGACGCACACAAGCTCCGCGATTCGTCGCGGAGCGCCGCCCGACAAGCCGGGAGAGGGATCAGATCCGAAGAATGGAGGAGGTGTGAGGCTCTGAGGGAGGACTTGGGCCGAAGACACCGGGCGCGCATCGATACCAGGCCGGCGACATCGAGGCCGCAACATCGGCAAGCCAGCTGCCGGCAATGAGAGTCCGGTCGGCCGGGCGCTTCGCCGTCTCGAGAAGCGGCGTCGATACGGTCAGCGAGTGCTGGTGATCCGGCGTTCCCGGATCATGACGATGGCCGTGGACGATCAGCTCGATGGCATCGGGCCGTGCGTGCCCAGGCTCGCCGTGGTCGTGTCCGGCGACGTGCATCAAGAGGGCCGCGCCAAGGACCCACGGGCACGCGAGCGCGAGAACCGCGAGAACCGCCCGACGCTTTCGTCCGTGGGAACGCACGGCGGAAGTCTATACGAGGAGGGGGTGTCACGACCAGGGGACCGGGCATCGGGATCGACGAGCGCCCGGCCGGGCTCGAACCGGTTGCCGAGACACGAAACAGGCGGAGAAAACACCTTGCCGGGCCCCGTTTGGGCGCCGGAGCGAGCCCCTCCTCGCGCTGTGGTAGAAATAGGGTGCCGTACAGGGCGGCCGTACTCCGCGAGAGGTAGCTCATGAGCGCCCAACACCGCGTCTTCCGTGCCGTCCGGAACAAGTTCATCGCGGGGTTGATCATCCTGATCCCGATCGTGATCACCGCCAAGGCGCTGTGGTGGCTCTTCACCTATGTGGACGGCCACGCGCGACCCTTGATTCGGACACTCGCCGGACGGGAGATCCCGGGAATCGGGTTCGTGCTCACCGTGGTCGCGGTCCTGCTGACCGGGCTCCTCTTCTCTTCGGGGCCCCTGCGGCGGCTCCTCGACGGCCTCGCCGACGTCCTGGAGAGCGTTCCGTTGGTGGGCACGGTCTACGGGACCATCCGCAAGGTGCTCTCGGGCTTCGGGAATCCCGAGTCGCGGCGTGCGTTCCAGAGCTTCGTGCTGGTCCGGCGGGGAGGGACGCTCAGCCCCGGGTTTCTCACCGGGTCGTTCACGCTCTCCAGAATCACTGGCGCGAACCAGACCTACAAGATCGTCTTCGTTCCCACGAACCACCTCTATCTGGGGAACATCGTGGTCGTGCCCGCGGACGACGTGATCCCGACCGACATCCCGGTGGACGACGGGATCAGCCTCGTCCTCTCCGCCGGGTCCTCGATCCCCCCCCAGGTGCGCGAGCACTAGCCCTGGCGGCACTCTGACCAGGCTGGGTTGCCAATTCGCCTCGCCTAGAGTATACTTTTCACGGCCCTAAAAAAATATTTGGGGATGGACTCGACCGATATGCTCATGATCCGTAAAATTCTGACCGGACTTGCCCTCCCTTCGGGGGTCGTCGTGATCGCCGCGGCGGTCGCCATTTCCGCGTCCGCTCCCTCCCCGCCGGAGGCGACCCACGACGGCGACCGCGGTCTTGGCGGCCTCGACCTCAGACCCTACCGGAACGAGACGGTCGGAGACGTGACCAGCGACACGGTCGATCCCGACGCCTACCTGACCTCGTTCGAGACAGGGAAGGTGTCGAAGCTGCCAGACGGTCGGACCCTTCGGGAGTTCGAGATCCACAGCATCAACAAGACGATCGAGATCGCACCGGGCGTTTTCTTCCCGGCCTGGACCTTCAACGGGCAGGTCCCCGGCCCGACCCTGAGGGCCGCCGAAGGGGATCGGATCCGGATCCGGTTCACGAACGTGGGCGACCGCCCGCACTCCATGCATTTCCATGGATTCCACTCGGCCGACATGGACGGCTCGATGCCCGACCAGCTCGTTCCTCCCCGTGAGGAGTTCACGTACGAGTTCGATGCCGACCCCGCAGGCGTGCACCTCTACCACTGCCACGCGACCCCGTTGACCCAGCACATCCACAACGGCCTCTACGGCTTCTGGATCGTGGACCCGAAGGAGGGGCGGCCCCCGGCGCGCGAGATGGTCATGATGATGAACGGCTTCGACCCGAACTTCGACGAGGAGAACGAGGTGTACGCGGTCAACACCGTGGCGTTCCACTATGCGCGCCACCCCATCGAGGTGCGGCAGAACGAGACGATCCGCATCTACCTGGCCAACATCACCGAGTTCGACCTTCTCAACTCGTTCCACATTCACGCGACCTTCTTCGACTACTACCCGACGGGGACCCAGAAGGAGCCGCGCGACTACACGGACACGGTGGTGCTCGGGCAGGCCGAGCGAGGGATCGTCGAGGTCCGCTTCCCGTACCCGGGTCATTACATGTTCCACGCGCACAAGACCGAGTTCGCCGAGCGCGGCTGGATGGGGATGTTCCACGTGGTGGCGGCGACGGGCGAGAAGCACCATGGCTGAGACGCGAAGCAACCGGTGGATCGCGACGGTGGCGCTCGCGGCGGCTCCGCTCGCGGTGCTCGGGATCGTGGTGTACGCGATGGTGTCGGGGGGACCGTCGGCGATCTTCCGGACGAACCTTCCGCCCGTGGAGAAGCTCCACGTGATGCGCCACTCCCTCGCGCCGGACGTGATGCGCCTCGACGTGGTCAACGCGGGTCCCGACCCGAGCACGATCGCGCAGGTGATCGTCCGCGGGGCGTTCTGGACCCACGAGGTTCACCCTTCGCGCACGCTCGAGCCCCTGGACACCGCCCGGGTGACGATCCCGTTTCCCTGGAACGATGGCGAGCCGGTGGAGATCGCGCTTCTCACCTCCACGGGGCTCACGTTCCCGTACACGATCGAGGTCGCGTCCAGGACCCCGGTGGCCGACCTCGGCGCCCTGGGGCGCTTCGCGCTCCTCGGCATCTACGTGGGCGTGATCCCGGTGGGTCTGGGGATCACCTGGTACCCGTTCCTCCGCCGTCTCGGCCCGACCGCCCTGGGGTTCCTCCTCTCCCTGACCGTGGGCCTGCTCGCGTTCCTCGTGGTGGACGCGGTGGGGGACGGCCTCGAGGCGGCGGACCGTCTTCCGGCGGCCTACCACGGGCGGGCGCTCCTCGTCCTGGGTCTGGTCGGGGCTTACCTGGTGCTGCTCGGCGTCGAATCGCGTGCCCGGGAGCGGCGGAGCGCGCTCCACTCGGGAGCGTTCCTCGCGTGGCTCGTCGCGCTCGGGATCGGGCTCCACAACCTGGGGGAGGGGCTCGCGATCGGCTCGTCGTACGTGCTGGGCGAGCTCACGCTGGGCGCGCTTCTCGTCGTGGGATTCACGGTGCACAACGCGACCGAGGGGATCGCCATCATCTCGCCCATCCTGCACGAGGGAGCCAGGCCCGGTCGCCTGGTGGGTCTGGGAGCGCTTGCCGGTGCGCCCACCATCCTCGGCTGCTGGATCGGGGCGTTCACCTACTCGCAGGTCTGGGCCCTCGTGTTTCTCGGCGTCGGGGCCGGCGCCATCGTCCAGGTGATCGGCGCGATCCTCGGACGCTCTCCGCTGGCCACGACTCTCGCGCCGGTCAATCTCCTCGGTCTTTTTGCGGGCTACGTCCTCATGTACGGGACGGGCCTTCTCGTGGGTGCAGCATGAGCCGCCGCAAGCTTTCGGTCCTCCGTTTCACAGCGGCGTTCGGGGTCGCCCTCGTCGCCGCCGCCCTCACCCTTGCCATGACTCAAGCGAGGCGTGACGAGGCCTCGGGGCCCGTGCGCGAGATCGTTCTCCTGGCGAAGGGAACGGCCTTCGGGGACGGGAACCCGACCCTCGAGACCCGCGTCGGCGAGCGGCTGCGCGTGATCGTCAAGAACGTCGATCCCGGAGTGGTGCACGCGATCTCCGTCCCAGGACTCGCTCCCGCGGTCCAGGACGTCGCGGCCGGCGAGGTCGTCGTCATCGAGCTGACACCGACGACGCCGGGGATCTACGAGTATGTGTGCCCCCTTCACTGCCCGCTCATGAAGGGAAAGCTCGTGGTCAGGCGCTGAGGCGGCGCCTCGCTCAGCCCCCGAGCCCGACAAGCCGAGTCCAGGTTTCCTCGTCCACCTCGTCGAGGGAGCGGAGCACCAGGTCCGCGTCCGCGAGACTCGACACGAGCCGTGCCCCTCCTCCGGCGGGCTCCGACGACGCATCGGGAACCGCGATACACCTCATCCCCGCCGCCTTCGCGGCCAGGACGCCGTGGATCGAGTCCTCGAGGGCCAGGCATCGAGCCGGCTCGACGCCCAGGAGGCTCGCGGCGGTGAGGTACACGGCCGGGTGTGGCTTTCCGAACTCCTCGTCGACCGCCGAGTGGACCACGGCGAACTCTTCCTCGAGACCGAGCGTCTCGAGAACCGCCCGGATCACGAGCCGGCCCGACGAGGTGGCGAGGGCCCGGAGGAGACCCTTGCGGCGGAAGAACTCGAGGGCCTCGGTCGCGCCCGCCTTCGGGCGGCCCCGGTCGCGGATCCGCGCGACGACCCGCTCGACGAGCCTCTCGGCGACCTGCGGTTGGCTCGCGCCTCGCCATGGCCGGCGGGCATACCAGTGGGCGACCGTGTCATCGACGCGCCGGCCCTTCGTCTCCATGCACTCGGCGCGGGTCAGCGGGACCCCGAGATCCGCGAACACCTCGATCTCGGCCTCCTGCCAGAGCGGCTCGGAGTCGATGAGGAGGCCGTCCATGTCGAAGATCGCCGCCTTGAACATCGGTAGATCCCTGTATTCCCTCGTGATGCCTCGTGATTCCGGCGATTGACCCTCGACGACCCTTGCTGTAGGATCGGCCCATCGATTGGGATTGCACGCGCGCCGTTTGCGGGGGCACCCGATGGACTTCCTGACGGTCATCACGCCGGAGGGAACGACCTTCCGGCACGAGCTCGAGGGACCCGCCCTTCGCATCGGACGCTCGTCCGACAGCAGCCTCGTCCTCCAGGACCCGAGTGTATCCCGACTCCATGCCGAGATCGTACGCAGGCATGGTCGTTGTGTCCTCACGGACTTCAGGAGCAAGGCCGGCACGCTGGTCAACGATCATCCCGTGCAGGATCCCGTGCACCTTCAACCGGGCGATCGCATCCGCATGGGGGGCACCCTCCTGATCTTCAACGACACCCCCTCCGGGTCCGTGAGTTTCAGCGACCGGCCGCTCGGACCGCACTCCAGGACGACGTTCGTCTCGGCGCGAGGCGTGAGGCTGCCCGCCGAGGAGCGCATCACGCCTGTGCCGAAGGGCAGGATCGCCGAGGACGGCGATCTGGGTTCTCCTCCATCTCTGCCTGGTGCGAGCATCGGCCACATCGCCTCCGAGATCGACCAGGAGCTCCTCTTCCATCGACCCCTCGGCGAGATCCTGGAGAAGGTGATGGACCTCGCCCACGAGGCGGTGAGCTACGAACGGGGAGCTCTGATGCTGGTGGAGAAGAACGGAGACCTGACCGTCGGAGTCCGGCGCTCTCTGACCGGAGTCGCGGAGAATCTGGAAGTGAGCCGCACGGTCATCGACCACGTGCGCAAGAACGAGGAGTCCGTGCTCACCCAGGACGCGCTCGTGGACGAGCGGTTTCGCAATGTCGACAGCGTTCACGACCTGGGCATCCACTCCGTCATGTGCGTGCCGCTCCTGGGCAGCAGCGACCTGATCGGGGTCATCTACGTGGACAGCCGTCGCGAGGTCGGCCTGTTCGACGAACGGGACCTCCGCCTGCTCACGTTTCTCGGGAACCTGGCCGCGGTCAAGATCGAGAACGCGCGTCTCTTCCAGGAGACCGTCGCGCAACGGGTCATCCTCGCGCAGCTTCGCGAGGCGGCCGAGGTCCAGAGACGGCTCCTTCCCGACGTCGTCCCGCGGATCCAGGGCTATAGCATCCACGGGAGCACCGATCCCTGCTTCGAAGTCGGCGGAGACTACTACGACTATCTCGCGCTGCCCGACGGTCGCTACGGCATCGCCTTGGCCGACGTCGCGGGCAAGGGGCTGTCGGCGGCGCTGCTCGTGTCGAACTTCCAGGCCAGTCTGCGCGTTTTTTCCGGGTTCCACCTGTCCCTCGAGGAGACGATCGGGCGCCTGAATCTCCAGCTCTGCCGCTCGATGCCCGAGTCACGATTCATCGCCCTGTTCTACGGGATTCTCGACCCCACGGCGCACACACTCCGCTTCGTGAACGCCGGACTTCCGCCACCCGTCTTGATCCGGCGGAATGGGGCGGTGGAGCGCCTGACCATGGGTGCCCTTCCCCTCGGCATGTTCACCGAGCTCGCGCTGCAGGTGGGGACCGTCGGTTTCGAGCCGGGAGAGATTCTGGTCTGCTACAGCGACGGCGTGACCGAGGCCCGGAATCTTTCGGACGAGATGTTCGGCGAGGAACGCCTCGTCGCGCTCCTGCGCGGGGCGCGCGACCTGTCGTCCTCGAAGGTCGTCGGCGGAATCATGGAGGCCGTGGAGGGCCATTGCGCCACCTCGCGACACCAGGACGACGTCACGGTCGTGGCGCTCAGACGGGCCGCATGACACGAGCGAGACGCGCGCGGGGAATGCGGCATTGACGACCGCCGGCTGCCCCTGCCGCGGTGAGGGGACGGGAGACCCGTTCTTCTGCGCTCCGGCCGTCCGGACCGGCTGTCGTCCGAACGAGTCTCCGTCCCCTCCTCGCGAGGGAGTTGGCAAACCGCCGGACCGGCACCGCGGTCGAGAGCGCGGTGCCGGTCCGTTCGTGAAGAGCCTCCGGGACTGGTGGAAGTACCCGTGAGGCTCGGGGGAGGCTCAGGGCGAGCAGGGGTGGTCGTTGGGCCGCTCCTGCCCGTAGCTGTTCTGGCCCAGGCTGCTCTCGACACTTCCCGCGACGCCGGTCACCAGGTAGAAGGCACACCGACCGCGCGCGGGGGAGATGTATTCAATCACCTGGGGTGCGGTGAGCCCGCACTTCCGGGACGCCAGGGAGTTCGTGCCGGGCTCCTGGGTGTACACGCCGGTGCTCTTGAGAACGGAGAGGTCGCCCCGGTACCAGTTCCACGAGGTGAAGCCGCTCTCGCTCTGCCACTCCAGAACGGTCCGAGTCGGGCTGGACAGGTAGATGATCCCGTCGCTCGCGTCGCACGCGTCGCCGATCCAGTCTCCGTCCACGTCCGCCTGGGAGAAGTTGGAAACGGCGGAACAGTTGTCGCAGACATCCCCGATCGTGTCCCGGTCCGCGTCCTCCTGAAGTGCATTGGGGGATTCGGGGCAGTTGTCGCACGCATCCCCGAGCCCATCGCCGTCCGTGTCGTCTCCGGCGTCGTCGATGACCCCGTTGCAGTTGTCGTCGACGCCGTTGCAGGTCTCGACGGCGGCAGGATTCCGCTTGACGTCGGCATCGTTGCAGTCGGCGCACAGGGCGAAGCCGTCGCCGTCCGCATCCCGCTCCGAGAGCGGGAGCGCCGGCCAGATCGGGCTCGAGCAGTCGTTGTTCAGGCCGTCGCAGATCTCCGGCGCGCCCCGGTCAACGCTCGCGCTCCGGTCGTCGCAGTCGCCGCCGCACTCGGTCGTCCCGTCGGCGTCGTCGTCCGCCTCGATCCCCGAGAGCCGCGGCCAGACCAGGTTGGAGCAATCGTTGTTGAGGCCGTCGCACAACTCCGGGGCGCCCGGGTAGACGCTCGGATTGCGATCATCGCAGTCTCCGGTGCACTCGCTGAAGCGGTCGCCGTCGGCGTCGTCGGTCTCGGCGCCCGTCGGCGCGGGCCACACGCTCGAGCAGCAGTCGTTGTTGAGGCCGTCGCAGATCTCCGGAGCGCCAGGGTACACGGCCGGCTTGGAGTCGTCGCAGTCGTCGCTCGTGACCACGAATCCCGTGACGGGGGCGCCGTCGCACGTCTGGGCTCGTACCGTCAGCTCTCCGTGGCCATCGCCGTCGAAGTCCTGATACCAGGTGGTCGAGTGGGGTCCGTCGAATCGGATGCAGGTCGGATGGTCCGGGTACGAGCCCGGATCGGCCACGACGACCGTGCCCTGGTTGATCCCCTCGAACACTCGGGTCAGCGTGACGACCTCGGAGGCGGTCAGTGCCGTGAAGGAAACCGATCCGGAGCCGTTCCCGCTGAAGCTCGCCTCGGCCACGTCGATGGGATCGCCGATCCTGACGACCGTGGGGAGAATGCAGGGTGCGCGCTCGCGGATGAGCAGCTCCGCCCCCGCGATCGGGCTCAGGTCGAGCAGGCAGTCATGGCAGATATCGTCGTTGTTCTGGAGGGTTCGGATCGCGGGATCCGAGCTCGTGCTCACGGCGAGATTGAGCAGGGTGCTCGTGAGTTCCTTGAGGAGCTTCTGCTCGTCGGTCGAGTTGGCGGAGTAGATCGCGTCCACCTTCTGGATCGCGTCCGCCCGGAGACCTCCGCAGGCCTCGAACAAGTGGGCGTAGATCGGCGAATCCGATAGCCCCTCCACCAGGATCTTCCGGAACTCGGAGTCGGTGTTGTGGTTCCGCCAGTTCCGCCAGAAGCCGGAGGAGCCCGGGTGGATCGTGAGCTTGTTGGTGAACGTGCAGTGCACCTCTCCGCCGGGTGGCAGGTCGATCTGGATCGAGGCCCCTCCTCGCACCTGGCTGCCGTCCGGATAGATGCAGAGGCTCGTCACGTCCCATCCCCGGAGCGGGCTCTCCGTCACCGTGTACGAGCGGCCTGCCGGAATCAGCGGACTCTCGTTCGACTCCAGGTGTCTCAGCCGGAACGGTGAGCCGTAGGTCGGATCGAAGTCGAACCATTGCGTCGCGGGGTCGAAGGTGCTTCCCGGGGCGCTGGCGTTGACGACGAACTTGTCCACGAAGATCTTGCCCCGCTTGGTGTTGGTGAACAGGCACGTCACGGTGTCGCCCGCGGCCAGGCTCACGCTTGCCGCGCGACCGGCGACGTTGACGGTGCTCGTGCTGCTCCGGAGGGCGCTGGTGCACGCGATCCCCGTGGCGTCCCACAGGGCGCCGGGATCCTGCTCGGTCACCGAGTAGGTCCCCGGCAAGAGCCGGTACGCCCTGCTGTTGACCCCGCTCCCGTCGTCGTCGAGAACGAAGCTCTCCGAGACGGAAGATCCGGCCAGCGTGAAGAGGAAGCTCTGCGGGTCATCGGGCCTCGCGTCCTTCACCACGACGATCGTTCCAAGTTTCGTGTTGGTGAAGGTGCAGGTCACCGTCTCGCCGGGCGAGAGGACGACGGCACCCACGGGGCTTCCATCGCTGCAGATGGCGGACGTGAGCTGCCAGTCTGGACCCGGATCGGCCTGCGTGGCCGTGTAGGTCCCCGCACGCACGTACCCCGTGTCGTACGGCGGCGTTGCGTCGGCCAGGCCAAAGGCCGCCGCCAGGGAATCCGGCCCCCCGGTCAGCGTGTACGAGAAGATCTGGGGATCGCCCGACGGGCGGGTGACCTGATCGATCCGTATCCGGCCTCGCTTCACGTTCGTGAAGGTGCAGGTTACCGTCTCGCCGGGCGAGAGGGCCACGGCCCCGACGGGGCTCCCGTCACTGCACGAGGCGCTCGTCAGGTCCCACGCGTCCCCGGCATCCGCCTGACTCACGACGTAGGTCCCCTGGAGGAGCATCCCGCTCTGGTACGGCGCCGACGCGTCCTGGAGCGAGAAGCTCACGTTGAGGCTCGCGGGGCCGCCCGTCATCGTGAGGGAGAACGCCTGCGGATCCCCGCTCGGAAGCGTGACCACATCCACGACGATCCGGCCGCGCTTCGTGTTCGTGAACGTGCAGGTCACGGTCTCCCCGGGCGAGAGGGCGATGGCGCTCACCGGGCTCCCGTCGTTGCACACGGCCGAGTTGAGATCCCAGCCGCTCCCCGCGCTCTGCTGCAATGCCGCGTACATCCCCCCACGGACCAGACCGCTGTCGTGGGGCGCGGCCGCGTCGGTCAATCCGAAGCTCTGGCTCACGCCGTCGGGCCCGCCCGCGAGCGAGAACCCGAAGACCTGCGGGTCGCCCGACGGAACCGTCACCTCGTCCACGAGGATCCGGCCGCGCTTCACGTTCGTGAACGTGCAGGTCACGGTCTCCCCGGCCGAGAGGGCCACGGCGCCTACCGGGCTCCCGTCGTCGCACGAGGCGCTCACGAGGTCCCACGCCTCCCCCGCATCCGCCTGGCTCACGGCATACGTCCCCGCCAGAACGGTGCCGCTCCCGTAGGGGGTCGACGCGTCCGACAGGGAGAATCCGCTGCTGAGGCTTGCGGGTCCGCCGGTCATCGTGAACGAGAACACCTGCGGATCCCCCGCGGGGAGGGCCTTCACGTCCACCACGATCCGGCCGCGCTTCACGTTCGTGAACGTACAGGTCACGGTCTCTCCGGGAGCCAGAGCGATGGCGCTCACCGGACTGCCGTCATCGCACACCGCGGAGGTGAGATCCCAGTCGGCACCGGGAGAAGCCTCGCTCGCCGCGTAGGTCCCCGGCCGGACGTACCCCGTGTCGTAGGGAGGCGTGGAGTCGGCCAGGCCGAAGGCCGCCGCCAGGGGGTCCGGCCCGCCCGTCAGCGTGTAGGAGAAAACCTGGGGATCGCTCGACGGGACCGTCACCTCGTCCACGAGGATCCGGCCGCGCTTCACGTTGGTGAAGGTGCAGGTCACGGTTTCCCCGGGAGCCAGAGAGATGGTGCTCACCGGGCTGCCGTCGTCGCACACCGCGGAGGTGAGGTCCCAGCCGCTCCCCGCGCTCTGCTGCAACGCCGCGTACGTCCCGGACCGCACCAGGCCGCTGTCGTGGGGTGCGGCCGCGTCGTTCAGGCCGAAGCTCTGGCTGACGCCGTCGGGCCCGCCCGCGAGCGAGAAGCCGAAGACCTCGGGATCGTTCGACGGGAGCGCCACCTCGTCCAAGAGGATCCGGCCGCGCTTGACGTTCGTGAAGGTGCAGGTCACCGTCTCACCGGGATCCAGCTGGACCGCGTCCGGCGCACTGCCATCGCTGCAGACGGCCGAGGTGAGATCCCACTCGGAGCCGGGATTCGCCTGAACCACGCCGTAGGCGCCGAGCCGGATCAGCCCGCTGTTGTGCTGCGCCGCTGCGTCGGTCAATCCGAAGCTCTGGCTCACGCCGTCGGGCCCGCCCGCGAGCGAGAACCCGAAGACCTGCGGGTCGCCCGACGGAACCGTCACCTCGTCCACGAGGATCCGGCCGCGCTTCACGTTCGTGAACGTGCAGGTCACGGTCTCCCCGGCCGAGAGGGCCACGGCGCCTACCGGGCTCCCGTCGTCGCACGAGGCGCTCACGAGGTCCCACGCCTCCCCCGCATCCGCCTGGCTCACGGCATACGTCCCCGCCAGAACGGTGCCGCTCCCGTAGGGGGTCGACGCGTCCGACAGGGAGAATCCGCTGCTGAGGCTTGCGGGTCCGCCGGTCATCGTGAACGAGAACACCTGCGGATCCCCCGCGGGGAGGGCCTTCACGTCCACCACGATCCGGCCGCGCTTCACGTTCGTGAACGTACAGGTCACGGTCTCCCCGGGATCGAGCGCAACCGCGCCCGGGGAGCTGCCGTCGCTGCACACCGCGCTCTCGAGATCCCACTCGGAGCCCGGATCGGACTGGAGCACGCGGTACGTGCCGGACCGGACGCTGCCGCTGTCGTGAGGTGCGGCGGCGTCGGTCAGGCCGAAGCTCTGGCTCACGCCGTCGGGCCCTCCGGTGAGGGAGAACCCGAACGACTTCGGATCGCTCGACGGAGTCGTCACCTCGTCCACGAGGATCCGGCCGCGCTTCACGTTCGTGAAGATGCAGGTCACCGTCTCCCCGGCGGAGAGGACGATGGCACCCGCCGGGCTGCCGTCGTCGCACACCGCGGAGATGAGATCCCAGCCGCTCCCCGCGCTCTGCTGCAACGCCGCGTACGTCCCGGACCGCACCAGGCCGCTGTCGTGGGGTGCGGCCGCATCGTTCAGGCCGAAGCTCTGGCTGACGCCGTCGGGCCCGCCCGCGAGCGAGAAGCCGAAGATCTCGGGATCGTTCGACGGGAGCACCACCTCATCCACGAGGATCCGGCCGCGCTTGACGTTCGTGAAGGTGCAGGTGACGGTCTCACCCGGGTCCACGACGATGGCCCCGACAGGACTCCCGTCGTCGCACACCGCCGAGGCAAGGTCCCACTCGAAGCCGGGATCCTGCTGCGCGACCGCGTACGTTCCCGGTCGAACCTCTCCGCTGTCGTGCCCCGGGCTCGTGCCCGTGAGCCCGAAGTGCTGGCCGATCCCTTCGGGACCTCCCGTCAGGTCGAACTCGAAGACCTGCGGATCTCCGGTCGGCGTGGCTCTCTCGACGACCACGAGACGACCGCGCCTCACGTTCGTGAACGTGCACTCGACCGTGTCTCCCGGCACGGCGTCGATGGCCACATCCCCCGTTGGCGCTCCGGCGGCGTCTCGCTCGGGCGCACCCGGGCCGGAGCATGCGACGTCGGTCAGGTCCCAGCCCGCGACCGGCTGCTCGGCCACGTGGAGCGTCCCCTCGTAGCGGCCCATGAAGGTCCGAGCGCTCGCGAGGCCGTTCGTCTGGCTCCCGTCGTCGTCCAGGTCGAAGGTCGAAGGATCGAGCTCGGCCGAGGGAACGAACGTGAAGTCCTGAGGATCGTCGGGGACCGCGTCCTTGCGGATCGTGATCGTCGCGCAGTTGGTCACCTGGACGGAGATCGGCCGGATGAAATCCTTGAGGGATGCGCTGAAGGAATCCGACGAGCGGCTCCGGACGTGTGCGCTCCCGAAGCTCACGCAGTCTTCCGCGTCGAAGACGCCGGCGCCGGTCAGGTCCACGATCGCCTCGCCGAAGGTCATCGGGACGAGCGTGACACCCGCGATGGGGTCGTAGACGTCCTGCAGCTCGTTGACCGCGCCCTCGGCCACGGAGTCGAGGGGCAGGAGCGGTCCCCAGCACGGCGGCGCGGGGCTCGCCTCGCACGGACCGACATCGGTCCAGCGGGACAGGCCGAGCACGGCCTGGTTTCCGCCGTTCGAGAACGCGAAGGCGATGAGCATGTCCCCGGGCGTGCGCACCGGGGTCTTTCCGTTGGACGAGATCTGGCTCGACTGGTTGAACTCGAAGTCCATGTTCGCCGTGCCGAGGGTGTTGCTTCGCACCCAGGCCAGAGAAAGGAAATCCCTGCTCGCACCGCCCACGTCGAGCCTCTCGTGGGTCACGTAGAACCGGAGCAGGTCGCTCTTGTTGGAGGGGATCGAACCGAACTCCACCCCGGGGACGGCATCGTCCTCCTTGCCGCGCAGCGAGTCGTCGGTCTGGCCCGTGGGCGCGTCGATGCCGATGTGGAGCGCGGGAGAGCCGGCGATCGTCTCCCAGTCGGCCAGGAGGTCCGCCTGGAGATTCCCGTCGGCGCCCTCGAACGGCGCGCCGGAGAGGGGCCAGGCCGGGGTCGTGGAGAAGATCGTGAGGAGGGTCAGTCCCAGGGCGGCGGCAAGGCGGGTTCGACGGGGGGCGAGAGGGCCGGAAGAAGCAAGCATGATCGGGTCTCCATGTCCACCCCCCCGATCCTCGACTAAGGTCGTACATGGGCATACGACGAACGCGTCGTCGTGCAACGGCGATCTTGGTAAGCGAGCGCGGGCGGCGGCGGTTTTCGGCTTCCCGGAAGCCGAAACACCCGACGGCGCCGCCCGGGGGAAGGCGTCAGATCTGCTGCTTGCCGGTCAGGATCTCCTGGAAGCGGGCGAGCTGCTTCTTGTAGTGCTCGCTTTCCGGATCGAGTCTCGAAGCCTCGGTGATCAGCCGCACCGACTCCTCGCAGTTCCCGAGCTTGTTGCAGATCTCGGCTGCCGTGTCCAGGATCTCGGCCTTCGATTCGTCGTCCTTCGCGAGCTCGGCACCCCGGAGGGCGAGCTTCTGGGCGTCGGAGAGCCTCACGTCGCGCTTGAAGCACCACCAGGCGAGATCGTTCAGATGCCCCGGGTCCTGGTCCCATCCCGACGGCAGGGCGTCCTTCTTGACGGTGAACGCCCGCTCGGGGTCCTTCTGGACGAGGAGAGCCTCGGCCACGAGAAGATCGGTGTGCGCCGCCTTCGCGCCCTCGTCGTCGCCCCGGCCCGAGGCATCGAGCGCGGCGGCGAGGTACGGCGTCAGGATCGACGCGTCCTTCTTCTCCAGCGCCATGTCGGCCATCATCGACCCGACAAACGCTCGGTGCGCGTCGTCGCCCGGAGCGAGCGCGAAAACCGAGTCCGCCGAGGCCTTCACGTCCTCGAGCGAGAACTCGTCGTCACGCAGACCGGAGAACTGGTTCGCGAAGATCGCCCTCGCGTACCAGGAGACGGGCTTCGAGGCGAGCTTCTGGGCCGCGCCGTAGTACTCCACGGCCTCCTTGCGCTTGCGCTCCGCGGAGCGGATCCGTCCCAGGGCCGCAGCGAGCGCCTCGGTGGGCTCGGCGGCGTAGCGCTCGAGCTTGGCCGGGATGGGCGTGAGATCGCCGAGCGCCCCCTCGAACTGAGCCAGCCAGTCGGCGGGGCGGCCGTAGCCGCGCCACCGGTCGAGCGGCTGGCCGTCCTTGTCCATGAGCACGAAATGGGGGATCGCCTTGGCGCCGTATTCCTCCGCCAGCCTGTCGCCGGCTTCCTCGTGGGTGTTTGCCTTGAACATGACGACCTGGGTGAGCGCCTTGCGAAGCTCGGGGTTTTCCGTCGCCGCACGGGCGAACTGCATGCACGAGCCTCAGGTAGGGCTGTAGAAATCCACGAGGAGCGGAAGGTTCTTCTGCGCGGCCTCGGCCTTCGCCTCCGCGAAGCTCGCCGCGTGGTGCCCCTCGGCGTACGGGTTCGTCGCGGCCGTCGGTGGCGCCTCCGACCTGGAGCAACCGGTCCAGGCGGCAAGCGCGGCCACACCGGCGAGGACGAGACTGGCCTTAAGCGTGTTCTGGGACATCGGATCCTCCTGGGCGCGGTCCCGGGGGACCGGCGAGCGAGAAGATACTCGATTCGGCGGAAAAAAACGAAAAGGAGATTTCGGCAGACCGGGCTCTTTCTTGGCGTTGTGGCAACTCGAGGCTACATTGAGGCCGATGAAGGCCAGAAAGCTCCTGTTCGACGGCGATGCCCGGCCGGCTATACTGTGACGGGATGAGCAAGTCTCGTGCGGACATGTTCCGGAAGGTTGGCGTGGCAGCCTCTCTTCTCGGTCTTCTCCTCATCTGCGGCTCTGATCTGTCCGAGGCCTTTTTCTGTGCGGGCGAGTCTGGCGGGAGCTGTTGCGCCGATCTTGCCGATCCCGGTCGAGCTTCCAACGAAAACGGGTGCGATCATTGCATCGCTTGCAGTGTTTCTCACGGTCATCTGCAGTCGCTCGCTCGGAACGTGTCTGTCCATTCACACGGGCCCGAGTCCGATCGCTTCGTCGTGGCCCTTGTCCCTCCCGTCACCGAGCCTCGGTCCAACGAGATCTTCCACCCTCCCATCGCAGCCGCCTGCTGACCGTTTCCCACTCCGAGCCGTGCGTCCCATGAAGGCGGGCCGTGCCGACGGTCGCCGACATTCGTGTGTGGAACAAGGAGTTCTAGCCATGAAGCTCGTGCGAGGAAGAACATCGAAGCTCCTGGCGGCCATTCTTGCAACCGTCGCGCGGGCCGCCGCGTCTGCCGTCGAGGAGGGAGCGAGTCTAACGTTAGGAGACGCCAAGAGCGCCGCCATGGCGAACAGTCCGGTCGTGCGCGGGGTCGAGGCGGAAGTCGAGGAAGCGCGCGGGCGCCTCGTGGCTGCGCGCACCTATCCCTACAACCCGGAGATCGAGCTTGAGGGAGCGGAACGCGACGGTCCCGACGGCTCGACCACGGATCGGGGCGTCACCCTTTCCCAGCAGATCGAGATCGCCGGACAGAGGGGGAAGCGGGTGGCCAGGAGCGAGGCGGATCAGGCTGCCGCCGAACGGCGCCTCGAACGTCGCCGGCAGGAGGTGATCGCCGATGTCGAGCGGGCCTTCGCCCTGGCGCTCGGCGGCCGGGATCTGATGGAGGTCGCGGCGGCCGACGTGGCACTGACGAGGAATCTCCTGGAGTTCGAGCGGAGGCGTCTCGAGGCCGGCGCCGTCTCGCAGATCCAGTTGAACGTGGCGCGGGCCACAGCGGGGCGGTCGGAGCGACGGTTCCAAGAGACCAGGGCGGAGTGGTTCGCCGCCCGCAGCCGCTTGGCGGAAGCGGCCGGACTGGATCCGGCCAGACCGCCGATGCCCTTGGGCTCGCTCCCCGTGCCTCCCGCCGAGATCGCGGCGCTGGAGAACCTGGTGGCTACGGCCCTCGTACGACGCCCGGATCTGGACTCGCTGAAACAGGAAGAAGAGCGGGCCAGGCGGCAACTGAAGCTCGAGCGCTCGCTCGCCATCCCGGATCTCCGGTTGGCCGCGTTCAACGGCCGGGACGAGGGCGACAGCATCACGGGCGTCGGATTGGGCCTGGTCATTCCGGTGTTCAACCGCAACAAGGGTGGCATCGTCGAGGCGCGCGCCTCGGTGGACCGAACCGGGGCGGAGACCCGGAAAGTAGAATTGGCCCTGCTTCAAGAGGTAACCGAAGCTCGTGCGCGGCTGGAAGCGGCGGCGGCGGCCCGGGATGCTCTCTCGGACCTGGTCGTCGGCACTCTCGAGGACAGCCTGGATCTCCTTCGGCGTTCCATGGAAGCGGGAAAAGTGAGTGCCACGGACGTTCTCGTGCTCCGGCGAGAGCTGGTCGAGGGACAACGGGAATATGTGGAGGCAGCCGTAGAGGCGTGGGTCGCTCGGGTGGAGCTGGAGTTGGCGACGGGGGGCGCGATCCTGCCGGCGTCTGGAGGAGAGCCACGATGAATCTCATCGAAGGAATGGAAAAGGTGTGTTGGTTCACCCTCGCCATTCTCGGACTGTGCCTCCTCGGCGCCTGCGCGAGCGGAGACGCGAACCATGAGGAAGAGGACAAGCACACCGAGGATCACGTCGAGGGCGTGGTTCATCTGGAGCCTCCGAAGCTCGAACGCGCCGGGATCGAAACTGCCCTCGTGGAGAGCCGTTTCCTTGCGGCTCGCCTCGACACGACCGGAGAGGTCGACTACGAGCAGGATCGCATGGCGCACGTGAGCCCTCGGATCCCTGGACGGGTACACAGGGTCCCCGTAGACCTCGGGAACCGGGTGTCCCCTGAGACGGTATTGGCGGTCATCGACTCGATCGAGCTGGGCCAGGCGAAGGCTTCTTTCCTCGCGGCCAAGGCGGCCGAAGAGGTCGCCCGGGAGAACCACGAGCGAGAAAAGCGTCTCTACACCGACCGCATCTCCTCCGAGAAGGAGATGCTCCAGGCCAGAGCCGCCTTCGTCGAGGCCGAGGCGTCCCGGCAAAGCGCCGAGCAGACCTTGCACCTGTACGGAGTTGCCGACGAGGAGATCGCATCGCTTCGCCCAGGAGTCCTTGGGGGGTCTCTCCTCTCCATTCGAGCGCCGTTCGCGGGGCAGGTCGTGGAGAAGCACGTGACCGTAGGCGAGCTGGTCACACCCGAGGACAACCTCTTCACCATCGCCGATCTGGGCCACGTGTGGATCTGGATCGACGTGTACGAACGGGATCTCGCTGTCGTGCACCTGGAAGACGACGTGACGGTGGAGGTCACGTCGTACCCCGGTGTCAAGTTCGAAGGCAAGGTCGCCTACCTGGGACCCAAGGTGTCGGCGGACACGCGCACCGTGCGCGCGCGAATCGATGTGGCGAATCCTAGGGGGCTGCTGCGGCCGGGTATGTTCACCAAGGTACACTTGAGCGACCCTCACGCCGCGGGTACCACGCCGTCGCTCGTCGTCCCCGAAGGCGCCGTTCAGCGGGATGGCGGAAAGGCGATCGTCTTCGTCCCTCTCGACGCGGAGCGCTTCGAGCGCCGGGAGATCGAGGTCGGCCGAACCGCCGGCGGGGTGATCGAGGTTCGCTCGGGGCTGAAGGCCGGCGAGCGAGTCGTCACGTCGGGCGCCTTCTTCCTCAAGTCCGAGCTGGCCCGAGAAGAGCTCGGCGGCGGTCACGCGCATTGAGGCGGCCATGATCAACCGCATTATCGACTTCTCGTTGAACAACCGATTCCTGGTGCTGGTCGGATGGCTGTTGGTAGCCGCTGTCGGGGCAAGCTCCATGTTCGAGCTGCCGATCGACGCCGTACCGGACGTGACCAACGTCCAGGTTCAGATCCTCACCAACAGCTCGGGCTTGGCACCCGAGGAAGTGGAACGGTTCATCACCCTCCCGGTCGAAACCGCGATGAGCGGGCTGCCAAAGATCGAAGAGATCCGGTCGGTTTCGAAGTTCGGACTGTCCGTGGTGACGGTGGTGTTCCTGGAAGGCACGGATATCTACTGGGCGCGGCAGCTCGTGGCGGAGCGCTTGACGCAAGCCAGGGAGGACATTCCCGAGGGCTACGGCGAGCCGGAGATGGGGCCGATCTCCACGGGCTTGGGCGAGATCTACCAATTCGAGGTCCGGGGGGAACCCAGGTGCGATCCGGACGCGCCGGACACCGAGGCGTGTTACACAACGATGGAGCTGCGGACCTTCCTCGATTGGTTCGTCAACTATCAGCTTCGATCGGTTCCGGGGGTCGTTGAAGTCAACTCCTTCGGCGGAGAGCTGAAGACCTATCAGGTGACCCTGGATCCGAGAGCGTTGACGGCCTACGGCCTGTCGGCCGGCGACATTCTCGTTGCCCTTCGTGCAAACAACCGGAACGTCGGTGGGGGCTACATCGCTCATCAGGGCGAGCAATACCTCGTTCGTGGTGAAGGACTCATCGCGGAGCTGGATGAGATCCGTGACATCGTCCTGACCAACGACGCGGACGGCACGCCCGTGTACATCCGGAACGTCGCCAAGGTCGAGTTCGCGCCGATGATCCGTCAGGGCGCCGTCACACGCGATGGCCGCGGCGAGGCAGTCGTGGGCATCACGATGATGCTCATGGGCGAGAACTCACGCGTGGTTGTGGATCGCGTCACGGAGCGCGTCGAGGGAATCAAGAAGACTCTTCCCAAGGGGGTCACGATCGACACGTTCTACGACCGGACGGAGCTGGTCCGACGCACGATCCACACCGTGGCCAAAAACCTGATCGAGGGGGGCTTTCTCGTCGTCCTCATCTTGCTCCTGCTCCTCGGCAATCTGCGCGGCGGCCTCATCGTGGCCTCCGCAATCCCACTCTCCATGCTGTCGGCGTTCATCGCGATGCGACACCTCGGCATCTCCGGCAACCTGATGAGCCTCGGCGCCATCGACTTCGGGCTGATCGTGGACGGATCGGTCGTGATGATCGAGAACATCGTCCGTGTGCTCCATGAGCGCCGTCGGGACGCGGGAGAGTCACACCTCGAGAAGACCCGCGCCGCCGCCCATCAGGTCGGGCGTCCGGTGATCTTCGCCGTGGGCATCATTATCATCGTCTACCTGCCGATCCTGGCTCTCCGCGCGGTAGAGGGGAAGATGTTCCGCCCGATGGCCCTGACCGTCGTCTTCGCTCTCACGGCTTCGCTCGTGTGTGCGCTCACGCTCATGCCCGTTCTGGCAAGTCTCTTTCTGAAGCGGGTCTCGGAGAAGGAGCCGGTCTTGTTCCGCTTGTGTCGCCGGCTGTACGTCCCGCTCCTCGATCGGTCGATGCGGTGGAGGAAAGCGACCCTCGGAACCGCTCTCGGAGTTTTTCTCGGCAGCGTGGCCTTGGCACCTCTCCTCGGCACGGAGTTCATTCCGCGACTGGACGAAGGCGCCATCGCGATGCAGATCTGGAGGCTCCCCTCCATTTCTCTGGAGCAGTCCAACGCGATCAGCACGCTGGCCGAACAGGTGGCGCTCGAGAAGTTCCCGCAAGAGATCGACACGATCGTCTCGCGAACCGGTCGGGCCGAGATCGCAACCGATCCCATGGGGGTCGAGATCAGCGATACCTACATCATGCTCAAGCCAAAGTCCGGATGGCGGTACCACAGCAAGGAAGAGTTGATTGAGGCCATCGAGGAAGCGATGGCTGAGGGCGTTCCCGGAGCGATCTTCAGCTTTTCACAGCCGATCGAGCTACGCGTGCAGGAGTTGATCTCGGGTGTCCGATCGGACATCGCGGTGAAGATCTACGGCGACGACCTGGCGACTCTCAAGGGCAAGGCGGACGAGGTCGTGCGCGTTTTGCAGCGCGTCCGAGGCGCCGCCGACGTCAAGGCCGAGCAAACCACCGGGCTTCCCGTGCTCCGGGTCCATGTTGATCGTCAGGCCGCCGCCCGATACGGCATCAACGCCGACGACGTCCTCCAGGTCGTGGAAGCGGTCGGGGGAATCCCCGCCGGCGTCGTGCTGGAAGGGCAGAAACGCTTCGTCCTGCAGGTGCGGTTCGATCCGGAGGTTCGGGCCGGTCTCGAACGGATCCGGGACCTTCGAGTGTCCGCACCGCCGGCGGATCCCGGTGGCGCAAGACGCCTGATCCCGCTTTCCCAAGTGGCCGAGGTGAGCATCGAGGAAGGTCCTGCGCAGATCAGCCGGGAAAACGTCAGCCGCCGGATCAGTGTGGAGACCAACGTCCGCGGCCGGGACCTGGGCTCCTTCGTGGCGGAAGCTCAGGAAGCCGTCGACCGCCAAGTAAGGCTCCCGCCAGGTTGGACCATCGAGTGGGGAGGTCAGTTCGAGAACCTGCAATCCGCATCGCAAATGTTGAGGGTTCTCGTGCCGCTGGCGCTGCTCCTCATCTTCGTTCTGCTCTACACGACGTTCGGATCAGCGCGGCTCGCGGCGCTCATTTATCTCAACGTTCCGCTGGCGGTGACGGGCGGCATCTTGGCTCTCTTGCTGCGGGGATACCCCTTCTCGATCTCCGCGGGTGTAGGCTTCATCGCACTGTTCGGGGTGGCCGTCCTGAACGGCGTCGTGCTCGTCTCCTACATCGTCGAGCGGCACCGACTGGGGATTTCCGCGCAGGATGCGGCGCGGGAGGGGGCGCTGATCCGCCTGCGGCCCGTGCTCATGACGGCGCTCGTGGCTTCATTCGGCTTTGTCCCGATGGCCTTGGCGACTTCGGCCGGTGCTGAGGTACAGAGGCCTTTGGCAACCGTGGTCATCGGTGGCCTCGTGACCTCGACGTTGCTGACTCTCCTCGTCCTGCCGACAGCGTACGGTTGGTTCGCGGAGCACCGGGAAGAAGTGGAGATCTGAGAACCGGAGGAGAATCCGATGAAAGAGATCAAGGCGATCATTCACCCCTTCGTGTTGGAGCGCGTGCTCGAGGCGCTCGCGGCGCGCGACGACGTCCCGGGCCTGACGGTCTCCCAGGTGGTGGGCTGGGGCCGGTCGCGAGCCGTCGACGCCAAGCAGACGGTCCGGGAGGGCGGTCACTCCCTGGCCAAGATGACGAAGATCGAGATCGTCGTGCCCGATGCGCTCGCGGACCGCGTCGCCGAAGTGATTGCCGGCGCTGCGAGAACCGGCCAGCCAGGCGACGGAAAGGTCTTCATCTCGGACATCGAGAGCGTCATCAAGATCCGTACGGGAGAGCACGGTGAGTCGGCTCTCTGATCCCTCCGACCACCCGACGGCCATGCCTGGGCGGGAGACCAGGCTCGTCTTCAAGGTCCATGGAATGGACTGCGCGGACGAGGTCGCGGTTCTGAAGCGAGAGGTCGGTCCTCTCGTGGGCGGTGAGGAGCGCCTCCTGTTCGACCTGTTGGCCGGCAGGATGACGGCAGAACCTGTTGGAACCGTGGACCCCGTCTCGATCCAGGAGGCCGTCGCGAGGACGGGCATGCAGGCCATTCCCTGGGAAGAAGGCAGCTCCACGATGGCCTGGGCCGGGTCCCGACAGCGGATTCAGGGAGTCCTCGCCGTGATTAGCGGCCTGCTGACCTTGGTCGGGTTCGCGGTCCACGCGTGGCTCGCGGGCGGCGTCGAGGCCGCACTCGGGGACGAGGGCGTCGTGGGTGTCCCCCATGCCGTGCCGCTCGGCGTCCGGGCAATCTACCTCGCGGCCATGCTGGCCGGCGGGTGGTTGATCGTGCCCAAGGCGCTCCGCGCGGCACGCCGACTTCGTCCAGACATGAAGCTCCTCATGACCGTTGCGGTCGCGGGCGCAATGGGAATCGGCGAATGGTTCGAGGCAGCGACGGTCACGTTCCTCTTCGCTCTCTCCCTGTGGCTCGAGACCTGGAGCGTGGGCCGGGCGCGTCGGGCCGTGGAGGCGTTGCTCGATCTCTCTCCCGAGACCGCACGGGTCCAGCGGGGGGGCGGTGAGGTGGAGGTCCCGGCCGCCGGCGTCACGGTGGGCGAGGTGTTCATCGTGAAACCGGGCGAGCGGATCCCACTGGACGGCCATGTCGTCCGGGGCTCGAGCGAGGTGGACCAGTCGCCCATCACGGGTGAGAGCGTGCCGGCGCCGAAGTCCGAGGGGAATGAGGTCTACGCGGGGACGATCAACGGTGGCGGGGCCCTGGAGATCCGCTCGACCCGCGCGTTCGGCGACACGACCCTCGACCGGATCGTCCGGATGGTGGAAGAGGCGCGCTCCCGGCGGGCTCCTTCCGAAATGTGGGTCGAGCGCTTCGCTCGGGTGTACACGCCGCTGGTCATGGGGCTCGCGATCCTCGTCCTGGTCGTCCCGCCGCTCGCCTTCGGAGGCCCGTGGTCCGAGTGGCTCTACCGGTCGCTGGTGCTGCTGGTGATCGCGTGCCCGTGCGCCCTCGTCATCTCCACGCCGGTGAGCATCGTCGCGGGGCTGGCAGCCGCTGCGCGAAACGGCGTGCTCATCAAGGGAGGTGCCCATCTGGAGACGCCGTCGCGACTGAAAGCCGTCGCCCTGGACAAGACCGGCACACTGACCGAGGGCCGTCCCGCGGTCGTCGAAGTTCTTCCCCTCGGAGGACACGACGAGGCGGAGGTGCTGCGGCGCGCCGCGGCCCTCGAGGCCCGGAGCGAGCATCCGCTGGCGCGGGCCGTGTTGCGCCACGCCGAAGGTCTCGGCATTCGACCGACGCCGGTGGAGGGTTTCCAGGCCCTGAGAGGCAAAGGCGCGACGGGTCGGCTCGACGGACGCCTGTTGTGGATCGGCTCTCACCGCTACCTGGAGGAGCGGGGCCAGGAGACGCCGGAGGTCCACGACCACCTCGAGCGAATGTCGGGAGCAGGACGCACCGTCGTGGTCGTGGGGAACGACACCCACGTGTGCGGCCTCATCGCCATGGCCGACGAGCCGCGTTCCGGTGCAGCCGAGTCGGTGTCGCTGCTGAAGGCAGCCGGCGTCGAGAGGGTCGTCATGCTGACGGGCGACAACGAAGCGACGGCCCGCGGGCTCGCTCTCCGGACGGGCGTGGACGAGGCGCGCGCGGAGCTCCTGCCCGAGGACAAGGTGGCTGCCGTCGAGGAGCTGGTCTCTCGGTACGGTGTCGTGGCCATGGTCGGCGACGGAGTCAACGATGCGCCGGCCATGGCTCGGGCGACTCTGGGGATCGCGATGGGTGCCGCCGGAACCGACGCGGCCATCGAGACCGCTGACGTTGCCTTGATGTCCGACGACCTGGCCAAGCTCCCGTGGCTCGTCGCGCATTCGCGGAGGACGCTGCGGATCATCCGTCAGAACATCGCGTTCTCCCTCGCCGTGAAGCTGGTGGTGTTCGTCCTTGCCGTTCTCGGACTGGCGAGCCTGTGGTCTGCCATTGCGGCGGACATGGGGGCATCGCTGCTCGTGATCGCCAACGGCCTGCGGCTGCTACGCCCCCAGGCGGAGCCTGCCGGTTGAACGGCGGGAGTGACCGCGAGAGTTGACAGCCGCTCATTCTTGGCTAACCTTCTACACGTATGTTCGCCAAGGCCAAGATCTTGTCGCTCCTCCTCGTGGCGGTCGTGCTTGCTGGGTATCTGTTCCCAGTCGCAGCCGGAATGCTGGTCTGCATGGGGGATGGCACCGCGCCTGACTGTTGTCGTAACTCCAAGAACGCTCATCAGTCCCGTCCCGGTGAAGCGAAGCAGATGCTGGCTGGGGCTGGCTGTGACTGCTGTATCGCCGTCGATGCGATCCCGTCCACCGCCGGCACTCCGTCGTACAAGGCATCCCTCGACGCCGTAGCTGGACCGGCTCACTTCCGGAATGTCGTCCTACGTTTGAGCACTCGCCTCCCGCTTGCCATGAGCGGCAACTGCACTGATGCACGCCTCTCCTCCCTGCGCACCGTCGTTCTGCTCATCTGATCCCTCGCGATAGCCGCACTCGGGGCCGGCTCTACCTGAGCCGGCCACTTTTGATTCTGTCTTGAGCGGCTTGCGGAGGGTGTCAACGCACGACCGTCCCCGCCGCGCCAAGTGGATCCCCGAATGGCAAGTCGAAGTGAGGTATCTCGTTCATGAACATCACACAAGCACAACGACTGGGAATATCGCTCACATCCCTCGTTGCGGCGATTCTGCTGCTCACGGCCTGCTCGAAGCAGAGCGAGCCAGCCACGGCGGACAAGCCCACGAGGCCGGTAACCCGGGCAGGGATCAGCGGCGCGACGTGCGCCGCACACGGTGCAGCGAAGGAACTCTGCTTCCTCTGCGACGCCAGCTTGCGGGACCAAGGCCGCCTGTGGTGCGAAGAGCACGACCGCTACGAGGACCGCTGCTGGGAGTGCCATCCGGAATTGCAGGACAGGAACCGGCTGTGGTGCACGGAACATTCGCTGTACGAGGACGAGTGCTTCCTCTGTCATCCGGAGTTGCTCGGCAAGAGCACGGCACCCTTGGGCAAGCCCAACGCTTCGACAGCCGGCGACGCCGCACCTGCCGGGACCGCGTTGCTGTGCAAGGAACATGGTGTGCCCGAACAAGAATGCGGCATTTGCCATCCCGAGCTGTTGAGCCAGAAACCGCCTGGACAAGGACTGAAGGTGCGGCTGCCCTCGGCGGACTCCGCCGCCAAGGCCGGAGTGGTCGTCGGCACTCCGGGCGTGGAACGGATGGAGGGCGGTGTCGAGTGCCTTGCCGAGCTTGCGTTCAATCAGAACAAGCTCGCGCAAATCACCCCGCTCGTCGACGGAGTGCTCAAGAGTGTCGAAGTGGACCTCGGTAGC
>Ga0247727_10002216_pt1 | contig 44753 bp, 46 predicted proteins | sample WisWelCaveWW1625_FD_202498 | JGI IMG/M metagenome (GOLD analysis project Ga0247727, IMG submission 202498) | Biofilm microbial communities from Wishing Well Cave, Virginia, United States - WW16-25 | ecosystem: Environmental > Aquatic > Deep subsurface > Groundwater > Cave microbial mat | place...
GTCAACGCTTCGGTTACGACCTTGCGGTCGTACCCACATGACTCGGGGCCATCGTGGGTGGCTAGCCCTTCAATGTGCGACCTCCCCTTCGCTGCACTTTGCCGGTTTATCCCGGCGCTTCTTCCGGAACGAGTTGGTCTGGTTGCTGCGCTGCGCGGACGGGGTGGTCCGTCCCGCCTACCGCTTCTGCGGGCGCGCGGGGCGCATCTCGATTCGGCTCGAGTGGGCGGCGTCGCGCATCTGGACCACGTCGACGACGGTCTGGGCAACATCCTCTGGGCTCAGCATCCAGGAGCTGTCCGGGGGTCGCTCGGCACCGCCGAACGCCGTGTCGACCGAGCCCGGCGCGACCGTCGTGACCTTGATGCCGCGCTGTCGCACCTCGAGCATCAAGCAGGCCGCGAAGTGGTCGAGCGCCGCCTTGCTGGCGCAGTAGGCCGCCATGCCGGCGATCGGATTCTGGCCCGCAAGCGACGAGACCATCACGACGTGCCCGCCGCGGTGCGCGAGATGGGGAAGCGCGGCGCGCGTCAGCCGGAAGACTGCCGTCAGGTTCGTGCCGATGACGTCGTCCCAGTCCTCGTCGCTCGTGTCGTGGACGTTGGCAAACGCGCCGACGCCGGCGTTGTTGACGAGGATCTGCAACCCGCCGAACGTCTCCACGGCGGCGGCCACGGCGCCGTCGCAGGCCGAGCGGGCGCGCAGGTCGGTGGCGAAGGCAATTCCGCGCGCGCCCACGGCCTCGATCTCTCCGACGAGCGAGTCGAGCTCGGCTGCCGTGCGCGCCACGACCGTGAGACGCGCGCCTTGGCGGGCGAGCGCCATGGCGATCGCGCGGCCGATCCCGCGGCCAGCGCCTGTCACCAGCGCGGACGCGTCACGGATCTCCACGCGCCGAGTATAGAGCTATATTGAATCCAGCCCATGGAGTACAAGGACTACTACAAGATCCTCGGTGTCGCGAAGGGCGCCTCGGACAAGGAGATCAAGGCGGCGTACCGTCGCCTGGCCCGCAAGCACCACCCCGACGTGAACCCCGGCAACAAGGAGGCCGAGGCCCGGTTCAAGGAGATCGGCGAGGCCTACGACGTGCTGTCGGACAAGGAGAAGCGCCGGCGTTACGGCGAGCTCGGCGCGAACTGGAACGCTTTCGGTGGCCAGCCGCAGGGCTGGCCGGGAGGCGGCGCGCGGATCGACTTCGAGGACCTAGGCGGCGGAGGCTTTTCGGACTTCTTCCGGACCTTCTTCGCTGGCGGAGCCGGCGGATTCGGTGGCGAGGAGGCCTTTCGCCCGGCCGCGGATGCCGAGGCCGAAGTGGACCTGACACTCTCCGAGGTCTTGCGGGGCACGACACGCGAGGTCGCGCTCGACGGCTCGCGGCGCCGTGTCGAGGTGAAGATTCCGCCCGGCGTCCGCGACGGCTCGCGGGTCCGGGTCGCGGGTGAAGGGGGCCGGGGCGCCGGCGGCCGGCGCGGCGATCTCTACCTCCGGGTCAGGGTGGGGCCCGACCCGACGTTCGAGCGGCGAGGTGACGACCTGCAGACTACATTCCGCGTGCCGCTCACGATCGCCGTTCTGGGCGGCGAGGTGCCGGTCGCCACGCTCGAGGGATCGGTGGGGATCAAGATCCCTTCGGGGACTCCGGCCGGGCAGGTGTTTCGGCTACGCGGCCACGGGCTGCCCCGCCTCGGCGAGAAGGGCGCTCGCGGCGACCTGCTGGCGACGCTGGCGGTCGAGCTGCCCCGCAGCCTGACCGAGCGCCAGAAGGAGCTTTTCGAAGAGCTGCAGCGTTCAGGGGCGTGATCTGCGTCACCCGCCCACGCGAAGCTCGTCAGTATGTCGTTGAACCAGCGAGACGCGGTCGGCTACACTCCCCCCGAGGATTCAGGAGGAGGGTGAATGAGGGTGAGGCTCGTCGTAGGTGTGGTCGCCGCCTTGGCGGCGGCGGTGGGTCTGTCGGGCTCGGCGCAGGCACAGGCGAAGCGGCCCACCGTGGCCGTGATGGACTTCGACTACGGGACGATCGACAACTGGTGGGGCCAGTACGACATCGGCAAGGGCATGGCCGATCAAGTGGTCGACGCGCTCGTAAACGATGGCAGCTTCCGCGTGATCGAGCGCAAGAAGCTCGACACGGTTCTCGCGGAGCAGGACTTCGCCCAGAGCGATCGGGCCGACCCGAGCGCCGCGAAGCTCGCGAAGATCGGCAAGGTGCTCGGCATCAAGTACATCATCGCCGGGTCGATCACCAAGTTCTCGACCGAGAAGCGCGGCGGTGGCGTGCGCGTGAAGGGCATCGGCCTCGGCGGCTCGAAGGCGAAGAGCGAGGTGGCGCTGACGGCGCGCGTGATCGACGCCACGACGGGCGAGATCCTGGTCTCGGCCAAGGGGCTCGGCCAGTCGAGCAAGGGAGGCGGGGCGGAGTTCGCGAGCGGCGGCTTCGGCATCGGCACGAGCTCCGAGGAGTGGCGCACGAGCGGCCTCGGCGAGGCGCAGGAGAAGGCCTGCAACGAGTTCGTGGCCTCTCTGATCGCCAAGAAGGCCCGCCTCGAATAAGAGGTCGCACCCAGCGCGGTTAGACTAGGCCCGTCGCGGGTACCCGCGACGGGCCTTTTTCATGTCTGAAGCTGTCTTCACCGTCGCCAACCAGCTCACCATGCTCCGCATGGCGCTCGTGCCGGCGTTCGTCCTGCTGGCGCTCGCGCGGGAGTTCACGTGGGCGCTCGTCGTCTTCGCGGTGGCTGGCCTCACGGACGCCCTCGACGGATACGTCGCACGCCGTGCCGGCCAGATGACGCGGCTCGGCGCGATGCTGGACCCGATCGCGGACAAGCTGCTCACCGGCTCGGCGTACGTCATCCTGACCTGGGGCGGCATCGCCGCCTGCGCGTTGCCGGTGTGGCTCACCGTGACGCTGCTGTTCCGAGACGCCATGCTGATAGTCGGCGTCCTCGTGGTGAACCTGACCGTCGGTCCCGTCGAGTTCCCGCCGTCGAGGCTGGGCAAGCTCTCGACGGCGCTCAACGTCGCGACCGGTGCGGCCGTGCTCGCGGCGAACGCCATGGGCGAGTGCCCCGCCGCGCTGCGCTGGCTCTATCTCGCCACCGTCATCTGCCTGATCGCGACGACGCTGCACTACGTCTACCTGGCGAGCGAGCGCCCGCCCCGCCGAGGGACGGACAGCTAGGGGATCACCACTTCCGCGCCGTGTGACGGGAGTCCGAGCTTCCGGCGGAAGTACTCGAGCGTACGGGGAAGCCCCTCGTCGAGTCGAACCTTCGGCTCCCAGCCGAGGAGCGTACGAGCGCGCGTGATGTCGGGCTGGCGGACCTTCGGGTCGTCGACCGGCAGGGCGCGCTCGACGATCCGGGAACTCGAGCCGGCGAGCGCTACGACGCGGGCTGCGAGGTCGCGGATCGTCAGTTCCTCGGGGTTGCCGATGTTCACCGGATCGGCCACATCCGACAGCATCAGCCGGTAGATCCCGTCGACCAGGTCCGAGACGTAACAGAGGCTGCGGGTCTGGCTGCCGTCACCGAACACGGTGACGTCTTCGCCTCGCAGGGCCTGGCTCATGAAGGCGGGAATCGCACGGCCGTCCTCGACCCGCATCCGTGGCCCGTAGGTGTTGAAGATCCGGGCGATGCGGGTCTCGATGCCGTGGAACCGGTGGTAGGCCATGGTGATGGCCTCCGCGAAGCGCTTGGCCTCGTCGTACACGCCGCGCGGCCCGATCGGGTTGACGTTGCCCCAGTAGTCCTCGCGCTGCGGGTGGACGAGCGGGTCGCCGTACACCTCCGAGGTGGACGCGAGCAGCAGCCGCGCGCCCTTGGCCTTGGCGACGCCGAGGGCGTTGTGCGTGCCGAGCGCTCCCACCTTGAGCGTCTGGATCGGGATGCGGAGGTAATCGATCGGCGACGCGGGGCTCGCGAAGTGGAAGATGTAGTCGAGCGGACCCTCGATCGCGACGTAGTTCGTGACGTCGTGCTTGACGAACACGAAGTCGCGCCCAGTGAGGTGCTCGACGTTCGCGATGTCGCCGGTGATCAGGCTGTCCATCCCGATCACGGAGAACCCGAGCTCGAGCAGGTACTCGCTCAAGTGCGAGCCGATGAATCCCGCCGCGCCGGTGACAAGTGCTCGCGGCATGCCGCTCAGTACGCGTGGTCCTGGCCGAAGCCGCGGAACAGCGTGAGGATCAGGATCTTGAGGTCGAGCCGCAGCGACCAGTTCTCGATGTAGTAGAGGTCGAACTCGATGCGTTTTTCGATCGAGGTGTTGCCGCGCCAGCCGTTCACCTGGGCCCAGCCGGTCATGCCGCTCTTGACGCGATGTCGACGCATGTATTGCGGGATGCGGTCGCGGAACTGCTGCACGAAGGGCGGCCGCTCGGGGCGCGGGCCGACGAGGCTCATGTCGCCGAGCAGCACGTTCAGCAGCTGCGGCAGCTCGTCGAGGTTGTGGCGGCGCAGCCAGCCGCCGATCGCCGTTCGGCGCGGGTCGTCAGAGGTCGCGAAGACGGGGCCGGTGCCCTTCTCGGCCTCGTCGACCATCGTGCGGAACTTGAAGATCTGAAACGTCTTCCCGTCGAGCGTCATGCGCTCCTGCCGCAGCAGCACCGGCCCCTTCCCGCCGTAGAGGCGGATCAGCAGCGCGAGGATCGGCAGCACGGGAACGACGATGAGAGCCAGGAGCAGCAGCGCCGACACCGCCGCGTCCATCGCACGCTTCACCATGCTGCTCCAGCCCTGCAGCGGCACCTCGTTGAGGCTGATGATCGGGATCCCGTCGAGGTCTTCGAGCGAGGCGCGGATCGTCGCGTACTGCACCACGTCCGGGACGACCTTCAGGTCCACGCACTCGTTGCTCAACCCCTGCACGAGCGGCACGAGCCGGGCGTGGTCCTCGAGCGGCAGCGCGACATAAACCTGGTCGGCCTGCGAGCGCTCGACCGCCTCACGCGCGTCCGCGATCGTGCCGACGACCGGCAGGCCGGCGTGGCCCGTCGCCTGCGGCCCCTCGCCCAGGAAGCCGACTACGCGGTAGCCCAGCCGGCGATGCGCGAGCAGCGTCTCGGCCACCGTGCGCCCGAGCTCGCCCGTGCCGGCCACCAGCACGCGCGTGAGGTTCTCACCGGCGGCCCACTGGCTCTCCTGCCACGCGCGGAGCGCTGCCCGCCCCAGGCTGATCAGGATCACGTCGAGCAGGGCGAAGAGCGCGAAGACGGCCTGGCTGTACTCCCAGAGCGGCGCGACTTCGGGCTGGAAGCGATAGTAGACGCGGACGTAGAGTGTCGCGCCGAGCGTCAGCGCCGAGCCGATCAACACGCTGAACAAGATTGCAAAGGTCTCGTCGATGCGGCTGCGCCCACGCTTGATCTGGTATAGGCCGTGGAAGTAGAGCACCGGCGGCCAGAGCACGGCGATGAGCGGCAGCAGCAACAAGTAGCGCGAGGCGTCGGGAACGCCCTTCGTCACCGGCACGAGCGTCGCGAGCGGCTCGTGGAAGCGCAGCGCGTAGGCGGCGAGCCACGCGAGGCTCGTCGCCACCACGTCGACCGCGACGTGGATCGCCACCCACTTCCGCGTTTTCGCTTTCAGCATGCCCGATCCCGGCGGACGAGCGCGTCAGAGACGAACTCGCGGATGCGCTCCTCGAAACGTTCGGTGCGGTGCGCTTCGGCCCGCGCCCGGAGGCCGAGTCTATCAAACCGGGCCGTTTCCAGGGTGGCGACGGCCGCGCGCAGGGCCTCGGGCGTGGCTTCGTTAAGGACGAGGCCGGTGCGGCCGTGCTCGATGCTCTCGGCCCCGCCGCCCTCGCCGAAGACGACCGCCGGCCGGCCGCAGGCGAGCGCCTCGAGCGGCACGATCCCGGCGTCCTCGACGCCCGGCATCAGCACCGCCCGGCAATCGCGATAGAGCTCGCGCAGCTCGGTGTCGTCCACGTGTCCCAGGAACTCCACCTCGGCGGGCGCCCGGGCCCGAAGTCGCGCGGCCTCGGGGCCCGTGCCCACGATGCGCAGGCGCCGGCCGGTGCCCCGGTACGCCTCGAGCGCCAGCTCGAGACGCTTGTAGGGTGCTAGAGCCGAGACGATGAGGTCGTAGCGGCCGGGGGCGTCGGCTCCTGGCGTGAAGAAAACCGTGTCGACGGGCGGAGGAATCACGACCGAGTCGCGCCCATAGTGGCGGCGGATACGACCCGCGACGTAGGCGCTGTTGGCGGCAAAGTGGTGGACGCGCGAGGCCGTGCGCGCGTCCCATGCGCGTAGCCGCGCCGCGAGCGGTCGGATCACGAGTCGTGCGAGCGGCGAGGCGCGCCCGGGGCCGAAGTAGTCGTCGTAGCGGTCCCACACGTAGCGCATCGGCGTGTGGCAGTAGCTCAGGTGGAGCGCCCCAGGCGCGGGCCTCACGCCCTTGGCGACGCAGTGCGAGCTCGACAGCACGAGCTCGAACCCGCCGAGGTCGAACGACTCGGCCGCCGCGGGGAAGAGCGGCAGATAGTGGCGGTAGTGCCTATCCACGGCCGGCAGGCGCTGGACGAACGAGGTCCGGATCTCGCGTGCCTCGAGCTCCGGAGTCAGCGATCCCTTGACGTGCAGGAGCGTGAAGATCGGCGCTTCGGGGAAGAGACGCGCCAGGGAGACGAGCACCTTCTCACCCCCCCGCATGCCCGTCAGCCAGTCGTGGACGAGGGCGACCCTCAGCTCGTCGCCTCCGCCGTGGCGGGCACCGGGCGCCCGAGCACCTTGAGGTAGCCGCTGTGGATCTGGCGCACCGATCGCTCCCAACTGAAGCCCGCCGCGCGCTCGAGACCGCGCTCGACGAGGCGCCGGCGCAGCTCCTCGTCGTCGAGGACGCGGGCGATCCCGTTCGCGATCTCCTCTTCGCTGTAGGGGTCGACGAGCAGCGCGCCGTCGCCCACGACTTCGGGCAGCGACGAGATGCGCGACGTCACTACGGGCGTGCCGCACGCCATGGCTTCGAGCGGCGGCAGCCCGAAGCCCTCGTAAAGCGACGGGAACGCGAACACGGTGGCCATGCGGTAGAGCGCCGCGAGCGTCTGGTGCGGGACGAAGCCGAAGAAGCGCACGTCCTGGCGTACGCCGGCCTCGTCGGCGGTGCGGCGGAGCGACGCGTAGCGGCCGACGTCGTCACCGAGCAGCACCAGCCGGAGGTCCTCGTTGCCCTCCTGTCCGCGCACGCGGGCGAAGGCCCGGATCAGGCGCTCGAGGTTCTTGTGCGGCTTGACGTTGCCGGCGAACAGCACGAAGCGCCCGCGGATCTGGTAGCGCTCGCGCACGCGGTCGGTCTCGTCCGGCCCGGGGTCCTGCAGCAGCTCGGCGTCGATCGCGTTGGGGACGACGTGGACCTTCGCGGGATCGGTCGCGGGGTAGAAGCGCAGGATGTCGGCGCGCGAGGCCTCGGAGACGGTGAACACGAGCGAGCTGTTGCGGACGGCGCTCCCCATGACGAAGCGGGCGTAGCGGAACGCCATCCGGTTCGGCAGGTACTGCGGGAACAGCAGGTGGATGCAGTCGTGGATCGTCACGACCGAGGGCACCGTGCAGAAAAGAGGCCGCACGTAGTGGGGCGAATGAAGCAGCTCGGCGCCGAGGCGGCGGAGTTTGAGCGGGATCGAGACGTGCTCGCGCAGGCCGTAGCCGGCCGAGCCGTCGACGACCGGGACGAAGTTCTCGGCCAGGTCCCGAAGCGTCGACTCGTCGGAGGGGTTGCAGAAGAGCAGGTACGTCGTCTCGCGATCGAGACGCGCCAGGTGGCGGACCACGTTCCGGACGTAGGTTCCGATCCCGTAGTCGTGCCACTTGCGCACGTCGATCGCGATCTTCACGACGCCAAGTCCCGCCGGAACAGTAGCATGAGGACCGATTTCGTCCCAAGGAGAACCCGGCTCTCTAGCTCCCCACCGTCGCCAGGCGCAGCAGGGCGAGACTCTCGCGGCAGCGGCCGAGGTCGCCGGAAACGGCACCGGCGCCGAGCCCCAGGCCGGCGCGGGAGGCGAGCAGCAAGCGCAGTGCGGCGCGTTGCAGGAGGCCGCAGTGCTTGCGGTAGTAGAGCAGGTGGCTGCGGTGGTACTCGAAGCGAGCGCGGGACGGCGCGCGCGCCATGCTGCGGCCGAGAGCGTGGCGGGCTTCGGCGGCGGGCGTGTAGACCACCTGCCAGCCTGCAAAGCGGACGCGGCGGCAGAGGTCGGCGTCCTCTTCGTAGAGGAAGAAGCGCTCGTCGAAGCCGCCGACGGCAAGGAACGCCTCGCGCCGGATCATCAGGCACGCGCCCGACACCCAGTCGGGCTCGTGCTCGACGGCGTGTCGGGCCTCGGTCGCGGCGAGGGCCCGGGGATCGCGCCGCGCGACGCCGCGCACGAGCCGGCGCTGGCGCCATTCGGACACAAGCGACAGGTCGCGACCCGTCGAGACCTGGATGTCGCCGTTGGAGCTGTGGGTGCGCGGCCCGGCGATGCCGAGGCGCTCTCTGGACTCGAAGAGCGCTGCGAGGGCGCACAGAGAGCCCGGGTTGAGAGTCGCGTCGGGGTTCAGGAACAGGATGAGCGGAGCACCGCTCTCGCGGGCACCCTGGTTGCAGGCGCGCGAGAAGCCGACGTTCTCGGCGTTGGCGATCACGCGGACATCGGGGAAGCGGGCGCGCACCACGCCGGCCGAGCCGTCCGTGCTCGCGTTGTCCACGACCAGCCGCTCGATCTCCGTTCCCTGGTTCGCTTGGAGCGAGGCGAGGCTCTCGAGCAGCGTGTCGCGCGTCTCGAACGCGACGATGACGACCGCGACGGCCGGATCGCCGCTCATCGGCCGGCCGCGGCATCGAGCACCGCGCGCGTGAGGCGAGCGGTCTCGGCCCACGAGTGGCGGCGGCCGAGCGCCGCGCCCGCCGCGACGAGCGCCGAGCGTGTCGGGCCGTCCGTCAGCACGCGGTCGAGGGCGTGTGCGACCTCCGCCTCGTCGCGCGGATCCACGACGAGCGCCGCGTCGCGGAAGATCTCGCCCTGCGAGGGCGCACGGCCCACGACGAGCGGCAGCCCCCGGCTGGCCGCCTCCAGGGCCGGAAGGCCGAAGCCCTCGTACTCGGAGAGGGCGACGAAGGCATCCGCGGCCGCGTAGCGGCGGGCGAGTGCTTCGTCGTCGACGTAGCCCGACAGGCGCACGTTCCGCCGCAGGTCGAGCGCCGCCACGAGCGCCTCGAGGTCGAGCAGGGGGTGGGTGCGGTTCTCGCCCACGAGGTCGAGCACGAGGCCGGGATGGCGCTCGCGCAGGCGCAGGACGGCCCGCAGCAGCTCGGGCACGCAGCGCCGATTCAGGATCGCGCCGACCGCGAGAACGAACGGGCCCGTCACGCCGAGCTCACGCCGGGCCTCCGCGCGCGGGGGAGCGGGAGGCAGGTCACCGTCTCCGCCGAGCGGGACGTGGACGGCGCGAAGGGCGAGGTCGGGGAAGAGCCGGCCGAGCTCGCGCGCCGTGAACTCCGAGCACACGGGCACGAAGCGCGAGGCGCGTAGTGATGCGCCGACGAGCGCCCGGCGCCGCGCGGCGTCGAGCCAGGTGAAATCCTGCGGGTGCGCAAAGAACGAGAAGTCGTGCACGGCCGTGACGCGCGGCCGGTCGAGCCGCAGCGGGCACGAGTAGGCGGGCGAGAAGAAGACGTCGATCCCGTCGCCGCGCGTGGCCTTGGGCAGGATCCACTCCTGCCACACGAGGCCCCGGGCGCAGCCGTCGCCGAGCGGCCGCTTGCGAACCGCGGGGTGCACGAGGACGGGGTCGAGCGCCGGCGGGCCGTTGAAGTACACGACGAGCGTGTCGCCCGTCTCACGCCAGTGGCGCAGCAGGTTGCGCAGGTAGCGTCCCGTCCCCGTGGGGCGTCCCGCGAGCTCGCGTCCGTCGATCCCGATGACGAGCGGGCTACCGGCCAAGGACCTTCCGGTAGAAAGCGAGCGTGCGAGCGGCCGTGTCGGCCCAATCGAACGCCTGGCTGCGCTCGAGCCCGCGGCGCCGCAGCTCGGCGGCGAGCGTGCGGTCCTCGAGCACGCGCTCGACCGCGTGCGCCAGGCCGTTCACGTCGTGCGGGTCGACGAGGCTCGCCGCGTCTCCGGCCACCTCGGCGAGCGCCGAGCCACGTGAGCACACGACCGGCAGGCCCGCGGCCATCGCCTCGACCACCGGCAACCCGAAGCCCTCCTCGAGCGACGGCAGCACGAGCGCCGCCGAAGCCGCCATCAACGAGCGCACGTCGGCGCGGTCGAGGTAGCCGGTCGCCACGATCTGCGGGCCCACGCGGCTGCCGCCCTGGGCCCAGTCGGACCCGGGGCCCGCGAGCACGAGCGGGGGGAGCCGCCGCCGCCGCGCGAGTGTCATGTAGGCCATCACGAGCGTCACGAGGTTCTTGCGCTTCTCGGCGCTGCCCACGTACAGGATGCCGCCGCGCGGCAGTCGCAGGCGCCGCAGCGTCTCGTCCACTTGATCGGCGCGGGGCTCCTGGCGGAACACGGCGTCGACCCCGTGGGGTGTGACCGCGATTTTCCCCTCGGGCACGTCGAGCAGCCGGCGGGCCTCGGAAGCCGTGTACTCCGAGACGCAGATGACGCCGTCGGCGCGCTTGACGTGGTCGCGCACCAGGGTCACGAAGTCGCGCCGCGTCTCGCCCTCGACCAGCTCCGGGTGTTTCAGGAAGAAGAGGTCGTGGAGCGTGACGATGCGGCGGCCGCGGCGGCAGGGGATCAGCAGCGGCGTCGGCGAGTGGACGAGGTCGAGCGACCGGTCGACGAGCCGGTCGAGCGGCGGCCAGCCGAAGCGGTTCCAGGCGGCGCTTAGGCCCCGGACCGGGATACGCCGGTCGACGAGCCGGACGTTCGCGGGCCACTCCCGCGAGGGGTAGCGCTCCTTGAACGACGCCGAGAAGAACGTGAAGCGGTCGTCGGGCGCGAGCGCCGGCAGGCGCTCGACGAGCCCCAGCACGTAGGTTCCGACACCGGTCGGACGGGCGAGCGAGGGGCGGACGTCGAGGCCGAACTCCATGCGCCACCGAATGATAGCAGGACTGTGCTAACCTCGGCCCCTTCGAAGGGGGAGCCGCTTTCGTGTACATCGGAGTGGTCGGGACGGGTTACGTCGGCCTGGTGGTGGGAGCGTGCCTGGCCGAGAACGGCAACTTCGTCGTCTGCGTCGACAACGATGCCGGCAAGGTCGAAGGGCTGCGGCGGGGCGAGATCCCGATCTACGAGCCGGGGCTCAGCGATCTCGTGCCGCGCAACGTCGCGGAGGAGCGCCTCCGGTTCACGATCGACCTCGCCGAGGCCGTGCGCGCGAGCGAGGTCCTGTTCATTGCGGTCGGGACCCCCCAGGACGAGGACGGCTCGGCCGACCTGACGCACGTGCTCGACGTGGCGCGCCACATGGCCCGGGCGATGAACGGCTTCAAGATCCTGGTCAACAAGTCGACCGTACCTGTCGGGACTGCGGCGCGCGTCCGTGAGGTGGTCGGCTCGCTCACCACGCACCCGTTCGCGGTCGTCTCCAACCCCGAATTCCTCAAGGAAGGCACGGCCGTCGACGACTTCCTGAAGCCCGACCGCGTCGTGATCGGCACCGACGACCCGAAGGTGGAAGCCGTGATGCGCAAGCTGTACGAGCCCTTCGTGCGCACGGGCAAGCCGATCCTGGTGATGGACCCGGCCTCGGCGGAGCTCACCAAGTACGCGGCGAACGCCATGCTCGCCGCGCGCATCTCGTTCATGAACGAGATCGCGAACTACTGCGACCGCGTGGGCGCCGACGTGCGGCAGGTGCGCATCGGAATGGGGACCGACAGCCGGATCGGGTCGTCGTTCCTGTTCCCCGGCGTGGGTTACGGCGGCTCGTGCTTTCCGAAGGACGTGAAGGCGCTGGTCCGGATGGGGGAGGAAGCGGGCGTGAGCCTCCACGTGGTGGAGGCCACTGAGAGGACGAACGAGGCCCAGAAGCGGGTGCTCGTGCCGCGCGTGGCCGCCCACCTCGGGGGCCTCGAAGGCAAGCGCATTGCCGTATGGGGGCTCGCGTTCAAGCCCCGCACCGACGACATGCGCGACGCCCCCGCGATCGCGGTGATCGAGGGATTGCTCGCGGGAGGCGCCGAGGTGAGGGCCTACGACCCGAAGGCCGAGGCGCAGGCGCGCCACCACTTCGGCGACCGCGTCACGCTCTGCGGCCGGGCGTACGAAGCTGTCACCGGGGCCGACGCGCTCGTGGTCGTGACGGAGTGGAACGAGTTCCGCGAGCCCGACTTCGCCAAGATCCGCGCGCTGATGCGCCACGCCGCGATTTTCGACGGGCGCAACATCTACGACCCGAGCCTGCTGCGTGAGCTGGGCTTCCACTACGAGGGCATCGGCCGGCGGTGAGCACGCCCGCGAAGATCGCCCCGCGCCGGACCCCGCTCGCGGACCCGCTGCTGAGCGTGGTGATGCCGGTCTACAACGAGCGGCCGACGGTCGAGGAGATCGTGGGCCGCGTGCTCGCGGTGCCGCTGCGCATCGAGCTGATCGTGATCGACGACGCCTCCAGCGACGGCACGCGCGAGGTGCTCCAGGGGCTCGCGCGCGAGCGCGGCTTCAAGCTCCTGTTCCAGGAGCGGAACCGTGGCAAGGGCGCGGCCGTGCGACGGGGGATCGCCGAGGCGAAGGGCGACGTGATCGTGGTGCAGGACGCCGACCTCGAGTACAGCCCGGAGGAGTACCCGGAGCTGCTGGAGCTGATCGTGCGGGGCAAGGCCGACGCGGTCTTCGGCAGCCGCTTCATCGGCCGGCACCGCTGCTTCCTGTTCACGCACTACCTCGCCAACCTGTTCCTGAACCTCGTCACCAACGTGCTCTACAACACGACCATGACCGACATGGAGACGTGCTTGAAGGCGGTGCGCGCTGACGTGCTGAAGACGCTCGAGCTCAAGAGCGACCGCTTCGGGATCGAGCCCGAAATCACGGCCAAGCTCTTCAAGCGGGGCGCGCGCGTCTACGAGGTGCCGATCACCTACGAGGGGCGCGACTACTCCGAAGGCAAGAAGATCTCCTGGAAGGACGGCTTCCCGGCGCTCTGGACCCTCGTCAAGTACCGGTTTACGGATTGATGTCACGTCAGGTCTCGGACCTCGCACGTCCTGCAAGGTCCGAGACCTGACGTTTCTGGCTCGTGGCTCTCCAAGGAGGATCCTCGTAGGGGAGCTTTGGGCTTGCGTTGGCCTTCCTGCCGTTGTCTGTGAGGCATCCTTGCCGTTATACTGTTGCGCTGCTGCCGGGTCTGCTGTAAGTCACCACCGGCCAAGGAGATGAGGTCATCGCGTCGCCCGCGATCCCCCCGGAGAAGCCCCAGGCGGGGGCGAGCACCGCAGGAGCCAGGCCGCGCCAGTCGCGGCGCGGCAGGAGCTTGCAAGAGCGGGCCCAGCACGCGGGCGAGTCGGCACGGCTCGAGGCGCGCCTCTTCGGCCGCCTGTTCGAGTACACGCGCCCCTACCGCGGCCGGCTGGTGGCCTCTTGGCTCGCGACCGTCGGCTACGCGGCGGCCGGAGCGCTGATCGTCTCGCAGGTCAAGCCGATCTTCGACCTTGCGTTGATCCAGGGTTTGGACGTCGGGCGGCTCTCGCTCACGATCCTCGTGCTGTACGTCATCAAGGGCGCCTCGTCGTACGTCGCGACGACGCTCGTCGCGGACGCCGGCCAGCGCGCGGTCAGCGACCTGCGCAACGCCCTCTACGAGCACATCCTCAAGCAGTCGTTCTCCTTCCTCGGCCGGCGCACCACCGGCTCGCTGATGAGCCACGTGACGACCGACGTCGAGAAGATCCAGGCTGCGGTCTCCGAGCTCGCGGGCGACTTGCTCAAGGAGGGGCTCACGATCCTGGGCCTGCTGGCGGTGCTGTTCTACATGGACTGGCGGCTCGCGATCCTGTCGCTCGTGGGCATGCCGCTCGCGTTTCACCCGCTGCTGCGGCTCGGCCAGGGCTTGCGCGCCTCGAACGAGACGTCGCTAAGGCGCTGGAAGGACATCTCGGAGATCCTGCAGGAGACGATCTCGGGCTTCCGCGTGGTGAAGGCGTTCGGGATGGAGGGCTTCGAGATCCGGCGCTTCCGGCGCGCCGGCTCGCGGCTCCTGGCGGTCAACATGCGCATCACGCGCACGACCGCGATCCTGCCGCCGCTGATGGAAGCCGTGGGCGGGCTGGCTCTCATCGGCGCGCTCTTCTACGGGAGCTGGTCGATCCGCGACGGCCACCTGACGACCGGCGCCTTCGTCTCGTTCCTGACCGCGCTCTTCGCCATGTACACCCCGGTCAAGCGGCTGTCCCGCGTGAACGCCACGCTGCAGGCGGCCCTCGCCGCGGGCGAGCGCGTGCTCGAGGTTCTGGACCGCCACGACGAGGTGCCCGAGGCTGGTGACGCGCTGGAGCTGCCGCGCATGAAGTCGGGGATCGAGTACCGCGGCGTCGGCTTCGGTTACGCCGACGCGCACGGCACGATCCTCAGGAAGGTGAGCTTCAGCGCGCGACGCGGTGAGGTGGTGGCGATCGTGGGCACGAGCGGCTCGGGCAAGACGACGCTGGTCAACCTGCTGCCGCGCTTCTACGACGTCACCGAGGGCGCGATCCTGATCGACGGCGTGGACGTGCGCCAGGCAACGCTCACCAGCCTGCGCGCGCAGATCGGGCTCGTGACGCAGGAGACGGTCCTGTTCAACGACACGGTCCGGGCCAACATCGCTTACGGGATGGAGGACGTCGACGAGGCGCGCGTCGAGTCGGCGGCGCGGGCCGCATTCGCCCACGACTTCATCCTCGACCTGCCGCGCCGATACGACACCGTGATCGGTGAACGCGGCAGCCGGCTCTCCGGCGGCCAGAAGCAGCGCATCGCGATCGCGCGCGCGATCCTGAAGGACCCGCCGATCCTGATCCTGGACGAGGCGACCTCGGCGCTCGATGCCGAGTCGGAGCGGCTGGTGCAAGGGGCGCTCGCCAACCTGATGCGGGGCCGGACGACCCTCGTGATCGCACACCGTCTGACGACCGTGCGCGACGCGGCGCGCATCGTCGTGCTCGAGGGCGGCGAGGTGCGCGAGGAGGGCCGCCACGACGAGCTGCTGCGGCAGCCGGGGGGCCTGTACAGCCGGCTCCACGACCTGCAGTTCGCCCCGGAGGGCCAGGCCGTATGATCCGCTCGATGACCGGATACGCCTCGGCCGAGCTCGAGCAGGACGAGCTGCGCGCCGCGGTGAGCGTGAGGGCGCTCAACCACCGCTTCTTCGACCTGACGCTGCACCTCCCGCGGCGGCTGCAGCCGCTCGAGGCCGAGGCGCGCGAGCGCGTGAAGGCGGCCGTGGGCCGCGGGCGAGTCGAGGTGTCGCTGCAGGCCGCGCTGCCGGAGGGCGGAGGCGAGGCGGTCGTGGCGTCGCGCCCGCTGGTGGCGTCGCTGGTGCGGACGTTGCGGGACATGCAGAACGAGTTCGGCCTCGACGGGGGCGTCTCGGTCGCCGACCTGGTGCGCTTTCCCGGCGCGCTGGAGCGCGCCCCGGGCGCCGCGGCGATCGGCGACGAGCTGCGCATGGCGGCCCTGGGTCTGCTCGATCGGGCGCTCGCGGGCCTCGACAGCACGCGTCGCGCCGAGGGCGAGCGGCTGCGGCTCGAGCTCGAGCGCGCGCTCGCGGCGATCGAGGCGGCGGCGGGGCGGCTCGAGGCGCGCTGGGCGGCCACGCGTGAGGCGCGCACGGGCGTGCTGCTCGAGCGCACCCGCGCGCTTTTGGCGGAGCTCGGGCTGGAGGACGCGCGGCTCTACCAGGAGACCGTGCGCGCCGTGGAGCGCCACGACGTGAGCGAGGAGCTCCAGCGGCTGCGCAGCCACGTGGCCGCCTCGCGCGGGCTCATCGCGGGTGACGGCGCTCCGGCCGGCAAGCAGCTCGACTTCCTGTCGCAGGAGCTGATGCGCGAGGCCAACACGGTGGGCAGCAAGGCGCAGGACGGGGAGGCGATCCGCGAGGTGGTGGGGCTCAAGGCCGAGATCGAACGCTTTCGCGAGCAGGTGCAGAACGTTGAGTGAGCGGACCCCCGTCGTCGTGGTGGTCTCGGCGCCCTCGGGTGCGGGCAAGACGACCGTCGTGGCGCGCGTGCTGCGAGAGCTCGGGGGGATCCGCTTCTCGGTGTCGCACACGACGCGGCCCCCCCGCAGCGACGAGAAGGACGGCGTCGACTACCAGTTCGTCGACGGGGCGCGCTTCGCGCGGCTGCGCGACGAGGGGAAGCTGCTCGAGTGGGCCCTGGTGCACGGCAACCTGTACGGGACCGGGCGCGCGGAGATCGAGCAGGCGCGCGCCGAGGGCGTCGATGTGCTGCTCGACCTCGACGTGCAGGGAGCGGCGCAGGTCCGCGAGCGAATCCCCGAGGCGGTGACGGTGTTCATCCTGCCGCCGTCGTATCCCGCGCTCGAGCGGCGCCTGCGCGGCCGCGGGCAGGACGACGAGGCGACGATAAGGCGGCGGCTCGCCGCGGCCGGGCAGGAGATCGACGCCTTCGAGCAGTACGACTACGCGATCGTCAACGACGAGATCGACGCCTGCGTCGACGAGCTCAAGAGCATCATCCGGGCGGCGCGTTGCCGGGTCCCCGCGGTTGCGGAGCGGGCGCGCGCCATCGAGAGAACCTTCGAGACGAAAGAGGAGACGAGAACGGCATGAGCCAGGTGATTCTTCCCAAGGACGTGGATTCCAAGTTCCGCTTCATCACGGTGGCGGCGCAGCGCGCGAAGCAGCTGCAGGCGGGGGCCAAGCCCCGCGTCGACACGCGCAGCCGCAAGCCCACGCGTATCGCGGTCGAGGAGACGCTCGCCGAGACCGTGTCGTGGGAGGTGCTCGACAAGATCCCGGGCACCGAGGGTGCGGAGACGGACGGCAAGCGGTAAGTGGCCGTGCCGGTGGTGGTGCTCGGCGTCACGGGCTGCATCGGGGCGTACAAGGCTTGCGAGGTGCTGCGCCAGCTGCAGCGGCGCAGCGTCGACGTGCACGTGGTGATGACCGCCGCGGCCACGCGCTTCGTGAGCCCGATGACGTTCGAGGCGCTCTCGCAGCACCCGGTGTTCCTCGACCAGTGGGCGCTCGGCGAGAACGGCGAGATCCGCCACATCTCGCTCGCCGACGACGCCGAGCTGCTGCTGGTGGCGCCCGCCACCGCGAACATCCTGGGCAAGCTCGCGCGCGGCATCGCCGACGACGCGCTCAGCACGCTCTACCTCGCGACGCGCGCGCCGGTGCTGGTGGCGCCGGCGATGAACGTCAACATGTTCGAGCACCCGGCCGTCCGGGAAAACCTCGCCACGCTGCGCGGGCGGGGCGTGGGCGTCGTCGAGCCGGACGAGGGCTATCTCGCGTGCGGCTGGCTCGGCAAAGGGCGGCTCGCCGAGGTCGAGACGATCGTCGAGGCGGCGCTGGCGCGGCTCGCGCGCCGGCGCGACCTCGCGAGCGAGACCGTGCTGGTGACGGCCGGCCCGACGCTCGAGGACATCGACCCCGTCCGCTTCGTCTCGAACCGCTCGTCGGGGGCGATGGGGTACCGCCTGGCGGAGGCGGCCCGCGACCGCGGCGCCCGTGTGATCCTGGTCTCCGGCCCGACGGCGCTCCCCGCGCCCCACGGTGTGACGTTCGAGGCGGTGCGCTCGGCCCTGGAGATGCAGCAGGCGGTGGCCGGGCACGTCGCTGCGGCGACGCTCGTGATCGCCGCCGCGGCCGTGAGCGACTACCGGCCGGCTGACCCGAGCGACTCCAAGCTGAAGAAGACCGACGGCCCGCTGCGCCTCGACTTCGTCCGGACGCCCGACATCCTGAGGGGGCTCGGGGCATCGAAGGGGAGCCGGCTGCTGGTCGGCTTCGCCGCGGAAACGGAAGACCTGCTGGCGAACGCGCGGACGAAGCTCGAAGCGAAGAACCTCGATCTGATCGTCGCGAACGACGTCACCGCCCCTGGCGCGGGCTTCGGCGGCGAGACCAACGCGGTCGTGCTGCTGCGGCGGGACGGCCAGCGCCGCGACGTTCCGCTCGCGACCAAGCGCGAGGTGGCCGACAGCATCCTCGACGAAGTGGTCGCGCTGCGGACGGGCGCGCGCGTCCCGGCGCCGGCGTGAGCGAGCGGGACGAGCTCGTCGCCGATATCCTCGCCCACGGGCGCTTCCTGTCGGGCCTGGACACGGTCGGAGTCGCGTGGCCACGCGCTTTCGCCGCGGGTCCCGCGGAAGCGCAACCGCAGGCACGGCCCGCGGCCGAAGGCGCCCGCGACAAGCGCGGGGCGAGCCTGCCGGCGATCCGCGCCGACCTGGGCGACTGCCAGCGCTGCCGCCTCGCCTCTGGGCGCAAGAACATCGTCTTCGGCCAGGGCAACCCCGAGGCCGAGCTGATGTTCGTTGGCGAGGCGCCCGGGGCCGAGGAGGACGAGCAGGGGCTCGCGTTCGTCGGACGCGCCGGCCAGCTCCTCACGGACATCATCGAGAAAGGCATGAAGCTGCGGCGCGCCGACGTGTTCATTGCGAATTGCTTGAAATGCAGGCCGCCGCAGAACCGCAACCCCGAGCCGGACGAAGTCCTTTCGTGCCAGCCGTTCCTGGAGGCGCAGATCCGCGACATCCGCCCGCGCGTGCTGGTCGGGCTCGGCAAGTTCGCGGCGCAGTGGCTGCTGAAGACCGCCGAGCCCATCACGCGCCTGCGCGGCCGTGTCGGCGAGTACCAGGGCATCGCCGTGATGCCGACTTACCACCCTGCGTATCTGCTCCGCAACCCGGCCGGCAAGAAAGACGTGTGGGAGGACATGAAGGTGGTCCTCCGCCTGCTCGGGCGGCCCGTCCCCGGCGAACCGGAATAGGCGCTCGACCGAGCGGACCCCGCGGCGCCGCCCCGCCGGATAGAGTGGGCTCCGTGGACGAGCGCGTGGTCTCCGTCGCGGTACCCCTGCCGTTCCAGACTGCGTTCAGCTACCGACTCCCGGCAGGCGCTTCGCTGCCCGAACGGGGTATGCGTGTGCTGGTTCCGTTCGGGGGGCGCCGCGTGATCGGCGTCGTCCTGGGCCGCGCCGAGGAGACGAAGGAGCGCGAGCTCAAGGACGTGCTTCAGGTCCTCGACGAGGCGCCGCTCGTGCCCCCGCCACTTCTCGACCTCGGCGGCTTCGTCGCCGACCACTATCTGGCGCCGCCGGGGGAGTGCTACCGGCTGGTCCTGCCGCCCGCGGGTGTGCGCGCGAGCCGGGCCGTGGTGCGTCTCGTGAAGCCGGGCGGTGCCGACGACGCCGTCCTCCATCACCTCCAGGACGGCCCGCTGCGGCTTTCGGCCCTCGAGAAACGCCTCGGGCGCGACCCGCAGGCACGGGTGGCGCGCCTGCGACGGGAGGGCGTGGTCACGGTAGAGCAAGTCATCGACTCGCCCGGCTACCGCGAGGTGCGCGTGGCGGTGATGGAGCAGGAGGCTCCCGAGCTGCGCGGCCGTGCCCAGGCCGAGGTCAGCTTACGCCTGCGTGCCGCGGGCGGCCGCGCGCGCGTCGCCGACCTAGTGAGGGATCGCCCGTCTCTGCGCGGCGCCATCGAGCGCCTGGCGGAGAAGGGTGCGCTGCGGCTCGTCTCGGAGCGCGAGCTTCGGGCTCCAGAGGGTCTGCCGGCACGCGAGGCCGTGACGGTCGTCCCGACGGAGGACCAGGAACGGGCCGTCCGAGAGCTGGTGGAGGCCGTCGCGAGCAGCGCGTTCGCCCCCTTCCTGCTACACGGCGTCACTGGCAGCGGCAAGACCGAGGTGTACTTCCGGGCCGCGGAGGCGGCGCTCGCGCGCGGGCGCGGGGCGATCCTGCTGGTCCCCGAGATCGGCCTGACACCGATGCTGGTGCGTGCGGCGCGCGCCCGCTTCGGGGCCACGGTCTCGGTGGTCCACAGCGAGCTCTCGGCGGGCGAGCGCCACGACGAGTGGTGGCGCATCCGCGAGGGCGAAGCGCGCGTCGTCGTGGGCGCGCGTTCGGCCGTCTTCGCGCCGGTGCCGGAGCTGGGCCTGATCGTCGTCGACGAGGAGCACGACGGCGCCTACAAGCAGGACGAGAGCCCCCGCTATCACGGCCGCGACGTCGCCGTGATGCGCGCCCGGATCGAGGCGTGTCCGGTGGTGCTCGGCTCGGCGACGCCGTCGGTCGAGTCGTATTCGAATGCACTCCGCGGCAAATACCGGTCGCTGCGCCTCCCGCGGCGCATCACGGCGCAAGGCCTGCCGCGGGTCGAGATCGTCGACCGCCGCGCCGTGCTGCGCGCCGGAGGCGAGGCGATCCTGAGCCCGGCGCTGCGGGACGCGCTCAGGGCGCGCCTCTCGCGGCGCGAGCAGAGCCTGGTGCTCCTTAACCGCCGTGGCTACGCGACGAGCCTGCTGTGCCGCGAGTGTGGCCAGGAAGCGATGTGCCCGAACTGCTCGGTCTCGCTCACGCTCCACCGGACGGGCCGCCTGGCGCGCTGCCACTACTGCGGGCACGAGGTGCCTACGCCGGAGGCCTGTCCCTCGTGCCACGGTGCCTACCTGCGGCTCACGGGCTTCGGGACGGAGAAGGTCGCCGAAGCGGTGGCCGCGGCGCTGCCCGCGGCGCGCGTGGAGCGGCTCGATCGCGACCGCGCCAGCCGCCGCGGCGTCCTCGCGCAGACGCTCGCCGCCTTCGAGCGGGGCGAGATCGACATCCTGGTGGGCACGCAGATGATCGCGAAGGGGCACGATTTCCCGCGCGTCACCCTCGTCGGCGTCGTGGATGCGGACGTGGGCCTGGGGATCCCGGACTTCCGCTCCGCGGAGCGCACCTTCCAGCTGCTCACGCAGGTGGCCGGGCGAGCGGGCCGTGGCGACACGGCGGGCGAGGTGATGCTGCAGACCCACATGCCGGAGCACTACGCGCTCGTGCACGCCTGCACGCAGGACTACGGCGCGTTCTTCGAGCGGGAGCTGGAGTTTCGGCGGACCATGGGCTACCCGCCGACCGCCGCGCTCGTGAACGTGATCGTCCGCTCCGCCGACGAGGACAAGGGGCGCAAGGCGATCGCGGCGCTTGCCGCCGCGCTGCGCGCCCGGTCGCAGGGCCGCTACCGCGTGCTCGGGCCCGCTCTCGCCCCGCTCGCGCGGCTGCGCCAGGAGTACCGCTTCCAGGTCCTGCTGAAAGGCCAGCGCAAGGCGATGCGCGAGTCGGTCCGCGCCGCGGTGGTGGCCCGCTACGGCGAGACCCGCTGGCCCGGCGTGGCTGTGGACGTCGACCCGCTGTCCGTCATGTAGCGGCTACCGCCAGAATCGCTGCAGGCCCGTGGCGTCGAAGAAATCCCGCCACGAGAAGACGATCGGGTCCGGGACGAAGCACACGACGAACACGACGAGGCTCAGCGCGCCCACGAGGAGCCGGGCGTGGCCCACGGGCGCCTCGTCGTCGAGCGTCTTTGGATGCCTCCGGCCCAGCACGCGCATGAGAATCGCCCACAGGATCCAGCTCGGCCCGAAGTACACGAGCGCGACGCAGACCCAGGAGGCGATCCGCGAGATCCGGTGCGCGCGGTCGCGCAGCAGCGCATAGGTCACGTGCCCACCGTCGAGCTGCCCGATCGGCATCAGGTTGAGGGCGGTCACCAGCAGGCCGAACCAGGCCGCGAGCGTCAGTCGTCCCATGCGCAGCGTGTAGTCCGCGGGGATGGGATCGTGGATCGCCTCGGCGAGCCAACCGAACAGCAAGGGCTGGCCGAGGAAGATGCCCTCGAAATCAGCCGTGGGCGGCTCGAGAGTGGCTTGGTGGATCCCGAGCCACAGCACGGGAAGGCAGACCACGAACCCCGCGAGCGGGCCCGCGACGCCGATGTCGAAGAGCGCTCGCCGGTGGGGAATCGGGCCGCGGATGCGGATGAACGCGCCGAGCGTACCCACCAGGCTGAAGCCCGGCACCGGGAAGGGGATGAAGAAGGGCAGCGTCGCATCGACGCGGTAGTAGCGCGCGGCGAGGTAGTGCCCCATCTCGTGCGCGACCAGGATGCTCAAGAGTCCGAGCGCGAGGCGGGCGCCGTCGGCCGCGTCGAGAGCGAGCTCCGTTCCTCGGCCCGAAGTGTCGACCGTTCGCAGGCCTCCGACCACGAACACCGAAACGGCCGTGCCAAGGAAGAGCGCGAGATGACGGCCCCAGCGTCGCCAGGCGGAAGGCTGCGGTGGGGCAACGAGGGGACCCCGCACCCACGTGTACACCGGCCATCCGCCGGGCAGAGACGAGGAAGCGGGCGGCCGGCCAGGTGCGGAAGGGAATCCCAAGACGCGGCTGTCAGGGCCTCTGCTAGAGAGCGAGGCTCTGGAGGTCCTTGCCGGGCTTGAAGCGGATCGTGCGCCCGGGCGGGATCCGTACCTCCTTGCCGGTGCGCGGGTTGCGGCCGATGCCCCGCTTGCGAGGCTTCACCTGGAAGACGCCGAAGCCGCGCAGCTCGATCCGCTCCCCCTTCATCAAGGAGTCCTTCATCGCCTCGAGCACGGCCTCGACTGCCACCTCGGCGCGGACTTTCGTGATGTCGGCGGCTTTCGCCACCTCGTTGATGATGTCCACCTTGATCATGGGGATGGACCTCCTCCTAAGTTGCGGTTAGTATAGGCTTTGCCGGTTTTCGCTGTCAAACGCGGAACCGGAACCCCCCCGTTCATGATCCCCCTGCCTCGAATCGCCCTCGTCGGCCGGCCAAACGTGGGTAAGTCCACGCTTTTCAACCGCATCTGCGGACGGCGCAAGGCGATCACGGACGGCCGTCCCGGCTCGACCCGCGACCGTAACTACGCGCAGGCGAGCTGGCAGGGCCGGCCCTTCGAGCTGATCGACACGGGTGGCCTGCTCCTTGGGAGCGACGATCCGCTGCTCGGCCCGGCGTCGCAGCAGGCGATGGTGGCCATCGCAGAAGCCGACGTCGTGTTGCTGATCCTGGACGCCCGCGCCGGCCTGCTGCCGGACGACGAAGCGATCGCGCGCCAGCTTCGCCACGAGGGCAAGAAGGTCCTTGTCGTCGTGAACAAGGTCGAGACCCAGACGCAGGACATCTCGGAGTTCGCGCGGCTGGGCTGGGGCGGGAGCCACGCGATCTCGGCGGAGCACGGTCTCGGGGTTGGCGACCTGCTCGACGCGGCGCTCGAGGGGATGAAGGTGATGGAGCCTGCGGTCGACGAGAAGCCACCGGTCCGCGTTGCCCTCGTCGGGCGGCCGAACGTCGGCAAGTCGTCGATCCTCAACCGTCTGCTCGGTCGCGAGCGCGCCGTGGTCTCGGCCGTCCCGGGCACCACGCGCGACGCAGTCGACGAGCTGTTCGAGAGGCGCGGGCGGCGCTATCTGCTGGTCGACACGGCGGGCATCAGGCGCGTGCGGCTGCTGAAGGAAAACGTCGACCACGTCAGCGTCGTGCTGGCGCGCCGCGCGATCGAGCGCGCCGAGGTGGCCGTGCTGGTGCTCGACGCGGAGTCGGGCCTGCGTGAGATGGACGCGACGATCGGCGGGGAGATCGTCGAGGCGGGGGCGGGTGTCGTGGTCGCGGTGAACAAATGGGACATGGCACCCGAGCGCCGCCTGCAGCTGCGCGCCTTCGAGCGCGACGTGCGTGATCAGCTCAAGTTCCTGCCGTGGGCGAAGGTGGTGTTCCTTTCGGCGAAGAGCGGGCGCGGCATCGCCTCGCTGCTCCGGGCGGTCGATGACGTTCACGCGGCTCGGATGTCCCGTGTCACCACGGGCGAGCTGAATCGCCTGCTCGCAAGCGCCACGGATGCCCACGTTCCGCGGCCGGCCAAGGGCACGCGGCCGGTCAAGATCCTGTTCGGCAGCCAGATCGGGACGGCTCCGCCCACTTTCGTCCTGTCGATCAACCAGCCCGGGGACCTCCATTTCTCGTACTTGCGCTTTCTCGAGAACCGGATCCGGGAGGCCTTCGGCTTCGAGGGGACCCCGATCCGGCTGAAGGTCCGGCAGCGCCGGCGCGGGGGGCGCTCGTAACTTCAAGAACTCCTGGAGGTTTCGGCTCTTGACACCCTCCGCCGAGTTCTCATATACTCCCTCCGCGTTTGTTGTGTAAGTGTCGCTTGTGCCGTGATATTTCGGGACTGGCCGGACGGTGCTCAGGCATGACCAAGCACGACATCGCGCGGGTGGTCTATGAACGGCACGGTGGGATCTCGAATCGCGAGGCGGCGCGCCTCGTGGAGGTGATCTTCGAGACGATCAAACGTCATTTGGGGGAAGGCGAGAAGGTCCAGATCACGGGCTTCGGCACCTTCCTGGTCCGCCAGAAGCGGGAGCGTCGCGGACGCAATCCCCAGACTGGAGAGGAGATGCTCATCAGGTCGCGCAGCTCGGTCGTCTTCCGTCCCTCGAAACTGTTCGTGCCCGCGGTCAACGCGGTCTTGAGCGACTAGACGGAAGCGGCCCGCGATGGACAAGCAGATCCCCAACAAGCTCTTCTTCAAGATCGGCGAGGTGTGCGAGATCACCGACACCCAGCCCTACGTGCTGCGCTACTGGGAGTCGGAGTTCCAGGCGCTCGCGCCGGCGAAGAACAGCTCCGGCCAGCGCATCTACCGCCGCAAGGATATCGAGACGGTGCTGCGCATCAAGCAGCTGCTCTACGAGGAAGGCTTCACGATCGCGGGCGCCAAGAAGCGCCTCGAGCTCGAGCTCGGGGGACGCGGCACGACGCCGCAGGCGATGGCCAGCCTGCCCGAGACCGAGGTCGCGAACGTCGAGAGCGACGAAGAAGCGAACCAGCGCGCGGACGAGATCCGCGCCGTGCTGCTCGAGGTGCGGAACGAGCTGCGTGGAATGTTGACCCTCCTGCAGAAGGGTGGTAGAAAGGGCAACTGACCCTTTCGGGATGTAGCGCAGCCTGGTAGCGCACCTGCTTGGGGTGCAGGTGGTCCCGGGTTCAAATCCCGGCATCCCGACCAGCACTCATTCGCAAGACGAAGCCCCGGAGCGCGCGCCCCGGGGCTTCGTCGTCTCGAGATCATGAACGACCCACTGATCCTCGTCACGAACGACGACGGCGTCCACGCACCGGGAATCCGCGCGCTCGCGGCGGGGCTCGCCGGCCTCGGCGAAGTGTGGCTGGTCGCTCCCGACCGCGAGGCGAGCGCGAGCTCCCAGTCGCTGACGCTCAAGCACCCGCTGCGTGCCGAGAAGGTGGAGTCCCTCATCTTCGCCGTGGACGGGACCCCGGCCGACTGCGTGAATCTGGCGATCGTGAAGCTGCTCCCGCGCCGGCCGTCGCTGGTCGTTTCGGGGATCAACCGCGGCGGCAACCTCGGCGACGACGTGTTCTACTCGGGCACGGTGGGCGCCGCGCGCGAGGCCACGTTCTTCGGCGTCCACGCGATCGCGGTGTCGCTCGCCGCGCGCGCCGATCTCGACTACACGCCCGGCGCGGACTTCGCGCGGCGGCTGTCGAAGCTGGTGCTCGAGCGCGGGCTTCCCGAGCGGACGCTGCTGAACGTCAACGTCCCGCCGGGACGCCCGACGGGATGGGCGGTCACCGTGCAGGGCCGCCGCTCGCACGAGGGCACGATCCTCGAAGGGCTCGACCCGCGCCATCGGACCTACTACTGGATCGAGGAGGGCCGCGACCAGTGGGTGAGCGACGAGATGTCCGACATCTTCGCGGTCCGCTCCGGCCTGATCTCGGTCACCCCGCTCCAGACGGACACCACCAACCACCGGGTCGTGGGGCCGCTGCGCGAGTGGGAGCGCGACCTGCCGCTCGCCGAAAAGGCGTAGCGAGCACCGGCGCTTGGCGACCCGCCCTGGCCCGTGGTATAAAACCGGCTCATTCCGACGGGGCGTGGCTCAGCCTGGCTAGAGCGCTTGGTTCGGGACCAAGAGGTCGGAGGTTCGAATCCTCTCGCCCCGACCATTCCCATTGGGGGCTCGTAAGAGCCCCCATTTGTTTTTCGGGCCGGCGGCGGGGGTAGGCTCGTGATCGCCATCGTGGGTGCGGGTGCCGCGGGCCTCGCGACGGCGATCTTCGCGGCGCGACGCGGGGTCGCTGCTCCGCTCGTGCTGTTCGAAAGCGCAGCGAAGCCCGGCGCGAAGATCCTGGTGAGCGGCGGCTCGCGCTGTAACGTCACGAACGCCGTGGTCCACGAGCGGGACTTCCAGGGCTCGCTGCCCCAGCTCGTGCGTCGCGTGCTGCGGGCGTTCGGCGTCGAGGAGACGGTCGCCTTCTTCCGCGAGATCGGCGTGGCGCTCCACGTGGAGGAGCACGGCAAGCTGTTTCCGGATGCGAATCGCTCGCGCGTCGTGCTGCAGGCCCTGCTGGAAGAGGCTGCCCGGCGTGGGGTGACGCTCCGCGACGGAGAGCGCGTCCTCGGCGTCGAAAGGCACGGCGACGGGTTCGTGGTCCGGAGCGCGAGCGGCGAACAGCGGGCCTCCCGCGTGGTTCTCGCGACCGGCGGCTTGTCGCTGCCCAAGACGGGCAGCGACGGCCTCGGCCTGGGGATGGCGCGAGGCTTCGGCCACTCGGTCGTGCCGACGACACCGGCGCTCGTGCCTCTGGTTCTCTCGGGCTCCTTCCACGCTGCGCTGGCGGGCGTGGCGCACGAAGTGGAGCTGGTCGTCCGCGACGGAGGAAAGCGGCTCGACCGCCGAGTCGGGTCGTTGCTCTGGACGCACTTCGGCGTGAGTGGGCCCGTCGTGCTCGACGTGTCTCGGGCGTTCCTGCGCGCGCGGCTCGCGGGGGGCGCACCGGTGCTGGAAGCCAACCTCTTGCCGGGCCGCGACTTCTCGACGGTCGAGCAAGGCCTGCTGGACAGAAGCTCCAAGGCGACTCGGACCAGCGTGGCTCGGGCGCTTTCGGGGTGGCTGCCGCAGGCCGTCGCGGAGGCGGTGGCGACGGATGCCGGGTGCGCCGGTACGACGCTCGGCCGGCTCCAGCGCGACGAGCGGCGCGCGCTCGTGCGGGGGATCGTCGAGCGCCCGCTGCCGGTGGTCGAGAGCCGCGGCTACTCGTTCGCCGAGGCCACGGCGGGCGGCGTCCCGCTGGCCGAGGTCGACACCGCGACGATGCAGTCGAAGCGTCAAGCCGGCCTCTTTCTGGTGGGCGAGATGCTCGACGTGGACGGCCGGATCGGCGGCTTCAACTTCCAGTGGGCCTGGTCGAGCGGCTGGGTCGCGGCCGGCGGTCTCGCGCGGGCGCTGTGATAGTCTGCCGCGCCGGGAGGGAGCGGAGCGTGGCGGCAGCGCGTTACGTCGTCCAGGGTCGCGTGCAGGGCGTCGGATACCGTTACTTCGTCCTGCGCCACGCCGAGGAGCTAGGGGTCGCAGGATTCGCTCGCAACCAGGCCGACGGCTCCGTCGAGGTGATCGCCGAGGGCAGCGAGGCCGCGCTTCTGAAGCTCGAGGGCTTGCTCGGCGAGGGTCCATCGTTCGCGCACGTGACCGGCGTAGAGCGGGAGCCGGTGAAAGAGCGCGGCGCGAGCGGGTTCCACGTCCGCTGAAGGAACAGGAAGCCATGGACTCCTCTGCCCAGATCGAGACGCTGCGCGCCGCGATCCGGGACGTGCCCGATTTCCCGAAGCCGGGAATCGTCTTCAAGGACATCACCACGCTGCTGCGGGATGCAGGGCTGTTCCGCCGCTCGCTCGACTTGCTGAGCGTGCTCTGCGGCGACCTGGCGGCCGACAAGGTCGTGGCGATCGAGAGCCGTGGCTTCATCCTGGGCGGCGCGCTCGCGCTCCGGCTCGGAGCGGGTTTCGTGCCGGTGCGCAAGCCGGGCAAGCTGCCCTGGAAGTCGCGACAGGCGAGCTACGAGCTCGAGTACGGGCAGGACGCTCTCGAAATCCACGAGGACGCGCTGCGGCCCGGGGAGCGCGTGCTGATCGTGGACGACGTGATCGCCACCGGCGGGACCGCGCGAGCGGTCGGCCAGCTCGCCGACTCGCTCGGCGCGACGGTCACGGGCTTCGTCTTCCTGGTCGAGCTTGGTTTCCTGGGCGGGCGGGCGAAGCTCGAGGGACGCGAGGTTCGCAGCCTGATCCGCTACTGAGCCGGGTGGCGGGCTCATGGACGCGGCGTGTTAAAATCCGCTGTTCGAGGGAGCGCGCCTGTAGCTCAACTGGATAGAGCAAGAGCATCCTAAGCTCGAGGTTGGGGGTTCGAGTCCCTCCAGGCGCACCAACGTGGTGATCAGGAGCGTGGCGTGAAGAAGGAACTGAAGGACCAGCTCAAAGAGGACGAGCTCACGAGCGGCCTCGAGCACGCGGCGGCGTGGGCGAGCCGGCACCGGGACGAGATCCGCATCGGCGTCCTGGTCTTCGTGGTGCTCGCCGGCGCCGTCCTCGCTCTGTGGTACTTCCGTGATCAGCGGATCCGGGAGGCCGACCGCGCCCTGCGCGAAGCTCTCACCACCTTCGAGTCGCCCGTGGCGTCCGAGCTGCCTCAAGGCGGTGAGCGGCCGGCCGGCCAGGTGTTTACGAACGCGGAAGAGAAGTACAAGACCGCCGCCGCGGCCTTCGAGGGGGTCGAGCGGCGCTACGCGTCCTCCGTCGCCGGCCTCCGAGCCAAGTACTTCGCGGCGCTCGCGCGCGTGGAGCTCGGGCAGTACGCCGAGGCGGAGAAGGCGCTCAAGGAGATCCAGTCCCGGGGCGCGGGCCTCGAGCCCGACCTCGCGCGGCTGGCGCTCGCCGACGTGTACCGGCGCAGCGGCCAGGTCGACAAGGCGGTCGAGGCTTACCGGGCTTTCGCCAGCAACCCCTCGGCCAGCATGCCGCGGGACCACGCGCTCTTGAGCGCGGCGCAGACGCTCGAAGACGCCCGGCGCTTCCCCGAGGCGCGCGCGACCTACCGCCAGCTCACCGAGGAGTTTCCGGCGAGCGTTTTCGCGCCGGAAGCCCGCACGCGCTCCGAGTACCTGAAGGCCGAAGGCTAGACCCGGTCCCACATGAGCAGAAAGACCGCCTGGCTGGTCGCGGCGGGCGTCGCGGCGGTGGCGATCGGCGCCGCCGCGGTGGGCGGCGTCGCGCTGCTCGTGCGCGGAGGGGGCCGCACGGGGGACGTCTTCGCGGGCGGCGGCTACCTCGCGCTGGAGCTCGACGGGGCGCTGCCGGAGGAGCCGGCCTCGGCGTGGAGCGGGTTCCTCGAGAGCCGGCCGCCCTCGGTGCGGGGGCTCGTCGAAGCCGTCGACCGGGCCGCCCGCGACCGGCGCGTCAAGGGCCTCGTGCTGCGGCTGGGCTCGCTCGACATCGGTTGGGCGCGCGCGCAGGAGCTGCACGACGCGCTCCAGCGCTTTCGCGGCACGGGCAAGCCGTCGTGGGCGCACCTCGAGTCGCCTGGCAACCTGGAGTACTTCCTGGCCACCGGCTGCGCGCGGATCGCCGCATCGCCGACCGCGCTCCTCGACGTGTCGGGTCTCGCGGCGGAAGTGACCTTCTACAAGGGCACGCTCGACAAGCTGGGGGTCGAGGCTCAGTTCGAGGGCGTCGGACGCTACAAGACCGCTCCCAACCAGCTCACGGAGAAAGGCTTCACGCCGCCGCACCGCGAGCAGATGGAGGCGCTCGTCGAGGGGCTGTTTGGCCAGTACCTCGACGCCGTGGCCAACGGTCGGAAGCTGCCGCCGGCAACAGTCAAGGCGCTCATCGACCGCGGGCCGTTTCTCGCCGAGGAGGCGAAACAGGCCGGGCTCGTCGACGAGCTCCTTTACCTGGACGAGATCGAGAGCAAGCTGGCGGCGGGCCAGCGGCTGCTGCCCGCCGCTTACGTCAAGGCGGCGCGCGGCATGGGTTTCGACAACCGCCCGAAGCTCGGCCTCGTCTACGCCGTCGGCGACCTGGTGCCGGGCGAGAGCCAGGAGAGCCCGTTCGGGGGCCTTTACGCCGGCGCCGACACGATCGTGCGCGGCCTGCGCGAGGCGCGTGAGGACGACTCCGTGCGCGCGATCGTGCTGCGGGTCGACAGCCCGGGCGGCTCCGGCACCGCGTCGGACGCGGTGTGGCGCGAGGTGCAGCTCGCGCGGCGCGCCAAGCCGGTGATCGCGTCGATGGGCGACTACGCGGCCTCGGGCGGCTACTACGTGGCGATGGGTGCCGACCTTATCGTCGCTCAGCCCGGCACGATCACCGGATCGATCGGCGTGTTCTCGGGGAAGCTGAGCCTGCGCGGGCTTTACCAGAAGCTCGGCATGTCGCAGGAAACCGTCAAGCGCGGCCGGCACGCCGCGCTGTTCTCGGGATCCGGGCCCTGGAGCGACGAGGAGCGTGCGAAGGTGCGAGCCATGAACGAGGCCTTCTACGCGACCTTCGTATCGAAGGCGGCCGAAGGGCGCAAGAAGACGACCGGTGAGATCGAGGCCGTCGCGGAGGGGCGGGTGTGGACCGGGCACGCGGCGGCCGTGGCGGGCCTCGTGGACCTGCTCGGGGGCCTCGACGAGGCGGTTCGGGTCGCACGCGAGCGGGCCCGCATCGCGCCCGGCCAGGAGGTGCGCCTGGTCGTGCTGCCGGCGCGCAAGGGCTTCATCGAAACGCTGATGGAGCGCCAGGACGAGGACGTCTCGGTGCGGAGTCTCGGGCGCGAAGCGATCTCGCTGCTGCGCTGGGGAACGGCCTTCTCGGACCGCGGGCCGATCGCGCGGCTGCCGTTCGAGCTGGCCATCCGCTAACGTCAGGGGGGACGGGGGGCGCGGAGCCCTCCGATAGTTCAGTCCAGAGGACCCTGGCCTGTTACTCCTGGCGGTCAGTCCTGCCTGTGACTCTTCGGCGTTCCCTCCTTCAGCTTCCGTGGCGCTGGTGCAGCCGCTCGAGCGACCGCCGCTTCTGCGTCGCGAAGTCGCGGCCGTAAACGCTGCGGAAGGCCTCGTCCACGTTGCCGCTCGCGGACATCGCGCGCAGCAGGTCGTTGATGCCGCCCTGGCTGCGCTCGGCCAGCAGGTCCTCGACGAGCCAGAGCGCGCTGAAGTAGAAGCCGCTCACGCCGCGCAGCCGTCCGTCGGCGAGAGCGCGCAGGCGCCCCTCGTCGAGCTGGCTGATCCGTTTGCCTTCCATGTACTGGGCGAGGCCCTCGTGGACCTCGCGCGGAGCGAGCCCGCGCGAGAGATCGGCGACGAACGAATGGGTCAGCTCGTGGATCAGCGTCTCGTCGAGCTCGGGCGTGAGCGCCGCCGACAGCCCCAGGATCGGGATCCGCACGCGGCCGTCGAACGAGTCGTACTGGCCTCCGGACCACGCGGGTGCGCCCGTCGCGTCGTAGTAGCTCTCGCGCGACAGCAGGATCACGGGGACCGGCTGCACAGGCTGGTGATCGAAGCGGAGGGCGAGCGTCGCGTAGTGCCGGTCGAGCAGCCGCAGGATCTCCCGGCCGACATCCTCGTGCGCGTCGCCGTCGTAGCGGACGTGGAAGTGCGCGAGCTTCGCCTCGTCGAGGCTTTTTTCCACCCCCTGGTCGTGCTGGATGCGGGCCAGGAAGGCGCGGGTCTCCCGGTCTTCGTGGGCGCTCAGGAAAGTCGTGAGCAGCTCCGTCGCCTCGCGGGCCCGGTCCTGCCGGACGAGCGCGTAGGCCACGCCGCGCGCGGCCTCGGCATCGCCAGGGGAGAGCGCGAGCAGCGCGCGGCCTGCCTGCTCGGCGGCCGTCCAGTCGCCCGCCTCCAGGCGGAGGCCGAGCAGGGCGCGGGGGGGGTTCGGGCTCTCGGGCGCGATCGCCCGCGCACGCTCGACGAGCGTGGCGGCCCTGTCGACGCGGCGCGCGTCCTTCTGAGCGGAGGCGGCTGCCAGAAGAACCGCTTCGAGCAGCTGGCGTGCGGCTGCCGGATGGCGGGCGAAGAGATCCTCCGCGGCGCGGATGTCGTCCGGTGACACCGCAGCCCGGGCGTTGACCCGCGCGACGAGCCGCGTCGCCGTCGCCTGGTCGGCCTCGGCAGCCGGGTCGCTCGCGGCGGCGGGGCCGGGAATGAAGGTCGGTGGCGGCCCCGCGGGCAACGCTTGCGCGAGGCCAGGGTCCGGATGGGCAGCGGGCGCCACCGGCGCCGGCACGACCGGCGGCCGATCCGTGGCTGGGGCGTGGGCCGTATTGGCGGGCGGCCTGCGCAGGTGCATCACGGCCGCCCCGATCAGCAGGACGAGGCCCAAGCCCGGCAGCACCAGGCTGCGCCAGGCGGCGGGATGGCTCTGGGACGGGCTGAAGTCGGAGCGTGGGCGGGCCGGTCGCGCCTTGGCGACGAGCACTCCGCAGGCGGGGCACTCGGGAGTGGTGACGGCGAGAGCACCGCAGCGCGGGCAATCCATGTCGCGGCCGTGACCCGCCGGGCCCGGCGTGCCTATACTAACAGGTTGAGCATCCCGGCGAGGGGCGTTCGGGGCGAGGAGGCGGCGGTGACAGGCACGCGGCACCGGGTGGGATCGGGCAAGACGCGCAGCCGCGTGGCCGTCATCCGCACGCGCCCGGAACGGGTACTCGACGACGTGGCCGCGATGATGCGGCGGCTGCACTACACGCGCACGATCGCGCCGGCGCGGCGCACGATCCTGAAGGACAACATCTCCTGGCACCTGCCGTTCCTGTCGGCCAATACCACGCCGTGGCAGCTCGAGGGCGTGGTGCGGACGCTGCGCGAGGACGGCTTCCGCGACCTGCTGGGGCTGCACAACCAGACCGTGGTCACGGACGCCGCGCGCGGCGATCGCCTCAACAAGTTCGCCGGGGTCTACCGCCGCTACGAGGTGCCGACCGTAAACAACTTCTCGCCCGACTGCCGCTGGGTGCCCATCCAGCCGAAGGCGAAGCTGCTGGTGCTCGACAAGATCTTCGGCGAGGTGCGCGTGCCCGAGCTGATGATCGGCAGCAACGTCGTGCACCTGCCGACCGTGAAGACCCACGTCTACACCACCATGACCGGGGCGATCAAGAATGCGTTCGGAGGCTTGCTGCGCGAGAACCGGCACTGGGCGCACACCGATATCCACGCGACGCTCGTGGACCTGCTGTCGGTGCAGAAGCAGATCCACCCCGGGCTGTTCGCGGTCACCGACGGCACCATCTGCGGCGACGGGGCCGGCCCGCGCGCGATGACGCCGGTGGTGAAGGACTACATGCTCGCGAGCGACGACATGGTGGCGATCGACGCCGTGAGCGCATGGCTGATGGGCTTCGACCCGCTCACGGACGTGGACTTCATCCGCATCGCGCACGAGCGCGGGCTCGGCGTGGGCGACGTGCGCGAGATCGAGGTGCTGGGAGAGGACCTGGCCGAGGTCAATTTCCACTTCAAGGTGCGCTACCACTTCGCGAGCATGATCGGCCGGCTGCTGTGGTTCACGCCGCTCGCGCGGATCCAGTCGCTGTTCTTCAAGACGCCGCTGGTGCACGCGTTCATCTGGGGCTCGGCGCTCTACCACGACCGCTACTGGTGGCCGACCCACGGCCGGCGCCGGATGGCCGAGGTCGCGAAGACGCCGTGGGGAAGGCTGTTCGAGGCGTACGAGTGAGCTTTGCCGGAGCGCGGGCGACCTCAGTGAGCGTCGTCGCGTCGGCGCCCGGGAGGCTGCTGCTGTCCGGCGCGTCTCCTGGGCCCCGCTTGAGCGTGGCGCTCGACCGCAGGGCGCTCTGCCGCGTCGAGACCGGAGGGGCGGACGTCGTGATCGAGTCGAAGGACACGCTCACGAAGACGGCCGCCGCCGACATCGCCGAGCTGCTGGCGCGGGCGCCCGCGTCCTTCGTGGCTCACGTGCTCGACCTGCTGGGCGTGACGGAAGGGGTGCGCGTGGCCACGGAGTGGAAGCTGCCGGTGGGATCGGGTGTGGACGGCGACTCGGCCCTGGCGCTGGCAGCGGCAGCGGCCGTGGCACGGGCCTTCGGCCGCGAGTCGGGGCCCGACGAGATCGTCCGGCTCGCGCGCGAGGCCGGTAAGCGTGCCGGGCGCGTTGAAGACCACGGACACCATGCGGCGCTCTGGGGAGGCGTCGTCCTGACGCGAGGCGCGGGCGAAGGGCTCGTGGCGCGGGCGCTCGATCTCGATCCCGGACGGATCGACGAGGCGCTGCTGCTGGTCGACGCGGGCGATGCGGGAGCGCAAGACGCGGTGCCCGGCTCGAAGGCGTCAAGCGGGCCTGCAGCCGATGTCACCGAGCGCCTGGTCGAAGCGCTCCTGGCGGGCCGATACGACGACGTGGTCGGCCTGGTCGCCGACGAGACGGAGAGCGCTCCCCCGGGCGGTCCCGGGGCACGGCGCGTCGTCGACACCGTACGTGAGGCGGGCGGCGCCGCCCGCCCGCTGCCGCAAGGCCGCCTGGTGGCCGTCTGGGCCCCGCCGGGCGCCCGCGGGCCGGGCCGGGGGGAGGCCGTGCGGGAGGCCCTGAAGGCCGCAGGCCTGAAGCCCCTGCCAGTCCGGGTCGACCTGCGCGGCCTCGAGCTCGACTGAACGCCGGCCGGGTTAGAATACGGGGTTTGGCGAGGTGGCGGAGGGATGATCCAGGCGACGCAGCTCAAGAAGGGCATGTGTATCAAGCACGACAACGACCTGTATCGGGTCGTCGAAGCGCAGCACAAGACGCCGGGGAACCTGCGCGGGATGGTGCAGGCCAGGATCCGCAACCTGAAGACGGGGGCCATCAGCGACCACCGCTTCCGGTCGGTGGACATAGTGGAGCGGGCCATCCTCGACGAGACGGAGATGGAGTACCTCTACCAGGACGGCGACATGTACCACTTCATGAACAACGAGACCTTCGAGCAGATGGGGCTGTCGGACGAGGTGCTCGGGAACGCGGTCTCCTACCTGATCCCGAACCTCAAGCTCGCGATCGAGTTCTACGAGGGCCGGCCGGTCGGGATCGACCTGCCGCTGAACGTCGAGATGAAGGTGGTGGAGACGGAACCCGGGATCAAGGGCGCCTCCGTCTCGAACGTGGGCAAGCCGGCCAAGATGGAGACCGGCCTGATGGTCCAGGTGCCCGCCTTCATCAACCAGGGCGACGTGGTCCGGATCGACACCGCCAGCGGCTCCTACGTCGAGCGCGTCAACAAGTAGGAGCCTGAGCCTTGTCCGCTCCCGTGGCGGCCCGCGCCGGCCGCATCGAAGTCATCACCGGCAGCATGTTCAGCGGCAAGAGCGAAGAGCTGATCCGCCGCGTGCGCCGCGCGCAGATCGCGCGCCAGCGAGTGCAGCTGTTCAAGCCGCGGCTCGACGCGCGCTTCTCCCTGTCGGAGATCGTCAGCCACTCGGAGATGAAGCTGCCGTCGCAGGTGGTCGAGCGCGCCTCCGAGATCCTGCAGCTCGTGGCCGAGGACACCGAGGTGGTCGGCATCGACGAGGGGCAGTTCTTCGACGCCACGCTCGTCGAGGTGGCCGACGCGCTCGCGAACCGCGGCCTGCGCGTGATCGTGGCGGGCCTCGACCAGGACTACCGCGGCCGTCCCTTCGAGCCGATGCCGCAGCTGATGGCGGTGGCCGAGTACGTCGACAAGACGCTCGCGGTCTGCATGCGCTGCGGCGCCCCCGCCAACCGCTCGCAGCGGCTGGTGCGGGCGGCCGACCGCGTGGTGGTCGGGGGGGCCGGCGAGTACGAGGCGCGCTGCCGGGCCTGCTTCCATCCCGACGGGGACGCGGCCGGGTAGCGCGCGGTGCTGATCCCGCTCGACGGGGCCGAGGGCGAGGGCGGCGGCCAGATCCTGCGGGCGGCGCTCACGCTGTCGGCGGTGACCGGCCAGGGCTTCCGGGTCGAGCGCATCCGGGCGCGGCGGCTGCGGCCCGGGCTGCGGCCGCAGCACCTCGCGGCCGTTCGGGCGGCGGCGCTCTCGTGCGCGGCCGAGGTGCACGGCGGCTTCGACGGGTCGCCGGATCTGCGCTTCGTGCCGGGGCGCCCCGCGGCGGGCGAGTTCCGCTTCGACATCGGCACCGCTGGCGCGACGTCGCTCGTGCTGCAGACGGTCATTCCCATCCTCGGGGCGGCGCCCGCCGCCAGCCGCGTCGAGGTGATCGGGGGTACCCACGTGCCCCGGAGCCCATCCTTCCACTTCCTGGCGAGGCACTGGTCCGAGGTGCTGGGCCGCCTCGGTTTGCATGCCCCGCTCGAGCTCGAGCGCACGGGCTTCCATCCCCGAGGCGGGGGCGAGGTGCGCGCGCAGGTGCTGCCGTGGACGCGCCCGGCCGGGCTCGACTTCTCGCGGCGCGGCGCGCTCGTGGCCGTCCGCGGCGTGGCGGGCCAGGCCCGCCTGCGTGGCGACGTGGCACAGCGCGCGGCAGAGGCGGCCCGCACGCTGCTCTGGGAGAATCGGCGGCTCGAAACGGAATGGCAAGTGCTGGACCTGAACGCGCCCTCGCCGGGTGCTTTTCTCCAGGTCGAGGCGGTCTTCGAGAACGGGCGCGCCGCGTTCGCGCACCTGGGCGAGCGCGGGCTGCGGGCCGAGGTGCTGGGCGAGCGCGCCGCGCGCCGGGTGCTGCGGTTTCTCGAGGACGAGGACGCGGTCGTGGACCCATGGCTCGCAGACCAGCTCGCGGTGCCGCTCGCCCTCGCGGGCGGCGGGGGCCGCCTGGTCACCTCCGAGGTCACCTCGCATCTCGAGACGGTGGCCTCCGTGGTGAGGGCGTTCGGTTTCGAGGCGCGCAGCTTCGGCCGCAGTGGCGGGCCCGGCGGCCTCGAAGTCGGGCGCGTCGCTTGACCCTCGCGAGGTCGCGCTCCTAGGATGGTGGCTCCCGTGGCCGACTCGAAGCTCAGCCCGGCGTTCCGCGTCCTGCTGTGGGACTTCGAGCGGGCGAGCGTGGCCTACGACCTGGCTTTCCTGGCCGTTCTGCTCGTCTTGCTGCTGGTTCCCGGCGACCGCTGGGGTGATCCGCTCTGGCGCTGATGGCGACTCCCCGGAGTTCCGCCTCGAAGAAGGCCCGCCTCGCGACACGGGTGCGGGCATGAGCCGGACGCACGTCGCCCTCGGGCTGCTCCTGGCGCTCGGGGCGCTCGCCCGCCCCCAGACGCCGCCCGTGGGCGGGGAGTCCAAAGCGAGCGACGTCGCCGACCTTGTCAACCTCCTGCTCGGCGCGCTGATGGGCGGAGCGGAGGTGACGGGAGAGCGGCTGCAGGCCGAGGTCGCCGAGGCTGGCGGGATCCCGTTCCGGCGCGACGTCCCGGTGGCATTCATCGGGAAGGCTGAGCTCGGGCGCTACCTGCGCGAGCTGATCGACGCGGAGTACCCGCCGGGCCGCGCGCGAGCCGACGAGCGGCTGCTGCGGGGCTTCGACCTGCTGCCAGCGGGCACCGACCTGCGTACCCTGCGCTCGCGGCTGCTCGAGGAGAACGTCGCCGGCTTTTACGACGAGCGCCCGGAGAAGCGAAGGCTCTACGCCGTGAGCGAGGACCGCTCGTTCACACCGATGAACCAGATCGTGCTCGCCCACGAGCTGCGGCACGCGCTGCAGGACCAGTACCGGGACCTGCACGCGTTCCTGGGCGAGGACGTCACCGACTTCGACGACCGACGGCTCGCCTGGATGTCGCTGCTCGAGGGCGACGCGACGCTCGTGATGGAGCGCTTCGTCAAGCTGCGGCTGGGGCTGCCCGGGGGGGACGCGATGGAGGCCCCGGGGATGGACGCGGCCGGGCTCGGCGCCCCGAATCTCTTCGATCTGCCGGACGCGCCGCCCGTGATCCGCGATCAGCTGATGCAGCCGTACCTGGCTGGGCTCACGCTTGCGCGCGCGCTGTGGGCGCGCGGCGGCGCCTCCGCCGTGCGGGACGCGTGGGCGAACCCGCCCGAGTCGACCGAGCAGGTGCTGCACCCGTCGCGCTACTTCGCGCGGGAAGCGCCGCGCCGGGTGACGCCGGGCATCACCCCGCCTCCCGGAGCCAGGGTGCTGTCCGAGGGGACGTTCGGCGAGCTGTTGCTGCGCTCGCTGCTCGAGCCGGGGGTCGAGAGCGCGGCCGAGGGCTGGGGGGGAGACGGCTGGCGGCTCTACGACATCGGCGGGCGGACGCTGCTCTGCTGGCGCAGCGAGTGGGACACGCCGGCGGATGCCCGCGAGTTCGCCGAGGCGCTGCGGGCGCGCTTCTCGCGCCGGACCACCCGCGAGCCGACCCGCGACGGATTCGAGCTGTTCCGTAACGGCGGCGGCTGGCTGTTCGCGACGCGCAGCCAGGGGGACGCCGTCGAAATCGTCTCGGGCGACGATCCGCTCGCCGTCGTCCGCGCGCTGGCGGGCGCGGCGAGCGGCCGGTAAACTGTCGGCGCAACGGAGCACCTCGCTCGCCTGTCTTGACAGCCCCGGGGGCGGGGAAGCTAGAGTGGCCGCGGCGGCTCGCGACTTCGTGGCATGAGAGCCGGCGTCCGAAGGGGGCGACATGGCGAGTTCGACATCGGGCGGCGGCGAGACCAACCTCGGCCTCGCGCCGAACATTGCGGGTTTGCTGTGCTACGTGCCCCTTTGCTGCGGAATCGGCGTGCTGTTTTCGGTCGTTGCAGCGATCGTCGAGAAGCAAAGCCGCTTCGTCCGCTTCCACGCCTTCCAGGCCTTGTTGTTCCACGGCGTGTCCTTGGCCCTGCTCGTCGGTCTGCACATCACCCAGAGCATCCTCGCTTCGTTCGTCCCCGGGCCCTTGAGCGGTCTCGTCTGGATCGTCGAGATTGTCCTGCTCGCTGGGCTATTCGCCGGAGCCGTGTTCCTGATGATCAAGACAAACGCCGGCGAGGAATTCGAGCTCCCGCTGTTCGGGGCGATGGCTCGGCAGTGGGTCTAGTAGACGACCCGAGCGCAGCAGTCGATGACCGGTACCACGGCGACCACGGGCACAGGGTAGTATCAGCCGGGAGCTGGGCTTCCTGAGGCCAGGGCCTCCACCAGATACCTGCAGAATGCGTCGAGGTACCTTGCCGAGAAAAGCTTCATGGCGTTGGCCCTCAGCGTGAAAGCGAGGGGCGTCAGGACGACGGGAATGACGCAGAAACAGAACAGTGCCAAGGGAATGAAGACCTTCGCCGCCCCCTCCACGGCGCCCGCAGGAGTAACGCGTGTGGTCGTATCGTCGAGCCGCTCCAATCGGTAGGGGGTGAAGTGCCTCCCGCCGCTCGCGCGGGCTGAGTCTGGGTTGGCCTTCGGGTGGGGGCAGCAGACGTGATCACGGGCCGTGCCGCCAGAGGCTCAGCGTCAGAACCGCACCGCACGCGAAGGCGAGCGAGACTGCACTGAGCGCCACGTCGAGCCAAAAGAGGCGGCCGCGGCTGCCTGCCAGCACGATCGCCCCGCGGGTCAAGATCTGACCGAGCAGCCACAGGTAGAGGACGGGGCCGCCAGGATGCTTCTCAAGGGCCGCGTGCCAGTCGCCGTGAGCGAGCATGACGAGGCTGCGGCCGAGCCCGCACGACGCGCAGGGTTGCCCGATGGTCCGACGGACGAGGCACAGCTCCGGCAGCGTCCAGCCAAAGGCCCGGACGCCCTGCCGGTCACTGGAAAGGGTCAGCAGCCTTGGCAACGCCGCGGCCGCCGCCAGCAGGACGAGCGCCGCCACGTTGACCCGTACATAGGTCGTGCGCATCTACAAGAGACCACCGCCAAGGACGAGGCGGACGAAACCCAGGACGACGGCGCAGACCGACAGGAAGAGGCCCGCGATGGCCGAGCCGGGGACCGCGTGACGGGAGCGCGCCATGGCGACGATGCTGACCGCAACGCCGCCGAACGCGAAAGGAATGTTCAGCCAGTTGAGGGCCCCCAGGCAGGGGATCAGGCCCAGGCAGAACCCGAGAAAGGCCAAGACTCCCCACGCTAAGGCGAAGCCTGCCACGGGCTGAGACGCCTCGGAGCCGTGCTACATGTGGGTAGTGAAGAAGGTCCACTGGCCGATGGGGCTGCCATCCTTCAACGTCTTCGCCTGCATGTAGGCGTCGATGACGATGCCTATGGTCAGCGGAAGAAGGAACACAACTCCTATTCCGCAAGTGAAGAACACGAACACGATGCCGCACAGCCAGAGGGCTACCGCGGCGATCCCCTTCTGCCACTGTCCGAGCACGAAGTACGTTATGCCGCCGAAGAAGAGTCCCAGTATCAGGATCAGAATGGGGTCCTTCGCTTGCGACGGTGGGATGATATCCGATGTGGTCTCTGGCATGGCTCCCTTCCGCGTTCCTGAATTCGCACTGACCAGTGGCCTGCGCCGATGAGAAGACCGCCCCGCCAAACGAACGAGCGCCCATTTATCTCGGGCAGTACGACCGAGCCTCCGGAGCCAGAGTGTTTAGCGTAGGGAATCCGGTTTGTCAATGGACTCGGTTGAAAACTCGGTTGAGCGAGGCGCTCAGCTCGCCGCCTGCTCGACCAGGATCCGACCGGTGCCCTCGAGCCGCACCATGAGGCCGGGAGCGCCCGTGCGGGCCATCACCACTGCGTAGATCTCGGGGTCGTCGACCACGTGCGGGACGAGCGCGCCGGTCCACATGATCACCGAGTGGGCCGGAACCGAGACGGGGACGCCCGGCTTGACCGAGAGCGGTAGCGGCTTGCTCGCGACCGACAGCGCGACCATCCCGCGTCCCTCGAGCGCCACCACCTCGAGCCCGGCGGCCTCGTCACCGAGGCGGACGTAGCGGGGCTGTAGCGCCTCCTCGCAGGCGAGGAGGTGCATGGGCTCGACGTAGACGGGCTCGTCCGAGACCTGCATGAACGTGAGGTCGCGGTCCTGGTCGGTCAAGATCAGGCGGCCGGTGCCGGTGACGATCACGAGCGAAGGCCGGGCGCCGGGGCGCTTGTCCTTGACCCAGAACGTCAGGTTGCCGCTGTACGAGTAGATCGTCCCCTGCTTGATGTAGACCTTGCCCGAGAAGTCGATCTCCATCAGGCCCTTCTCGAGCCCGCGGAACACGTCGCGCGGGGGCGCCTCCGCCCTGACCTCCGGCTTCACTTCGGCGGGGGACTCGGCGCTCCGGATCGCCGCGGCCGAGATCGCGCGCATGCCCGGCGGCAGCGTGTCGTCGTAGCCCTGGAAGCGCCGTGTCTGGTGCAGGCCGGGAAGCGGGCTGTCGCCGGCCATCAGTGTCGGGCTGACCGGCTGGACCGTCTTGCCGGCGGGCAGGAGGTGGCCCGTCTTGCCTCGTGGCGGCTTGGTGCGCGGGTCGGTGTCCGGGCCCCAGCTGGGCTCGGCCGTCGGAGCCACGAGCCCCCGCGGCATGGTCGCATCGGCGCCCGCCTTCTCGCCGATCCGGCCCTGCAGGCGCTGGACCAGCATGTGGGCGCCTGCGTGGCGATACTGGTAGATAGCGTCCTTGTAGCGCTGCAGCCGCTCGTAGATCGAGCCCAGGTAGAAGTGGATCTTCGGATTGCCCTGAGTCAGCTCGAGCGCCTTCAGGAACGCCGTCTCCGCGTCCTCGAGCCGGCCCAGCTTGAAGCACACGAGGCCGAGGTTGTAGTGGAGCGTGTGGGCCTCGGGGCTCTCGGCGATCAGCTTGCGGTAGACCTCCTCGGCCTTCCCGAGCTTGTCCGCGCGATAGTAGACGAGGCCGAGCAGGTTGAGCACGCGCGCGTCGCGCGGGCGCAGCAGGTAGGCTTCCTCGAGCTGCCGCTCGGCCTCCTCGAAGCGCCGCGCCTCGAACAGCTCGCGTCCCTTGTTGTAATGGGTCAGGAACAGGCCCTGGTCGAACGGACCGCGGGGAATCGGTTCGGCCATGGCTCAGTCGAGCGCGCGCACCGTGGCGTAGACCGTGCCCTCGGGCGGCGGCGTCTCGGCCACGTGCGTGACGCCGCGCTCGTCGCGCCAGCGGTAGTACGTGCGGGGCCGGGCCGGCTCGGGCCTGCGGGGTTTCGCGGCGGGGCGGCCCTTCGCTGCGGTCGACCGCAGCGAGCTCGCGGCGATGGTGGGCACGTAGAACGCCGCGGCGCTCGACGGCGGCGAGGCAGCGGAGGCACTCGCGCCGAGCTGGGCCTGGACCTTCTGCACGTAACCGCGCGTCTCCCGGTAGGGCGGGACGCCGCCGTAGCGGAGCACGGCGCTCGGCCCCGCGTTGTAGGCGGCGAGCGCGAGGACCACGTCGCCGCCGAACTGGTCGAGCAGGATGCGAAGGTACTGGGTTCCCGCGAAAATGTTCTGGCGGGCTTCGAAGGAGTCGGTCACGCCGAGCCGCCGGGCGGTGTCGGGCATGAGCTGCATCAGCCCCCGGGCGCCCTTCGAGGACACCGCCCACTGGTCGAACTCCGACTCGGCGGAGATCACGGCCCGCACCAGGTCGGGGCTCAGCTGGTGCAGGCGCGCGGCGTCCTCGACGTGATGGTCGTACATCGAGGAGTAGGCCCGGGCGCGCTGGAAGCCGCGCGAGTGGATCAGGGTGCCCTTGCCGGGATAGGTGAGGCGGAAGCCTCCCGAGTCGGGAACGTTGGTGGCCTCGACGACGCCGTTCGGATTGACGCGCGTGTACACCTGCCCATTCCCCGTGCTGGCGCTCGCCATGCTCGCCAGGAGCGCCAGCACGATCTGAGCCGGTCTTTGGCTCGTGAATGCCCCCCTCGTCCTAGCCATGGGGCACCACCGTCTCCAGAGCCCCATTCAGCAGGTCCCGCGCCTTCTTTCGCAGCCCCTCGACATCCCCGGGCGCGACGCCGCCTCCCTGCGCGAAGTCGGGCCGCCCGCCCCCGCGCAGGCCGAGCTGCTTCATGAGCTCAGGCGCCTTCAGCGAGGCGACGAGGTCCTGTGACACCGCGGCGATCACGCTCACGCCCTCGTCGGCGACGGATGTCGAGACGAGGACGAAGCGCCGGCTCTTGTGGCGGTTCCGGAAGTCGTCGACCACCTCGGCGTGTCCCTTGCGGTCGAGGCCCTCGTGGCGAGGTGTCCAGACCAGGGTTCCGCCGGTCTCCGAGAGGTCGGCGCTCGTGGTGGCGCCCGCGCCGGTCGCGAGCTTCAAGCGCAACGCCTGGATCTCGCGCTCCCGGGCCTTGAGCTCGTCGCGCAGCTTCGCGTATTCGTCCACGAGCTCGTGGCGGTCGACGCGCGCCGCCTGCTCGAGCTCCTCGAGGATGCCCTGGTCGGCCTGCGCGCGTCCCATGGCCGCCTCGCCGGTGATCGCCTCGACGCGGCGGGTGCCGGCCGAGACGCCCTGCTCGCCCGTGAGCAGGAACAGCCCGATCTCCCCGGTCGCGCTCACGTGCGTGCCGCCGCAGAACTCCTTCGAGAACCCGGGAACCTCGATCACGCGCACCCGCTCGCCGTACTTGTCGCCGAAGAACGCGAGCGCACCGTAGGCGAGCGCCTCCTCGCGACCCATCACCTTCGATTCGAGCCGCGCGTCGCGCAGGATCTCGGCGTTGACGCGGTTCTCGATGTGCCGCAGCTCGCGCGGGCTCACCGGGGCGTAGTGGCTGAAGTCGAAGCGCAGCCGGTCGGGAGCCACCAGGCTTCCGGCCTGCTTGACGTGCGGCCCGAGCATCTGGCGCAGCGCCGCGTGCAGCAGGTGGGTGCCGGTGTGATGGCGCATCGCTCCGGCGCGGCGTCCGGCGTCCACCTCGGCGCGTACCATCATGCCGCGTTCGAAGCCGCCGTGGCTGACGCGCACGTGGTGGACGTGGAGCCCCGGCAGCGGGCTCGTGGTGTCGGTCACCTCGGCCGCGGACCCGTCGGATGCGATCACGCCGTGGTCGCCTACCTGGCCGCCGGCCATGGCGTAGAAGGGCGTGCGGTCGAGGACTACGAGCCCTTCCTCGCCCGCGTCGAGCCGGCGGGCGAGCTGTCCGTTCCGGAGGACGGCGAGCACGCTAGCGTCCTCGAGCGAAAGGCTGGCGTAGCCGAGGAAGTCGGTCTTGCCGCCTTCCTCCGCGAGCTTCAGGTACACCGGGTCGCCCTTGACCGCGCCCAGCTTGCTCGCCTGCCGGGCGCGCTCCTGCTGGGCGGCGAGCTCACGTTCGAAGCCGGCGGTGTCGACGCCGAGCCCGCGGTCCTTCGCGAGCTCTTCGGTGAAGTCGGCCGGGAGGCCGTAGGTGTCGTAGAGCCGGAACAGCTCGGCGCCGGGTACGCTCTCTCCCGGCTTCAGGCGCGCGGCGATCTCCTCGAACACCGCGAAGGCCTGCTTGAGCGTCGTGCTGAAGCGCTCCTCCTCGACGGCCACCACGCGCGCCACCGACTCCTGGTGCGACACCAGCTCGGGATAGGGCGCCTTCATCCGGTCGACCACGGCCACGCTGAGCCCGCTGAGGAAGGAGCCCTCGATCCCCACCTTGCGGCCGTGCCGGAGCGCGCGGCGCATGATCTTGCGCAGCACGTAGCCGCGGCCCTCGTTGCCGGGCAGGACGCCGTCCGAGATCAGGAACACCATCGCGCGCAGGTGGTCGGCCACCACGCGAAGGGACACGTCGTGGGCCGCGCCCTTCCCGTAGCTGCGGCCCGCGCGGAGGCCCACGGCTTCGAGCAGGGGAGTGAAGAGGTCGCTGTCGTAGTTCGACAGCCGGCCCTGGACCAGCGCGGCCACGCGCTCGAGGCCCATCCCCGTGTCGACGCAGGGGGCGGGCAGCGGGTGGAGCGAGCCCTTGTCGTCGCGGTCGTACTGCATGAACACGAGGTTCCAAACCTCGAGCCAGCGGTCGCACTCGCACTCGACTCCCAGGCAGGCAGAGCCAGCGGCCTCGCTGGCACAGGCAAGGGCGTTGCCCTGGAAGTAGTGGATCTCGGAGCACGGACCGCAGGGGCCCGTGTCGCCCATCGCCCAGAAGTTGTCCTTGGCGCCGAGCTCGAGGATGCGCTGCTTCGGCACGTGGGCCGTCCAGAAGCCGTGCGCCTCGCTGTC
>Ga0247727_10002217_pt1 | contig 44743 bp, 51 predicted proteins | sample WisWelCaveWW1625_FD_202498 | JGI IMG/M metagenome (GOLD analysis project Ga0247727, IMG submission 202498) | Biofilm microbial communities from Wishing Well Cave, Virginia, United States - WW16-25 | ecosystem: Environmental > Aquatic > Deep subsurface > Groundwater > Cave microbial mat | place...
GAGTGGAAGCGAATGGTTTCAACCCAAAAGGCTAATCGAATTCCTAAATTCATCACCCCTCCGCGCAAACCGCGTATCAACGACCCAAAACCCATTGACCCCGATTAGCGAAGATTGGCGACGATTAGCGGACAAAAGGATTTTTATGAACGAAAGCAAATATTCATCCGCAGAACTGATGATCATTAACGCCGCGCGTTTGTTGCGCGATGGCGACGTGGTGTTCGTGGGCGTGGGCCAGCCCAATCTCGCATGCAACCTCGCCAAGCGGACGCACGCGCCGAACCTCGTGATGATCTACGAAGCGGGCGTGATCGGAGCGGAGCCTGCGCGCCTTCCGCTTTCGATCGGCGACCCAACGCTCGTAAGCGGATCGCTTTCGGTGGTGAGCATGTACGATATTTTTTCAAACTATCTCCAGCGCGGCAATGTGGATGTGGGCTTCATGGGCGGCGCGCAGATTGATAAATATGGCAACATCAACGCGACCGTCATCGGCGGATACGATCATCCCAAAGTGCGTTTGCCCGGCTCCGGCGGCTCACAAGAGATCGCGGCGTGGGCAAACCGTTGTTACATCATGACCCCGCATCAAAAACGGCGCTTCCCTGAAAAAGTGGAGTTCATGACCTCGGCTGGATTCATTGGCGGTAAAGGTGACCGCGAAAAGGCCGGCTTGCGCGGCGGCGGGATGCTGGCAGTAGTGACCGATATTGGCATCATGGAACCCGATGAAACAAGCGAGATGATTCTCACCGCGTTGCATCCCGGCAAAACGACGGAGGAGGCGAAAGCAAACACCGGCTGGGATTTGAAAACCGCTTCGCGCGTCGGGACGACTGATTCCGTTACCGAGAACGAACTCCGCATCCTGCGCGAAGAGCTTTGACCCGACGGGGATATATTTGAAGGGCGGAGGATAAATCTGAATCGAATCTTTCTATCGGACGACGGATCGCGCCTGCGCGCAGGGTGGAGGTTATTGATTCAAACCATCGGCGCGTTCTTTGTTTTCGCTTGTTTCAGCATTCCCCTCTTTATCGTGTATTTCTCTTTCGATCCCGAATCCGCATTTTCAAACGAACTCACCCCTGGACTACTCCTTCTTTCCGTAGTCGCTGAGACATTCGCCTTTACGCTTTCGATCTTTTTGGCGCGACGATTTCTCGACAAACAATCCATCGAAAGCCTCGGATTGAAAGTGAACTGGCAAGCCGCGATGGATGTTCTGGCAGGTATTGGAATCACCTTCGTTCAAATGGGATTCATCTACCTTGTGATGCTCTCTCTCGGCTGGCTGACCTTTGAGGGCTTTGCCTGGCAATTCGACCCGATCAATACCATCGCCACGAGTGTTCTCACATTTTTTGTCGTGTTCGTTTTCGTCGGCTGGAACGAGGAACTGCTCGCGCGCGGCTATCACCTGCAAACCATCGCCAGCGGACTCAACCTATTTTGGGGCGCAATCATTTCCTCCGTCGTGTTCGGCTTGCTCCATCTCGGCAACCCTAATGCGAACTGGATCGCCGCGACAGGAATATTCCTTGCAGGCTTGTATTTCGCCTTCGCATACATTCGCACCAAACAACTCTGGCTCTCCATCGGCTTGCACATCGGCTGGAACTTTTTCGAGGGTGTCGTGTTCGGCTTCCCCGTCTCTGGCTTGGATATTTATCCGCTTACGCGAATCGAGATCATCGGTCCCGAATTGTGGACGGGCGGCGCGTTCGGTCCCGAAGCGGGGTTGATCGTCCTGCCGTCACTGGTGATGGGAGGATTGTTGATTTGGTGGTTTACAAGAAAGCGTCTCGCATGATCAGGTACAATTCCTGAGTTTTCCCATCAAAGAAATAGTACCATTGTCTCAATTTGTTCGGCGTCAATGGCGCAGATCAAGAAGCATTTATCATTGTATGATATAAGACTTCTTGCATTTTCCACAAGAAGTCTATGTAGATCGCAAGGAGAACCATGAATAGCAGGAACCTAATTCGTATCACCATTCTAATCGCGCTGACGCTTACCGCGTGCGGCGCGCCAGCCAATACCCAGGTTGAACCAACCACCGGACCCGACCTGGCATTAACCATCACCGCCCAGGCTCTTCTCCTTCAAGCCGTGACGCAAACCGCGCTGGTGCCCACAGCCACGCCGGAACCGATTTTTACATCCGCGCCGATCATCACAGTAACGCCATCCAAAGTAATCGTCACAGTCAGCGCCAATACGAACTGCCGTTCCGGACCCGGTATAGATTACGATATCGTCGGTGCGTTAACCATCGGGCAACAGACGGAAGTTGTTGGAAAGAGTTCAACTACGAACTATTGGATTATCAATAACCCAAACGCATCAGGAACCTGCTGGTTATGGGGGGAGCACGCAACAATTACCGGAGATACTGCCGCATTACAAGAGTATGCCGTTCCACCAACCATCACGCCTCTTGCAGCGCTGTCACCTGTGATCGACCGGGTGGTAGTACGATTTGATTCGTCCTCCGGCGGCTTGATCGCTTTTTTGGATGTCTACTTCTACGACGGCGAAGGTGATGCAAATTTTGTTGATTTCCAACTGATAAGCACTTCAGTAACAACCTCAGGTTCGATCAAAGATATTTCATTCGCCCCTTCTGCCAACCAGAGAGGAGGCAGTGTCGTCACGAGCCAGTGGGCTTGCGGCACGAAACAATACGATGTCACGGTTGGAGTTACGATTCGCGACCAGGCAGGCCACACGAGCAATACCATCGGGGTCACTTTTTCGTGCAACAAGAATTAAGGGTGAACTGCTTATTGATTCGATGAGCGCTCCTCCGTTCCGTCCCGAGGCTGGGTTGATCGTCCTGTCATCGCGTATGGCGGGGTATTGTTGATTTATTGGTTTACGAGAGGTCGAGAAACTACACAATCTTAATTGGATCGTTTCCGAAGAATTTCAGTTTGCCGATACTGTTCAGCGTCAGCAAGTTTTGTGAACTCTACAGGCTTGTTGAAGTTTTTCTTGACAACCTCTTCAATTTCACCCAATGTAACTTCAAAGAATTCACGGCGCAAATTAATCAGGTTTAATCGTCTGTGTTCAAATGCTTTATGGAGGGCGTTTTCCAAAGCAGGCGCATCATCACTAAATATCGTAGCATGTATATCAAAATTGAATGGCACAGAGGCGTCGCCAAGTTCGTCCACACGCTCGGTCGGATCAAGGCGACGAGTCACACCGATTTTATAGACATTTTCACCAAACGAGCCGATATTAGAGATTATATAAACGTAGCCGGCCCGGGTATTCTTTTCACGATTAAGAATATCTTCCTTGTCTTTTTCAATTTCAACTAAATGCCTTTCCAATTCGGTCTTTTCTTTTTCAAGAAGCTCGCGCTCAACGTTGGTCTTGGCACTTTGAATTTGTTCTAAAAGAGAAACTATTGCCTTGTTGAAATGTTTTTCCTCTTTTTCGACCTTCAACTTTAACTCTTCGATTTCCTTCATTACTTTCGCTTCCTCACGCATTTGTTCTCGGAGGCGTTTTTGTTCTTCTTTTTCTTCCTGCTTCTTCATTTGGTATTCATGGCAAAGATAAAGCTCTTCGAGTTTCAAATTTAGGTATTGAGGTGAAATGGTAATAGTCATCCTTTGTCCCAACTTATTTAGATCGTCAAAGGATTTATGTATTTTCTTTTCGACCGCAACAATGTTATTAAACTTGACGTTCGCAATACTGGTATCGCATTCATCATTGAAAGAACGCAAAATAATTTTTACGTAATCTTTCACCATCCGCTCCCCCTCTTTTTTACTATTGTTGATTGTCCAATGAGTTGAGCCAAACGCCGCTTTACCGCTTTTAATCATTTCAGGCTGTTTAGTACGAACTTGGTCAAGACGATGTTCATATGCTTCGGAATTTTCCAAGCCATATTTGGGTTTGTAGAATCCAAAGGACTGCAACAATATTTCATCATCAAGTATGATAATTTCCTTCTTTTTGACTTCGATTTGACTGCTGAGTGCATTAACTTCTTGAATGGCTATTTGTTTGGTGTGCTCAAGTTCTCCTATTTTTTGGCTTATTCCATGAGCATCTAACGCGCCCGTTTCCGACAACGTTTTTTGAAGAGAGTTACTTTCTTGCCGAATTTGATGGAGTTGCTTACTCTGTTTTTGATACAAGTAATAGCCAAAGCCAAGCAATCCAACTAAGAAAATCGGTAAAACACAAGCAAATAAAACAACGATTATCTCCATAGCAAATCTCCCGGGCTACTATACATTACGGAGGATACAATACTGTGATTATACGCTACAAAACAAAAGCCTCGCAGACTTTTCATCCGCGAGGCTTAATACCCTAAAGGGTACGATGTCGTCAATCGTAAATCGTCAGTCTGAAATCGAACTATGTTCCCTCTTCCCACGAATTCAAGTAGTGAGACTGCTCGGCGGTGAGCGTATCAATTTTCACACCCATTGCCTGAAGTTTCAGGCGGGCAATTTCCTTGTCAATATCCTCAGGCACCGAATAAACTTTCTTTTCGAGCGTCTTGGCATTCTTCGCCATGTATTCAGCCGATAGCGCCTGGTTGGCGAAGGACATATCCATGACGGAGGCAGGATGACCTTCGGCAGAGGCGAGGTTGATTAGGCGTCCCTCGCCGAGGATGTTAATCTTGCGTCCATCCTTCGTTTCGTATTGCTCCACAAACGGGCGCACGAGCGCGGGCTTGCCCTTGCTCATCTTCTCGAGCGCAGGGATGTTGATCTCCACGTTGAAGTGACCCGAGTTCGAAACGATGGCGCCATCTTTCATCACTTTGAAGTGCGCCTCGTCAATCACGTTGAGGTCGCCTGTGACGGTGCAGAAGAAATCGCCGATCTTAGCGGCATCGCCCATCGGCATCACCTGAAAACCGTCCATGACCGCTTCGAGCGCCTTCATCGGGTCCACTTCGGTGACGATGACCAGCGCGCCCATACCGCGCGCGCGGGACGCAAGACCGCGTCCGCACCAGCCGTAACCAGCCACCACGAAATTTTTCCCAGCCAGCAAAACGTTCGTCGCGCGAATGATGCCGTCAATAGTGGATTGACCTGTGCCGTAGCGGTTATCAAACAAGTGCTTGGTGAGCGCGTCGTTCACCGCGATGACGGGGAACTTGAGAACCTTGTCGGCTTCCATCGCCTTGAGGCGGATAACGCCTGTGGTGGTTTCTTCGGTGCCGCCGATCACGCCTTTCAACATTTCCTTGCGCTCGTCGTCACTCAAACCTTTTGCCCAAGCCGCGAGGGAGGGTTCAAGTTTCTCGAAGCGACCCATCTCGATGAAGAACAGAGATGAAACGAGGTCAGCACCGTCGTCCATGGTCATGTGCGGTTTGTGTTCGAGCGCGGCGCGGATGTGCTTGAAGTAGGTGACCTTGTCTTCGCCCTTGATCGCGAAGGTGGGGATCTCAAACTGATTCACTAACGCAGCAGCGACATCATCCTGCGTCGAAAGCGGATTGGACGCGGTGAGGACAATGTCTGCGCCGCCATCCTGCAAGGTGACCATTAAGTTGGCAGTCTCCGTTGTCACATGCAAACAAGCGGAAACACGCAGACCTTTGAGCGGCTTCTCTTTCTTGAAGCGCTCGCGGATCGAACGCAGGACGGGCATCTCGCGTTCCGCCCAGTCCATGCGGCGGCGTCCGCCTTCTGCTTGATTGATGTCTTTGATATCGTAATTGCTCATTGTTGCTCCTTTTTATTTGTTACCTCGGTGGTTGAGTAGTCCCGCGTAGTTTTCGCGGGACGTATCGAAACCACCCATATCATTTTTGCTTTTTATTTTATATTTGTATATTACTAGTTGGTTTCGATACGGCGGACGAACACCGCCTACTCAACCAACGGGTTTATTTGTTACAACAACCCTTCCAACTTCCCGTCATCGTCAAAATGCCTTCTAAAGCGTTCGACGAAATCTTTCCTCGTATAACTATGGCTCTGCGGACCTTTCTGCTCCAAACAATACACCGCCGCAAGCGAGCCGATCTCGCCGCATAATTTCCAATCGAAGCCGCGCGAGTAGCCAGCCAGGAATCCGCCGCGGAACGCGTCGCCGACTCCCGTTGGGTCAACGATCTCATCCTCCGGGACAGTTGGGATGTGCACCGAGTCGCCGCCCATGTACAAATCTGCGCCGTCTTTGCCGCGCGTGATCACGAGGACTTTCACGTGATCCAAAATCTGATCCAGACTCCAGCCCGTCTTCTTGGAGATCAGCCCGAACTCGTAATCGTTGCAAAACAGGAAGTGGGCGCCTTCCATATCGCGCGCCAATTCCTTTCCTTCGAGACGAAGCACCTGCTGGCTTGGGTCATACAAATACGGAATCCCCAACTCGCGGCTCTCGGCTGGGAACTTCATCATCGCGTCTGGCGCGCTCGGCGAGACGACGACCAGGTCGGGCTTTTTATCCAGTTCTTTGAGAGATTGTGTTGCGGAATGTCCCATGGCTCCGGGGTAAAACGAGGCAATTTGAGCAGAGGCATGGTCCGTTGTCGCGAAGAACGAAGCGGTGAACTCGCCGGGGATGACTTTCATCAGCGAAGTGTCCACGCCCTTTGATTCAAGCCAGTGACGATAATCGCCAAAATCCTCGCCTACAGTTGCCATCACGCGCGGTTTGGTTCCAAGCAGCGCCATTGAGTAGGCAATATTCGGCGCGATGCCGCCGCGCTGTTTCGACATGGACTCGACAAGGAACGAAAGACTGATCGATTCGAGCCGTTCGGGAAGGATGTGTTCCTTGAAATGACCAGGGAAGGTCATCAGGTAATCGTAGGCGACGGAGCCTGTGAGAAGAATGTCCATTTATTCTCTTGCTCCCAACGCCGTCCTCGGCGTTGGGCATGTCGCCGTCCACAGGATGCTTCGCGAAGGACAGCGACATGAGCAGGTGGTATTCGCAGTAAAAGGCGTGACGCTGGTTGCGTCACGCCAATGTTTGCGAGCAAGAGTTTATCATGTGATGGATGGATTGTCTAGAAAAGAAACTCGTTGGTTGAGTAGCCCCGCGTGCTGTTCGCGGGGCGTACACTTGCACCTGGCGCAAGTGCAGGTGTCGAAACCAACAATAAGAAGAAAATGCCGGAATTTGTGGTTTCGATACGCCCTTCGCTGTCGCTTCGGGCTACTCAACCACCACATGATTCTGAGAGGTTTACTCCCCTAATACAACTTTCCGCAAATTCGTTTCAAACGGCGGATACGCAATCCCGTTCTCAGTGACTATCGCGGTGACCAGCCGGTTCGGCGTCACGTCAAAAGCGATATTGCGCGCTTTGGCATTCTTCGGCGTGACGCGCTCACCTTTGAACTCCAAGCCGAGCACTTCTTCCGGGTCGCGTTCTTCAATTGGAATTTGATCTCCATGCGTCAGCGACAAATCCACCGTGGAGGTGGGCACGACAGGATAAAACGGAATTCCGTTGTCGTGCGCGGCAAGCGCGAGCATGTATGTGCCGATCTTGTTCGCCACGTCGCCATTCGCGGCAGTACGGTCCGAGCCGACGAAACACTTCTGCGCCTTGCCAGCCTTGAGAAAATATCCCGCCGTGTTGTCGCTGATGATTTCATACGAGATGCCATATTGCTCGAGTTCCCACGCCGTGAGGCGCGCGCCCTGCAAACGCGGACGGGTCTCATCAACCAACACATGTATCTTTTTACCCTGTTCATGCGCGGTGTGGATGACTCCGAGCGCAGTGCCCCAATCCACGGCGGCGAGCGCGCCGGTGTTGCAGTGATGGATAATCGTATCTCCATCGTTAATCAAGGTCGCGCCGTGTTCTGCCATGCGCTTGTTGATCTCCACGTCTTCGTCCGCGATGCGCTGGGCTTCACTCAACACAGCGGATCGCAACTTGTCAGCAGAATCATTTACGGAATACGCAACACGCAATACTTTATCCACTGCCCACGCCAAATTCACCGCGGTTGGGCGCGCGGCTTTCAGGGTTGCCGCGGCAACTCGAAGATCGGCGAGCAGGTCGCCCGTCGAGGTGGAAGCGGATTCATATCCCGCGAGCGCGAGCCCGAACGCGCCGGTCGCGCCGATGGCGGGCGCGCCGCGCACGACCATGTCCGTGATCGCCTGTGCGACGGATTTGTGATCGCTGAACGAAACGACCTCGAAGCGCGCGGGCAAAATCCGCTGGTCTATCATTTTCACTTTGTCTTCTTCCCAAAACACGGTACGCATGGGGGAATTTTACCGCTGACGCGGAAATTCGTGATGCAAAAGCCTTAACAGCACGGGCAATTCGTGGAATAATTCGACGCGGTTGTCAAACCTAAACTTTGCAGGAGGACCAATGTTCACAAATTCGCGCACGCTGCTCATTCTGACGTTGATGATCGTTCTTTCACTTTTACTTGCATCATGCGGACCGGCGTCCACGCCGCCCGCGCTGGATCCAAACGAACCAGCGGGAGATGCGGGCTCTGACTCGAACGATAGCATCACTTTTGTGATCGCAGAAGACCCGCCATCGTTCAACCCGATGGTCGCGGACACCGGGTACGACGCGCTCGTGATGGAACTCGTTCTGCTCGGCATGACGGACGTGGACCCGAATGGAAACGTATTCCCCGAACTCGCCGCAGATCTGCCAACCGTGGAAAACGGCGGCGTGACTCTTGATGAAGATGCCGGCACCATGTCAGTCACGTGGGCGATGCGGGAAGACATTTTGTGGGAGGATGGCAATCAAGTCCGTTCGGACGATGTGATGTTCACATGGAATGCCATCTCTGACCCCGAAAACGGAACGTGGATTCCCGGCATTGATTACATTGATTCGGTCGAGCAGTTGAGTCAATATTCGTTCGTCGTCAACTACAACACGTTTTATCCCGGCTACCTCACACAGTTTGGCGGCGAACAAGTTGCGATCTGGCCCGCGCACTACTGCGATGCTTCACAGGGATTCCTCGCCTGGGATTGCGGACGAGACCCTTTGAGCAGTGGACCATTCAAATTGGATGAATGGGTCGAAGGCGATCACATGACCTTCTCGAAGAACGACAATTATTATCTGGCGCCCAAGCCTGAGATCGCGCAGGTCATCGTGCGGATCATTCCTGATGATGCGGTGCGCAAAACGATGATGTTGAACGGCGACGCGGACATTGACATGTGGATCAACACCAACACCGCAAAAGACCTCGAGGGATCGGATGCTGTAAAAGTGAGTCTAAGCCCGACCGACCGTTGGGTGATGCGGCTTTATTTCAATCTCGCGGAAAAAGGGACGGTAGACGCGTCGGCGACGCCTCATCCGGTCCTTTCGGATGTGAACGTGAGAAAAGCGATTCGCGCCGCGATTGATGTTGATACGATCACCCAGGAAATTTTCTTCGGGCTATCAACCCCCGTATGGACGGAGTTCTTCCGCCCGCCGTATCAATGCGAGATTGCGCGTCCGGCGTACAGCCCCCAAGCCGCCAAAGCTTTGCTCGCTGAAGCGGGCTGGATCGATTCAGATGGCGATGGTGTGCGCGAGTGTCATGGCTGTTCCACCGGCGCACCGGAAGGCTACGTGATGGAAATGGAATTCATCGCGTATGCCGAGTTTGGCGAGCCGCTCGAATTGACCCAACAACTGATCGCAGAGATGCTCAGTGAGATCGGAATCAAGATGAACGTCTCGGTTGTCGAGGGCAGCATTCTGTGGGATCAAGCCGAGAACGGCGGCATCGAGCAAAGCGGTGATTTCGACATTGACATCTACGATGACGGTTATGCCGGGGTTGATCCCACCGATTACGTGTGGGAACTGTATTCGCAGGAAGCCCTTGTGCCGGGCGGCGGGTATAATGTCATGCGCTACGATAACGCGGCAGTGGATGCGCTGATTGACGAAGCATACACACTCGACGAAGCCTCACGCAAGGAAACCTTCTGCGGCATCGCCGATTTCATCAATGAGGAAGTGCCCCTCGTGCATCTATTCACCGTTCCCAACGCCGAAGCATTCTCCGCACGCATCGAAGGTGTGCAATCCACCGTCAACGATCTGGTGACGTGGAACATCGCGAATTGGAAAATAAAGTAATTCCATCGCGCTGACATCGTACCCGCAGGGTAGCGGAGCGACGAGTGATCGTCGAGGAGCACAATCGGAGCGCAAATGTGCATAGCTTAACACCTGCGTTTCGTCTGCGCTCGGCTTGCTCTCGCTCCGCTCAACGCGTAGATAACGAATGACCACCTACATCGCGCGCCGCCTCATCCAAACTGTCGGTTTGCTGTTCATCCTCAGCATCCTCCTCTTCGCGCTGGTCAACCTCGCGCCCGGTGGACCGATCTCCGCATACGGCGGGAGGCGTCCGCGCCCCGAGAAGGTGGAGCAACTCAAACGTCAGTTCGGACTCGACCAGCCGCTCCCCGTTCAATATATCTACTGGCTCATCGGCAATGATTGGACTCAAATTGATTCGGACGGCAATGGCATCAAAGACGAAGCCGGCTCACGCAAGGGAATCCTGCGCGGCGATTTCGGTTTTTCGTATCGCACGCGCCAACCCGTCCTCGAAGAGATCGGCTTGCGCCTCCCCAACACCATCACGCTCATGAGCATCACCATGCTCACCGCGCTCATCATCGCCATCCCCATCGGTATCTACTCCGCGGTGAAACAATATTCCGTCTTCGATTTCTTCGCCACAACCTTTTCATTCGCGGGTCAAGCCATCCCTGAATTTTGGCTTGGGTTGTTGCTCATCATCATTTTTTACGCCACGCTTAAAAATCCGTGGACGGGAGAACCGCTTTTGCCATCGAGTGGGATGTCTTCCCTCGAAAGTGTGGCGCCTTGGCGCCACTCCCTTTCAGATCGACTCGCCCATCTGGTTCTCCCGGTTCTGACCGGATCGTTAGGCTGGATCGCCTGGTATTCGCGTTTCCTCCGTTCGAGCCTTCTCGAAATCCTCCCGTTGAATTACCTCAAAGCCGCGCGCGCCAGGGGCATCCGCGAACAGACCGTGATCTTCAAACACGCACTCAGCAACGCGATGATTCCTATTGTCACCCTGCTCGCGCTCGACCTGCCATACATCTTCACGGGCGCGGTGCTCACCGAAACCATCTTCGCCTGGCCCGGCATGGGGCGCCTGTATTACCAAGCCGCAGTCGAACGAGACTATCCGCTTTTGCTCGCGGTTCTCATCATCGGCGCGGGGTTCATCATTTTGTGCAATTTGATTGCTGATGTGTTGTACGCCTACCTCGACCCGAGGGTGAGGTATGAGTAATAGTCAGCCCCGCTGGTTGAGTAGGGGCGGTGCTGTTCCGCCCCGTATCGAAACCAGCAATAACAAGTATTGCTCGAATAGGTGGTTTCGACACCTGCACTTGCGCCAGGTGCAAGTGTACGCCCCGCGAAAATCAGCGGGGCTACTCAACCACCGAGTTCTCCAATGAGTATCAACACCCAACCCACCGATCTCACCTCCAACGTCTGGAAGCGATTCACGAAGCACCGCGGCGCAATTGCCGGCATGATTATTTTCGCCATCCTCGTCCTGCTTTGCACATTCGCATTCCTCTCCCCATTCGACTCTGAAAAATCCAACCTCCCTGAAAAATTTCTGCCTCCTTCATCGTCTCATCTCTTCGGCACGGACGCGCTCGGACGCGATTTGTTGACGCGCATTCTCTACGGCGGGCGCATCTCGCTCGCTGTCGGCGGAATCGCAGTAGCGATTTCACTTCTTATCGGCGTTCCAATTGGTGCCCTGGCTGGCTACTACGGCGGCAAAATTGACTCCGTCCTCATGCGCATCACCGACGCGTTTTTATCTCTCCCTTCATTCCTTGTGTTGATTTTGCTCGCGGCAATTCTGCGCGAAGTGGAACTCCCCATCTTTCAACGCAACAGCGTGTTGACCATCAGCCTCGTCATTGGCATCCTCTCGTGGATGACCTTCGCGCGTCTCGTGCGCGCCGCGTTCCTCACCCTGCGCGAACTGGATTACGTCTCCGCCTCACGCGCTCTCGGTGCGTCAGACAGACGCATCATGCTTGGTCACATCCTCCCAAACGGGATCGGCGTTGTCATCGTCGAAGCGACATTACAACTCGGGTACGCCATCATCCAAGAGGCAGGGTTGAGTTTTCTCAACTTCGGCATCCAGCCTCCCACACCCTCATGGGGCAACCTCATCTACACCGCACAGGATCACTTCACCAAATACCCCTGGCTGGCGATCTTCCCCGGCTTGATGATCTTCCTCACCATCATCTCCGTCAATTACATCGGCGATGGCCTGCGCGATGCGTTCGATCCGTATAAAGTGTTGGAGCGGGTCGGGGAGTATACGTAATATGCCATCAGGTATACTTGCAAATCAAGAAAAAGAACTATGACCGATCAAGAACTTCTCAGCCGAATTACCTTTAATCCTGAAATAGCGTTCGGCAAACCTACCATTCGCGGGTTACGCTATTCTGTCGAATGGTTGCTGGAAATACTCAATTCGGGCATGTCTGATGAGGAAATCCTTGCCGATTACGAAGACCTAGAACTTGCTGATATCCAAGCGGTTCTTCTTTATTCAAAACGGTAAACACCAACAGCCAACACAAGCAAACAGCGAGACATCCGGAGTGAAACCTCGGGGTTGCTTTCATCGGCTATAATTTGAAAATCCTAAAACCAACGGGTGCGATCATGGCGAAAGCAAAAGTAAAAACCAAGGCAGTAAAAGAACCTTCGATTGAATATGAAGTAGGCGAACAATTTGTACCTGTCAAGGACAAACTCGCCGCGCTGGATGCCATCTTTGGGGATTCGAATGTGAAGCACGGATTGACTGCCTTTGCCGCGCATGAAATCAACGCGTTGGAATTATGGAAGCGCGGTGAAAAACATTATGTGCATTGCCTAATTCGCCAAAAGAAGATTTACGCCAAACCCGAAGAAATTATTCGCCAACTGTGCATCAAACGGGTATTCGATCTAGGTTATTCTTCTGACCAGATGGCTTTGGAAGTTGGCGTAAAAATGGGGAGTACCGTTCACAGTAAAGCCGCTGATATTGTGATATATCGAGAGGCGGGTTTGAGACACACGCCTTACATCGTGATCGAACTCAAACGCCCGTTGCGAAAAGACGGAATTGACCAACTGGAAAGTTATATGAACGCGACAGGCGTTCCGTTTGGTTGGTGGCTGAACGGAAAAGACGAACTCATCCGTTATCGCGAAGAACCCAACATTTTTACATCCATTGACCGTTTGCCCGCTTCTGGCGAAACCATTGACGACGTACGCGCGCCGCGCAGGAAGAAAGATTTAGAGCCATTAGTCAATTTGCGCGAACTGGTCGAATTGCTGGAAGAGCGCGTCCTTGCCAATGCTGGCGTCTCAGCCTTTGATGAAATTTTCAAATTGATTTTCGCCAAACTATATGACGAACACTCACACGGAGACGAAGAAGCTTTGTTGTTTCGACGAGGCAGTGAGACACCCGAAGAATTACACGACCGCATACAAAAATTATTTGTGCGCGCCACACAACATCCAGGCTGGAATGAAATCTTTGACCCCGCCGAAAAAATCCAGTTGACCCCGCAAGCCCTTGCCCCATGTGTTAGTGAATTGGAGAAGTATCGTTTCTTTGGTTCTGACCTGGACGTATTGGATGCGGCCTTTGAACACTTGATCAATCCCGAACAAAAAGGTGACAAGGGACAATACTTCACGCCGCGCCATGTCGTTCAAATGTGCGTGGAAATGTTGAATCCGAGAGACGAAGAATACTGTCTTGACCCCGCTTGTGGACCTTGCGGATTCATGATTCATACCCTGAAGCATGTTACGGAAAGCACAGGCTTCAAACGAAAATGGGGCAAGGAATTGGAAAACCGCAAGAAGGAATACGCGCAGAACTTTTTGTACGCCATTGACTTCGACATGAAACTTGCCAAGGTCGCCAAAGTGTTGATGCTTATTATGGGCGACGGCAAGACCAACGTTTTCCGCGTCAGTTCACTTGACCCGCGCGAATGGAAAAACAACCCTCACCGCGTAGGCGATAAAGTGAAAGACGGCATGTTCGACATCGTTTTGACTAATCCGCCGTTTGCTGGGGAAATCACACAAGCGGAAATATTGAACGCCTATGATCTTGCCTATAAAGGCGACCCGACGACAAACAAGCGCGCCAATAAAGTGGAACGCGATGTCTTGTTCATCGAACGTTGTTTACGCTTCCTCAGACCAGGCGGACGCATGGCAATTGTCCTGCCACAGGGGATTTTCAACAACACTAGCGACGAATTCATCCGTAACTATGTGATGAAACACGCGCGGTTACTTGGTGTGGTTGGATTACACGGCAACATGTTCAAGCCTTTCACAGGCACAAAGACCAGCGTTTTGTTCGTGCAAAAATGGAACGGCGACGAAGAACGAATTGAAACAGGCGATTACAAAATCTTCTTTGCCACCAGCCAGAAATCAGGCAAGGACAATTCAGGCGAATATATTTGGTTGGATAAGGAAAGTAAAGAACGTGTGCGCGATACGAGCAACAGGAAAGTTGGTGAAGATTTACACCTTGACCACGACTTGAACGATGTTGTGGAAGCCTTTCAAGCCTTTGCCAAAGAGGAGCGGCTGGATTTTTTCGCCTAAGCCCTTCTAACCAAACACTCAAGCAAGTGGTTAGAAGGGCGGGATTAGATGTATCAGCAGTCAAAGTTTCTGAACTTATCAATCGAAGAATTGATGCAGAATGTTATCGCATTGAGTTTCGACAACTCGATAGTTGGAAAGACTTTTATCTACTCAAAGATTTATGCTTAATTCGAAGCGGCACTACACCTTCTGACCGAGATGATGAAGTGAGAGAGGGGATAATATTGCTCAAGACCACCGATATTCGCAATAATGTTTTATCCAGAGAAGATTCAAGTAATTTTTACTACATTAACCCAGAAATATCTGAGCGCATGAAAGCCACTTTGCTACAACCTCAAGATGTACTCATAAATATTGTTGGTGCAACCACTGATGTTATCGGACGTGCCGCTTATATACCTGATGATTTTCCAGAAGCTAATATCACACAGGCGATGGCATTTTTACGTGCCGCTGACTCAAGGCTTAATCCAGCATTTTTGTTTTCCTTTTTAGCCAGCAAATATGGAAATATGCAAGTCCGTCGTTATGCTCGCCCAACGGGACAATACAACTTAAACCTTCAAGAGCTAAACAACTTCAAAATTCCGTTGCCATCAAAAGCAGATCAACAGAAAATTGAAAAGTTAGTTACAACGGCCAATGTTAAAGCCAATGAAAGTAAACTGCTCTACGCAGATGCAGAAAATCTACTTGCGTCCGAGTTGGGGTTGGATAAAATTGATTTGAGTGAAAGTCTATTCAATATTCGCACAGTTTCTGACGTACTGAAGTCAAGCCGAATAGACGCCGAACATTTCAGGCAAAAATACTATCGGGTATTGAAAGCGATGGAGAGACTTAAGCCAAAAAGCATTTCACCGTTGGGTGAATTAACCGATATATTGACAAATGGGCATACTCCGCTTTATCACGATTTGGAAACAGGCGACACACCATTTTTTACAGCCGAGCATGTCTATGATTTTCGATTAGACCATGACAACGCACGACGAATCTGGAAAGATGACCACGAAACAATATTAAAACGAACTCAACTTAGGAACGACGATGTTTTGATTACTATCAAAGGTCGTGTTGGAAACGCGGCAGTTGTTTACGATTTGCCAACTTCGACGAATATCAATCAAGATGTAGCCTTATTGCGACTAAAAACAGGAATCAATCCCTGGTATATGGTCGGCTTTCTAAATTGTCCCGCTGGAAAAGCCTTGATGGAACAGATCGCAACTGGGCAAATCAATCCATTCCTGGGTCTTGGCAATCTTACACAAGTTCAAGTTCCAATCTTTGATGAAAAACGAATGAACGAACTTGGTGAGATGATTCGCAAAACAGTGCAAAAAGCAGAATCGGCGAGTCAGGAAGCCAAACGCCTGCTGGCAGAAGCGAAAGAAGGGGTCGAAAAAATGATTGGGGGAAATTCGCAGTAAGGCTTGCCTTGCTTTAAAGAGGGTGGTATAAATGAAACGGATGTTCTATGGAAAAGAAACTCAAACACCTTGAAATGCTTCAAGCCGTAATCGTTCGTATGGGGAATAACTCGTTTCTTCTAAAAGGGTGGAGTGTTACATTGGTTTCTGTGCTATTTGCAATCGCAATTCAAGATAAGGTAAAAATTTTCGTAGCCCTGGCATATTTCCCTACCCTCATCTTTTGGGCATTGGACGGATTTTACCTTTGGCAAGAGAGATTGTTTCGCGTTCTTTATGACCACGTGCGTACTTTGAAAGAAAACCAAATAGACTTTTCAATGGATGTAAGAAAAATCGATGATCAGAAAATAACGTGGGGCAAGGCCATGTTCACAGATATAACACTTTTGTTTCATCTTGCTGTTCTGGCAGTAATCTCAATCTTATTAATTGTGTTCTAAAACCAGAAAGGAAAATCAAAATGGCTAAAAGAGTATTTTTCAGTTTTCACGATGATCCTGATAATTGGCGCGTTGCCCAAGTTCGGAATATGGGAGTAGTAGAAGATGATGCTCCTGTATCCGACAACAACTGGGAAACAGTTAGGAAACGCGACGATGCAGCGATTGAGAAATGGATAAAGGGGCAATTGAACGATCGTTCTTGCACAGTTGTCTTAGTTGGGACAAATACAGCTGGTCGTAAATGGATAAATTATGAAATCAAAGAAACTTGGAATTCTGGCAAAGGTTTAGTTGGAATTCACATTCATAATCTGAAAGATGTTAATGGCAACCAGTCGTTAAAAGGTGGAAATCCCTTTAATGGTTTTACAATAGGGGAAAACAAAATATCTATGGCGTCTGTTGTTAAACTGTATGATCCACCTTTTACTACAAGCACATACGTTTATGACCACATTAAGGAAAATATTGCTGCTTGGGTTGATGAAGCAATAGCAATACGCAATAGATATTAGATCTCACTACTTGCCATTGAAAACTCCACTCCTCATCCAAATCCTCGGCTGGATGGGTTCCGTCCTCTACCTGCTTGCCTACGGGCTGGGCTCACTCAAATTAGGGTAGAATCAAATCCGAGGTGAAATATGCACAGCCTGACTTTACACGCCCATGTTGGAAGAGATGGCATTCTCAAACTGGAGACACCCATCGGCATGACAGACGCCGACCTTGAGATTATTATCATTGTCCATCCAGTGGACGAGCCGCGTCCCGCGCTTAAATGGCCCACCACTCTTTTCACTGAAATCATCGGTGGTTGGGAGGGAAAGCCGCTTATCCGCGAGCCACAGTAACTTCAAACAGGAGATTAGACCATGACCAACCAGGAACTCCTCAATCGAATTACCATAAACCCTGCAATGGCTTTCGGAAAGCCCACCATTCGCGGGTTGCGCTACTCTGTCGAATGGCTATTGGAAACGCTCAGCTCGGGGATGTCCAATGAGGAAATCCTTGCAGATTACGAAGACCTTGAACCCGCCGATATTCAAGCGGTTTTGCTCTACGCGGCACGGATAAGCCAGGTCAAACGGATGAGCGCCGCGCTGGCATGAATTTTCTCATAGATGCCAACCTACCGCGTCGTTTGGTCAATGTTTTCCACGAGGGCGGTCATAACGCCATCCACACCCTTGAATTGCCTGATGGAAACGCAACCACTGATTTGGCAGTCCTACAGTATGCGGACGAGCAGAATTGTGTCATCATAACCAAAGACTCGGATTTCACAACATCTTTCTGGCTGAATAACCGCCCCGAAAAACTGCTGTTGATTTCAACTGGGAATATTGAAAATAAAGAACTTGAAGCGCTCTTAACCACAAACTTTGATCAAATCATTTCGGATTTAACGAGCAATCGGTTTGTTGAGTTGACACGTGAACACGTGGTAGTCCACACATAAAGCAACACTCACCTATGGTTTATCACTTTCCATTCTCTGCATAGCCCGCGTAGATTTTGCGCGATATGATTCCCTCAAGTCTTTTCATCAACATCCTCGGCTGGACGGGCTCCGTCCTTTACCTGCTCGCATACGCGCTTGTCTCATTGAAAAAGACCGACGGCGATTCCCTCCTCCATCAGGGAATGAACATCTTCGCGGGGCTTTGCTCGTCGCTAACTCGCCTATGATAAAATGCAGGAAGATATATTAAATGGATACTAAAACCCTCCTCAAATCCCGCCGCAAGGAAATTCTCGATCTCGCCAGCCGAAATGGCGCAGAGAATGTACGCGTCTTTGGTTCAGTGGCGCGTGGGGAGGAAAGACCCGATAGTGACATTGATTTTCTCGTCAATCTTCAAGCGGGTAGAAGTTTGCTCGATCTGGCGCGTCTTCTGCGTGAATTGAAAGCCTTGCTCGGCAGGGATGTGGATGTGGTAACGGAAGCGGGTTTACGAACCCGAATCAAGCATCGAGTTCTGAAGGAAGCGCGTCCGATATGAGAGACGAGCGCGAACGCCTGCTGGATATTCTGGAAGCGATAGAACGCATCGAAAAATATGCCGAAGACGGAAAGTCGGCGTTCGAATCAGACGAACTCATTCAAACATGGGTGGTCTATCACATCACGATCATCGGTGAAGCCTGCCGCGCACTTTCCAATGAGTTTAAAGCGCGGTATGCAAACGTGCCCTGGGCGGATATTGTCGGGATGCGGAATATCCTTGTTCACCAATATTTTGGAATTGACATAGACGCGGTTTGGTCTGTGGTTGAATATGATATTCCCGAACTCAAGCTCAACGTAAACGCCATACTCAAAGCCTTGTAACAGCATCGTTGCCAAGACCATGCTGACTACAAACTTCCTCATCCAAACCCTCGGCTGGACAGGCTCGATCCTTTTTCTGCTTTCGTATGCTTTGGTCTCCTTGAAAAAGACCGCTGGCGATTCGGTTTTGTATCAAGGCATGAACATCGTGGCGGGCGTGTTCCTCGTTATCTACACCTTCTCACTCGAAGCCTACGCCACCACGGGTCTCAACGCGGTGTGGGTCGCCATTGGTTTGTTCACCCTCGGGCGCAAATGGCTCAGCCGAACCTGACTCCGCATCACTCGCCCGGCGCGCGCGCGAATGAAATCGAACGCGGCTGGCGGCTCTCTATCCCATCTGGAAAAGCCGATAACTATCGCTTCGCGCAACTTGATGGCTATACGCAAGTCTCAAGAGGACGATTTCCGCATCGCTTCCCTCTCAGCCTCAGCCTGCTCGCCCGCGCCTCAAGCGACTCCATCCCAGGCACCTGGGGCTTCGGCTTGTGGAATGATCCATTCGGCTTGTCGTTGGGCTTTGGAGGGAATCCATTTCGATTGCCCGCATTGCCAAATGCAGTTTGGTTTTTTGGCGCGTCGGAGGAAAATTATCTTTCATTTCAAAGCGGGCGGACACACGGGTCCGCCCCTACGCATGGATTCATGGCGCAAACATTCCGTTCGCCGAAGTTTCATCCGCTGTTGATTCCTGCGGGGCTTGCCTTCCCCTTTTCGCGCAAGATAACGCGTCGGCTGTTGGGGAAAATCATCGGCGAGGATGGATTCGATTTTCGTAGGGGCGGATCGCGATCCGCCCCTACAGATTGGCACAGATACAACCTCACTTGGAGTCAGAAGCTAGTATCGTTCGAGGTGGATAACATCCAAGTGTTTGAGTCACCCGTGAGTCCGAATCCGCCGCTGGGGCTGGTTATCTGGATTGATAATCAATACGCGGCGTTCACACCTGAGGGAAAGATCGCGATGGGCGTTTTGCAAAATGACGCGGCGTGGTTGGAGATCAAGGAGTTGGAAATATCATCGAGTTTGTGAAATCGGTTACAATAGCGGGAGATTTGATTTATCGGAGCGCTTGAATGCAAAAAACAAACGAAGAATATATCCCCGCATTAAGTTATCGGTTTCTCACGCCGTTTTACGACTTCATTCAAAAATTTGTTGTGCGCGATGTGCGCTACAAAACCATGTTGATCGAACAGGCGAACATTCAGCCCGGTCATCACGTGCTGGATTTGGGTTGCGGCACAGGGACGCTGGCGATCATGGCAAAGCAGTCGCAACCGAGCGCAGAAGTGACCGGCTTGGATGCCGACCCTGCCATGCTGAAAGTGGCGCGCTACAAATCGGGCGAACGCAAGGCGCACGTGAAATTCGATGTCGGCTTCACGAACAAACTCCCCTACCCCGACGCGTCGTTCGACCGCGTGATGTCCAGCATTATGATCCATCACTTGAAAACTTCAGAAAAGATTGAAACCGCGAAAGAGGTCTTTCGTGTGCTTAAACCAAGCGGACAATTGCATATCATTGACTTTGGCAAGCCATACACGTGGTATGGGAAACTGCTCGGTCCGTTCTTGCACAAGTTCGAGGAAGCCAATGACAACATTGAAGGCAACCTCCCCAAAATCTTCGGCGCGCCCGGCTTGAAGACGGAAATCACCGGTCATTTTTGGACGTTCTTTGGGGATTTGGCTTTCCTGAAGGGCGTGGGGGGCTGACGATAGACTATGGACGATAGACCATCCGTCCGTGGTCAATGGTCTAAAGTCAAATCGGAGCAGGATGTCCCGCATCGAGTCAACAATCACAGTATCAAAATCAATCGAAGATGTGTTTGCGTTTTTGAGCAGGCGGGAAAGTCATTTGAATTTTATTCCGCGCATGGTTTCGCTGACACAAACTTCGCAGGGCAAATTTGCCCAAGTAGACGCGACGGCAGAGGGGGTGCTTAATTATTTCGGCATCAGAATTCCCGTGAAGTATGAAATCATTGAAAATGTGTCCGATCAAAAATTAGCCATGAAAGGCTTGATGGGACCTGTCGCTTTCAAGGACGGATATGCCTTGAGCAAGCAAAATGATGGAACAGAACTCAAATTCTGGCTCGAGTTGACGCTGACCGGCTGGATGAAAATTCTTTCTCCATTTATGGGGCTGATTGGGAAAATCCATGCGTGGGAGACGTTGAGGAATTTGAAAAATGAACTCGGTGGTTGAGTGGACCTGCGTGCGACGTGCTGAGTTTATCGAAGCATTCGTTGCAGGTCGTATTGAAACCACCGGGAAGTATAAGCGCTCTTGTTGCATGGTGGTTTCGATACGCCTTCGGCTGTCGCCTCAGGCTACTCAACCACCAAAATACGATTATGGCAATTGATCTTTACAAACCGTTTACCAACCCAATCACCCGCGAGACTTTTCGCTGTATTTCGTCGAAGCCAGAAGCATACACGATGGAATGGACAGTGAATCCTGGCGGCTACGTCCCTTTTGAGCATGTGCATGTGGCGCAGGATGAAGTCTTCCACGTGGAAAGAGGTGAGATTCGCGCGAAGGTGAATGGTCAAGAACATTTCGGAAAGATCGGAGATACGTTAACCGTCCCGCGTGGGACTCGTCACATTGCCTTCAACGACAAAGATAAGCCGCTGGTCTGCACTGTTGAATACAAGCCCGGACTCGATCATTACACAACGATGCAATGTTTCGCGGGCTTGACACTGGATGGTCATGTTGATAGCCGCGGCTTGGTGAGTATTCCGAAAATCCTGTATTTGTTGAAGCGATGCGACGCGCTATCTCTGCCGCGTCCTGCCTTCGCTCCCGAATGGGCGTTTCGATTCGGGATGGCAGTTTTTTATCAAGTCGGGACGATGTTGGGTTGGGAGAGGTTGTATAAAAGATATACTCACAAGTAAACCTCGGTGGTTGATTAGACACGAGCGAAGCGAGTGTCGTACCGAAACCACCCATAACATAAAATAAATTTTTTCTTGAACCCGCTGGTTTCGATGCGGGCAGGAAGAACATCCGCCCTACTTAACCAGCAGAGAATTAAAGGAGAACAACATGAATCTAAAACTCTGGATTTTCGCAATACAAAAACCCGTCAAAGAGAATGATAAAAAAGTTTGGGACTCGTTTGACGTGATTGCCAAGTGGCTGATTTCCACACGCGCGACGGTGACTCAACTCACTTTGCTTTCGGGAGTCATCGCTGGTTTGCTTGCCCTGCGCGATGGCTTCTTTGATTTTCCGCTCTGGCTGGCAATGACGCTGGGAATTTACTTCGCACATTCAGCCGAGAATCTCGTCAACGATTACATTGACTTCACGCGCGGCATTGACGAAGATAATTATTATCGCGGGCAATATGGCATCCATCCGCTCGTGCACAAATTCTGGACCAAGCAGGACTGGGCGCGCTGGTTCATCGCCGCAGGGACGATTGCCGTGGCGTGCGGCGCCTTCGTTTTGTATTACACGAACTTCTCCCCCATCGTCATCGCACTGTTTATCTTCGGCGTTGCAATTCTCCCCACCTATGCCTGGCCCCTCAAATATTTGGGGCTTGGTGAAATTTTGATCTTCATCAACTGGGGCATGGTCTTGATCCCTGGAATGTATACGATCATGGCTGGCGAGGTTCCAGCCAACCTGCCGCAACTTGTGATGGCAGGCATGGCGTTCGGATTTGGATTCGGCAGTTTCAACTGGGGCAAACACATTGACAAGATCGAAGCGGATAAAAAGAAAGGCGTCGGTTCGCTCCCCGTTCGGCTTGGCGAGTCTGCGTCGAGAATGGTCAACGTCTTCACTGTGTTGCTCGCGTACGCTTTGGTTGTATATCTCGTGGTCACAGGTTTTTATGACCCGACCGTTTTACTCGTCTTTCTCGCGGCAGGTCGCGGATGGAATGTGATTAAATTGCTCAGCAAGCCGCGTCCCACCGAAGCGCCAAAAGGCTTCGACTTGTGGCCCCGCTGGTTCTCCACGCCGCAGTTAATGCACATCCGTCTCTTCGGCGCGATGTATATTTTAGGAATTGTTTTGGATATTGTGTTGAGAAGAATGAGTTTGGTGTAAAAATCTTTAGCCACAGAGCGCACAGAGATTTTGAGATTTTTTCTCTGGGAACTCTGTGTTCTCTGTGGCTAAGCCTACAAAAGGAATAACGATGAAAATCGCAATCACTGGCGGAACGGGTTTTATCGGCAGACATCTCGCATACGACCTCATCGCTCGCGGACACGAAGTTATCGTCATCTCACGCGGAAAATACGCGCGCAACACGCAACCCATCGAAAGGGCGATCTTCATGCCTGTTGACGCCAGCGACACCGAAAAATTAACCAAAGCCTTCCAGGGCTGTGATGCAGTTGCGCATTGCGCGGGCACCAGTACCGAAACCCCCGAGCAAACGTATCAACGCCTGCACGTGGGTGGCGCGCGTTCGGCTGTCACCGCCGCGGAGAATGCGGGCGTGAAAAAATTCGTGCTGGTCAGCTATCTCAGCGTGAGACCAAACGTCAACTCGAAGTATCACACCACCAAATGGCAGGGCGAGGAAATCGTACGCGCGTCAAAACTCAATTACACAATTCTCAAAGCGGGGCTGGTGTACGGTCAAGGCGATCATTTGCTTAACAACCTGAGCAACCTCTTCAACAGAATGCCGATCTTTGCAACGGTTGGGATTAAAGAAAAAAATGTGCGACTGCTTGCTGTGGAGGATTTGGTGGATGTCATCCGCACGTGTTTATTGGATGAAAACCGCCTCTCGCGTCAATCGGCGGCTGTTACTGGACCCGAGGAATTCCCCTTCTCCCAAGCCGCGCGGCGCATCGCGAAAGCGATGGGCAAGTCCATTATTGTTTTGCCATTCCCCGTTTTGTTTCAACGCATCCTTGCGTGGTTCTCGGAGGGATTCATGCCCAAGCCGCTGGTGACTAAATCGCAGGTGCAAATGCTGGCTGATGGGGTTAGCAAGCCGCAACCGGACAGTATCATGCTGCCGGACGATTTGATGCCAAAAATTTTCTTTACAGAAGAACAAATCAAAAAGGGATTGCCGAAATAATTTGCAGGGGCGGAGCGACGCTCCGCCCCTGCTTTGTTACAAAGAAACAGGCAACGCCTTCAACCCTCTAAAAATCGGATGCTCCTGCCATTCCAGGTGTTCGGCGGCGAGCGCAAGATTTGGAAAGCGGCGCAAGATCGTTTCAAACGCCACCTCCGCCTCCATTTTGACGAGCGGCGCGCCAATGCAATAGTGAATACCCAGCCCAAAACTGAGATGCCGCCCTTCATCTCGCGTGATGTCAAATGCATCAGGATTGGTGAAACGTTCAGGGTCGCGGTTGGCGGAGCCGATGATGGTGTTGACCAGGTCCCCTTTGCGAATCAGGTTTCCGTGAAGTTCAGCATCTTCAAGCGCGGCGCGATAGGTGATCTGGACGGGGTTATCGTAACGAAGAATCTCTTCGACGGCAGATGGAAGCAGGGACGGATCATTTTTTAGTTTGCGAAGTTGGTCAGGGTGTTGCAAGAAAGCCAGCAAGCCGTTCCCGATGAGGTGGGTTGTTGTCTCGTGACCCGTGCTAAGGAGAATATTGATGTTGGCGACCAGCTCCGCCTCTGTCAGCGTGGACAAAGCCTCAGGGTCATGAACCAGCTCGCCCATCGAATGAGGCGAGTGTAAGTGGTGATGAGCCGCAGACGGGTGGTCGTCATCCGTTGCCACGAGAAGCGCGCTCAGCAAATCATCCTGCGGATCTTCACGGCGTTTTTCACTGAGGCTCCTTACATAGTCTGTCATTTCTTCGAGGCTTTGCGCGGCGCAATTTAAAAGGCGCTCGGATTTATGTTTGACCGTGCCAAGAATCGCGAAGAGGTCATCTGACCATTGCTTGAAGCGGGTGCGATCGCTGGCGGGGAGCCCGAGCAGTTCGGCAATTACCATCACCGGTAATGGATACGCCAAATCGTGGACGACCTCCATCGTTCCCCTGCTCTGCGCTTCGTCCAATAATTCATTGACGATGTATTGCACATAAGGTCGCAATTGTTCGATGCGACGCGGGGTGAAGGCGTGATTCATCAAGCCGCGCAGATGTGTGTGATACGGCGGGTCGGCATAAAAAACAGTTTTTGAAAACGAGTGGTAAACAGGCTGGGCAATTTTTTGGTGATCGGCGGGCAGGCGCTCGAAGCCGCGCATCAACCCTTGCGCGCGGGAAAAACGATCATCGGTGTAGAGGGAATCGATGTCGGCAAATTTTGATAGCGCCCAGAATCCCATCTCGGCATCCCAATGGACAGGATCCTGGTTGCGAAGTTGTTCATAAAACGGATAGGGGTTGGCGCGCACATCCTCTCGTTGCAGATGTGAAAGACTGAGCGCGTCGTGAGTAACCATTACCATTCAAAACTTCCTTGAAAGTGATAATGGAATTATACTACTTGTTTGTGAAATTGGATACAAATGGGCTGATTTCACTACAGACTACGGCACAGTGGCAGGGAGTCCCGAATCAGACGACGGGGAAAGCGGGAGCGTAAAATAAAATGCGGCTCCCTCCCCCGCTTCACTCTCCACCCAAACTTTGCCGACGTGAAATTCGACGATCCGCAGTACCAATGCCAACCCCATGCCTGTGCCTTCAACCTCTGGGGACAGGCGATCAAATAAACCGAAAATCTTATCGTGATATTGCGGCGCGACGCCGATGCCGTTATCGCGCACGTGGAAGGTTGCAAACCCATCGCGAGTGGAACGAGCCTGACCCACCTCAATCCTGGGTTGCTGTTGCTCGCCCATGAATTTCGCGGCGTTATCCAAAAGGTTTTGTAGGATCTCCAACACGCGCTGACGATCACCATACACCCTCGGAAACGTCTCCGCCACAATCAGCTCCACACCTCGTTCCTCAAAGCGACCTTGAAGAATATCCCGAGCGGCAACGACCAATTCGCCAAAATCAATTTCAATAGGCTGATTCATCATCCGCCCGATACGCGAAAGTTCGAGCAGGTCGTTCAACAATTTATGCATTTTGTCTGTGGCTTCGCTGATGCGAAGGATGTCGCGTTCCAGCCGTTCTACGTTCCCCGAACGGGCATCCCGCGAAAGAAAACCGAGAAAGCCTTTGATCGTAATGATGGGCGCTTTCAAATCATGCGAGATTGTATAGGTGAACTGCTCCAGTTCGGCATTCTTGGCTTCCAATTCATGAATGAGATCCTCCCGTTCCTGCTCGATACGCTTTTGCTCGGTGATATCCTGCACCGCGCCGTAAATTCCGATCAATTCGTTCCTTTGGGCATCCCATACAGGGTGGGCATAATTCCTGACCCAATGTATTGTGCCGTCCTTGCGAATGGTGCGCAATTCGGAGACAACATTTACGTTATTACGCAACTGTTCCATATCACGGGCGTCCTTTTCGAGATCATCGGGGTAAACTGTAGCGAGCCAGCCTCCACGCGCGTTGAATTCTTCGACGGTGTACCCGGAGATCTGCTCGAAAGCGCCGGCCACCCAATTAAGCACGATATCGCCTTTTTCATTCTGCACATTGGAAAACACATAATCGGACGTGACCGAGAAATCAATCTGTATCGTTCTTCGCTCTTGTGCGAAAATTCCTGGCGTTCCGCCTCGATCTGGTTGCGGTGGTCTATGGAAACCAAAACCAGGATTGCACCGAGTACGAGCGCAGAAAAGGGTCCAATGACGGATCCAAAGCTCGTAAAAACGCTGGGCGCGGCAAAAGGCATGGAAACAACAACGGCAACCTCAACCAGCGCAAAGAATGCAGTGAGTTTGAAAGGCAGTAATATTCCCGCGAGGATCAAGCCGGGAATCAGGTAATACATCGTGACAATCAGAGCGGTCGATTCCCCTGACACAATATTGAAGAAAATGACCAGCGGGAACATGATCAGGGTTAACAGCGCGGAATACCGGTAAAAACACGAGTGGTTCAACAGGTAGGAGCCGAGAAGAAAAATGTACCCGTACCAGGGAGGCATATAGCCGGGGGTTGTGGCAAGGTAAATACCGTCCACTCCCAAAAATACCGCGATCATTATCAATAAAAAAGTATTCAACAGGCGCGATGTGTGGCGAAACGCGATATCCTGAATCAACGCAGGCGGTTCGATGAAGGTGTGCCGGGGTCGTTTAAGGGCGAAGTAGATCACAGAAGTTACCTTTCGGGTTCCGGTTGGGAGGGAAGCGTGAAGTAGAACACAGCCCCCTTGCCGAACTCAGATTCCACCCAGATCCTGCCGCCATGAAACTCAACGACCCGTTTTGCAAGCGCAAGCCCTATGCCGGTTCCCTCGCTGTTCGGGTCGAGTTTATTGAATAGACCGAAAATGTTTTCCTGATATTCAGGTTCGATCCCCACTCCGTTATCACGAACATAAAAGATCGGCTTTTTTTCCTCGAACCCGCTGTGCCCGATTTCAATGAGAGGATCGCTTTGACCGCCCATATATTTTGCGGCGTTGTCAATGAGATTCTGCAAAAGTTCCAACAAGCGTTTGGATTTTTTGGAGGATCAATGAAACTTCTATTCATCGGCGGCACGGGATTAATCAGTTCGGCAACCGTTTTTCCAACAAATTCTTCGGGAGGCAGGAGCGGGCGCATGGACGCGGAGGGAATAAATTGCAGAATAGTACCGTCGCGTCTCAACTCAAAAATCATATCGGGAATCGCTTCGAGCATGGCGCGCATCCGGGCTTCGCTTCGGAAAAGCGCGTCCTGCGCCTGCTTCTGATCTGTGATGTCGTGAAAGAGCGAAAGGATCGCAGGCTTGTTACCAAAATCAATCAGATCATAATAGGCGGCGGTGATCCTCTTGCCGGGAAACTCATATGCAGGGTTATGCAGGGTCCTTTGCTCAAGCAGTTTCGCAGTGAATTTTTTTCGCCGGGTTTCGCTATCCCAGATGCCCAAGTCGAGGGTTGTTCGCCCCAGAGCATTATCTGGGGAAAAATTAGTTAACTTCCAATAGGCTTTGTTCGCGTCCAGCAGGCGCCCATCATCGAGACTGGAGATGGAAATGGCGATTGGGCTGGCTTGAAAGATTCGGCGGAACCTCTCCTCGCCGGCGCGCAGTGCCTGTTCCGCCTGCAACCTACCGTAAAAATCCTCCCTTATTTTTTCCAATGCTTCGCGCAGAACATTCACCAGCAAAAAAACCAGCACTGTGAGGAAGGTGAAGATCGCCGTCAAATCCTTTGCGCGGTTCAAAGGCGAATCAATAATTGGAACCAAATTCCCGCGTGTCTCGGCAATTGCCATTCCCCAGATCGCAATAATGCTCAATATGGAAAAGAAAACGGGAACCCGCCAGTTCGTGAGCAAGGCGGCTACCAGAATCATCACCATGTACACAAGGATCGCCAGGTCATATACGCCGCCGGTAATCCACGCGCCATAGGTCATCGCGCCCCAAAAGGAGATCAGCGCGGTAATGGCAGCGGTATTCACATAACCCAAACGCAGAACGAGAAGCAACAGCAGTTGTTCGACCAGTAAACCGATGAGAATGCCGTTTCTTGCGTCAAGAGACCACCCTCTCTGGAATGTATCGAGCAACAGAATGAACCCACCGATGACGAGGGTCGTCCAAACCACTGAATACAGCAGTCGCGCGGTTAATTCACGCCGATCAGCGCCAAACAGCGGCTTGAACATGTGGCAAATCGAGTTTAGGTTCACTCAAACATATCCTCTTTCGAGGAGTATAACACGTGGGGTCTATGTGTTAATTCCGCCCGGGTCTAGGGGAAGGCACGCTCGAATGCGGAAATGATGCTCTCCCACATGCGATTGGCTTCCTGATCAATCGTCTGAAATTCAGGGTGCGACTCAAACCACGCCAGCGACCTGCGCACACCTTCCGCCCAGGTCACCTCGCATACAAAATCAGGCACGACGCGTTTGATCTTTGAATTATCAAACACGACGCTATGGATTTTATCCCCCAACAACGTGCCGAGTTTTTCAGGATCATGCGCAACAATGACCTCGCTGGAGATATGAACCACGTTCGGCTTCGCACCGAGGGCTAGATACGCGGTAGTGGTTCAAAATAAGTGATGCAATTCGTGGGGCAGGAGTTATCCTGCCAAATTAGGCTTATGCGGGATGCCCACCCTGCACCACATCACTTACTTGTATACCACTACCAGATACGCTTCGAGAAAAATTTGATCCCAGCTGAGAACTTCGTCCGACGTAACCTGAAACGCCTCCCCGATCGCCTGCTCGTTCCCCAACAAACCGATCAGTCCTTTGGCGAAATCGCCGTTCCACGTCAGCACCCACAGCGACGCGCCATCTCCCGGCACAATTACCTTCTGCCCGCGCTTCATCCGATCAATCACCGTCCACGGATGCGCCCAACTTGCCCCCACCAACGGAATTTGCGCGGGACCGTACGTCAGCGATGGGCGCACGATGGTGACAGGGAATCCACGCTCACGATATTCGTTCATCAACAACTGCTCGCAGGCGATTTTGTCTTGTGAATACTTCCAATAGGGATTCTCCAGCAGAGTCTCTTCGGTAATCAGATAATGCTTCGGCGGTTTCTGATATGTCGAAGCAGACGAGATGAATACGAACTGTTTGGTCCGCCCTTGAAACAGGCGAATATCCCGCTCGATGTCTTGAGGAGTAAACGCCACCCAGTCCACCGCGGCGTCAAAGTGCTGACCAGCCAAAAGGGAGGCAAGATGCGTTTCGTCGGCGTGGATATCGCTCCTGAGCAGAGTCGCATCCTTCGGCAGTGGGTACTTCGTCGAAGCCGAGCGATTCAAAATATAAAGTTCATGCCCACGCGCCAGCGCCAACTCTGAACACGCCGAACTGATTAATCCCGTGCCGCCGATGAATAGAAGTTTCATTGATCCTCCAAAAAACCCGAACGCTGATGAATGAACTTATCCTTTCCCTAATTCAGGGATAGCTGGCACAGGCGTACGATTCGCCACAAAATTTTCCACCCAAAAGATGACGAGCGCCAGCCACACGATGCTAAAGCCAATCAGGCGTGTGGCATCAAAAGCCTCGTTGTAAACAAACACACCGATCATGAATTGAATCGTTGGCGCAAGATATTGCAGAATGCCGATCATCGTGAGCGGGATCTCTTTGGCGGCAGAGGCAAACATCAACAGTGGAACTGTCGTAACCAAGCCCGCCCCCACCATCAGTAAATCAGCTGTGATATTGGTGTGCAGAAATGCGGCAGAGCCAGTGGCTTGCGCCCAGCCGAGATACACCAACGCAGGTAAAAACAAAATGCCTGTTTCAAGCGTCAGCCCGTAGTGTGAACCGAGCGGGGCAAGTTTTTTCACCAAACCATAAATCCCGAAAGTGAACGCCAGTGAAAGCGCGATCCACGGCGGGCGACCATAGGCGAATGTGAGATACGTCACACCAATTGCGGCCAAGCCAACGGGAATCCATTGGGCGGGACGCAGGCGTTCACGCAGAAATATCACTCCCATCAACACACTCAACAAAGGGTTAATGAAATATCCCAAACTGGTTTCAACAATGAAATCTGAATTCACCGCCCACACATAAATCAACCAGTTCACCCCGATCAGCAAAGCGGCGAATGAATAAATTTGAAACGTGCGCCTGTTCAACGACTCACGAAAATCATTCGCCTGCCGAAAGAGAAGGATAAACGCCAGCAGTAACACGAACGACCACACAATGCGATGCCCCAGTAATTGCAATGCAGGCACATCCTTCAACAACCGCCAGTATATCGGGAAAAAGCCCCACAGCGCATACGCCGTAACCCCTCTCCAAATTCCTTTGTCCATTTTTCTCCTATCCTAATATGCTCAAGCCGCCGTCATCGGCAACGAGAACGCTGCTGTGACCAAATTTAAACTGTATAATCCCGACATGTTCGTGACACAACTCATCCCATTTGCATCTGCCGCGTGGCTGGGAATGTTCCTGCTTCGGCGTGGCGCGCACCCACGCCTGCGGTATGCGGCGTATGGGTTGTTATTGTATTCCGCCGCCCTCGTCACACAAGCGCCCAACCTCTCGCATGTTCTGCGTTTGCTTCCGCCCATTTTGTGGGTCGGCGCCGTTTTGCATCTCGACCAGCGGGTGACCGACAAACATCCCGACTTATTGATGTTGTGGAAGTGGGCGCTTCTTCCAATGACGATTCTTCTTGGGGGATTCTTTCTCCTCGACCCCTCCGCCTCCCAGATGTTCCCCTTCGATATGATTTCTCTCTTCCTGGGACTCACGCCTCTTCTCTGGACCCTCTTCCTGGTTCACGACTTCATCCTTTACCTCCGCCCCAGGCAAGCGACAGGTGTATTGTTCACCGTGACGTTCTTCTTCGCCCTCGGTGAGGGATTCCTGCTCCTGCCTTTCGATGAACGCATCCAGCAATACGTCCTCCCCGCCATCGGCTTCGACATTCTGCTCCTCGGCTTTTGCATGGCGTGGTTCGATGCGCTCGATGAAGGCGAATCGTTTCTGCCCGATATGTTCCGTTCGTTCGTGCAGACGCTCATCGTCACGTTGATATTCGCGGGTCAGGTCGGGTTTGTGATCGCGATTCAAACGGGTCTCACCGAAGGAATGCACCTTCTGCTGACGACAACAATTCTCGCTTCGGTGATCTTATCGGTCTTTGGAAACACCCTGCAAAGCAAACTGGATGATTTCACTTTTGCGAGCACACCGTCGGTTCGGGAGGCGAAGATGCGTCTGCAAACTGAATCAGCCATCCTGTCGAGGAAAGATGCGAGGGTGAATCTCAAGGAGATGACGGAAGAGGAACGGTCACGTTTTACACGTCGGGCATTGAGTCATTTCGGAGATCTGACACGCCTCGCATCCAATCCGCTGACGCAATTGCCCATCAGCGAAAAAAGACTCGGGTCACGAAATGCGACAGATACCACGCTCGCCCGCGCCGCTGAGTTGAAAGCCGTGTTGACCGAAGCGACTGCAAAGTTGAAACCGCAGGGTGAAAAACTTTTCGACAAGACCGACGAGTGGCGGTTTTATAACTCGGTGTATTTTCCGTATGTGGCGGGGTTGCGTCCGTACAGCCGCAACGAGAAGGCAGTGGCGCCGCATGAACTGGAAGCGGGCGAATGGTTTCAAGCCTTCGTCCCCGAACGGACATTGCACAACTGGCAGAACACCGCGGCAAAGTTGATCGCGAATGATTTGTGGGAAAATAACTGGCAGTAGATGGCAGTGGGTTTCGTGGCAATGGCAGTCTCTAATTCGTATCATGGGGGCATATCAAAACAAAAGGAGACTCTCATGTCAACAAATTCATCTTTACCCAGGAATGCGCTTTACGGAAACAGTGCATTCTCTTTCCTCAGCGGGCTGGCATTTCTGCTGTTCTCAAAAGCAGTCGCCGCGTTTCTCGGTATCTCTGCCTCGTGGACGGTGCTTGTGCTAGGCATCGGGTTGATGTTGTACGGCATCGAAATCTTTCTCGGGGCGCGCGCCGAGCCCGTCCATGCCGGGATTGCGAGATTCGCCGTGTATGCCGATTTCACGTGGGTGGTTTTGAGCGCATTGCTCATCTTTACCAATTTCATCGCGTTCACCACCGCTGGCAAATGGGGCATCGCCGTCGTAGCGGATATTGTGCTGACCTTTGTGATTTTGCAGTATGTGGGGTTGAGAAGAATGACAAAGTAACTGCCACTGAATCGCAGAGGAAATCCTCCAAGACAAGCGAAGTCAATCGCATCAGGATACAATGAGACACAGCATGAAATACGAAACCATTGGCAACCTGACCATCCCAAAGATCGGATTCGGCACCGCCCAACTCGGAGGATTGCCCGATTTCCCGAATCGCTCAAAAACCGATTTCTACCTGTCTGCCCTCCGTTCGGCGTTCGAACTCGGATACACTCATTTTGACACAGCCGAGCGATACGTGCGTGGCTTTGCAGAGGAATTGATCGGGCGGAGTATCCGCGAGAACAACATTCCTCGCGGCAAGCTGTTCCTCACGTCGAAAGTTCTTCCCACGCCTTTCAGTTACTCAAAAGTGATGCGCGCCTGCGAAGGAAGCCTGCGCCGCCTCGATACTGATTACCTCGACTTGTATCTGGTGCATTATCCCAATCCCTTTGCTTCCACGAAAGAAACCTTCCATGCTTTGAACCAACTTGTGCGGGAAGGCAATGTGAGGCGGCTCGGTGTAAGTAATTTCAACTTGAAGCAACTCAAGAAGGCGCAATCCCTTTCAGAAACACCCATCCTGACCAATCAGGTCGCGTACAACATTTTCTTCCGGTATTACGCCAGGAACGGCGTGCTGGATTACTGCCAGCAAAACGACATTCTGCTCACCGCCTATATGCCCGTGAAAATTAATCGGAAGGCAATTGCCGCTCATGAAACGATTCAATCCATCGCTAGGGCGCATTCCGCCACGCGTTTTCAAATCGCGCTGGCTTGGCTCGTCACACAGCCGCGGGTGATCACCGTTCCCATGTCGTTCAATCCGCAACACCAAAGGGAAAATCTTAAGTCTGCAGACATCGAATTATCGCAAGTAGAAATGACCCTGCTGGATCAACTGGCATAAAATATCCCGCCGCTGTGAAATGGCGGCGGGAATTCATTTTGGAAGTTTCTTCAAAACGTGTCTATCGCCTGTCTGCCTGCATACCCGTCTTCGACTTCATGCCAGTAGGCAATATCTGCTTCGCCGTGTTGCCAGCACAGGTACACTTCGCGTTTATTCATTCATCTCCCAACACAAGCAATTAGTGGCTGTGGACAGCCCCAGTCTTCAATCGTTCCAGAGCCATGTGCCGGGCGGCGCGCACCTCTGAAATCCCCTCACGGTGGGCAAGCGCAAGCATCCGTTTGACAGTATCGTAGATTTGCCCAGCCTGCGCCATGGCTTTTTCTTCGTTATATCCTTGTAATTCGTGCGCGACGTTGATAAGTCCGCCAGCGTTGATGACGTAATCCACTGCGTATACCACGCCGCTCTGATGGAGAGCCTCGCCATGCCGCGCCTCTTCCAATTGATTGTTCGCGCTGCCGGCAACAATCTTGCATTTCAAGCGCGAGAGCGTTTGATCGTTGATCACGCCTCCCAGCGCGCAGGGGGCAAAGATCTCGCACTCCACATCATAAATTGCATCCGGTTGCACAACTTCAACACCCAATTGCTCAGCCGCCTGACGTGAAATTTCAGGGCGAATATCGGTTGTAACAACAATCGCACCCGCAGAGACCAGCCGCGAGGCGAGGCTCATCCCCACTTTTCCCAGACCCTGAATACTCACGCGCACGTCTTTAAAACTATCAGTTCGAAGAACCTCCTGCACCAGCGCCCGGAAGCCCTCGATCACGCCATACGCAGTCACCGGCGATGGGTCGCCGCTTCCGCCAACCTCTGCCGGCAATCCCGCCACATGCTTTGTCATTCCTCTGACTGTCAAAATATCGGCGGTGGTTGTGCCCACATCCTCCGCAGCAATGTAACGTCCACCCATTCGTTCCACCATGCGACCGAACGCGTGCAGTCGCGCCGTGCGGACTTGTGGATCCTGCTCTTTCCCATCCGCCATGATGACTGATTTGCCGCCCCCAAGCGGCAAGCCCGCTACAGCCGCCTTGTACGTCATACCCTCTGATAATCGAAGCACGTCCAACATGGCGGCTTCACCGGATTCGTAGCGCCAGAGACGTGTACCGCCCAAACCCGGACCGAGCGTCGTATCATGGAGCGCAACCAGCGCGCGAAGCCCGCTCGTACGGTCATAACATGTAACCAATTCTTCGTGTTCATGCTCCACCATGTAATTCGTAACATCGAGCATTGAGAGGCTCCTTTATTTGTAGATGCATCATTTTCAAAACTGTGCGATAGGTTGGCGACCAGCATAGCCCTCTTCAATCTCATGCCAGTAGGCAATGTCGCCTTCTCCGTATTGCCAGCACAGATACACCTCACGACCATCTTTTTGCGCGGAGAAATCAAGCAAGCCGATGTTGATATCTTTGATTTGTGCGCCGGTATCTTGAATCTTGTGAACCAACGCGTCGAATTTTTCAAAATCAAGAACCATTCTGCTCAAGGCGGGGTTGCCGCCATTCCCTGCGGATTTTTCAATCGCGGGCCAGGCTTCAGGCTGGTTCGCCAAAATCTTCTGGCAAATCAGCATCACTTCATCCATTAAGGGGCGGACGATCTTCAAGGCTTCGCTGGCTTCCTGCAACGTGAAAAATTTTGACATTTGTCCTCTTCGCAGGCAAGTATACACCAAAGAAAAAGGCGACTGGTCAGTCGCCTTTACACCTTTACCGAAAAGATCAGACTGGTATTGCCACATATCCCTTTTTCTTTGCCGCGGCTATAATCTGCTCTTCACCGACCTTTGTCTCATCGAATTCGACAGTCATTTGTTGCTTGTGATAACTGGCATTGATCTCTTTAATGCCTGCCAGTTCGTCTTCGATGCTTTCGAGTTTCATGGAACAATTCGAGCAGTGCATATCGGGGACGTTGAATGTTTTCTTTATCACGGCTGCCTCTTATTCAAAAATTATCTGGCCTGTATACATGCCCATGGAACAGGTAAAGTATAACGCGGTGCCGCTTTCTTGCGCGGGAATCTCAACCTGCACCGTTCCAACAGGAGAAAGCATTTGAAAAAACTCCAGATCGGGGATGATGAAAGCCAGCGCGCAGGAGTATGTGCCGTTTGTAATGAGATTTAGTTTCAAATCTTTCCCTGCTGGGGCTTTCAGCGTGGATGGAAAGTAGCCATTATTTTCGACATAAAGGACCAGCTCATTGCCCAGGCTTGGAAGTTGAGGAGATTCCCCCGCAGATGCGGATACATCGTTGGACGGGACCAAGTTTCGGATCAGGTTTTGAGGCGAGAGCGGGGAACCCATCAGGTTGAGTCCACCATCCAATGTCACGAGTCCCAATATCAAAACAACGACAGCAACGAATCGCATGAAGAGTTTTTCGAGCCTTGCGCCGAATTCAGCCGTCAGATAAGCAACGAGGAAGAAGACAGGGCTTGTGCCAAGAGTGAATGCAAACATCAGCGCCGCGCCCAACGCCGCGCTGCCTGTGCCAAGCGCGGTTGCCATCACGGTTTGAGTCACGCCACAGGGAATGAAAACCGTCAACGCGCCGAGAAAGACGGGCGTAACAGCGTCTGTCCCTTTGGCGGTTTTACGAATATAACGCGTAATAAATTTTGGCGGTTCGATGGAGAAATATCGAAAGATCGGATGTATATTGAACATGCGAAGCGCGTTCCCGATCATAAAGACGCCGATGGTTATCAGGAGGAAGGCGCGGGCTGTTGGGCTAATTGTGAAGTATGAGCCAAGCCATCCCAGAAGCGCGCCAAGCAATGTATACGCGACAAGTTTTGCGGCGAGAAACAATAAAATCGGGAGCGCTGTGTTCGAGCGTCGAATTTGAGCGACTGGATGTTTTTTTTCCCGTTTTCTTTGTTGCGCAGATTGTTCAAGGTAATCCTGTTCAATTTGATGCGCAAGCGAACTCGCCAGCAAACCTCCCTGCACGGCAAGGCAACTCAAACCTCCTGTCGTTAATCCCGTAATGAAGGCAATGAAAACCTGACCTGCGGAACCTGCCATGGCAATATCTTGCCCAACTAGATTTTGGGAAGCAAGTGTGGCAATCGCAACCACCAGTAGAACCATGCCAAGTATCATCAGAACAACGGGGATACCTGTTAGTTTTTTTTCTTGTGATGACATTGAATTTCTCCTTGGAAGGGCAGGGCGTGCAATTATTTTACTCAGGAACCATTGCTCTCAAGCAATATTTCACGAATGCGTTTTAAAAGTATTTCATTTAACGGCAGGGTAAAATTTGTTTCGCCATCCGCAAAGAAGGGAGTGGAAATATACCAGCGCTTCTGCCCTAGAGGATCAATCAGGAATGTGCCTGGCGTGTGCATGATCGAATGTCCATCAGGGTTGGGTGCGGCTGAAATTCCATAATCTTTCCAAACAGGTTCAAGGGACTCGGGGTTTCCTGTGAGAAAATGCCAATTTGGAATCTCGTTAAGATGCCACGCGTGAGTCGTTTCCAACACATCGGGCACTGCGCTTGCTTCAACGTTTACATTGACACCCAAAAAGACAATCTGATCGGACTCGTATTTATCGAGTTGACGATACGTTTCTCGAAAATGAACCGCGGTTAACGGGCATGTATCGGTACACCTGCTGTCCATAAACGTCAGGACAACGACCTTTCCTCGAAAATCCGCGAGGCTTTTAATAGTCCCTTGTTGATTCATTAACTTGAAATCGGGCGCGGCGCCACTGAGTTCAGTTCCTTCATAAGGCGGGGTTTCTTTCGGGAGGACCGAGGAAAAGTAAATCGCTCCACCCGCGATGAAGATCAAGACAGATAGAAGCCAAATCCATTTATTTTTCATTTTCAAGATCCTTGATCAGAGTTTCTTCACTGCGACGAACTATATCAGCGAATGAGTCATTGATGTAAGGGAAGGCAAACCAAACCAGACCCATTCCAAACAGAACGCCTGTGATCAAACGCATCCATGAATTGAAGGAACCAAGCGCGTCGCCCTGATAAAAAGAGGCTGAAAAAGAATTGTTCGTGATCGTTTGCAACCAGATATTTGTGTCGCGAAAGCCCTGCCCGATCCCAGCCAGATCGTTGATCATGTGAGTGCCGCCATCTATGACCATCGGCAAAAGCAGGGTCGCAAATGTCCAAAACGAGAGCGGCTTCAGTTGCTTGCGGACGAAACTGTACAGCAGACCGCCAAATAAGATACTTGTATACATCGAGACCATGCGATCGGACCATGCCACCTTCCAGCCTATCTCGGGGTTTCCGATAAACTGACGAAGGATCAGGGAGTTGTCAGTGGATTGCCATACAGTTTGGATCTCAGTGAGTGAATACATCGCCTGCCTGCCCAGGAGAAAGAACGATCTTTCGGGAAGCTGATGGCATTGAAAGGAATAAAAAAGATAGATTGCTTTTCCCGCGCCTGTCCAGCCTGCATCCATCATAATCGGAGCAAGCCAGGGCAAGCCAATCCAAACCGCAAGCAGCAAGTTCACAAAAAACAACCAATGCCGCGCCAATCCCAACACAGCCCGCTTCATCGGAATGAGTCGCTGGCTTTGCTGTGATAAAACAGGAACAGTGGAAGATATTTTCATTTTTACGCTCACTCATCCGACCACGAGATGCCGCCATCGCGGCTGGCAAGGACCTCACCCTGATCGTTGACTGCAACAATATGCTTTGGATCAAGGGGGCTGACAGCGAATGCGAGGATTGTCCCTCCCAAACCTGCAAATGTCCACGTCTGGCCGCCATCCTCCGAGGAATACAATCCTGCGGCTGAACCAAGAGTGGTGACGTACAAGCGGTCAGACGCGCGGAGGTAAGTCACTGCAATCGCGCCCGCATCGGGGATTTCGGGAAGCCTGCTCCACGTTTGCCCCGAATCTTTGCTCACCCAGAGCCCCGCCTCCCCAGCCGCGGCGTAGAGCGTATCGGCGTCGGCGCCGATGGAAAGATTGAACGTGGAACCAGGCATGGACGACGAAAGCAGCGTCCAGGTCTTACCGCCATCCCGTGATCCGAAAATCCCAAAGCCAACAACATGTGCATACACTTGATTGGCATTTTCAGGATCAACCGTAAAACCGTGTATGTCGGTTCCGGGCAAGTTCGTATCAACCGATTCCCAAGTCTGTCCGGCATTTGTGGATTTGAAGAAGACATCATGCCCGGCGGCATACATAGTCTGCGGATCGGAGGATGGAAAAGCTAATGCCATTGCATCCGCGTTATTCAATGTAGTTGACTCCCAATCCTTGCCTCCGTTTAGACTCATCAGCATACCGCCATGATGCCCGAAGAAGACTGTCTCTGGCTCGGTGGGTGAAAAGGCAAGAGAATGGAAATCGGCTGTTGTTAAGCGGCTGATGGGACGCGCGCTGGTATTCTCAAACTGCCCGTTAGAAAATATTAACCACGACACGACAACAAGCAGAATGATAAAGCCTGTCGTGATCAACCAGCGAGAATGTGCCTGCTGTTTTCTTCTATGTTTGTGTTCCTTCTGTTTGCTCATTGGACTTTATCTCCAGCGACGTTTTCAGGGACTTTGAAAATTCTGCATCATTTTAGCGCAGGCCGACATCATCTCGTTCATCGTCTGTCCGTTCATGCCCATCATCCGGCTCATCATCCCGCCACTCATCATGTCGCCCATCATCATTCTGCCGCTCACCAGAGAGAGCCACACGAACACGTTGACGATGAGCACAAGCAGGACAACAACAAGTATGGCAATCAGGATTGCCGTCAAACGATTATTGGATGAGGATATAGCGTTCATTTCATCACACTCCTTGTCAGACTTGTTGCGCGACGAGCGCGCTATATCAAATCGAAAACTACCGATTAGAAACATAATCGGCTGTTACGAAAATCAAGTACTTTAGACTTTGGGAGGCGGACCTGGAGCTTTGAGGTAAATGGATTGAACTCTTGGATTTGAGCTTGGAACTTGTCTACCACCCCCACATGAAGCGATGTCCGCAGGTTGAGGAACCAGAAGCGCGACGCTTATAGAACAGGAAGTTATTGCATCACAGCACGACCCAGTGGAATAATCATCCGCGCTTTCATGAGCCGCCGTACTTTGGCTGGACGCCATCATGTCGTCCATTTGCATCCCCTGCATGGATAACATATGGTTGGATATTGGTGACAATCCAATCAAAAGGGCAAAAGTTAATAAAATCAACAATATCCTTGCCATCGTAAAATTTCCAGTTGGGTCAAGTAAGATTGTAATTCAATTCGATAGTCTCAAGAAACCTCTCACACATCTCTAACGAATCCTATATTTTCATCCGTCTGAGTCTCAAGCTATTCGTCACCACGAACACACTGCTGAACGCCATCGCGCCCGCGGCGAGCATGGGATTCAACCATCCCAGCGCGGCGGCGGGGATCAGAATCACGTTGTAGAAAAACGCCCAGAACAAATTTTGTTTGATGGTGGAAAGCGTCTTGCGGGAAAGCGAGATCGCGCGTGCCACGCCGCGCAAATCGCCGCTCATCAACGTCACAGGCGCGGCGGCTATCGCAACGTCGGTACCAGTTCCAATTGCGATGCCGACATCGGCTTGGGCAAGCGCGGGCGCGTCATTGATTCCATCGCCAACCATAGCAATTACATTGACGATTGACGCTTGACGATTGGCGATTTCTTGCTGGAGTTTCCTGACTTCGGAGGATTTTCCTTCAGGTAAAACTTCGGCTAATACTTGGCCAATACCAACTTGTTTCGCAACCGCTTCGGCGGTCTTCTGATTATCGCCCGTGATCATCGCGACTCTGAGTCCCATGCGATGAAGTTCGGCGATTGCACTTGCCGAATTTTCCTTCAATGTATCGGCAACGGCTATCACGCCAGCAATCTCACCATCCACCGCCACGATCATCGGAGTCTTTGCTTCCGCCTGTAAACGCACCATATCATTTCGAATAAGGTCAACTGAAATGTTCTCCACTTCCATCAACCGCAGGTTGCCAACCAATACGCGCTGCCCGCCCACATCTGCTGAAATACCCATACCGGCCATTGCTTTGAAACCTGCAATCTCGGCTAACGGAATGTCTCGCTCGGTTGCAAAAGCAACGATGGCTTCGCCCAATCCATGTTCACTCCCTTTTTCCGCCGAAGCCGCCAGCCATAGAATCGCGTTTTCATCCCAGCCAGCACACGCAACTCCATTCTTACCAGTTACGCAGGAACGTTCGACAGGGACAATGTCTGTGACCGCAGGCTGCCCCTTCGTAATCGTACCCGTCTTATCCAATACAACCATCGAAATTTTTCCTGCGCGTTCCAACGCTTCGCTGTTTTTGAACAAGACGCCCAACTCCGCGCCTTTGCCGGTTCCCACCATGACAGCAGTCGGTGTGGCGAGTCCCATTGCGCACGGGCAGGCGATCACCAACACAGCCACCATGTTGATGAGGGCGGTTGTAAACGGAGAATCGGAGAACTGGTAATTTGTAAATTGCGGAACGACGAAATACCAGACTGCAAATGTAATTAAGGCAATGGCAATCACAACTGGCACAAATACCGCCGAGACTTGATCGGCAAGTTTTTGGATCGGAGCCTTGCCCCCCTGCGCGTCCTCGACCAACTTAATGATTCGAGCAAGCGCGGTTTCTTTGCCGACCTTCGCCGCCTCGAACTTCAACATGCCGAGTTTGTTCAACGTCGCGCCGATGACCGGGTCGCCAGGTTTCTTTTCAACAGGCAACGACTCGCCTGTCAGCATGGATTCGTCCACCGCGCTTTTGCCTTCGACTACCACACCATCTACTGGAATCGTTTCGCCGGGGCGGACGAGAACAATATCCCCGACGCGAACATCGTCAATGGAAACAAAAGCCTCCTCCCCGTTGCGAAAGATGCGTGCTGTTTTGGCGCGGAGTCCCATTAATTTTTTGATCGCCTCGGAGGTGCGTCCTTTTGCACGGGCTTCTAAAAATTTCCCGAGCCGGATCAATACAATAATGACTGCAGCTGTCTCGAAATAAACATGCCCGCCGATCACGCCAAATGCGACAAAGATCGAATAGAAGTACGCAACCGAAGTGCCCATCGCGATGAGTACATCCATATTTGCAGAGCCGTTGCGGAGCGATTTGTACGCGCCCACATAATATTGCCAGCCCACATAAAATTGCACAGGCGCGGCAACGAGCATCATCGCAACGTTCACCCAGGTTTCATGCGCCCAGTGCCCAAGTATGTTGAAATCGCGCAGCATCGAAAAAGTGAACAACGGCACGGTAAAGATCAAACCAATGATGAATAAACGGCGTTGTTCGTTGATCTCATGTTCGCGCGCTTTGGCTTCGGCATCCTCCGCTTCGCCGCCGAGTTCGAGCGCTTCAAATCCCGCGCTGGCAACGGCGCGCCGCAATTCGGCTTGAGTCACGATCGTGGGAACATATTGGACGCGCGCCTTTTCGCTCGCGTAATTTAGCTGCGCTCCGAGAACGCCATCGAGTTTGAGCAATGCTTTTTCAAGTCGGCGCGCGTCGTTGTCGTCCGCAAGGCGCTTGATGACCAGTTCCGCTTCACCTGTGGCAACACCGTATCCCGCGCGCTGGACGCGTGCGATCATGTCGGCAAGCACAAGTTTGGCGGAATCAAAATCAACGGTGGCGCGTTCGGATGAAAGATTAACGATAGCCGTATTAACGCCGTCAAGTTTCTTGAGGTTACGCTCAACGGTCGCGACACAGTTGGCACAGGTCATGCCTGTGATAGGTAAAGTGAGTTGTTTACTCGCGGTCATACAAAGTCCTCACGAGTGCGAAGTACGGATTAAGTACTGCGGACTTCGCAAAATTGTTAGATGGCAATCAATCCCTCGACAGGATAGTTAATCTCAGCCAGCAATGCCTTGATGTTCTGCTCACTGGCGGGCGCATCAAAGGTGATCTGGACTTTCTTCGTGTCCAGATCCGCCTTGACCACTTGCACACCCTGCAACTCCCCCACTTCCATTTCGATCGTGTGGGTACAGTGGTCACAGTGGATTGCAGGGACAGAACAAGTAACGGTTGTCATGTTTTTTCTCCTTGAAATTGTTTTATAAGTTTTATTCTTCAACAACAACCAATTCGCCGATCATGCCAGCCTCTTTATGTCCCTCGATGGAACAAAAGATTTCATAAGTTCCAGGCTCCAAAGCAGTAAACTGCAAGACAGCAGTCTCTCCCGATTTGGCGAAAAAATGTAGATCGTATTCAGTCTGGTTCATTTGATGATGCGCGGCAGGTCCGCTATCGCTTGCTTCAACATCCGTCACATTTATTTTTTCAACGACAAAATCATGCTCGACCTTGCCAGTGTTCTTAAGTGTCAACTTTATAGGCTGGCCAGCGGGAACGGTAATGGCCGGGGAACTATATGCAAAATCCGTGGCTTCAAGCACAATTTCTGTTGACGGCTGTGAAGCCCCTGCACATCCTGCCAAAAAGATGGCAAGAACAAGAATTAAGAATATTTTTTGTGACATATTTGAATTTCCTTTTTCCTTGAATTAAACTTTTGCAGACATTTCGAAAACTTCGGTGATTTCCTTCAACACGCGCTGGCGTTCCTTTTTGTCGTTTCCCTGGATGGCAGTGATCACACAGGAATTCAAGTGATTCTCAAGGATCTGCGTGCTGACTTTGTTCAACGCTGCGTCCACCGCCTGAATCTGGCGGATCACGTCAATGCAGTATTTATCCTCCTCCACCATGCGGATGACGCCGCGGAGATGCCCTTCAATGGTCTTCAACCTGCGTAATGTGACTTCAGTTTCCATGGTTGCCTCGAGTTTCCTGACGCGGGGCGTCCGCAATCTCTTACCCCTCCCAGGGGGGTGGGGCTACTATAACGCCGTGTAGAACGAAAGTCAAGTATTTTGGGTGTGAGGTTCATCATCCCCTTTGATGACTTCTGTCGCGTATCGGAATGTACCAGCGCCCTGCCGGTACCCAATAGCAAAAGTCACTTCGTAAACGTACTCTTCTCAACAAACAAGACCGCCCCATGAACGGAAAGCGGTCTTGTCTTTGTTTGGATCACCTTCAATCAAGAATATAGTTTTTGATACAAACCCTGTGCGAACTCAAACAAAGCCTGCTGGTCAGCTTCGGTCATTTCACCTGATCCGTTTCCAAAAAACTCCAGCGTGACCACCATTCGGTCAGACACGCCTGCGGGGTCTGAGGCATCCACACTCAACTTCTCAAGACTCCCAGCCCACTCGAAGAACTGCTTCTGTTCTTTTGGTGAAATCAAATTCGAGAATACCATCATCGTCCCGTTGGGTTCCGAGCGGCAGTCGTTCCCATACACCTCGCCGGAGAGAAACACAGTGAGACCGTTGCAAAAGCCTGCAATTCCGCCTTCACGCTTCCACGTGAGGGCAAGCGTCGCAGGCTGGACTTGGGTTCCATCTTCGCTCACGTGATATTCAAAGTGGATGTCGTCATACGCGAGTACGATGACCTTTCCCGGCGTGACCGCCTGCGCACAGGTCATGTCAAACATCACGACCCCCATGCACGCGTCTGAAAACTCGGTCTCCAAACTGGAGACAACTTCGATCTCGCTTTCATTCAACCCAAGGTTGGACGCCAGTTGTGCGACAACCATCTCCTCCGGGGAATCGAAACTCCGATTCTCCTTCTCGACCATCACAACTTGCGTGCCACTCTCGTTTGTACGGAATTCATACACCGCGCCGTTCGCCTGAAGCAGGATTTTGTAGCCGGGCACAATCGCCTGCGTGCACATCAATCCTTCCCGTTGGATGCCGAGACAACCGTCGGGCCATTCCACCGCTTCAGTGGCGATCACGCTGATTTGACCGGGAGGCAGGTTCAACGTCGAGGAAAGACGCGCCACCGCCGCGCGCTCGGCGGGAGTCAGGTCCAGCGCGTCGTCAACGGGAATCAGCGGTTGCTCCGTGGGTTGTGCCGTCGGCGCACAAGCGGAAGCCGTCAAGAGGAATACGATGAAAATCAAGAATATTTTTTTCATATAAACTCCATGATGCAGGACGCAGGGAGTGTCCATTATAGAGGAGGGAGGAAATCGATGAGAGAAAACGGATATTGGGGATACTTGTGTTTCATCAGTTGGCGATGGTTGTAACAAAAAGCGAATAAATACAGCTGAGTGCGAATGG